>Ga0066654_10000465_pt1 | contig 10878 bp, 8 predicted proteins | sample GraSoiAngelo_103_FD_66715 | JGI IMG/M metagenome (GOLD analysis project Ga0066654, IMG submission 66715) | Grasslands soil microbial communities from the Angelo Coastal Reserve, California, USA - 14_0903_05_20cm | ecosystem: Environmental > Terrestrial > Soil > Grasslands | place: USA... | reverse complement strand
AGCACTCCTCTATGCTACATTACCAGCATGGATTGCCCTTGGACTTTTCTTCATAGCCGCTACATCTAAGGTAGGCATTTTCTACATGGTCTCAGCAGATCATGTTACGGCAAATGCCAGTATCCTGGAAATGTTCGCAGTATTAGGAGGAATTGGCTGGTTAGCACGGCATATCTTCAAACTCCGTTAAATTTTTTCTCGAGAAGAGTTAGTATAATATATGGGAAAATTAATACTACGCCCGTTACGGCTTATACGCATAGAAACTGGACCACAAGAAAAGGTTTTTCCATTAGCGACAGATCCTAGTAGCATGAAAGTAGAAAATCATACGAAAAAGGATAGTACAGAAATTAGTAGCATCTTGACAGAAGAAAATCCCATCATACCAGACATCAATACCATAGAAACTGTAACATCTCGCGGAGACGCCGCAGCACAATCACTACTGAGGCGTACACCCAACAGTTACTTGCTCAACCAAGCTTACGGACTCTGGTTCTTTATCTCATGGTATGTGCTCACTGCTGTCATTACCCATCGCGTTTCTCAGGAAGAGTATGGTATCCTTGCCGTTGTGCTCACGACGTATAATACTATTCTCTATATTATCTCGCTAGGACTAGAGGACGCCACTACTACCTATATACCTCGCATCTTCGCTGAATACGGGCAGGCATCTGCCGCCTTCTTGATCAGACGTGTACTCGCTTTACGTCTGGTTGTGCTCGTCATATCCGTCATCGTTATTCTGCTTTGCCTGCCTGTGCTCGCCACATTGCTTAGCCTGACTGGCATCAAGGGAGCTACCGATATGGCGGCGGGATTACGCAACCCAGAGCTACTTTCGCATGTTACGCCGATTGCCGTATATATCTTTGGTAGCAGTATTGGCAGTTTGCTTACAGCGCTGTGTGCTGCGTTGATGCGCATGCAGATTGTATTCTACGTTGGAAGCGCGACCAATCTGGTGATCCTGGGACTTGGTATTGTGGTAGTGCAACTCGACTGGGGGGTTAACGGCATACTGTGGATGTTAGCCATCATTTCGCTATTCAACGCAGCTGCATTTGCACTGTGGCTCTTACGATTTCTCTGGCAACGCGGCGCAGAATATAAACAACCATTGGGACCGGTAGTCAAGCTTGGCATCTCTGCCTGGTTAACCAACATTGTGACGGGTGCCTTACTCAAGCAGACAACGATTATCATGCTCGGCATTTTCGCTGTCTCGCTGGTGGATGTAGGCTACTTTAACCTCTCATTTCAACTTGCTGATGCTGCTAATCTCCTGCTTGTTGCTGGCTTCGGTGGTGTTGCTGGTTCAGCGCTGGCCTCTGCTTTCGTAGGCAATAACAATGAACGGCTCTCCCGCTCCTGGCAAGCGCTTATCAAAGTAGAAACATTGCTAGCCGCTCCTGGCCTGGTCTTCTGTCTCTTTAATGCATCCAATATTGCCCACGCACTCTATGGCAGCAAATTCGACCCGGTAGGACCGTTGCTGGCCATCTTCCTCTTCTTCAACATTTTTGTACGGGTCTTCGGTACCACCATTCACCAATCTACACTCTATGTGGTAGGCAAAGCGAAAATGGTTGTGCTCGGACAATGGCTGGGTATGCTGGTGCTGATTGTGATGGGCACGATCCTCATCGGCTATTTCAAACTGGGACCTGCTGGTGCATTAATTGCAGATGGTCTTGCCAAGGTATTAACTGGTGCTATCCTGCTCGCCTTCCTCTGGCGAGACCTGCCACATAAATACCCTTTGGGCTTTACGTTACGCTTCTTGCTCGCTCTTGTGCTGGCTGCCTTACCCAGCCTGCTGTGGCAACCCTCGAACCAGCTCCTGCTCTTTGCCTCTGGTATTCTCTTCCTTGTGCTCTGTTTTGGGCTACTCTTATGGATTAAGCCTCTAGACGAAGATGATATCGATATGATCAAGGGGATGAATCCGAATATTGCAAGGTATTTGCTCTACTTTGCACGCAAACACAAAAAGTGATGCAGAGGTATAGACCCCCCACGACCAGGGCAATGCCTTGTGGCATTGCCCTGGTCGTGGGGGTCTATACCTCTGCATCTTCCTCCTCCCATGCTTCCTCCAGTGCCATTTCTTCTTGCCGTCGCTCATCGTCCAGCTTGGCCTTTTGCTCAATCAGTCCCAGCCAACGGAAGAAGAGTGGTGTCATCACCGCCAGATCCACTAGACCAGGTATCAATAAGAGCACACCGCCAACAGCCTGATCAGCGAAGCGCGAGAGACCAATCTGAGAGGGAATAGTAGAATTGGCATACAGCGGCACCATACTAAATACCAATACCAGCGCGTAGATGTCCACCGGCTGACCATCCAAAAATACATAGAGCAGTTGCACTGGATAGCTCATACGCCGTAGCTCATGCAACGACCCGATCAATGGCCACCAGTTGAGGAGCGAAGCGAGGAAAATACTCAGCACGGCAACACTATAGAGCGTCGGATCTGTCACCACCCGATCATAGATGAGTGGCAGGTGCCAAAAGACAAATGAAATATTAAAGAGCAGAGTAGCCGTCAGCGGAAATGTGAGAAAACGTACGATAGCACGGATCAGCGGCAGCTCAACAAGAGGACGCAACAATACCGCCGGAGAGCCAAAGAGCAATAATGGCGCGCAGAGCGTCACCAGTGTCACAACCTGGGCCATATGCACCGAGAAAAGCTGAGTCCGCGCAATAGTATCAATGGGTGTCAGCAAGAACAGCGCAGCCATCAACAGGCCCGCAAAAAACGCAATGATACGCCATACCTCTACACGCTCCTGACGTGCCCGCACACGCCCTAGCCCTATCAGATACAATATTGCGAGCATAAGCAAGACGACGAACGTTCCTGGATGCCAGGGCCATGAGAGAGAGAGACCGAACATAGAAAACTCCATCGCTCACTTATTTGGCCGGTATTGACCAGCGAGGTGAGCAGTAATTATGCTGTCTCTCAGTATAGCAAGACTCTAACCAATAGGCAACGACTAGCAAGACCTCGCAGGCCGCGCACGTACCATTGTAGGGGCATCCTTTATGGGTGCCCGCTGGACTACTTCCCGCCATGCCGCAAATGAAGCCATTCTATCACCACCGCCAGCGCTGACCCCATTACGACTGCCAGCACTGTTGGCATCTGCTGGGGACTTTTGCTCGTGCTCTTTTTTGTTCTTGTTTTCTCTTCAGAGAGCTTGCTAGCAGCCACGGTCTGTTGCTGCTCAGCATTCTCTTGTTTATTCTTTTCTTCGTGTTGTGAAACCTCTGCAACATGCGCCCTCACGGCTCGATCTGTGGCAGCAGGATCAACATGAGAAGATGACTCCGCAGCTGGAAAATCTCTATTGAGTGTACCGCCCGTAGTACTGACGAACGTGGCAAAATCATTGGGAAGTGGGCGTATCCCTTCAAAGAAGAAGGCATTCACTTCTGCCCCCAGTATCAAAATCACCGCAAAGTAGTAGAAAAAGAGCAGGATAACCACCGCAAAGCCAATTTGCCCGGTATAGTTTTTTAGCGAAAAGGTAGCATACAGCGGAAATAGCAGTAAAAATAGCTCCAATGCAACAGCGGCGGCTATTGCTCCGCGCCAACTGTTGCTCCAACTAATACGCTGATTAGGCACGACAACATAGATAGACTCAAATAAGATGAAACCTACAATTAAGCTACCAACAATACCCACCATGTAGACGATGACCGCATTGGTGGCAATCGTATGCCAGAATGGAATAGTTTGCAGCATTGGATAATTACCTAAGAAACTCAATACAAGGGCCGGAGCGCTGGATGCAAAGATCATGATTGGTATCAGCACGATAAAGAGGAGCAACATACTGAAAGCCATCAGATTCTGGCGCAAGGCTGTCCTTGGTCGCACGCGATAGACAATATCAAGACAATTTTCAATCGCTATGAAAAGTCGAGAACCGCCAAAAAATGCGAGCAGGATTGCCATAAGCAGGAGAAATCCTGCACTGTTTGATAACTGCGTAAGAGCGAGATGGATCACTTCCTCTGCTGCGGAAACCGAAGTTGACGGCGTCCTAGGGAAAATGTTGGCCAGTTGATGAGCAATGTTTTTTGTAAAACTACTCTGGCTACCCACGATCAGACCAAAAACACCAAACATGGCAATGGCGATTGGCAGCATGGCCGTCAGCAAGCTATAGGCCAGTAGTCCAGCAAAGCTCATGGCCCAGTCATTATTGAATTTTGTCCAAAATTCCTCTAAAGGTTTGACTGTTTTCGCCGTATTCTCCACCAGTTTAAATACTCCAAAATACTTGCTCTTTGCGTGATTACTGACATTTTGTGTCTCGCTTGCCATATCGCGCCTCCTTGCAGGTGTGAGTACCAGAGTGCATCATGCACTGTTCAGCCTAGCTATTACTTTTATAAACGATCTATCCAAGCTTTAATGCGTGACTTCCACTGTCCTTTTCTATTTTGTGTCGCGCCAGCCATCTGATCAGCACGACCTTCAGCCTCCAGGCGTTGATTGCCCGTCAAGGCTCCCCAACTTTCTTTGAAACGTCCCTTGACTTGCCGCGTATTCCCTGCGGCCTGATCTTTTGCTGCATTATTGGGATTGTTTGTTCGACGTTGATTCATAAAATGGTGTCTCCTCATCGATAACGTTCGTGATATGAAACTGGAGGTGTCATACCTCTCACCCCTCTTTAGATTCACGCGCAAAGGGGCTTTTGCGTTTCATTGTCGCAGGCAGTACGATATTAGTAGTAAGACAGAAAACAACCTGGGCTGGGAAAGAATTTATGAACGCAAGGCCGCCAAAATCATTTACTGCTCTACTCTGGGAGATCTTGCGTGTAGGTGCACGGACGCTATGGCATAGTGACGCCAACCTGGCACGTGGAGTTCTACAACGTCAACAAGCATTAGCCGTGCTGGGATTGCCGCTTAATGCCACTCCTCAACAGATTAAACGTCGTTATCGTACCCTGGCGAAACGCTACCATCCTGATCGTGGCGGCGACCAGCGACAGATGCAGCGTATCATTGCGGCTTATGAATTTCTGATGAAGGAGCAGCGCGGTGCCTAGTGCAAAATCAATTGACATGCCAGGCATCGTCAGGTTAGCATCACTCCGTCAGGGAAGGCAGGGTGGATGGCTGCATCAAGTTTGCTCTAACCTTTCGATCCGTCTGAGGATACTGCATCAGTCGAGCCGCGCTCCACATTGGTTGCAGAAACGCTTCCCCGGACGGCAGCGCGCACCACACTGATCGCAAAAAATCGCTTCTGCGTATCCTTGAGCTGTTGCCGATGAAGCTGTTGCCGGAGATTGTACTGGCGGTAGCGATTGTTCTGGTGGTGTGGACTGCGGCGCTGCCGCTTGCACCTGTGTAGCCTGCATCTGGGCATTGGGCCGATTCTGGTTGTTGGCAGGCTGAACTGAAGGCGTGGACTGAGCTGTTCCCGGCGTTTGCGATCCCTGGATCGTTTCATGAATGGTCTTAGCCGCTTTAAAGGCAATGCCACCAATAGTACCTGCGATCTTCAATCCTTTCGCAATATCGTCCATATCCTTTTTCATACGGTGCGTCGGAGGCAACAAAGTTGAGTCAGTGACCTTCTTGAAGAAGTTAGTACCTAGCTGAAATCCTTCACCATTCCAAGCAATCTGACCCTGTTCCTGTATCCCATCATCAAAATGGAGCAGGAGCACATTATTCTGTTGCGTATAGTTGCCTTCACGGCGTGTCTCGGCTGCTGTGGCCGTCACTTGCTCCCCACGCAGGAGCGATTGCGCGGCATTGGCGACACGGCTACGGTCTTGCTGAACGAGCAGAAAGCGTCCATTTGCCTGTATAGTCAGGCGATCAACACGTGATGTAAAGTAATCAAGTCCGACCCCTGAGCTGTGCTGACATTCATATTGGCCCGTAATAGGCTTCATCATCGCGGCCACCTTCTTTGGAAGAGATAAACATTCCTTCTGCTATAATGATGGAAACTTTTTCCCTGATTATAGCATTTGGGGCAGAGCGATGCGAGGGCGAAAAAATCTGCCCCCATCAGTTTCCTCCAAAAAGCCACAGCAAAAGAATAAACCAATAGAACTTTTGACCGAAGAAAGAACCGAAATTGTCTTGACTTTCCCGATGTAAGGCTGTATGCTGAATAAGCAATTTGAGCAATTTGAAGAGAGGTACAGGGTTAGATGTCTCGTTCCCCTAAAGCACTCCCTCCGATGGGCGCTGAGTCGGATGCAAGGGTAGCAAAACAGGAACAACTTTCACTTTTTGCATCGCCAGAAACGGGATCTCCCTCAGTGCAGATAGAAGCAAAAACGGTAGTAAGAACAAAAAAACATATGGATTACTCCGCCGCAGATATCCAGGTCCTGGAAGGTATTGCCGCGATCAGGCATCGTCCTGGTATGTATATTGGCTCAACATCCACTTCAGGGCTGATTCATCTGATTTGGGAAGCGTTGGACAATGCAGTTGACGAGGCGGTGGCTGGCTTCGGTAAACATATTTGGGTGCAGGTTGATAGTGATGGTTGGGTGACAGTACGCGATGAGGGGCGAGGTATGCCCTTTGATCTGATGCTCTATCAAGGTGATTATCTGCCTGCTGCTACTGTTATTCTGACAGTACCTCATTCGGGAGGCAAATTCTCCGAGGGAGCTTATAAGACTGCCGGGGGCCTGCACGGTGTGGGTTCTACTGTCATTAATGCGTTATCCGAAAAGCTAGAGTTAACGATCTGGAAAAATGGCCAACAGTTTTCTCAGGTATTTAGCAGAGGCACTGCTATGCCCCATCAGGTTGGACCGTGTGATCCAAAGCTGCATGGTACACAGCTACGCTGGCTGTATGATCCAACTATTTTCGATCCTGACGCTTATTACTCCTTAGAGGCTCTGGAGAGCCGCTTGAAAGCTGCTGCCTACCTCAATCGAGGCGTGGCATTTCATCTCGATGCCTGGGATGATGCAGAAAATCAGCAGATTAGCCGTGTCTTTCACTCGCGCGATGGCCTACCCGATTATGTACGCGACCTGGCTACAACTACCAATACACCGCTGTTTAAACACGTTATTGGCATTGTCAAAGATAAAGATAATGTACGGGTAGAAGTTGCATTGCAACCGACAACAGGCTATAAGATCTCTATGTATAGTTACGCAAATGCCGTGCGTACGCGCGATGGTGGCGTACATGAAGCTGGCTTTAAAGCTGCTCTGACCAAGGTGGTCAATGACTATGCCATGAAATGGAGCATTATCAAAAATCGAGAAAGAGACGGCTTCCGGCCAGAGGTTATTCAGCAGGGCTTAAATGTGGTCATTTCGGTCAAGCTGACTGACCCCCAGTTCCAGGGGCAGACGAAGGATCGCTTGAACAATAGCCCGGTGGAAGGACTTGTACGCTCCGTGGTGGATGAAGGCTTGAAAGACTGGTTTGAGAACAATACGGCTGCTGGCAAAGAATGGCTCAGAAAGATCCAGCAGATGCAGAAAGCGCGCAATGAAGCACAGTTGGTAGAAGAACTCGCGCGCGCTGGCACCAAGAAGAATGGCGAATTGATCGATACCACGCTCTCGAAGAAGTTTTTACGCTGTAATACAGGGGATGCCCATCGTGCAGAGCTGTTTATTGTCGAAGGCGATTCGGCAGGTGGTAGCGCTGGTCAGGGGCGTTTTTCCGAATTTCAGGCGATCTTGAAGCTCAAAGGAAAACCCTTGAATGTGGCGAAGGCCGATCTGAAAAGCATTGTCGAGAATGAGGAAATTCGTACGATTATCAATGTGTTAGGTACCGGCACACGCGATATCTTCGATATTAGCCGTCTGAAGTTCAATCGTGTGATTATCGCCACTGACGCCGATATAGACGGTTTGCACATTCAATGTTTGCTGCTCACACTCTTCCACCAGGAATTTGGCGAACTGATTGAGCGAGGTCATGTCTATATCGCGTGTCCTCCCTTGTACTCGGTAAAATACAAAGGGAAGGTCATCTGGCTGCTAGATGACGAAGCGCGTGAGCAATTTATTCGTTCTCGTGCTGATGCTCAGGGCTTGGAATTTAAGCGCTTCAAAGGATTGGGCGAAATGAATCCCAAGGAGCTACGTGACACCACCTTTGATCCAGCACGCCGTATGCTCAAGCGCGTCACCTTAGAAGATGGTGTCTTAGCTGCGAAGTTAGTGGCTGAATTAATGGAAGACAAGAACGCGGAACGACGCCGTGTGTTTTTAGCAGAGCACTCTCGTAAGATCAAAGAACTGGACGTGTAGGCTATGGCGAGTACGACAGATAATACAGTAGAAGCAGGCATTATCCAGGAAGATTTTTCCGTCATTATGGCGCAAGCCTTTGCTACCTATGGGCTTTCGGTCGTCACCGATCGTGCGTTACCCGACGCCCGCGATGGCTTGAAGCCTGTACAGCGGCGTATCCTGGCCGGTATGCGCGAGGCACGTTATCTCTCCAGCCGCCCAACGGTCAAGAGCGCCGAAGTGGTAGGCTTAATCCTGGGCAATTACCATCCTCATGGTTATACCTCGGTCTATGATGCGGCGGTACGTATGTCGCAGCCCTTCACGATGCGCTATCCCTTGATCGAGGGACAGGGCAACATAGGCAGCGAAGATGGTGACGCACCTGCTGCATATCGTTATACCGAGATGCGTCTTTCACCATTGGCAGAAGCCTTGATGGCCGATATGGAGCGGGAGACCGTCCCCCTTCATCCGACCTACAAGCAAGATGCCAAGGTGCAAGAACCTGACTACCTGCCTGGTCGCATTCCGCCAGTAGTGAACCCATCAAGCGGTATTGCGGTTGGCCTCTCGACCAATATTCCGCCTCACAACCTTAATGAGGTTTTACGGGCCTGCATCGCCTTACTGGATCGTCCGACCATGGATGTTGATCAGCTCATGGGCTATATCCAGGGTCCTGATTTCTCGCAAGGTGGGCGCATCATCGGCATCGATGGTATTCGAGACTACTTTGCTACGGGCAAGGGACGCATCATCGTGCGGGCAGAGGTACGCTTAGAGGAGACACCACGTAGCCGTTCGCTAGTGGTTTTGCAGATCCCGCCTATTGGCCGCGACAAGATAAAGGCTTCCATCGTCAAGGCCATCAATGCACGCAAGCTAGAGGGACTAATGCCTGATGTACGCGACGAGAGCGATACGGAAAAGGGTACCCGCATCGTGCTGGATCTGCGCAAAGATGCCGATGCCGCCCAAACGCTTTCGCTGCTCTTCAAAGAAACGGACCTTCAGATCTCGCTCTCGTTTCAGATGGTCTTCCTCTTTGGCACGCCCATGCAGCCTGCGCGCCAGCCCAAACAAGTTGGCATGGTCGAACTACTCAATTACTGGAATACGCATCAGATCGATGTCCTGACACGACGTGCACAGTTTGATCTGCGTAAGGCGCGCGAGCGCTTGCACGTTGTCGAAGGACTGATCATTGGTGCAGCTCATGCCGACGAAATTGTAAAAATCTTCCAGCAAGCTCCAGATCGTGCCGCAGCGCGCCAGGAGATTGAAACCCGTTACCAACTTACCACCATCCAATCAGATGTCATCGCCTCCATGACATTAGCGCAGGTAACACGCCTGGACGCAGGAAAATACGCCAGGGAGCAGGAAGAGTTACGCGTACGCATTAGCGATTTGGAGAAGCTGTTAGGCGATCGCAAAGCCTTGATAACGCTCTTGAAAAAAGAGATGCAGCAGCTCATCAAACAATTTGGCGACGAACGACGCACGATTATCGATGTAGACGGGCAGATCCATGAGCCGATTACTGAAGTAGCTAGCCTGCACGACCGCGAACCTGTAGTCATCGCGGTAACACGTGCTGGGGCGGTTAAAGCCTTAGCAAAGGACACCTATAAACCAAAGGGCAAGAATGGCGAGGCCCTGTATACTCCTGTGCGTGGTGATGAGCAACTGCGCCAGGTGATCGCCACGACATCGCAGGACTACTTACTATGTATCTGCACGACCGGACGTGTCTTCCAAATCGCCGCGCATCGTATCCCGGAGGGAACGCGTTCCACCAAAGGCGAGCCATTGCGCAAGCTGCTCAAGCTGGCAGCTGACGAGGAAGTGGTCATCATCCTGCCGATCTCCTCGTACGATGAGGATCGCTACCTTGTGACGTTCAGTAAGCTGGGCAAGGTGAAAAAATCTCCGTTGAGCGAATATAAGATGGCGGATGTAGATGGTCTGCAAGATATGAAGTTGGCGGAAGGTGATAGTGTCATTACGGCCCTGATCTCGCGTGGCCAGGGTGAGTATCTGGTGACGACCGATAATGCGCAAACGCTACGTTTCAGCGATGACATGCTACGTGCTCAGGGGCGTGTTGGCCAGGGTGTTGCGACCATGGCCCTTGGCAAGGGTGCCACTGTAGTATGCGCATCGTACCTCGATAATGATGCTGCCGAGGGTTCGCCAAGCCCAACAAGCCTGCTGGTCATAACAGATAGCGGCCTGACAAAGAAGGTGCCGCTTGACCAGTACCCTCAGAAGGGGCGAGCGACTGCGGGCGTTGTCACTACGGAATTAGTAGAGCAAGAGCGGATTTTGCTGGCGATGCTGATCAATGATGAAGATCAGCTGCTCACTACCTGGTCTGGTAGTAATGGTCAGAAAGGTGAGCAGGTGACGGCGCTCAAGGGGAGTGAGCTGAAGGCATTCTCGCGTGCTAGCAGAGGTGTACCGTTGGTGGATGGACGCATATCGGGTATCATCAAACTGTAAGTGCTAAATGTGGTAGAACGCCAAGTGAAGTCCTGTTCTATCTAGCGTTCTACATCACATTTGAGAATCTTTTCTCAGGTGCCTGCTA
>Ga0066654_10000462_pt1 | contig 10916 bp, 7 predicted proteins | sample GraSoiAngelo_103_FD_66715 | JGI IMG/M metagenome (GOLD analysis project Ga0066654, IMG submission 66715) | Grasslands soil microbial communities from the Angelo Coastal Reserve, California, USA - 14_0903_05_20cm | ecosystem: Environmental > Terrestrial > Soil > Grasslands | place: USA... | reverse complement strand
GTTACCTTGCTCGGCTCCGTAGTAAATCCGACGCTGAAGAAAGATGCTGAGAACGCGGTAAAACGGATTGAAGGCGTAAACACGGTCAACAATCAAATTAAGGTACTGCCGCCTTCCCCAATGGATGATCGCATTCGACAGCAGGTAGCGCGAGCGATCTCGAATCAGGGTGGCCTGTACCGCTACTTCATGGGAGCGGTGCCTTCGATCCACATCATCGTGGATGGCGGTCATGTAACCCTGAAGGGCGTAGTAGACAACGAGGCCGATGATACGCAGGCAAAGTTAGCTGCGAATCAGGTGCCGGGCGTCTTCTCAGTCAAGGACGAACTCCAAGTCGTGAATCAGAAGGCGGCCAAGAAGTAAGTGCTTTGCAAGTCCAAGGCGATAGCTGCGATGACGCTCGGCCAACGTGAGCTGTCGCCTTTCGCATCCGCTTAAGTGTGCAGGACGTACAACAGAGCGGAATGTTATATGGGAGCGACGTTACTCCCTCAATTGGCGAGTACGCCATCATCGGCGATTGCAGATCAGCAGCGCTGATATCCAAAAACGGCTCACTCGACTGGCTGTGTTGGCCCTGGTTCGACAGTCCTTCACTTTTCGGTGCAATTCTGGACTTGGGAAAGGGAGGTTTTTGGCGAGTCTCTCCCGCCGGCGAGCATAGAAGTACCCGCCGATATCTTCCGGGCACCAACGTTCTCGAAACCACCTTCCAGTCTGAAACGGGAACACTCCGCCTCCTCGACTGCATGCCGGTTTACGATCTGGCTTATGAACGCCAACACATGATTCCCGATCGGGAAGTCCTACGGATCGTCGAGTGCACGTCAGGCGAAGTGCAGTTGGAAGCTGCGTTTTGCCCTGCTCCTAAATATGGAACCGTCCGCGCTCACTGGAGGCAGCAGAAAAGTCTTGGGATTCACGTGCAGTTCATCGGCGGAGCTCTGTGGCTACGCAGCGATCTGGATTGGCAAATGAAAGGAGATCATGCCCAATGTGAGGCGCGGCTCCGCGCCGGGGACCGCAAGTACTGCTCGCTGGTCATGATGCAGCATGGACCCGCGGTGCTGTCTCCTCTCGGGGATTCCTCCGAAGCTGCGCTTTCGCAGACCGTAGCATGGTGGAGGAAGTGGTCTGCGCGATGCGAATATCAGGGACCATTTCGGGAGAACGTACTACGCAGTGCGCTGGTGCTAAAGCTTCTAAACTTCGCACCGTCAGGAGCAATCGTCGCTGCTCCCAGCACGTCGCTTCCCGAGCACATTGGTGGAAATCTGAATTGGGACTACCGCTATTGCTGGCTGCGAGACGCCTCTCTGACCGTCTCCGCACTCTTTGGACTTGGATATCACGATGAAGCGGAGTCTTTCATTGATTGGCTGCTGTATTCCACTAATCTTACGCAGCCGCGGCTGCTGGTTATGTACACGGTCTACGGCAAACCCGTAAGAAAAGAACGGGAAATGAACTGGAAGGGATATCGCAACTCCCGGCCGGTGCGCATAGGCAATGATGCCCGCGGCCAGTTGCAGCTCGATGTTTATGGCGAAGTGATCTCGGCCGCCGCGCAGTTGGACGAGTACAACAAGTCCATCGATCGCTCCAGTGGACGGGTACTGCGCGGCATCGGGAAGTATGTCTGGGAGCATTGGACCTTGCCGGATAAAGGCATCTGGGAGCCGCGGGCTGGAGATCAGCATCACACCCACTCCAAAGTCATGTGCTGGGTTGCCATGAAGAAGCTGTTAGAGCTTTATGACGCGGGGCTGCTGAAAAAGCTGGATCGCGAAACAGCTAAGCATACGCTTGAGGAAATAGAGGGAACGATCAAGCAAAAAGCCTGGAATGAGGAGCGGCAGACTTACACCGCCATTTTTGGAGGATCGGAGGTTGATGCGAGCCTTTTGCTACTGGCAAAGCATGGATTTGAGCGCGCAGATTCAGAACGAATGCGCCGGACGTATCAATGCATCCGAAAAGAAATCGGCACCGGCAGGGGACTTCTTTATCGATATCGCAATAGACTGAGTTCCGGCGAGGGCGCATTTGGCATCTGCTCCTTTTGGCTGGCAGAGTATCTGGCTTTGGGAGGGGGCTCCATTGAGGAAGCCGAATCGGAGTTCCAACGCCTTCTCGAGTATGGCAATGATCTTGGTCTCTTTTCCGAGGAGATGGATCCCAGAACGGCAGAAGCTCTAGGGAACTTTCCCCAGGGATTCACGCATGTAGGCTTGATAAACGCGGCTCTTACAATGGCTGATCGGCGCGAGAAAGAGACGAAGCGAGAGCAAGCTGCATGACGCTTCAACTCCACTGGAGCAGTTGGCTGTTTTGGGGATTTGTTGCCAGTCTCGCCTTGGTGAGCGCTGAAAGCATTGCACAGGGCTTGGGGCTCACTCGGCTTAACTTGCCCTTGATCCTGGGCTCTGCAATTTCTCCGCATCGCGATCGCGCACGAGCACTCGGTATCGTCATTCACATCGGTATAGGGTGGCTGTTCTCTCTTTTTTATGTAGTCGCGATGCAATTTCTGGGGGGTCCCACCTGGTATCGGGGTGCTCTCATCGGACTTGCTCACGCTCTATTCATTTGCCTCATCGGCTGGCAAGCATTGCCGGGAATACACCCACGCATGGCGAGTGAAACGCATGGACCAACCTCAACTCGCATGCTGGAGCCGCCAGGCTTTATGGGACTGAATTATGGCGTCAGTACGCCGACGGCGGTCTTCGCAACCCATGCAATCTTCGGCTCTATCATTGGGCACTTCTATCGCTAAGTGAGAGCACTTAATCCTAACTCAAGCCTATTGCCGGCTTGGATCGTAGAACTCTCATTCTTGCTTGTATATTTCCTATCCATGTCCCGATCTGGAACAATCTGAAATGGTACTAAGCAGGGTTAAGTAGGGTAATTTTCGGGGTTCCGGCTCTCGATTGCGTGTGAGAGGATGCTCCAGACATGACTGAATCTCGACCGAAAGTCTTAAGCATTGATGACAATCTATCGCTCAACTCGATGCGCCAAATGGTCCTCTCCGTTAGCGGGTTCGATTGCGATTTAGCCGGGACAGCCGAACAGGCGCTAGCTATGGTTCTTACCAGTTATTACGACGCCATTTTGCTCGATTATTATCTTCCCGGAACGACAGGTACGCAGGTAGCGAAGACCATCAAGACGTTGCGGCCCCAAGTCCCAATCATAGTCGTTACCGGCGAAGAGGTGTACGAGCACAGCGACGCCGTTCACAGTTACGTCATCAAAGGTGAGGGGCCGGAGGTCCTTTTAGCGCGGCTTCGCGCCGTTGTAACCTCTAAGAGCATGATCGCTCAGGCCATGCATGCCGCTGCAAGTTGAGAAAAGCAGCACTGGGCAATTAGCGAACAGCTAAAAATCCGAAGGCGCGAGTTCTTCTTCTGCCTGCCGTCCATTGCTTATTGCCGATTGCTTTTCGCGGGCGTCAGAACCAGCACATCCGTCACATTCTGCTCAATACCCTCCTTTGAATAGAGCAAAGGGAAATACTGTCCGGCTGCCCAAACGGGGAGGAGGTCAGAGTAATGCCGGCTGCCAGGCTCGCCGGATTGACCTGGAGTGTTGATTGCGAGGGAATTATCCCAGTTGCTCAAGTCAAAGATCTCTCGATAGCTGGCGCCGGAGGCCTGCCGATATCCGGCGGTTCCGGAGCCAGTCGCATTTACAGTATTGGCATCTCCCGGTCTTGCGACCGGCCCGAGATCGAAGAGTCCCTTGGCTCCCTGCAGTTGATCAAGCGGGTGCCTGAACGTCATGGTGTGCAGCGAGCCCCACGACCACAAGGCTGGATCGGGTCCTGCCTGTTGTTCTAATTCGTGTCCCGCGTCGGCAAGTGTTGAGAGCAACAGGCGTTGTTGCTGATCAGCTGGCAAAAACTTGAGAAAATCCATGGCTTGTTGCGTGTTCAAATGGACCGTTTTCGGCGCTGATGTGCCGGCGATCTTTTCCAGCAAGGCACTCCGCACGTGGTTCTCCCAAATTTCGTAAAGCCCAGCGGCAACCGCAGTGGAGCGCATCATGCGGTCCCAGTCTTTCAGGATCTCGAGAAAGCGACGCTCAGGACCGTCGCTATGCCGAGGCAACATGCGGATGAGTTGATCGGCGGGCAGCGAATAGACATCGCGCTGCAATTCTTCGACATCCTGCAGGCGTATCTTGCGTTGCCTCTCCGCAAATTCGGACAAGACCTGACGAATCCTCTCAACGCGATACGTTGCCCATTCATATCCCACCTTGTACTTGTAGTTTTCGGCGAAGGTGCGATTATTAGCAGTGGCAAACCATCCTTCCACAGGATTGAAAGTGCGAGGCAGCTGCTCCAGCGGTACGAAGCCCGACCATTCATGGCCGCCATCGACTCCCATTATGGGAAGCAGGCCGGTCCAGGTGCGAATCGGAGTTAGTCCCGCCGACTGTTCTCCTATATTTCCCTCGGTATCGGCGTAGACCATGTTTTCCGGAGGAAGCTTCCAACGCTCGAGCGCGGCGAGAAACTCGTTCCAGTTTTGTGCACGATCCAGCGAGAGTGAAGCCAGATATCCGGCAGTCCCGGGTTCGGCTCCCACCCAACGCAACGCCAGCGCACGATTGTGGGAGGCGGCTTCCCAGAGCAGGGGCCCGTGCTGAGTGAATTTGAGCGTTATCGTTTCGGGAGAGCCGTCTTTCACCTGGATGACCGACCTCTCGGTTCGCATTGCCTGCCACTTCCCATTGCGCTTGTACTCCAGCGGATTCGCCGGGTTGAGTTCCTCGATGTAAAGATCCTGTTGATCGACAGGGAAGATCGTTAGTCCCCAGGCGATGTGCTGGTTGTGTCCGATGGCAACCCCGGGTAAGGCGGGTTCGCCGGCACCAATTACGTCCCATCCTGGCGCACTCAAATGCACCATGTAACGTAGAGACGGCAAAGCGATCACGCGATGCGGATCGTTGGCTAGTATCGGTTTGCCGCTCTCAGTCAGCTTGCCGGAAATCGTCCAGTTGTTGCTTCCCACGGGAGCGTTGTGAACTGCAAATTCGATGCGCGTGTCCCCACCGACCAATCCATCAAGCAAGTTCGGCGAAAGACCGGAATAATCGACGCCCTCGGCCGCATCAAGCTTAGCGGGTGGATCGGGATCGAGGATTCGTTGGGTTTTCTCGGCCCCGATCTTCGTCAAGAGCTCAGCATTTGTCAGCTCGATACGAGCATTTCCCGTCATCGAGTAAGCTGCGATCCGCGAGAGGCAATCTTCAGGCTTCCATGGCTCGGGCCTGAAGCCGGCTAGTTGAAAACTGATTGGCAGCCCCGGACCAGTTTGGGAATTCAAGTAGCGTATGTAAGCGTTTATGCCATCAGTAAACGCCGACAATATCGACAGAGTATCCGTCGCGTAACTCTTGTATTCGCGCCGCACATCGCCGCGATATTTGAGCAGGCGGGCAAAACGATCGCGGTCAATTGCGAACTTGCCCAAGACTTCTGCCAGCCTTCCCTGTCCTGCACGCTTCCATAACTCCATTTGGAAGAGACGATCCTGCGCGGCCACGAACCCCTGGGCAAAGAACAGATCGTGCTGATTCGCCGCATAAATGTGCGCAACGCCCCAATTATCGCGCATGACCGTCACCGGGCTTTGCAAACCATCAAGCTTGAGCTCTCCCGCAATGGGAGGATTGGCTTTTTGCGCCCGCTCAACGAGGTCTGATGAGCCTTCATGCCGGCCAACTGCAGAGGCAGAGAAGAGGAGGAGAACGGCCGCGAATAGTGTGCGCGCAGATTTCATCGCGCAACGATTATAGGGGCGGTGGAGGAATTGATTTCCGAGCGGAAAACGGGAAAAGAGGTTTAAATAATACGAATCGTCGGACAGCTCTCGATATCACTGATAGAGCGACTACTGGCATGACGTTCCAAAATGTGGCGCTGAAATGCCGCGGTCCATAGGTGATGAGTGTCTGCGGAATCCAGTTCCCTCGACGAAGCGTTCACCACCAGGAATTCATCGCAAAGCGAGCACTGACGCGTGACGCCGCCAATCTGTCCGAAGAATGTAAAGTGATTTGCCACGGTCTGAGTATCTATCGAAGACCCGAGACACGCAATTTACGCTGGTAACGGCAGAGTGGGTACTTTGGAATTGCCCCGCAAAACGCGTTTTTCAAAAGCAGAACGCCTGAGGAATCCATTCCTCAGGCGTTTCCGTACTTGATCCAGAGGGTTAGCGCTGCGCGATATCGGCTTGCGGTGCCGTTGTAGTTCTCAAGGGGCTGAATGCGCCATCGCCCATCAGCTCGGGATTGAGATCATTTTCGTGGCTCGGCCCAAGTCCAAGTTTGATCAGAGCGCGGGAATCAGGAACAACTTTGCTTTGCCATCCCTGGTCAGATTGGAACTTGCGCATCGCTGCCGTGGTTCTGGCGTCCCACATACCAGTCGGCTGGCCCTCGAGATAGTGCTCGCGGATCAGGGCTTCCTGAATCTCGCGGGCTCTATCGCTGGCAATCTGCTGCTGCCCGTGCCGCTTCCACGCCGATCTATGCAGCCTGGCGAAGCGGGAGTGACTCTTGATTGAGGTTTTGGCTTTTGGTGTAACTGCAAAAGCCGACATACCCATCACTACCGTGACCAGAAATGTGACACCGATTTTTTGAAACCGCATAAGCTCCTCTTTTGAAGCCGAGCTACTCCCTCGGCCCAATTCGGGGATTTCTTAACGGGGTATCAAGCAGCTTACCCGACCACGGATACCTTTGCACAGGATTAATTCGAGGCCCAGACCCGGTAGTGCTATGTACCTTCGGGTGAAGTAGGATGCCACATTCAGCAGCGATTCTGCCCGAAGTTCCGGGATTTTTGACTGGATTGCAACTAACTCGTTGCAATCCAGCCACTTAGATCTTAGGATTTTACGGCAGAGTGCCCGCGAGGAAAATGGTGCTGGCGTTTCGACCGCGGCCCTGACGTACCAGGAAGACTACATCCTGGCCGCTCTTCAGCTGACCGGTGATGCGACGGAAATCGTCATCGCTGTTCACCGGCTGCTTGTTGACCTCTAGGATCACGTCGCCGCGGCTCAGCCCAATGTCCTCGGCGAAGGATCCGGCTTTCACATCGGCGACAATTACACCCTTATTTGCGGGAATTCCCAGTCTGTCGGCCATATCGGGGGTGATCGGCCTGACAGAAAGGCCGAGTTTGCCGGAAACCGGCTGCTCTTCATTCCCGGATTCTTCTTCATTTGACGCGGTATTGCCGTACAGCTTGGCACGATCTGCGATGGTAACTGTTGTTTCGGCCGGCTTGGCTCCGCGTTCATACCCGATCTTGATCTTGGTGCCGGGTTTTTCCGCCGAGATGCTGCTGACGAGTTCGTCACCATTCTTAACCGGCTTGCCATTCACCGAGGTGATGGTGTCGCCGATCTTCAAGCCAGCCTGATCGGCCGGACCATTCGGGGTAACGCTCGAGACTGTCACTCCAGTCTTGGCGCCATAGACGCGAGCGATCGCCGGATTCGGTTGAGCGCTGAAGGCAACACCGATGGATCCGCGCACAACTTTGTGTTCAGGACCAGTGAGCTGGTTGTAGACCTCTACGACTGTGTTTGATGGCAGAGCAAAGCCGATGCCTTGATATCCACCCGACTCGGTAAAGATCGCCGTGTTGATCCCGATCACTTCCGAGTTCATATTCACCAGCGGACCGCCGGAATTTCCGGGATTGATGGCCGCGTCGGTCTGAATGAAGTGCTGGAACTGCCGCCGATTATCAATATCGCGACCCTTCGACGACACAATGCCAGCAGTCACGGACTCTTCCAGCGCGAACGGACTCCCAATCGCCAGCACCCAGTCGCCAACATTCATCGAGTCCGAGTTGCCGAGTTTTGCTGCGGCGAGTGGGTGATCCACCTCAATCTTGATGACCGCCAAGTCAGTTTCTGGATCGGTTCCAATCACCTTCGCATCGTGCTGGACGCCCGGCGGATCGCCGTCCAGTTTCACCCGAATCCGGTCTGCCTTATCGACTACGTGCTGATTAGTAATGATGTAGCCCTTGGAATCGACAATCACTCCCGATCCCAACGAGTGCTCGGTCGTGCTGCCGCCACCGCCGAACGGACTTCCACCTTGTCCGCCAAAGAAGCGATCAAAAAAGTCCTGAAACGGATCGCCATCCTGATCGTCCGGTACCTGTTGGCCGCGACGCCGCGTGCGTGGAGTGGTTTTCGGCGTCGATTCCGTATTGATGTTTACCACGCTAGGCTCAAGTGTCTTGGCTACCTGGCTGAAGGCGTTCGACAACTGCTGCGGCGCCGGAACTTTCAGCTGGGTTGCATCCGAGCTATTGACACTTTTCGTGGCGCCCTTCACACCTTTTTGTATGACCGTACCGATAAGAATGCCGACAAATAAGGTCATCACCACGAGCACGGTGGACAAAAAGCGGTGTGACCGCATGCGATCTCTTAATGACATACGCGATTCCATGAGATTTCCTCGCCCAGAATTGGCAAACTCTCATTATATCGAGTCAGACGGGACCGGCTGGACAGCAAGGAAGGCAAATTGGTTTTCACTTCTATGAGTTAGACGCGACTTCCATGGCAATAGACGCACGACTCATAGCGACGTGAGCTGGTAGTGCTGGGACTTCAGCTGCAGCTCTGAGCTGAGAGCAAGTCTATTAGCTTGCTCTCTCCTGCTCCGCGATGCCAAATTCAGAATGCGGGCTTTCAGCTGCCAGTCCCCTGCTTCAGGGAAACGAGCAAGGTATGTTTCCCAGGAAAATTTCTCGTTCACGCGATCCGCGCAAGTAGAGGCATCCACAATATCGACCAGAGAATTCTGAGGGAGTTTACAGGGAATCGAATTTACCAGAACACCCGCTCCTGTGGTCACACTTGCTTAGGAGGCGCCGACTCCTGAGCCGGAGAAACTACAAACGCACTGCAACTGATCGCGAGCAGAGCAAATGGCCGTCGAGTCATGGTGGTCTCCTTGTGGGAAGGCTTCCGGAAGAACGCAAAAGATAACAGACCGCCTGCGGTAGCAGGTGCGTGCAAGCCCCAGCGACCAGCGGGACGCCTGCTGGCAGCCCACCTCGGCCGATTACTGTGGGCTTGGCGAAAAGCAGGTTTACAGTCCGACTTGAGTTGGACGATTGAGGATCTACATGATCGATAGAATCCCCCGCTCATGGCAACACGCCGTCAATCATCTCCCGTACAATCGCCTCGTAGGCTTTGCTTCCGTGCTGCTTCACGTATTCAAATTCCACGCGTCGGAGTTCCTGCTCTTTCTCTTGCGCGCGAGCGAAGGCTACTCGATATTCCCGAAGTTGCTCTTGCGAAGATGGTGAGCTCTGCCGCGCCTCAACTGTGTGGGAGGCCACTGGATTTTGCCGCAGCCGCTCACGTGCGTAGATCGCGTTGGAAAACAGATGGTTGAGCGTGTACAGCATCTTTAAGGCCTCGACCGCGCGGCATCCTGGCGCCAGGTTTCCCGCAGAGCCAACGTGGTAGATGTTAGGCATCAGCCAGATATTCGGATATGAATTCCAGGTAGCTTTCGCCGATGCCAACTCGCCAGCGCGAATTGCGTGCAACTCTTCGGGTGTGACATGCGCCCAATCCGGAGCGCCGATGCGCTGCACGAAGTTGTTGAAGGAATTCGCGATGCGGTCTTCTGGAATGAACTCTCCGCCAGCGACCGCTGCGTACTCGGCGCGCGCCACTCGATCCAGAGTGGAACGCGCGATCCACTTTGGAACATCCGGAGCAAAGTGCTTCCAAAGCAAGTTTACGTATTCGCGGGCGTCCGCCTCGCTATGGATAGAACCCGCGACATTGTTGATGTGCCTCGTCTGAAGGTTGCGCTCCGCAGCTTCTTCATCCGTCTCGCGCTTTTGTTGCTCGCGCGCTGCGCGCAACTGCTCAAGCGAATCTATTACGACAGGACCCTTCGTGGATACAAATCGGAGCGCAGCAGTAGCGGAACCGAAACTGAACCACTCACCGCCTTCCCGGCGCGAATGCTTTATCTGACTGCAGAGCGGCGCGCGGCAAATGAAGTCGGAGGCCTTGCGCACTGCAGCTTCAAATGGCGTGCTGAAAGCGTCCGGCAGGATCACCCGAACGGGCTCTCCCGCCAGGGCATGCAAGCTACCGTTGAACTTTGTGGCGGTTAATTTCAGATTGATCTCATTCGCGGAGTTGAGCCTTACTTCTCCGCGTTCACCTGCAAAATCAATCACGCCAAACTCGTCCGCCTCCGCGTCCACGCTTCCGGAAGTTCGCATGATCTTGATCCGCGCGTGCGTTGTCCGGACCTTTACCGGAGCAGCCATATCCATGATTTCCACGGCCGAGAACGAGCCATCGACGCTGAGCGGCAGATCTCGCGGCGCAGCGATTCGAAGTTCCGAGCGTGATGGACGCTCCGGATCATAAGAGGGCGCAGTTAGAGTAAGCGTGTCGCCGCTGCGCGACAGCCGGATTCCATCGAGAACTTGCTGCGCGTCCGGCCGGTCAATCTCTCCTGCGGCGGCGCACAAATCGATCGAGTAAGCATCGCGCTGCCCTCCCGAAATAGCCACACTGCTAAAGGCCGGATGAAGTGTTAATCCAGATACTTCCGTTCGCGCTAACGAGAGTTGATCCTTGCGATGCAGCACGAACACATTGCCCGCTGCATCCAGATAAGCCACTGGCCCCTTTCCGCTCGGAGCTGGAATCGGATCACAGGGACTCAGTGTTGGCGATTCCTCAAACAGAAACAGGGAGCCAGGCTGGATCTGGTACTCTCGCCGCGCTCGATCTTCCGCTCCAATCGCACAGCCACAAAGCAGCAACAGCAACAAGGACAGACGAAACCTCATGGCGCAACATGCTACA
>Ga0066654_10000461_pt1 | contig 10923 bp, 9 predicted proteins | sample GraSoiAngelo_103_FD_66715 | JGI IMG/M metagenome (GOLD analysis project Ga0066654, IMG submission 66715) | Grasslands soil microbial communities from the Angelo Coastal Reserve, California, USA - 14_0903_05_20cm | ecosystem: Environmental > Terrestrial > Soil > Grasslands | place: USA... | reverse complement strand
ACCACCTCGCGCTGCGGCTCGTCCTGCTCGGCCACCCCGACCTCCTCGAGCACCTTGCAGAACTCGAGCGCGGAGCCGTCGAGGACGGGGATCTCGCCGTGCACCTTGATCAGCAGGTTGCCCACCCCGTAGGCGTGGAGCGCCGAGAGGAGGTGCTCGACGGTGCGGATGCTCTCGCCGTCGCCGGAGAGGGTGGTGGCGTAGTCGGTGTCGGCCACGGCGCGCACGTGGGCGGGGATCTCGACGCCGGTGGGCAGGGTGACGAAGTGGATGCCGCTTCCCGCGGGCAGCGGCTGCAGCACCATGCCGGTGCGCTGGCCCGAGTGGAGGCCGAGGCCGTAGACCACGGTCGAATGCTCGATCGTCCGCTGGCTGCGGCCGGTCTCGGCGAGGAGGGGCAGTGCCGGCGGCGCGGTGAAGCGGTGCTCGGCGTCCGCCGGGGTGTGGGCTCCGGTGCCCGGGCGGTTCAGGGGCATCCCCGCGGCGACCGCGCGCTTATAGGCCAGGGCGCCGGCCGCGGCCTCGACCGCGCGCTTGTAGGAGAGGGGCTTTTCGAGGTAGTCGTAGGCCCCCATCTTGATCGCCTTGACCGCCGTCGACGTGGTGCCGTGCCCCGACATCATGACCACGGCCGCCGTGGCGTCGGTCTCGCGCAGCGCCTGGAGTGTCTCGAGGCCGTCGCGGTCGGCCAGCCAGATGTCGAGGAAGACGACGGCGGGCCGCCGCTCCGCGTAGAGGGCGAGCGCCTCCTCGCCGCTGGTGGTGGCGAGGGTCGTGTACCCCTCGTCGGAGAGGATGCCCCCGAGGGTCGAAAGGATGCCCGGCTCGTCGTCTACGATCAGGATCAGCTCGGTCATGGTAATGGCGTGCGGTGTCGCGTTCTCCCGCGACAAGCATAACAGCCTGGAAGGGCCGGACGCCCCCGCCCGGCGCCGGGCGGGGGCGGGGGAGGGAAGGGCTATTGCTGGCCGACCGTGCCGGTCGGCCCGACGTCGGTGCCGTTGCCGGTCAACCGGTTGTTGCTGTAGGAGAGGACCTGGGCGCTGTTGGTGGCGTTGACGCTCTGGATGTTCTGGGTGGCGGTGACGTTCGAGATGCGCATGACGGAGCCGAGGGCGTCGGCGCGCAGGCCGCTACCCAGGACGTTGCCCGAGGCGATGCACTCGTCGAGATCCATCAAGGCGTTGCCACCGCTCAAGGTGAAGCCGTTGTTGGCGTTGTTCGAGGCGATGGAGTTGCGCACCATCACCTTCACGGCATTGGCGCCGGCGCCGTTCTGGGCGACCAGCCCATTGTTGTTGTGGTCCATCGTCACGTTCTCGAGCGTGGCGTTGACCGTGGCGGTCCCGGTCGGGTGGATGAAGATGCCGCCGCTCGAGGCGCCGTTGTTGTTGCGCGTGATCGTGTTCTTGATGGACACGGTGACCGCGCCGGAGGTGGGCTCGATGTCGATCCCCTTCTGGGTGAAGTTGTTGACCGTGCAGTCCTGGATCTGCAGGGTGCCGCCGGAGAGGAACTTGACGCCGGCGAGACCCGTGCCGAGCCCCTCGATGGTCAGGCCGCGGAGGACCACGGTGTCGCTCGCCCCGGCGCTGATGACGATGCCGTTGGTGCCGGAGACCAGCACGCCGGCGATGTCCTCGGCCTCGATGCTGATCGACTTGGTGATGGTCACGGCGCCGAAGCCGCCGGGATCGAGGACGTTGATCTCGCCGCCGGCGGCGGTCTTCGAGATGGCGCCGGCGAAGGTCTTGCAGGGGGCGGTGCGGCTGCACGGGTTGGCGTCGTCGCCGACGCCGGAGACCCAGGTGCGGGTCGCCTGGGCGTGCGCGACGGCGGTGGTGGCGAGGAGCGCGGCCACGCAGGTGGCGGTCCGGATCCAGACTCGATAGCTCATCAGAGTTCCTCCGTATTCGGGGTCCATGAAACGCCGCACGATGGCAGCGGCGGTAAGTCCGGTACTCTAGGCGTCTAGTCTAGCCCCGGCGTTACAGCCAAGTCAAAAACCGCGCACGGATCGTAGGATCCAGGCGGGGCGCGGGGCCGTTTGCACGGCGGACGGCGGCCGTGTACAATGCGACGTTCTTTCGCCGCGGACCGGGACACCCCCGGGTCCGCCCCACTCGTTCCTCTCTGTTCCGCGCGAAGCGGGACTGTCCAGGCCAGAGGGAGGTCCAGCCGAACCCATGCGCACGTATGAGCTGATCTTCGTCGTCGACCCGCGTGTCTCCGACGAGGACGTCGTCACCATGACCCAGGAGTACAAGGCGATGATCACCGCCGGCGGCTCCACCATCACCTCCGAAGAGAATTGGGGCCGGCGCAAGCTCGCCTACCCGATCGAGAAGCTGGGCGAGGGCAAGTACGTCCTCCTCAACATCAGCAGCGAGGGCGGCGCCACGCGCCTGCCCGAGGTCGAGCACCGCATGCGCCAGAACGACAAGATCCTGCGCTACCTGACCGTGCGCACCGACGAGGACCTGAAGCGGGCCGCCCGCCGCAAGCAGGCCGCCCCGGCGGCCTCCTCCACCCCCGCGGGCAGCGAGGCGGCGCGCGATGGGGACACCGAGGGCGCCGAGCCCGGAGAGGAGATCTGAGCCATGGCACGCCCGAGAAAGGTCTTCTTCCGCCGGCGCAAGGTCTGCAAGTTCTGCGCCGACAAGATCGACTACATCGATTACAAGGACGTCAAGCTCCTGCAGCAGTTCATCCCCGAGCGCTCGAAGATCCTGCCGCGGCGGATCTCCGGCACCTGCGCCCGGCACCAGCGCTTCCTGCAGCAGGCCATCAAGCGGGCGCGCCACCTGGCGCTGATCCCGTTCACCACGGACTAGGAGGCGGCGCGTGAAAGTCATTCTGCTCAACGACCAGCGTCACCTGGGCAAACGCGGGGAGATCGTCGAGGTCAAGCCCGGCTATGGCAGGAACTACCTGTTGCCGCAGGGCCTGGCCCTCGAGGCCTCGCACGGCAACGTGAAGCTCTTCGAGCAGCAGCGCGCCAAGATCGACGCGCGCCACGCCAAGGAGCGGGGGGCGGCGCAGGAGATCGCCGACCGCATGGCCGGGCTGCGCCTGGAGATCCCCAAGCGCGTCGGCGAGACCGACACGCTCTACGGCTCGGTCACCGCCGGCGACGTCGCCGAGATGCTCGAGAAGAAGGGGTTCACCGTCGACCGCCGGCGCATCGATCTCGAAGGCGGGATCAAGACGCTCGGCGAGCATCCCGTGCGCGTCGAGCTGCACCCCGAGGTGGTCGCCGAGGTGACCGTCGCGGTGGTGCGCGAAGAGTGAGCCCGGAGCCTCGCGAGCCGGCGATCGACGACTTCCTCGTCGAGCCCACCCGCGACCTCACCGATTGGCAATGGCTGTGGCGGGGGGACCATCGGTTCCCCGTCCGCAGCCATCGCGGTTTTCTCGGGCGCCTGATCGTCCTCTGGAAGCGCCTCTTCCGCCCCCTCGTCCAGACGCCGCAGAACGAGCTCTGGGACCGCCAGCGGACCTTCAACCTGATCCTCCTCGAGCACCTCCTGCGCCAGGGGGACGCGCAGCTCAACCACCACCAGCGCCTGCAATATGTCGAGGCCCTGGAGGCAGAAGGGGTGCGCGAGCTCATGGAGCACAACGACGCCCTCTTCGCCCGCGCCGACCAGAAGATCGACCGCTACCGGCGCGAGGTGCGCGACCTCCTCGGCGGCCTGGGCGCCGCCCTGGCCCTGACGGAGCGGACGGAGCGGGCCCCCTCTCCTGAAGCCGTCGAGACCGTGGCGCGGGCGCGCGAGGAGCACGCCTACTTCGAGCTCGAGCGCCGCCACCGCGGCACCCAGGAGGAGATCCGCGACCGCATCGCGGCCTATCTCCCCTGGCTCGGCGCGCTGCCCGCGGGAGCGCCGGTCCTCGACTTGGGCTGCGGCCGCGGCGAGTCGCTCGCGCTCTTGCGCGACCACGGCATCGCGGCGCGCGGCGTCGACCAGAGCGCCCGCATGGTCGCCCTCTGCCGCGAGCGCGGTCTCGACGCGGCCGAGGGGGACCTCTTCGCGGCGCTGGCCGGGGTGGGGGAGGGGAGCCTCGGCGCGGTCGTCTCCTTCCACGTCATCGAGCACCTCCCGGCCGCCGCCCTCGACCGCCTGGTCCGCCTCGCCTGGCGGGCCCTGGCGCCCGGCGGCGTGCTGATCCTGGAGACGCCGAGCCCGCTGTCGATGGTGGTCGCGGCGCGCAACTTCTGGCTCGACCCCACCCACGTCCGCCCGGTCCATCCCGACAGCCTGAAGCTGCTCTACGAGCTCGCCGGCTTCGACCCGGTCGAGCGCCTCGACCTGCGCCCCTTCCCGGCGCCCGAGCGCCTGCCGGAGATCGCCCTCGCCGAGCTGCCGGCCGAGCAGCGCCACTTGGCCGACCTGGTCAACCGCCTGCGCGACCGGCTCGACGAGCTGCTCTTCGGGTATCAGGATTTCGGGATGGTGGGGCGGAAGGCCCAGGGTTGAAAGGTCCAAGCCGGCGGCGAAGCCTAAGCACGCGCTGTGCGAGTGCGTCGTCGAGAAGGGGCGCCAGGAGTAGATGTCGAGGGCGAGCGGTGAACGGAGGACGCGGAGCACGCGGAGGTCGACCGGGATGCTTCGCCAGAGGTTGACGGGAAGCAAAACCATCCAAAGTGTAGGGAAAAAAAGACTTTGCGTCTGGCGAGATCTGGCGACAGTGGTTACTGATTCGACTTAAAATCTTCCGCCCGCAAGGGTGTGCGGGTTCGAGTCCCGCCTCCGGCACCAAGTCTAAGCCATTAAAATGATAGACATAGAATTTTGTAGCTCGACAGGCTTGCCGCGAAGCTCTGGCTCTGTGTACCATTTTTGTACCAGGGAAGAGAAAGCCATGGCGACGATTCGGATGCGTAAGGGCAAGAGCGGGCGCGCGACCTATCTGGTCCAAGTCGCGGCATCGATCCAGCGGGATCCAGCCACTGAACGAACTGCTGCTTACGTCGACCGGGAAGTAGGAGCTGTCGATAAAGATGCTCCTGGTGGTCCCACCGTCGAGCGCAGCCCACTATGACGCGTGGGAGGCCAGGATGTAGGAGGGTCGCCGTCGACCCACGACAGCCACCGCCAGCGCCGCCAGGAACGCCGCCACCGCCACCGCTCCGGCGACCGCCTCGGGCCAGGCGGAGACGGCGAGGACCACGCGGTGGCGCCCGGGGGGGACCAGGACGCCGAGCAGGTTCAGGTTGACCGCCACGGTGGTGAGGACCTGGCCGTCGGTGCGCGCGACGAAGAGCGGGTGGTAGGCGCGGCGGAGGACGGCGAGGCCGCCGCGGCGGCTCTCGACCTCGATCTCTAGGCGGTCGGGCTCGGCGGCGAGCAGGCGCACTCTCCCGTCCGGGTCGTGCGGCACCGGCGGCCCCACCACGGTCGCGATCGGGTCGGGGTCGTGGCTCACCGCCCTGAGGGCGCTCCGCGGATCGGCGACGGGGAAGACGCGGCGCGGCCACCAGACCGGCGGCGCCGGGTCGTCGATGGCGTAGAGGCGCGTCGTGACGCCGGAGCGCTCCGCCCGGTCGAGCAGGCGGTACCCCGGGACGTCCGGCTCCTCGAAGAGGACGACCGCCGAGAGCCCGACCGAGCGGAACCAGCGCCGGCGCTGCGTCCAGTCGAGGCCCGGCAGGGTGTAGAGCATGGGGGTGAAGAGCGGGCTCTGCATCCCCTCGAGGTCGGGCGCGAACGGATAGGTGAGCCCGTAGAGGATGTTGGGCGCCGCGTCGAGGTCGGGCGCGGTCAGGCGCTTGAAGATCGCCGGCGGCCCCGGCGGCACGCGATAGGCGGGGTCCGGCTTCCACAGCGGCACGGCCAGGGTCTCGACGAGCACCGCGGCGCCCGGCCCCAGGCGGCGCGCCCAGGCGCCGGGCGTCCGGTAGGGCGCCGTCGAATCGGTCATCGCGAGCGGATAGAGCTGCACCAGCAGGGCGAGCTCCAGCGCGGCGAGCAGCGCGCCGCGGCGGGATGGCGCAACGTTCGCCCGCGTGGCGAGGGCGGCGAGGAGGAGGGCGGCGCCGCCCACGGCGAGGGCGAGGACCCAGCCCGCGGTCTGGGTGCGCAGCAGATCGAGCGCCGCTGCCTTCTGCTCGGCCGCCGAGGTGAGGCCACGGGAGACCGCGGCGGTCACCATGGGGCTGGCGGCGGCGAGCGCCGCGGCGAGGGCGAGGAAGAGGGCGCCGGCGATCGTGGCGAGCCGCCGCCAGGCGGCGAATCCCGCGTCGGCGATCGCCCGCTCGACCCCCCAGCCGGCGAGGACCGGCAGGGCCAGGGCGAGCCAGAACAGGAACTTCTCCGGGAAGCGGAAGAGGCCGAAGGTGAGGGTCCGCAACAACGCGCCGCGCGAGCCGCCGAGCACGGCGAGGAGCGGCCCGCCGATAGCGAGGAGCGCCCACTCGGGGTGCCGCCGGGCCGCCGATGTCGCCAGCCAGAGGGCGACGAGACCGGCGTAGAGGCTGAGGAAGAGCGGCGTCTCGTGGAGCACCGAGACCGCCCAGACGCCGTGCGGGCCGCGGTAGGTGGGCCAGCCGAACGGGAAGGGGACGAGCAGCTCGAGGAGGCGCAGCGGATGCAGCGAGAAGGCGGTGATCTGCTCCGCGCTCATGCCGTAGGTGGCGCGGTAGGTGAAGCGCACGGCGCGCAGCATGGCGACGAGCTGCGGCAGCGCCACCAGGGCGCCGACGGCGCCGATCGCGACCGCCGTCGCCGGCCCGCGACGCCAGCCATGCCGCGCCACGGCGATGACGAGGAGCGGCCCGAGACCGATCGCCGCCGTCACCGGCTCGCCGCCCAGGAGGGCGAGGCCACAGGCGATGCCGCCGAGGGCAACGCCGGCAACACCGCGCCGCCCGCCTTGCACCGCGCCGAGGAGGGCGAGCGGCCACCAGGCGGCGACGGCGAGCACGTTGTAGAAGGTGAGGGCGGAGAGCATCCACCCCGAGCCGGCGTAGGTGAGGCCGGCGACGAGGGCCGCCGGCGGGCTCTGGCCGAGGCCGCGCGCCAGCGCCGTCATGGTGGCGAGCGCGAGCAGCCAGTGCAGGGCGTAGTGCAGGTTGAAGGCGCTCCAGAAGGGGAGGGCGAGGTAGGCGAGGTTGCCCGGGTAGAAGGCCAGCGTGTTGGGATTGCCGCGGAAGACCTGGCCCAGGTTCAGGGTCGGGTTGAAGGCGGGGATGCGGCCGTGGCGCAGCTCCGCGGCGCCGAACGCCTTGAACGGCAGGTGGGAGAGGAAGACGTCGCGCACGTAGAAGGTGCGCGCGCCGAACAGGGTGGGCACGCACACCCAGGCCCAGAGGAGGAGCGCCGCCGCGAGCACGGCGAGCAGGGGACGGGCGGATTTCACGGCTGGGAAGTCTATCCCGGGCAAGGCGCGCGTCGTGCAAGGGCTCGATCCCGGTGCCGGGAGGCATCCGGTTACTATAGTCGCGATGCGTTTGCGAGTCCTGACCTACAACATCCACCGCGCGATCGGCGTCGACCGCCGCTTCCGCCCCGAGCGGATCGTCGAGATCATCCTGCACCACGAGGCCGACCTCGTCCTCCTCCAGGAGGTCGACGAGGGGGCGCCGCGCTCGCGCGAGCTCGACCTCGCCAAGGAGCTGGCGCGCGCCTCGGCGTATCCCCACTATGCCGTCGGCCACAACGTCAGCCTGAAGAAGGGGCGCTACGGCAACGCCACCCTGAGCCGCTTCCCGATCCTGCGCGAGCGCAACATCGACCTCTCGGTCGCCGAGAGCTGGATCCGGCGCGGCTGCCAGCACACCCGCATCCAGCTCGCGCCGGGAGGGCGTCCGCTCGAGGTGTTCAACCTCCACCTCGGCCTCTCCGCCCGCGAGCGGCAGAAGCAGGTCGCCCTCCTCTCCCGCTCCTCCGAATTGAGCGCGGTCGACCCCGGCACCCCCGTGCTGATCGGCGGCGACTTCAACGACTGGCGCTCGCTGCTCTGGCCGGTGTTCACCAACGGCATGGGCTTCCGCAGCGCCACCGACAGCCGCACGGCCCGGCGTCGCGCGCTCGCCACCTACCCCGCTTTCTCGCCCCAGGGGCCGCTCGACCGCATCTACTACCGCGGCCCGCTCAAGCTCTCCGGCGTGCACCGCTGCCGGCTGCAGGTGGCGCGCATGGCGAGCGACCACCTGCCGGTCCTCGCCGAGTTCGACATGGGCTGACTCGCGGAGCGCCGCGGGAAGGGTTATGCTTTGGGGGTTCGCGAGCGAAGGAACCCGATAAGTGCCCCGGCCCGCCGTCCTGGTCGTCGACCCCGAGGCGTCCCGCCGCAAGGAGCTCTCGTATGGCCTGACGGAGTTCGGCTACGAGGTGATCCCGGCGGTCGACGCGCAGGAGGGGATGCGCTTTGCCGACACGCTCGGCACCGGCCTGGTGGTGGCATCGGCGGCGCTGGCGGCCGACGGCGGCTCGGCGCTGCTCACGCGCTTCGCCGGCGGCGCGGGCGAGCACACGCTGCTGCTCCTCGGCCACGGCGAGGCGGCGGCGCGCGACCTCCCCGAGGAGGTCCTCTTCCTCGACGCCGCCGGCCTCGACGCCGCCGACCTGGTGCGCCGCATCCACCTCGTGCTGCTCGGGCGCGAGATCGGCATCGGGCCCGACGCGCGGCTCGAGCACCTGGTCGGCGACCTCTCGCTCCTCCCCCTGCTCGAGCTGCTGCGCGGCCTCAACCGGGCGCACGCCACCGGCCGCATCCTCTGCGCCGAGGGGGAGATCACGCTCGAGGACGGCGCGGTCGTCGCCGCCGAGGCCGGCCGCGCCACCGGCGTCAAGGCGTTCTGCCGCCTGAGCCATCTCGACGCCGGCCCGTTCCGGGTGCAACTGCGCCCCCCCGACCTCACCGGCCCGGTCAAGGCGGCGCACGAGATCCGCGACGACTTGAAAGCGCTGATCATCCGCGCCTTGGAGGATGCGGTCCACGACGCCCCCGACCCGCGCTCGCGGGTGCGCGTCGAGGTCGGCCCGGCCTTCTTCGCGGCCCGCTTCACCCCGCGCCAGCAGGAGCTGCTGGCGGCGGTGCCCGGCAGCGTCACCGTCGGCCGCCTGCTCGACGCGCTGCCGGCGACCGACGGCGAGATCGTGCGCGACCTGCTCGGCCTGCGCGAGCTCGGCATCCTCGCCCTCGAGGAGCCCGCGGATCTGGTGCGCGTGGTCACCGACTCGACCTGCGACCTGCCGCCGGACCTCGCGCGCAGCCACGGCATCCAGGTGGTGCCGCTCCTCGTGCTGTTCGGCGACCGCGTCTACCACGACGGCGTCGACCTGAAACCCAAGGAGTTCTACGCCGAGCTCGAGCGCGGCGCCGTCCACCCGCGCACCAACCCGCCGCCGAAGACCGACTTCCTCGACGCCTACCGCGCCCTCGCCCGCAACCGCGACGTCGTCTCGGTGCACATCTCCGAGAAGCTGTCGCAGACGGTGGTGCACGCGCGGGCGGCGGCCGAGGAGGGGCTCCCCGAGCTGCAGCGCCTGCGCGGCGAGGCCGAGCGGGTGACGCTCCGCGTCGTCGACAGCGACAACGTCAGCCTGGGCCTCGGCATGCTCGCCCTCTTCGCCGCGCGCATGGCGCGCCGCGGCGTCGAGCCGGACGCGATCGTCGAGCGCCTGGAGGCGATGCGCAGCCGGGTCCACGTGCTCTTCGCCGTCGACACGCTCGACTACCTGGCGCGCGGCGGGCGCATCGGCAAGGGGCGGGCGTTCGTCGGCAACCTGCTGGGGATCAAGCCGATCCTGGGGGTCGTCGACGGCGAGGTGGTGACGGTCGACCGGGTGCGCGGCGGCCGGGCGGCGCAGCCGCGCCTGCTCGAGCTGTTCCGCGACCGGGTGGACCCCGCGCGGCCGGTGGTGGCGAGCGTCGCACACGCCAAGGCGCCGGTGTGGGCCGACCGCCTGCGCGCCCTGCTCGCGCAGAGCTTCGACGTCGCCGAGCTGATCGTCGCCGAGGTGGGGCCGGTGGTCGGCACCCACGCCGGGCCGGGCACGGTCGGCGCCGCCCTCTTCCAACCCACGGCGGACGAGCTGCCGCTCCTCGCCCCGCTGCCCGAGCCCGCCTGACCGTGAGCGCCGGCGCCCGCACCGTCCTCGTCACCGGCGTCACCCGGGGCCTCGGCCGGGCGCTCGCCGTGCGCCTGGCGGCCCTCGGCCACGTCGTCGTCGGCTGCGGCCGCACGCGCTCCGCGGTCGAGGCGTTGCAGGACGAGCTCGGCGAGCCGCACGGTTTTTCGGTCGTCGACGTCGCCGCCGCCGCCGCGGTCGAGGCCTGGGCGCGCCGCGTCGTCGCCCGCCATCCGCCGCTCGATCTCGTGGTCAACAACGCCGGCGTGATCAACCCCAACGCGCCGCTCTGGGAGGTGACGGAGGAGGACTTCGCGCGCGTCTTGGACGTCAATCTCAAGGGGACGTACCACGTGGTGCGCAGCTTCCTGCCGGCGATGCTGGAGCGCCGCCAGGGGGTGGTGGTGAACTTCAGCTCCGGCTGGGGGCGCGCGAGCTCCGCCGAGGTCGCCCCCTACTGCGCCACCAAATGGGGGATCGAGGGGATGACCCGCGCGCTCGCCGAGGAGCTGCCGGCGGGGATGGCGGCGGTGGCGCTCAACCCGGGGGTGATCCACACCGCCATGCTCGAGAGCTGCTACGGCCAGTCCGCCAAGAGCTACCCCGGCCCCGAGCGCTGGGCCGAGCGCGCCGCCCCCTTCCTCCTCGGCCTGGGGCCCAAGGACAACGGCAAGAGCCTCACGGTGCCGGGGTTCTAGCGAAATCTGAGACCGTAAACCGGCGTGGCCTTTGCCCCCGGGACCGCCGGCGTCCCGCCGACCCAGGGTTGAAACCCTGGGCTGTACGCCGCAGTCCCTCCGGGACTGATCGGGAGAGGCCGGTGAGAGGGTGCCGGCCCCAGCGG
>Ga0066654_10000456_pt1 | contig 10989 bp, 8 predicted proteins | sample GraSoiAngelo_103_FD_66715 | JGI IMG/M metagenome (GOLD analysis project Ga0066654, IMG submission 66715) | Grasslands soil microbial communities from the Angelo Coastal Reserve, California, USA - 14_0903_05_20cm | ecosystem: Environmental > Terrestrial > Soil > Grasslands | place: USA... | reverse complement strand
TTCAGGTCCAGCATGCGGTCCCGGTATCCCCACAACACATCTTCCACCGCGCGGTCGGGCAGCGTCGCCAGCGTCGACATGTGGTCCGGCGATTCGATGACCACCTCATGCGCGCCGATTCCGTTCATCTTGTCGAACAAGCCCTCGCCTTCGCGGTCGAGATCCCCTTCGATTCCCAGTGCCGGAAAGCGGTTGGGCACCACCCGCAGCTTCCAGCCCGGGGTGTTCGCACCGCCGCCATTTCGCCCGTATACCAGCACTTCGGGCGGCGTCTTGGACTCATTCCCGCTGCAGAAGGGACAATTCTTCGGCTCGCGCGCGACCACGCTCTCACGCAAAAAATCATTTGGTCGCTTTCCCCGCTCGGTCGAAATAATCACCCATCGACCCGTGATGGGGTCTTTGCGTAACTCCGGCAACTCTCTCCCCTCCTCGATTTGATTCTGGGTTGTCCCTGGAGGTGATTACTCAAAAGTGCTCATGCACCTGGTTCGAGAACCCACTCTGGCTTTCTTCCTCATCATCTCATGGCGGGGCGATTTTTCGCACAGTCCATTCTCATCTGAATCTTATTGCCGTGGGTACGTAGATTCGCCCGAAGGGTCTCTCCGTTTCAGCGCCTTCACTTGCCCATTTTCCACGACGAACTCGAAAATGATGTCGGCAAACTGCGCCGTCCGGAACTGCAAACCCTTCACTGGAATGAGCTTCTGCGGTGGGCCACCCGGAAAAGACAGCGCCAGCCCGGCGCCCGACCGGTAAAGCACTTCGAATTTCACCTTGCCTGGCGTCAAGTACGTTCCAGCCAGTTTCTCCAGGAGCTTCGACTCCAGCGCCGCGGGCTTGCGCGTGAACACCGCGTCCGCCTGGTCCAGCGACATCACCGCGCTATCAATGTCTCCCTGGGGATTCATCCGGAAGTTGACGGAAAACTTGCCGTATTGCTCGTCGTCCGGCGTGTCAAACCGGTCATAGTGAAAATGGCTCATAGGAAAATGGAATTCGTGAAATCCAAATTGCAACTGGTCGCCTTGTAATCCGATTTTCAAAATACCGTAGGCAGCATTTTCGTACTCGCCCGCATAATCGCCCAGAGCGTGCGACGGTTTCGTATTGGGCACGCGGTCGGCGCCCGCCTTCGTCCGCGACTCCGTGGCTGCCTTTTTGTTAGCGAGCCTCTGCTGCAACTGCCGCTGGCTCCACGGCGTTTGGTCCATGCCCAGCAGCCGCTCGTAGACGTTGTAGCTGATGATGTTGTAGAGCGGCGCGCTGTGATCGGTTTGAACCAGCACGATCACGCCGATTTTGTCATTGGGCATGAAGGAAATCTGTGAGTGAAATCCCGGCAAGTCGCCACCATGAAAAGTGAGAAGCTTCCCGCGATAAGAGGCCGTCTGTCTGCCCATCCCATAAGCAGCATTGAGCACCTCCCAGTATCCCAACGCTTCTCCGGCGGCATTCGGCAAAGCGATCGCGGGCTGCATGGCGGCTTTCAACACGGTTGCTGGCAGCACTTGCTTCCCCCCGTATTTCCCTTCGTTCATCAGCGCGATGAGCCAGCGCGAAAGCTCGTCAATATTGGAAATGATCGCTCCTGCCGGAGCAACGCCTTCCGTGTCCTCGTAATAAGGAATCTTGTACAGCTCGAAGGAATCGCGCTTTTCCCGGAAAGGCGCGCCGTAATCCGGCTGCTTCAGCATGTCAGCAATGGTGTAGCACGTCGTGCTCATGTCCAGAGGCGTGAAGATCCTCTCCCGCACAAAATCTTCCCACTTCTTACCGGACTTCATTTCGATAATCTGTCCCACGGCCGCAAACATGAGGTTGTTGTACAGGAATGTCTCCCGCATCGGTTCCTGCGGTTCCAGGTACTTCAGCTTGTCAAACAACTCCTGGCGCGTGAAAGGCGACTTGAACCAGATCAAATCGTGCCGCGTCACACCTGTCCGGTGCGACAGCATGTCGCGCAGCGTCACGTTGTTGTTGAGCTCGTCGTTGTAAAACCGGATCTCCGGCACCGACTCGCGCACGGGCTTGTCCCAAGTCAGTTTCCCTTCTTCCACCAGCATGCCCGCCGCCACCGCCGTGAACAATTTGGAGTTCGAGGCGATGGGCTGCATCGTCTTCGAAGTGAACGGCAGCTTCTTCTCGTAATCCCGATAGCCATAGCCCTTGGCGAAAACCAGCTTGTCTCCAACGACAATCCCTACGCCAACGCCCGGCGTGTTCCAGTCCTTCAGGGTCTGCTCCATGTACGCGTCGAATCCCTGCAGCTTCTTGGCAATATCCGCTTCCTGCCCTCGCGCACGGACACCAAGAGCGATTAGCGCAAGAGCAAACAAGGTAGGGCGAACGAAATTCGCAACGGAATGGAGGCGAAACTTGCTTACAGGAGTCATGAGGACACCCCTCTTCAGAATTCCCGAGGATTTTCGTCCCAGCATTCTATAGCCTCATCCTGAATTGGCAATAATCGTATCTCCGGAGTGAACTATAGCCAATCAAGTTCAAACCCCGCGGCCGCCATTCCCTGTTGGGCAAGCCGCGGGATGGTTGAGTCGTCTTTCTCTGTGAGCTCTCGGTTTTTTGTGGTCTCGGTGTTAACTGGATTTTTCTGTTTCGCGGAGGCACTCTTCCAAGGTACGAATAGCGAAGTCCGCCTGCTCTTCGTCAATGAGCAGCGGCGGCGACATGCGAATGGTGTTCTCACCCGAACTAAGTGTCAGCAGCCCCTTGTGAAATGCTTTGCTGACCACCGCGTCGCGAAGGTCCACCGCTTTTTCCTTGGTTTTCTGATCGCGCACGATTTCGATGCCGATCATCAAACCTTTGCCGCGCACGTCGCCGACAATCTTGAAGCGCTTGGGCCAATCGCCGATGTGCTCAAAGATGTATTCGCCCATCTTGCGCGCGTTTTCCATATATCCATTTTCGATGAGGTCGAGCGTGGCCAGCGCCGAAGCAATGCAGACGGGATTGCCGCCGTAGGTCGTGCCGTGGGACCCCTTTTTCCAAGCCATCACGCTTTCCTTGGCGACAAACGCGCTCAGCGGCATGCCGCTGGCGATGCCCTTCGCGATGCACACGATGTCCGGCTCAATTCCGGCGTGTTCGTAGGCCCACCACTTGCCCGTACGCCCCACGCCGGATTGCACTTCGTCCACGATCAGCATAATGCCGTGGCGATTGCAGATGCGTTGCAATTCCTGCAGGAAAAATGCCGGCGCAGGGATGAATCCACCTTCGCCCTGAATCGGCTCGATGATGATGGCGGCAATTTCTTCCGGCGCGAACAAGCGCTTGAACATCTGCTGTTCGAGCAGCTCCAAAATTTCAGTCCCGCACGTCTCCGAAGTGTGGCCATGCGGGCAGCGATAGGCGTACGGGAATGGGATGTGCTCGACGCCACCAAGCAGCGTGCCGAAGTTTTTCCGCTGTGTGTTTTTCGACGCCGTCAGCGAAAGCGACCCGAGCGTGCGTCCATGGAAGCAGCCATAAAACGCGATGAGCTTATCGCGCTTGGTGGCGTAACGCGCCAGCTTGATTGCGCCTTCGACGGCTTCCGTGCCGGAATTGCCAAAGAACACTTTCTTGGCTTCTTTTCCCGGCATGGTGGCGACGAGCCGCTCGGCGAGTTGCGGCATGTGGTGGTGATAAAAATCCGTTCCGGAAATGTGAATCAGTTCCGCGGCCTGTTTCTGAATGGCTTCCACGACTTTCGGATGACAGTGCCCGGTTGAGCAAACGGCAATGCCGGCAGCAAAATCCAGGAACGAGTTTCCATCCACGTCTTCGACGATGGCGCCGTGGCCTTTCTTGGCCACCAGCGCGTATTCGCGAGTCAAGGACGGTGACATGAACTTGGCGTCCGCGACGATAACCTGCTGCGCCTTCGGGCCGGGCAGCGCGGTGATGAGTCGAGGTGTTTTTACTTCCAAAGTCGTTGGCATTTCTTCCTCCCAGAAGAAAATCAGATTGGAGTGAATCAAAACTGCGCGGGGAAGAAGCAGGCGAAAAACAAAGCGGCCTCGGAGTTTCCGGAACCGGCCTGCAAGAAAAATTTATGCTAAGTCAACACCGAAGAGATTTGGCCGCAGAGCGGCCGGCGGGAAGAAACCCGGGAGGTACGGGGGGCGAATTTTGAAATTCAAAGTCACTTGCGTTTCCAGCGGACGCTGCCATCCTTCGCGTCTTCCAAAATTATACCACGATCGGAGAGTTCTTTGCGGATGCGGTCGGCGGCGGCGAAATCGCGCCTTTTCTTGGCGGCAGTACGGTCGGCGATGAGTTTTTCAATTTCCGCGTCACTCAAGCCTGCTTCGGCGCTGCCATAGCCGAGCGCTTGCAATTTCGCGGCGTCGTGGTCTTCGAGCATGGCAAACACTTTGTCGAACGTGTTGAGAAATTGTAGCGTTGCAGCAACGTCGCCTTGGCGAAATTCGCTTTTGTCCATGGCGATATTCGCCTCGCGAACCAGATCAAAGACCGCCGCCAGCGCGCGCGCAGTGTTGAGATCGTCGGAAAGGCCGGCATCGAATTCTTCAGCTGCTTTGGCGATGCGAGCGGCCATGCCTCCCAGCCTCCCTGCCGGAAAATTCCTGTGCTTCAATCGGTCGGCGAAATTGCGCAGGCGCTCGACGGAGTTGGTAGCCTGCGTCAGGCCGTCAAAGGTGAAGTTGAGCTGCTTGCGATAGGGCACGCTGGCCAGGGCAAAACGCAAGGCAGAAGGCTTGTGACCTTTGGCGAAAAGATCGCGCAGCGTAAAAAAGTTGCCGAGCGACTTGGACATCTTCTCGCCGTCGACGAGCAAATGCTCGGCGTGCAGCCAATAGCGCGCAAACGGCTTGCCAGTGGCGGCTTCGCTCTGTGCAATTTCGTTTTCATGATGCGGAAAGGCTAGGTCGATGCCGCCGGTGTGAATGTCAAGCGTTTCGCCTAGATATTTCATGGCCATGGCGGAGCATTCGATGTGCCAGCCGGGCCGGCCCGGGCCGATGGCGGTTTCCCAGAAATGCTCGCCGGGTTTGGGCGCTTTCCAGAGGGCAAAATCTCGCGCGCTTTCCTTTTCGTAGCGATCGTTGTCCACGCGCGCGCCGGCTTGAATGCCGGTGAGATCGATCTTGGAAAGCTTGCCGTAATTCGTAAATTTGGAGATGCGGTAGTAAATGGAGCCTTCGCTTGCGTAAGTGTAGGTATTCGCCTGCAGGCGCTGAATGAGCTGGACCATGTCGTCGATGTGATCGGTGGCGCGAATCCAATGCTCGGGAGCCTCGATGCTGAGCGTTTTGCAATCGTCGAAGAAAGCTTGCGCGAATTGCTCGGTGTACTCGCGGATGTTTCTTCCGGCTGCGGCGGCGTTGGCAATGATGCGGTCGTCCACATCGGTCAGATTTATGACGTGTTTGAGCTGGAAGCCGCGCAGCTTGAGGAAGCGACGCAGAATGTCCTGGAAGACAAAAGTGCGGTAATTGCCGATGTGGGCGTAGTCATAGACGGTCGGGCCGCAACTGTACATGCGCACCTCGCCGGGTTTCTGCGGAACGAAGGGTTCGACTTTTCCAGACAGAGTATTGTGGAGCTGGATTTCGGGCATCGGCGCTCGGTGCTCTTTCGGTTCGATTGGAGAAGCAATGGATTGTATCTGGAAGAGGGGCAAAGGAGGAAGTAAGGATGTAACGAGGTAAGGAGCTAAGGACAAGGCACGAGAAACCGTGCAAGCTTGCAGTCCAGCCTCCCGTCGCCCGATTATGCTCCAGCGCCCAAATGAATCATTGCAGCAGAGAACGGATTTGCCTGAGTCGCTCTGCCAGATCCTGCTTTTCGGCCAGGACGCGCTGCGGGTTCGGTGTGAAGTCTCGCAGGGTTTGCGGTGCACCGGCAATCATCCGTTGCAGACTTGAAAGCGCGGAAGGGTTGCTGAGAACGCTCCCATAAGCAGAAGCGATTTGTGCCAAAGCCGAGGATGCTCTTTCGTCTAACCCGGCTGCTGGGATTTCAAATTCCCGCTTCACACCAGACTGCCAGTCGAGACCGTCCAGGCCGAGTGGGCTGAGGGCTTTTCGGAGCATACATTTCTGTTCCGGGGATAGATTGTCCACGTGTAGCGCAAAGGCGACGGCCCCTAAGATGAGCGGCAAGGAGATTTTTGGCTACGAGGGTGGCGAAAAGCGTTCCGCCGTTTGCCACATCATGTGAGAAGTGTACGCCTGAGCATGCGCACGGCGCCGTCCTTGTCGCCATTCTGCAAGAGGCGAAAGGCGTAGAGCACATTGAGTCGACCCAAGGTCAACGCCTTGCGGACATAGTCCGCCGGGTGCGTCCGGCCCGAGCGCGTAGTCTATGCCCCAATCGCAGTTCGGGATGGCAGTGCCGCGCGCCATGGTCTCGACGGCGGACTTGTTCTTTGCCGCGAGATCCTGGTACTTCAAGTCGTCGTAGGGTGCGGTGCCGTCGAGGATGGCGTTCAGCTCTTTTGCCTGTTGGTCAGTGATCACGGAATCCTGCATTTCCGCGAAAGCCGACCAATAGCGCAAGGCAGCGTTCTCGCCGAGAGGCACGTTTTGCTGAGCAACGGCAGAGCCAACCTGCAGGGCCGCAAACAGAATCAGTACCAAAATGAGACGCAGAACTTTCATAGCTTAAAATTCTCCTTACCAAGCGCATTGAGCACGCTTTGTTTGCCTTCTGATTGGGGGACTGGTTGGTGCTGAAAAGAAAGCCGGTCGACGGCCTCCTTGAAAGGAGGCGCATCAGCCAATATTGCATTGGCTCGGCCGATAGTCAGAGACTGTGAGTTTGTAAGTGGCGGAGCAATGGCCCCACTCCCGCTGGCTCCCGGCGGTTGAGTGGGCTTGAAGCGATGCGGCAACCATGGGAGGGCCAAAACTAAGACCGCCGTGCAGGCCGCGGCCCATGCCGTTAGTACAAAAGGACGCCGGACCGCACGTGGGTGCTTTTTCAGCTGCAGGGACTCCGGGGCCGGAAGGGGCCGAAACTCCTTCAAAAAGCGCTCGAATTGCTCATCATCGAGAGTTGGCACGGCAGTCCTCCTCGGCACGCATAGCCTCGCGCAGCTTGGCAAGAGCATAGCGGTAGCGCGAGGCTGCAGTGTTCGCGCTGATACGCAGAACTTCGGCGATTTGCGAAAACGTGAATTCTCCCCCGATGTGAAGAATGGTCACTTCCCGCTGGACCCGCTGGTCCTCGGGAAGTGACCACAGGGCGCGCCGCAACGCCAGCTCTGCGGCATAGTCTCGATTGGGCGGTTCGAACCAAGCCGATCCCGCGTCCAACTCCACGTCGCGCTGACGAGCCTTGCGATCGTTCAGGACCGCATTGCGCACACAAGTGAACAGATATGCTTTCGCATCCGTTGCGTCGCGAAGCGCGCGGTTTTCAAGGAGTTTCAAGAACACCTGATGGACCGCATCCTGAGCGCGACTCCGCTCGCCGCTGAGCGCTGCGGCAAAGACTATCACGTCTCCAGAGCAAGTAGCCCAGAAGGCCGCCTACCAAAAGCGTGGCGCCCAAGAACCACCGCCACGCAGGGATACCCATTAGCCCGACAATCAGGATTTCCATCACAACCACAAATTCAACGGGATGACCCGTCCATACGCCCGCACCGAAATTGCCGTAAGGAACTACCTCCAGGGGGTGGCGGTCCTGGTTCGAGCGAGGAACCACCTCACTCAAAGGGGGGCGCCGAAAAGTGGCATAAGCTTTCATAAGCCTGTTCTCCTTGAGGCGTCCGAGAAAAATACCCCAGACGCTCCATGTGGTTTCTAAAAGTAAGACAACCGAGTAGAGCAGACTTGTCTGGAACTGGGAACTTTGGCTTCGGGCCATGCGTACACCTTGCTAGGCGCTCGTCCGCCCTAGGCTGGCGCCTGTCTACCTAGCCCTTATGATTCGGATTCCCCGCGATTGCCGCGGGCAGGGAGCGCAAAGATGGATACATTTTTCCTGGACCTGAAGTATGGCGTGCGCTCGTTATGGCGGGACAAAGGCTTTGCGCTCACCGTGCTGCTGACGTTTGCGGTTTGCATTGCCGCGAACGCCGCGCTTTTCGCCATGGTGAACTCGGTCATTTTGCGTCCGCTGCCGGTAGCGGATGCCAATTCCATTGTGATTTTTTCCAACGATTATCCCAATGCCGGAGTCCGGGGAAGCAATAACAGCAGTTCAGGCGACTATTACGACCGGTTGCGGGAAATGACGGTTTTTGAGCGCCAAGCCGTGTTCCGCCCGCGCAATCAAACTGTGGAGCTGAATGGTTCGCCGCAGCAGATTCGCGGGATGCTGGTGACGCCTTCGTGGTTCCATCTGCTGCGCGTCTCTCCCGTGCTGGGCCGGCCCTTCACGGAAGAAGAAGGCGAAGTCGGGCAGGATCAGGAAGTCATCCTCAGCCACGGGCTTTGGGAGCAGCTCTATGCCGGAGACAAATCGGTTCTAGGGCGCACGCTGCGCATCAGCGGCAGGCCCTTCACCATTGTGGGCGTGATGGCCCCCAATTTCAATTTCATTGAGCCTGAAGTTCGCCTGTGGATGCCGCTGGCCTTCACGGACAAAGAGAAGACCGTGCATCACAGCAACAATTGGTACCACATTGGGCGCTTGAAGCCAGACGCCACTCTGCAGCAGGCCCAGGCACAAGTCGATGCGCTGAACAAAGAAAACCTCGAGCGTTTTCCAGAATTCAAAGAGGTCCTGACCAACGCGGGTTTCCATACCACGGTGAAGCCTCTGCAGGACATGCTGACCGCCGGGGTGAAAGGGACTCTTTATTTGTTGTGGGGCGGCGCGTTCCTGGTTCTGCTGATCGGTGGACTCAACATCGCCAACCTCGCGCTGGCGCGGCTCGCGATGCGGCGGAAGCAAATCGCCACGCGTATTGCTTTGGGAGCAGGCCGCGCGCAGCTTGTGCGCCAATTGATTCTGGAAAATCTAGGGCTGGCTTTGCTCGGAGGAATTGGCGGAATCGCTTTGGGCGCGGGCGTGTTGCGGGCTTTGAACGCCATCGGGCTGGAACGGTTCCCACGCGCCAACGAAGTCCACATGGACAGCAGAGTCGTGCTCGTTTCTCTGGGGCTGTCCCTGGTAGCCGGAATTTTTGTCGGGCTGTTTCCTCTCGCCGGCATTTCCAAGATCGGCATCAGCGACGCGCTGCACGAGGAGTCGCGCACCGGCAGCGGCGGGAAAAAATCGCGCCGCGTGCGGCAACTGCTGGTTACCGCGCAAGTTGGATTTGCCTTTACCCTGCTGATGGGGGCGGGGCTGCTTCTCGCAAGCTTTCGGCTGCTGTTGCACGTCGATCCTGGATTCAATCCCAACGGCGTGGTATCGGCATCGCTGGCCTTGCCGAGATCCAGATACGCAAACGATGAGGCTTTGCGCGCCTTCCTGAATCGCGCGCTTCCAGCCATCCGCACCATCCCCGGAATTTCCTATGCAGGCGCTACGGCAGCGATCCCCCTCGGCAGCAATCACAATGACAGCGTAATTTTGGCCGAGGGCTACCCGATGAAGCCGGGCGAGTCGCTCATTTCTCCGCTGAACATTTCGGTGACACCCGGTTATTTCGAAGCGATGGGCATTTCGATGATCCGGGGCCGCAGTTTTAATGAGCGCGACAACGAGACCGCTCCCCGCGTAATTATTGTGGACGAACGGCTGGCGCACCACTTTTGGCCGAGCCGCGACCCGATTGGCCAGCGCATGTACTTTCCCGGCGACGACGCCAAGGACTTTATGAAGGTCAACGAACACACCGTTTGGTTTACCGTTGTGGGTGTCGCGCGTACGCTACGCTACGAAAACCTCGACGATTCCGGGGCCACCGTCGGCGCGTACTACATGTGCAATTCTCAAGACCCGGCGAGCTCATTCACATTTGCGCTTAAGACTGCCGGCGATCCAAATTCCGTTGTGCGGGCGTTGCGCACCGAAATCTCGCGGCTCGATCCGGACCTGGCGCTTTTCGACATCCATTCCATGGCAGAGCGTATTGATCTTTCGTTGTCCTCGCGACGAACTTCCATGCTGCTGGCCAATGCGTTCGGCGGAGTGGCATTGTTTCTGGCGTCGCTCGGTATTTATGCCGTGCTGGCGTATCTGGTGACGCAGCGCACGCGCGAGATTGGCATTCGCGTCGCGCTCGGCAGCACGCGAACCGGCATTCTCCGGCTGGTTTTGCGCGAAGGATTCAAACTGGTTGCCATGGGGTTTGTTCTAGGGATCGTTGGAGCGGCGGCGTTGCAGAAAGCGGTGGCCAGCCAAATCTACGGCGTCCGGCCGTTTGATCCACTCATTTTAGCGGGGGTTATGGCCTTGCTGGGCGGCATCGCGCTGGTTGCCTGCGCCGTCCCCGCCCGTCGCGCCATGAGCGTAGATCCTGTGGTTGCGTTGCGCTATGAATAAAATCAAGCGGGCTCACTTCAACTGTTTGTGGCAGTGACAAGAGGGCCACAAGGCCTAGCGTAGGGCTAGACACGATAGGAACACCCGTGTTAACGTTTTTTCCGTACCGCCATCCTTGCGCCAGGCGGCTGGGCTCTGACTAGGAACCTGCCAAGCGTTTTCAGGTTGGCCGTTACTCGGCCAACTCTGCGGGCGGTCTCAGGGTGTGGGACTCGCCTGACGCTAGAAATGCCCTCCCCACGAGGTAAACGAAGGCGTCTCTTATTGCGTACTTTTCCCGGAACCCGGCCGGCGAACAGGACATGCGCGGACCGCATCGAACTACAAAGCACGCAATACGAGGGACAAAGGGGACACCTTGCTTAAGCTGCGAAAAGTCGAAATCGTAGGCTTTAAGTCGTTTTGCGAACGCACTCTGGTGACGTTCAGCGGGTCCGGGACCACGTGTATCGTCGGACCGAACGGCTGTGGCAAATCGAACGTGGTGGACGCGATTTCCTGGGTGCTGGGCGAGCAGAGCCACAAGTCTCTGCGCGCGGAACGCATGGCGGATTGCATCTTCAATGGAAC
>Ga0066654_10000455_pt1 | contig 10990 bp, 7 predicted proteins | sample GraSoiAngelo_103_FD_66715 | JGI IMG/M metagenome (GOLD analysis project Ga0066654, IMG submission 66715) | Grasslands soil microbial communities from the Angelo Coastal Reserve, California, USA - 14_0903_05_20cm | ecosystem: Environmental > Terrestrial > Soil > Grasslands | place: USA... | reverse complement strand
GCGAGCACGCCGTGGAGCGCCACCGCCTGGACCGTTCGCCTCATCGCGCCCCCGGCTGGAGCCGCCGGAGCCCGCGCTCGGCCAGCGTGAGCGAGAGGATGATCGCGAAGAGCACGAAGGCGACGGCGGCGCCGTAACCCATGTTCCACCAGCGGAAGCCCTCCTCGTACATGAGGAGGACGACGCTGAGCGTGCTGTTCGCCGGTCCGCCCTGGGTCATGACGTAGGGCTCGGCGAACAGCTGGAAGTAGCCGATCATGGTGACGACGGCGACGAACAGGAACGTCGGCGCGAGCATCGGCAGCGTGACCCGGCGAAACTGCTGCCAGGCGCTCGCGCCGTCCAGCCGCGCGGCCTCGTAGAGCCGCTCGGGAATGCTCTGCAGGCCGGCGATGAAGATCACCATGTTGAAGCCGAAGTTCTTCCACACGGCGAGCAGGATGATGGCGGGCATGGCCCAGCGCGGGTCGCCGAGCCAGTCGATCGGGTGGATGCCCGCGAGCCCGAGCAGCAGATTCAGCAGACCGTGGCGCGGATGATAGAGGTAGCGCCAGACGACGGCCACCGCGACCAGCGTGGTCACGACGGGCAGGAAGAAGACCGTCCGGAAGAATCCCTTCCAGCGCGCGAGCTTCGCCTCGAGGAGCAGCGCCGCACCCAGCGACACCCCGACGGAGAGCGGCCCGCCCACGACGACGAAGTAGGCGGTGTTGCCGAGCGCGGTCCAGAAGCGCGGCTCGCCGAGCAGGCGCGCGTAGTTCCCGAGGGCGACGAAGCGCAGACGGTCGGGGCGCGCCACGGCGTAGACGTCGAAGTCCGTGAAGCTCAAGAGCAGCGAGGCCGCCACCGGCACGAAGAAGAACGCGCCGATCGCGAGCAGCGCCGGCCCGACGAACCCCCAGGCTGGGTTGATGCGCCCGCGCCCCATTCACCGCCCCGCCGCCCGCATGAGCCAGCGCCGCTTCTCCAACACATTATCCACGTCACGATCGAGGCCAGCCAGCGCCTGGTCGATCGTCATGGTCCCGCGGATCGCCGCCTCCGCATACTGCGAGATCTTGGCCGCAATCCGCTCCCATTCCGGGATCTTGGGGGTCGATTGCACGGATTGCAACTGAATCCAGAAAGCGTGCGCACGCCGATCGCGCGGGAGTCCCTCGTCGGCCCACGCCGCCTTGCGCGCCGGGAGGTCGCCCGTGAGCCGGTAGAAGCGCACCTGCTGTGCCGGCTGGGAGAGGAACTCCACGAGCTTCCACGCCGCGTCCTTGCGGTCCGAGCCGCGGGAGACCGCGAGGCTCGCGCCGCCCGCGAGCGAGACACCCGGGTAGCCGTCGCCGGGCGCGGGCAGCGGCGCCGTCGTCCAGCGGTCGGCGAGGTCGGCAGGGAGCCGCCGGGCGAACTCGCCGATGTTCCACGGGCCGCTGATGTAGAGCGAGAAGTAGCCGCGGGCGAAGTCCTGATAGAGGTTTGCGAGCGCGGTGTCGCCGGCACGCGGCGCGAGACCGCGGCGGAAGAGGTCGAGATAGAACTCGAAGGCGGCGCGGACGGGTGGGCTCTGGAAGTCGCCGTAGCGGGCGCCGTCGCGGAGGAGGCTCGCGCCCCGTTGCAGCGCCAGGATGACGGGTGGCTGCCACTCGCGGAGCGGCAGCAGGATGGCGTAGCGCTCCGGACCGACGCGCTCCTTCACGCGCAGCATGGCGTCGGTCCACGCCGTCCACGTCCGCGGCGGCTCGGGATAGCCGGCCTCCGCGAGGAGGTCGCTCCGGTAGAAGAGCACCCGGGTGTCGACGTACCACGGGACCGCCCAGGTGGCGCCGTCGACCACGTTGGTGTCGACGATGCCCGGGAAGTAATCGTCGCGATCGATGGCCGGCCAGCGCGCGAGCCGCTCGTCGAGGGGCTCGAGGGCCCCGAGGGCGACGAGCTCGGGCAGCCAGGTGTTGCCGGCCTGGAAGACGTCGGGCATCGCGCCGCCGACGTCGGCCGTCAAGAGCTTCTCGTGCGCCGCGCCCCACGGAATCTGCTGGACGCGGACGTGGATGTCCGGGTGGCGGCGCTCGAACTCGAGCACGAGCTGCTGCACCTCCTCCCCCTCGCGCCCCATCGCCCAGAAGCGGACGGCGCCCGTATCGGTCGCGTCGATACGGCACCCGAGCGCCGCCGCGAGCCCGAGGAGGAGCAACGCCCGCGCCGGGCGACGCCACGCGCTCAAGGCGACTGCGCGACCTGGCCCGGACGGCCCCAGCGTGCGGCCCGCTCGCGCTCGGGGATCTCCCAGACCGCCGCGTGCAGCGCGTCGGTCGCGTCGGGATCTTGGAGCAGGATGCGGCGCTCCCGCGCGGCGAGGACCTCCGGCCCCTCCGCGAGCGCCCGGTCGAGGAGCGCGCGGCGGGCCACGCGGATCGTCGCCCGCAGCGCGCGACGCGGGCCGAGCAGCGCGCGATGGAGCGCGTTCACGTAGGGGTCGACGGCGGCACGCACGAAGCCGTCGTGCTCGCGCTCGGGCAGGCGCGCCGCCCGCTGCCGGGCGGCGGTGAGGAACGCGCCGAGATCGCCCAGCTCGGCGGGCGGCGCGCTCTCCTCGGGGATCAGGAAGAGCCCCCACCGGCGCGTGCGCTCCCCAAAGCTCACGCGGCTGGTGTACGCCGACAGCGGGACCGCGAGGATCAGCGCGCCGATGATCGGCGTCACCCACCAGAAGTAGTACGGGTTCAGCCAGAAGAGGGTCGCGCCCCAGGCGCTGGCCCACAGGGAGTCGAGGCCGTGCTGACGGATGGCTTCCCGCCAGCCCGTCTCGTCGTCTCCCCGCTCCTGCGAGCGCCAGGCGACGGTGCGTCCGAGCAGGTTCAGCAGCACGAACCGGCTGTGGAACACCATGCGGATCGGCGCCAGCAGGCTCGAGAGGAGTATCTCGAGCAGCACGCTCACCGTGAGCCGCACGACGCCGCCGTAGGCGCGGGCGTGGCGACGTTTGAGGGCGATCAGGAGGATGCTGAGCGCCTTCGGGAAGAAGAGCAGCATGCCGATCACGGCGAGCAGCGAGTACGCCCACTCGGGCCGCCAGACGGGCCACTCCGGGAACAGGCTCGGCCCGTGCGGGAAGTACTCCGGCTCGCGGATGGCGAACTGGATGGCCTCGACCGTGCTCAGGCTCAAGAACGTGAACCAGAGCAGCGCCGACACGTAGGAGAGGGCGCCGTTCAGGAAGAGCGCGCGGTGGGCGCCGAACAGGCCCTCGGTGAACAGGAGCCGCAGGTGCTGCAGGTTGCCCTGGCACCAGCGGCGGTCGCGGCGCATCTCCTCGAGCAGCGTCGGCGGGACCTCCTCGTAGCTGCCCCCGAGGTCGTAGGCGAGCCAGAGGGTCCAGCCGGCGCGGCCCATGAGCGCCGCCTCGACGAAGTCGTGGCTCAGGATCTCGCCGCCGAGCGGCTCGCGGCCCGGGAGCCGCGGCAGCGCGCAGTGATCCATGAAGGGCTGCACGCGGATGATCGTGTTGTGGCCCCAGTACTGCCCGTCGCCGAGCTGCCAGAAGTGCAGGCCGGCCGCGAACATGGGCCCGTAGACGCGGCTCGCGAACTGCTGCACGCGCGCGAACAGCGAGCGGCGGCTCACCGCCGTCGGCGCGGTCTGGATCATGCCGACGTCGGCGTGGCGCTCCATGAGCTCGACCAGACGCACGAGCGTCTCGCCCGCCATCACGCTGTCGGCGTCGAGCATGATCATGTAGCGGTAGCGCATCCCCCAGCGGCGGCAGAAGTCGGCGACGTTGCCGCTCTTGCGCTCCAGGCGGACCTTCCGCCGCCGATAGAAGATCCGGTCGAAGCCGTCGACCGCGCGGCACCACTCGAACCAGGCCTCCTCCTCCTTGACCGCCGCGCCCGCCTCCGCGGTGTCGCTCAGGACGAAGAAGTGGAAGAGGTGGAGCGCGCCGGCGCGCTCGAGGGATCGATGGATCGCGCGCAGGCCGGCGAACACCCGGTCGACCGGCTCGGCGCAGATCGGCATCACGATGGCCGTGCGAAGTCCGGGATCGAGCGCGGCGGCCGGCTCACCCGGGGACTGGCCGAGGCTCGTGATGGCGAAGCGGTCGCGGCGCCGGACGAGCGTCAGGAACCCGAGGAGCGCCGTCCAGAAGCCGATCGAGATCCAGCCGAAGAGCGCGCCGAAGAAGGCGACGATGGCGAGCTCGAGCCACGTGGTGCCGTGGTTGGGCAGCACGTTCACCATGAAGCCGCTGGCGACGGTGGTGGGGATGAGGACGAGCGCGAGGAGCAGGAGGCGGCGCCGGTGCGCGGCATGCGTCCACGGCAGGCGGCGGCGCAGCTGGCGGAGCGGCCGGCCGTACAGCGCGTGGTCGGCCGGGGCGGCGGCGGGGGCACGCCGGCGGCTGAAGAACCCGCGGAGAAAACGGGGGTCCATCGGCTCCGACACCATGGATCGGCGCGCGAGCGGGGGCGCCGAGCACAGGACACCGTCGCGCATCGGGCTCGTCGAGGGCCTGCCCGCCGTCTCGCTCCGCGGCGCGCGGCCCGCGAGCGCCCGCTCCAGACGCCAGGCGCGGAATTCGTCGGCATCGCCGGTGGCCCGCCCCTCGCCCACCAGCGCGCGGACCGCGTCGAGCGTCGCGGCCACCGCGTCGCCCGTCCCCTCGACGGCTCGCTCCACGGCGCGGGCCGCGAGCGCCTCGCGCTCGCCCTCGGGCATGCCGAGCGCCTCGAGATAGGCGACCGCGCGTGTGTGGGCCGCCTTCCAGTCCTGGAGGAGCCGCGCCGCGGACACCGCGAAGCGCCGCGCGGCCGCCGCGCCGTCCCCCCGGGCCGCCACACCGCGCGCCTCTAAAGTGTGTGAACGAACGTCGTTGCTCACGGCAGGACCGCGTAGGACCACGTTTCCGTCCGCGCCTCGCCGCCTTCGTCCAGGAACGCGCGCAGCTCGAGCGGCTCGCGCTTCTTCGGCCGCACCTGGAACGAGAGCCGCCAGCCGCGGCAGAACGGGTCGTTGACCACTTGCTGGTCGATCAGCTCGCCGGCGTCGTCACCGCCGACCACCGTCACGACGCCGCGCAGCACCCGGTCGGCCGGAATGACGCCGAGCTTGCCGCCGGCGAAATCGACCACGAAGCGCTGGGCATCCTTGGCGGTGCCGTTGTCCCGGCGCGTCGCCACGGCGCGACCACCGGGCGGCCGGGTCGGGTCGTCGCCGTACCAGTAGAGCGTGTATGCGAACGGCAGCGGCTCGCCGGGCTTCGGCGCCTTCTCGGGTACCCAGTACGTGACGACGTTGTCGTTGGTGTCCGCGTTCGTCGGGATCTCCACGACCTCGACCCGACCCGCACCCCAGTCCTGGCGGGGGACCACCCAGGCGCTCGGGCGACGCTGCGCCTGCGTCTCGAGGTCCTGGTAATGCTCGAAGTCGCGGTCCCGCTGCAGGAGGCCGAAGCCCTTCACGCCGTCCGCCTGGAGCGAGCTCACGTGCAGCGTGCGCGGGTTGTCGAGCGGGCGCCACAGCCACTCCCCGCTGGCGAAGTTCACCAGCACCCCGTCCGAGTCGTGCGTCTCGGGACGGAAGTCGCTGAAGGTGCGGACGCTGTTCTCGCCGTGGAAGAACATGCTGTTGAGCGGCGCGATCCCGAGCTTGCGGACCTCCTTGCGCAGGAACACCCGGCAATCCACGCTGACGGCGGTCTGCTCGCCCGGGCCGACGACGAAGCGATAGGCGCCGGTGAGGCTCGGACTGTCGAGCAGCGCGTAGAGCGTCATCTCCTTGGCGTTCGCCGTCGGGGTCACCAGCCAGAACTCCTTGAACCACGGGAACTCCTCGCCGTGCGACTCGGCGGTGTCGACGGCGATGCCGCGCGCCGAGAGCCCGAACACCTGCTCCTTGCCGACCGCACGGAAATAGCTCGCGCCGAGGAAAACGATGACCTCGTCGTAGTAATCGCGCGCCTTGATCGGGTAATGGATGCGAAATCCCGCGTAGCCAAGACCCTGCGGCACCTTGCTGGCAAAGTCGTTCTTGCCGTAATCGAACGAGCTCGGCGAGAACGGCACCGAGTGGACGCCGTCGGCCTTGACGACGTTCACCTTCACCGTCCGGTCGTAGTACAGGCCGGGGTGGAAGAACTGCACCCGAAAGGGTGACCGGCGATCGCGCCACAGCGCGCGCTCGGGACGGAAGCGGATGTCGCGCCACTGGTCGTAGGTGATCTTGAGAAGCCAATCGGGCACCTGACCCTTGGGATCCCGGTAGGGCTCCTCGGCGAGCTTCCGCGCCCGGCCGGCGACTTCCTCGAGGCCGAAGGCGGCGGCCGCACCGCGCGGGAGCCCCGCGACGCCGAGGACCACCAGCGCCCCCACGCCGAAGTCGCGCGCCACCCGCCCGTGAGCCGCTCGAAAGCCCGTCTTCACCGCCTGGGCGGACCCTGCCGGCACCATCCGACTCCTCTCCAGCACAACGCAAGGTTGCGGGCTAGTCTCACAACGACGGGAGCGGGGTCAATTGCGGGTTCCGAATGCGTAGATCATCACGGCGCCGCCGATACAAGCCTATATCCCGGCCTCGCCGCAGGGTCGAATGCCATCGGCGGATTCTCACCGGCACGCGTACCGATGTGGCGTTCGCCCTCGCGCTTCGCCGTCGGCAAGCTTTCAACTATCGGGTCGCGCACAGCATCGGGAGCGTGCGACGCGACCCTCACCCGTTGCGGTGAGAATCCAGCCTTCCGGTCGATTGCACCGCCGGGCCGCTGCCGACTATCCTGTGCCTGGACTTCCCTGCCGCACGACGCGGGAGTCCTCCAAATGATCGACGACGCCGTCAACCAGCTCGAACGCCTGGACGAGGAGCTCGAGACGCTCCTCACCTCCTTCGACACCAGCTACGCCTGGAACTACGGCAGCGTGAAGGACGGCCTCCGCGACCTCTACGAGAAGGCGAAGCGCGAGCAGTGGAACGGCACGACGCAGCTCGCCTGGGACACCGACGTCGATCCCGAGCGCGGAATCCTTCCCGACCTCATCCAACCGCTGGCCGGCTACCCGCCCTACGAGCGGCTGACCGTCCGTGAGAAGGCGCGGCTTCGCCACGCGCAGGTCGCGCTCCAGCTCTCGCAGTTCCTGCACGGCGAGCAAGGCGCGCTGATCGTCGCTTCCCAGCTCGTCGGCGCGGTCCCCTGGATCGATGCCAAGTACTACGCCGGCACGCAGACCATGGACGAGGCGCGGCACGTGGAGGTGTTCAGCCGCTATCTCCGCGAGAAGCTCGAGTGGCAGTGGCCGGTGAACGAGAGCCTGAAGGAGCTGCTCGACGCGACCATCAAGGACGGCCGCTGGGACCTCAAGTACCTGGGCATGCAGATCATCATCGAGGGCCTCGCCATGGCCGCCTTCGGCAACCTCCTCCAGATCACGCAGGAGCCGCTTCTCAAGGAGCTCATTCGCTACGTGATGAAAGACGAATCGCGCCACGTGGCCTTCGGCGTGCTCTCGCTGTCGGACCACTACCGCGACATGGCGTCCGGCGAGCTCGCCGACCGCGAGGAATTCGTCATCTACGCGTGCGAGCTCATGCGCGACCGCCTGGTCGGCGATCAGATCTCCAGCGTCATGGGCTGGAACCGAGAAGAGGTGAGGCAGGTGGTCCTCGCCTCGGCCCCGGCGCAGACGTTCCGGCGCCTGCTGTTCGCGCGCGTCGTGCCGAACCTCGGGCGGCTCGGGCTGCTGACGCCGCGCGTGCGCGAGGCGTTCACCCGCCTCGGCATCCTCGAGTTCGAGCACGCCGATCCCGAGGCGCAGGACCGGGCGCTCGGCCTCGCCTGAACGCACCGCCCGCCGGCGAGGCTGGCCGCAGCCCGCGCGGCAGGGTACACGGACCCCATGGCCGACGATCTCGGAGAGACGATGAACAAGGCGCTCGGAGGCTGGGACGACGCGATGGGACTCCGCTTCGTGAGCGCCACCCGCGACGAGGTGGTCGCCGAGTACGTCGTCGACCACCAGCACCTCCAGGGCTACGGGATCGTGCACGGCGGCATGCACTGCGGCGCCATCGAGACGGTCTGCTCGACGGGCGCCGCCCTCGACGCGATGGCGCGCGGGCTGGCGGTGGTCGGGGTCGAGAACAGCACCAGCTTCGTACGAGCCGTGCGCGAGGGGCGCGTGCGGGTCACGGCGAGGCCGATCACCCGCGGCCGCCGCTCGCAGCTCTGGGAGGCGGTGGCGCGCGACGAGCAGGGGCGGGTCGTCTCCTGCGGGCGCGTGCGGCTGCTCTGTCTGGAGCCGGGCAGCGACCTCGGCGGGCAGCCGGCGCCGTCCCGGCCGCCGGTCTGAAACGCCTCAGGGCGCGACCGTGACGATCACGGTCGGGCGCCCTGCGCCCGCCTCGCGCGAGTCGTCACGAGCCGCAGCAAGCTCACGGACCGAGCTCGGGATGCCGGCGGATCCACTCCGCCACCGCGCTGTCCCACACGCTGCGGTCCTTCGTCACCGTGAAGCAGTCCGGCAGCACGGCCGGGTAGTCTCCGGGCCCGAGCCAGACCATGACGTTGTTCGCGCACGCGGCGAGCTTGCCCGGCGGGATCCCCATCCGATCGGCGGAGAACTGGCCTTGCTCTTCCGCCATGAAGACGTCGTTGAAGAGCGCCAGCATCGGCGAGCGGCTGTTCGGATCGCCCCAGTCGATCCACTTGAAGAAGCCCTTGTGGCCGAGGTCGCCGCCCTCGGGCGGGCCCGGCATCGGCTGCAGCCGGACGAGCGTGTTCTGGATGGTCCAGAGGTTCGTGTGGCCGTCGATCGTCGTGTCGAGGTTGCGCGCGCTGAAGGCCGAGAAGCACCCGTCGAAGAGCGAATCGTCGACCACGCCGCCGTTCAGGTGGTCGTTCTCGACACAGTCGTCGCGAATGTACGAGAGCCACACGTCCTTGATGAGGAAGCCGCCTGCCCCGCCGCGTGGCCGGATCCCGTCGCCGACGTCGTCCACGCGGATGCCGTCGACGGTGAATGAACCGTTCTCGAACATGAAGCCCGCGTTGTTCGGACTGTGCATCTCGGACCAGGTGGCGTCGAGGCGATTCGCCCCGATGATCCGCCCGCCGGCCCAGCAGTCGCCGGGCGCCGAGATCGGGCCCAGGTTGATCGGGTAGACGTTGGTCGCACAGGGGTTGCTCGGGTCGGGCTGCGAGCAGTGGACGAAGGTCGCGTTTCGCGCGTCGATCACCGTGCCGGGCGCGAGCGACCGCGTGTAGTAGGCGTCGGTGAGCGTCCCGCCGACGACGATGCCCGCCCCCGACGCGAGGCACGCGAACGTGTCGTCGGCGCCCGGACAGCGGCAGTTCGCCTGACACCGCCCGGGACAGGCAGCGTCGTCGGCGCCGTCGCAGCTCTCGAGCGGCGGCTCGGCGACGCCGTTGCCGCAGACGGTCGTGGTGGTGACCGAGGCGGACGTGGTCGTCGTGGTGACCGGCGGCTGCGTGCTGGTCGTCGTCACGGGCGGCGGGGTGGTGGTCGAGGTGCTCGTCGGAGCCTCGTCGACGAGCACCTCGACCGCCGGCGGGCCCGACTTGCCCTCCCGTGAGCTGTAGATCACGTCGTCGAAGGTCGGGCTCTCGCTCGAGAGCGCAAAGCAGTAGACGTCCCTTCCGGGCTCGAGCGCCGCCGTGAAGTCGAACGCGACGACCTGGCGGCGCTGGACAGCGCCCACCGAAGCGAGGCCGAGCGGGTCGACCGCGGGGCGGGTGTTCCACGTGAGCGTCTCTTCGTTCCACCCGCAGCCCGCGGCATGGAGATTGCCCCCGGAGTCGCTCCCGGCGCGGCCGTTGACGTCCACCTGGAGGCGCAGGCGGGCGGCGACCACCGGTCCGCCCGTGGCACCACCCAGGCTGACGCGGAGGAACGTCTGCGCCTGGCTGCCGGGCGTGTCCACCGCCCGCAACACCCGGTCGGCGCCCGCGTTCGCATCGGGGCTCGCCTGGTCGACCCAGGTGTCCGCCTCCACGACGCCCGGCCGCTGGACGAGTGTGGCGGCGCCGACCGGCGGGAGCGCGAGCTGCGTGCCGGCGAGCAGGGCCACGGCGCGAGCCAGGGACGACGCCGAGGAGGAGACCAAGGGGCGCAGCGACTCACTCGTGAAGGAAGGGGCCGGCCAGGATCACGGCTGCACCTCGAATTGCCCCATCATCCGCATGTCCTCGTGCTCGATGTTGTGGCAGTGGAACGCGAAGCGGCCCGTCGCCGGCCTCGGCACTGCATTGAAGGCCGTCGGGAACGGCAGGAGGATCTTCGCGTCTCCCCGGTCGCCGCCGACGACGATCGTGTCCTTCCGTCCCCGCTCGAGGGGCGGCGGGGCGGCCCCGTTCCGCGAGAGGATGAAGAACTCGGTCAGGTGGATGTGCACGGGGTGAACCCACCCGCCGCCTGCTTCGATGTTCCAGATCTCGGCGCTGGAGCGCCTCGGCTTGGCGTTCACGCGGTTCTCGTCGAAGAACTGGCCGTTGATCACCCAGGCGCCATCCGAACGCTCGAAGCGGAACGTGCGCTGCACCGTGACCTGCGGGAGCAGCTGCTGCGGGCCCGTGACCACCGGGCGAAGCGTGTCCGGCACGCGAGACGGGTCCGCCGCGTCTCTGTTCACGATGAACTTGAGGAGCGGCGTACCCGGCGAGACGAGGTTGCCCGGCTTGCGGCCGTCGGTCTGCTCGAGACGGTTCACCAGGAAGACCTCACTGTTGAGCGAGCATCCCGAGAAGTCCACGACCACGTCGACCCGCTCCGCCGGACCGATGCGGACGCTCCGCACCTTCACGGGATGCTCCAGGACATGGTCGTCGGTGGCGATCGCGGTGAATGGTTGCCCGTTGCTCAAGAAGAACTCGTAGAAGCGCGCGCTCGAGCCGTTCAGGAAGCGGAAACGGTATTTCCGCCGCGCGACTTTGAAGAACGGCTGGATGACGCCGTTCACGAGAAACTTGTCGCCGAGGAACCCGTTGTGGTCGAAG
>Ga0066654_10000454_pt1 | contig 10991 bp, 9 predicted proteins | sample GraSoiAngelo_103_FD_66715 | JGI IMG/M metagenome (GOLD analysis project Ga0066654, IMG submission 66715) | Grasslands soil microbial communities from the Angelo Coastal Reserve, California, USA - 14_0903_05_20cm | ecosystem: Environmental > Terrestrial > Soil > Grasslands | place: USA... | reverse complement strand
CGACGAACACGTCTTCATCTACCTGCTGAACTTCCTCGTCGACGGCTTCCTTGCCCTGCTGTCGCTCTGGCTCTGGGCGCTGGCGGGGCGGGTCGGCCGCCCGGCGGCGCCGGATTGAAGGCGCGCGCCAGGGCTTTCCGCCGCTGAGCAGCGCACCCTGAGCGCGATCTGCGCGGCGATGGCGCCGGGGCTCGACGGCCTGCCGGCAGCGGAGCGCGAGGTCGACGTGTCCGGGCCGGTGGCGAAGTTCCTGGGCTCGGTCTCGCCGCCGGTGCTGCTGCGGCTGCGCCTCGGCCTGCGCGCCTTCGAGTGGCTGCCGTTCCCCTGGCGCTTCAGCCGCCTCGGACCGGAGGCCGCGGCCGACTTCCTCCGCCGCCTCGAGCAGTCGCGGTTCCCGCTCCACCACGACCTGCTGATGATGGCGAAGATCTTCTCCTCGCTCGGCTATGCGGTCGTGCCGGAGGTCGAGATCGCGGTCGGGACCGAGACCGGCTGCGCGCTGGCCGACGGATCCCAGCCCGAGCCGGCCGGCACGCTTTGGGACCTGCAGCCGCATGGCGAGGGCGAGGAATGCGACGTCGCGATCGTCGGCTCCGGCGCCGGCGGGGCGGTCGCCGCCGCGACCCTCGCCGAAGCCGGCCTCGGCGTCCTCGTGCTCGAGGCCGGCGACCACTACAACCGCGACAACTACCCTGCTGACCGGCTGCAGGCGATCGCCGACCTCTACCGCGACGCCGGGCTGACGATCGCCGCCGGCCGGCCGCCGATCCCGGTTCCGGTGGCGAAGACGATCGGCGGCACCACCGTGATCAACTCCGGCACCTGCTTCCGGGCGCCCGACGGGGTCCTGGAGAGCTGGCGCAGCGACTACGGCATCGCCTGGGCTCGCGAGCTCGACGGGGATTACGCCGAGGCCGAGGAGTTCCTGCGGGTCACCCAGCTCGACCCGAACCGGATGGGCCGCAACGGCCAGCTGGCGATGGAGGGAGCGGCGGCGCTCGGCGCCAGCGGCGCCCCGATCTTCCGCAACGCCGGCAACTGCGTCCAGTGCAGCTCCTGCCCCTACGGCTGCGCGATCGACGCCAAGCGCGGCATGCACGTCTCCTACCTGCCGCGGGCGGTAGCGGCGGGCGCGCGGGTGCGGGCGGGGGTCGAAGCGCAGCGGGTCCTGGTCGAGGGCGGCCATGCGGTCGGCCTCGCCTGCACCGCTCGCGATTCGAGCGGACGGAGGCGCACGTACACCGTCCGCGCCCGCCGCGCGGTGGTCGCCGCCGGCGGCGCCTTCGGGACGCCGGAGCTGCTGCTGCGCTCGGGCGTCGGCGGCGCCCAGGTCGGCCGCAACTTCCACATCCACCCAGCCTGCTGGGTCGGCGCCCGCTACGAGGAGGAGGTCCGAGGCTGGGACGGCGTCATGCAGAGCTACTACGTCGACGAGTGGGAGCCCCAGGGCGTGCTGCTGGAGGCGACCTTCACCCCCCTCGCCTTCGGCGGCGCCTGGCTCAGCGGGACCGGTGCGGAGCACCAGCGCTCGATGCTGGAGTTCGGCCACGTCGGCTCGATCGGCGTCCACCTCTCCGATCGTTCCAGCGGTCGGGTCGGTCTCGCCAACGACGGCGCCATCCGCGCCTCCTACGCGCTGACCCGCGAGGACGCCGACCGCATCCACTTCGGGATCGCCCGCGCCGCCGAAGTCCACTTCGCCGCCGGCGCCGCCGAGGTCTACCCCAACATTCCCCGCTTCGCGAGCTTGAAGCGGGGCGAGCTGGCGTCCTTCGAAGCGGCGAAGCTGAAGCCCTCGGAGCTGCGGCTCGAGGCCTTCCACCCGATGGGGACCGCCCGTATCTCGGCTGACGAGCGGCGCGGCGTCTGCGCCCCCGACGGCTCGGTCAGGGGCACGCGGAGCCTCTACGTCGCCGACGCCTCGCTTTTCCCCACCTCGGTCGGCGTCAACCCGATGATGACGATCGTCGCCTTCGCCAAGCAGGTGTCGCGGGAAATCGCCGAAGCGCCGCTCAGCTACTCGGGGGCGGCGGCGGAGGCGGCGACGGCGGGGTAGACGAAGGCGGCTGGCCGCCGGCACCAGGGCCGTCGCGGCCGCTGCCAAGGCGGTCGCCGATCTCGCCGAAGCTGGCGCCTTCTTCCTGCATCGCCCGGTAGCCGCCGTAGGCGATTCCAGCCGCGGCGATCAAGCCGAGGAAGATGCCGACCGCGGGGTCGACGTTGACGCCGGTGAAGCCGGAGTCGGGCGGGCTGATAATCCGGTAGAGGACCAGCAGGACCGAGATGATCCCGAGGATCGCGACGACGGCGTTCATCGAGATCGTCGGCTCGAAGTCGGCCTCGGTAAGCCGGACCACCGCGACGCCGACCGCGGCGACGATCGCGATCAAGAGGATGATCGGAATTACGTCGAGCGCGTCCCAGGCGCTGCCTCCGACGCTAACGCTGACGAGCCCGTTCGAAGCGCTGACCGTGAACCAATCGAAGAACATGAAGATGAAGAGCAGGATCGCCGAGACCCCTGCGATCTTCTCCCCGGTGCTGATCCTGTCGACGTCCATCTCTTCCTCCTAGGTTGCCTGCGGAGATATACGAGGCGCAGACCTCAAAACCTTTGTCTGGCGGCTTGCAGCGTGTTCGAGAGCAGCATCGCGATCGTCATCGGGCCGACGCCGCCGGGCACCGGCGTGATCGCCGCGGCGACCTCGGCCGCGTCGTCAAAGTCGACGTCGCCGGCGAGGCCGTCCTCGAGCCGGTTCATGCCGACGTCGATGACCACGGCGCCGGGCTTGACCGCCTCTGCGCCCAGGAGCCTCGGCACTCCGACCGCGGCGACCAATACGTCGGCGCGGCGGCAGGTGGCGTCGAGGTCACGGGTCCGCGAGTGGCAGATCGTCACCGTCGCGTTGGCTGACAGCAGCAGCCGCGCGATCGGCACCCCGACCAGCTTCGAGCGTCCGACCACGACCGCCTCGGCGCCTTCGAGCTCGACGCCCTCGTGGCTCAGCAGCTCCATCACCCCCGTCGGCGTGCAGGGGACGAGGCCGGGGGTGCCGTGAGCGAGCAGTCCCGCGTTGACCGGAGTCAGGCCGTCGACGTCCTTCTTCGGGTCGATCGCCTGGACGATCACGTTGGAGTCGATGTGGGCCGGCAGCGGCAGCTGGACGAGGATGCCGTCGACCTCGTCGTCCTCGCCGAGCTCGCGCACCAGGTCGAGCAACTCCTCCTCGCGGATCGACGCCTCGGGCCCATGGTGGATCGAGCGCATCCCCACCTCCTCGGTGGTCCGGCGCTTGTTGGCGACGTAGATCTCCGAGGCTGGGTCGTCGCCGACGAGCACCGTCGCCAGTCCCGGCGTCCGGCCGGTCTCCTCCACGTAGGCGTCGACGTCGACCTTGACTCGCTCGCGCACCGCGGCGGCAACCGCTTTGCCGTCGATCACCCGGGCCGCCACCCGCTACCTCTTGCGGATCGGGGCGTAGTCGGCCATCAACTTGCGCTCGGTCCCGTCGCCGGAGAAGCGGACGATGATCACGCCGCCGGGCTCGACCCCGGTAACCACCCCGCCGCCGAAGCTGGCGTGGACGACGTCATCGCCGGTCTGCAGTTCCAACGCCGGGCCCGGGTCGAGCGGCTGTGCCGGTTCCACCGTGTCGGTCGTCGGCGTCCCCCAGCTCGTGCTCAGGCCCTGGCTCGCGGTCGAGTGGCGCTCCGTTAGTTCGACCGGGATCTCGTCGACGAAGCGCGAGGGCAGGTTGCGCTCAGAGCGGCCGAACAGGCTCCGCTCGCGCGCCCAGGTCATGTAGAGGCGGCGGCGGGCCCGGGTGATGCCGACGTAACAGAGCCGTCGCTCCTCCTCTTCGCCCCCCTCTTCCAGCGCCCGCAGGTGCGGGAATGCACCGTCCTCGCAGCCGACGATGAAGACCGTGTCGTACTCGAGGCCCTTGGCGTTGTGCAGGGTCATCAGCGTCACCAGCTCCTGCTCGTCCTTCAACGAATCCTGCTCGCTGTAGAGGGAGATCTGCTGCAGGTACTCCTCCAGCGGCGGCACCTCGCTGTCGCCCTCGCGCTCGCGCTCGACGTCGAACTCCGCCGCGCCGGCAATCAGCGCTTCGAGGTTCTCGGCCCGCCCTTCCGCTTCGACCGTGCGCTCGGCCGCCAGCGCTTCGAGGTAGCCGCTCTCGTTCAGCACCGTCTCCAACAGGGTCGCCACCGGCCCTTCTTCGTCGGCGCGTTCGCGCAGCGTCGCCATGATCTCGTAGAAGCGGCCGACCGACTTGATCGCGGCGCCGCTCAAACCAGGCACCACCTCGGCCCGCTCGATCACCTCCCAGATCGGTAGCCCGGTCGTGTTCGCGTGCGACGCGAGCCGCCCCTGGGTGGTGTTGCCGATCCCGCGCCGCGGCGAGTTGACAACGCGGGTGAAGGAGACGAGGTCGGCCGGGTTGACCAGGAGGCTCAGGTAGGCGACGGCGTCCTTGATCTCGGTCCGTTCGTAGAACTTGGTGCCGCCGATCACCTGGTAGGGGACGTCGAAGCGGTTGAGCGTGTCCTCCAGCACCCGGCTCATCGCGTTGGTCCGGTAGAAGACGGCGACGTCGGAGCGGGCGAGCCCGTGCTCATCCCCCAGCCGCTCGATCTCCGCCGCGACCCAGCGCGCCTCCTCGTGCTCGTCGGTTAGCTCGGAGAGCCGGACCGGCTCGCCGCCCTCCTCTTCGGTCCACAGCTCCTTCTTTAGGCCTTCGCGGTTGCGTTCGATCAGCGCATTGGCTGCACTGAGGACGACTTCGGTCGAGCGGTAGTTCTGCTCGAGCTTGACCACCGACGCTTCCGGAAAGTCCTTCTCGAAGTCGAGGAGGTTGCGGACGTCGGCGTGGCGGAAGCTGTAGATCGACTGGGCGTCGTCGCCAACCACCATCAGGTTCCGGTGCTCTCCCGCGAGTAGCTGCAACAGCCGATACTGGGCGTGGTTGGTGTCCTGGTACTCGTCGACGAGAACGTGGCGGAAGGTGCGGCGCCAGCGTTCGCGCACCTCCTCGAACAGCTCCGTTGCGTTGACGGTGCGGACGAGCAGGTCGTCGAAGTCCATCGCGTTGGCTTCCAGCATCCGCTTCTCGTAGAGCGGGAAGGCTTCGGCGACGACTTCCTCGAAGACGCTGCCCTGCATTTCGGCATAGGCGGAGGCGTCGATCAGCTGGTTCTTGGCGCCGGAGATCTTCGAATGGACCGCCCGCGGCGGGAACCGTTTCGGGTCGACCCCGAGCTCGCTGAGGCAGCGTTTCAGCATCCGCAGCGAGTCCGCCTGGTCGTAGATCGTGAAGCCCTTCGAGTAGCCGAGCCGCTCGGCGTCGACGCGCAGCATCCGCGCGCAGGCCGAGTGGAAGGTCGTCACCCACATCGCCCGCACCGAGCGACCGATCAGCTGGCCGACCCGCTCGCGCATCTCCGCCGCGGCCTTGTTGGTGAAGGTGATCGCGAGGATCTCCCCCGGCCGCGCCTCTCCGGTCGCCAGCAGGTAGGCGATGCGGTGAGTGAGGACGCGGGTCTTGCCCGAGCCGGCCCCGGCCAGGACCAGCAGCGGCCCGCCGCTGTGTGCGGCCGCCTCGCGCTGGGGCCCGTTTAGCCCTGCGAGCAGCCGTTCGATCCGGTCGGCGCCGGGCTCGGTCGGCGCCGCGGACGGCTGCTCATGCGGCTCGGCGGGCGGGTCGAACTGCTCCTGCAGGCTCACCCGCCGAGCATAGCCAGGCGCTCGGCGGGGTCAGCCGCCTGCCGAGGAGCGGCCGGTGCGCGGCTCGATCCGCGCCACCTCGGCCGAGGGTCCCTTGCCGCCGTCAAGCTGTGCGAGCCGCTGCTCGACCTCGGCGATCCGCTCGGAGAGCCCCTTGATCGCCTCGGCGATCGGGTCCGGCAGGTGGATCCAGTCGGCATCCGGGCCTTCGACCCGTTTGCCTTCGAGTTTCACCGGGTGACCGGGGTTGCCGACCACGGTCGCGCCCGGCGGCACGTCCTCGACGACGACCGTGTTGGCGCCGATCTTCGCCCCGTCGCCGACCGCGATCGGCCCCAGCAGCTTCGCGCCGCTCCCCACGGTGACGTTGTCGCCGAGGGTGGGGTGGCGCTTGCCGCGCTGGAAACCGGTGCCGCCGAGAGTGACGCCCTGGTAGAGCGTGACGCAGTTGCCGATCGAGGCGGTCTCGCCGATGACGACGCCGGAGCCGTGGTCGATGAAGAACTCGTTGCCGATCTGCGCCGCAGGGTGGATCTCGATCCCGGTGATCGCCCGGGTCAGGTAGGCGATGATCCGCGGCAGCAGCGGCACGCCGGCTTCCATCAGCGCGTGGGCGGCGCGGTGAGCCAGCAGCGCCTGCACCCCCGCCCAGCTGGTGAGGATCTCGAAGCTGGAGACGCCCTGCGCGGCCGGGTCGCGCTCGCGCGCGGCCTTGACATCCGCGTGGATCTCCTTGAGCAGCCGTTTCCAGCGGTTCATGGTGAGAAGAAGGGTAAGGACATGTAGCGCTCCCCCGAGTCGCAGACGATCGTCACGACCCTCTTCCCCGCCATCTCGGGACGAGCCGCGACCTCCAACGCCGCCGAGATGTTGGCGCCGGCGGAGATGCCGGCGAGGACCCCCTCCTCCTTCGCGACCCGCCGGGCCATCTCCAGCGCGTCCTCGTCGCCGACCGAGAGGACCTCGTCGACGACGCTGCGGTCGAGGAGCTCGGGGACGAAGCCGGCACCGATGCCCTGGATCTTGTGAGGACCGGGCTTGCCGCCCGAGAGCACCGGCGAGCTGGCGGGCTCGACCGCGACCACGAGCGCCTCCGACGCCCGTTCCTTCAGCATCTGGCCGACGCCGGTGATCGTGCCGCCGGTGCCAACCCCGGCGACGAAGGCACCGATCTCGCCGTCGCTGTCACGCCAGATCTCCTCCGCCGTGGTCCGCCGGTGCACTGCCGCGTTGGCCGGGTTGGAGAACTGCATCGGCATGAACCCTTTGCGCTGGTCGCGGATCTCCTCCGCCAGGGCGACGGCCTCGTTCATCCCGCCCAGCGACGGCGTCTCCCGCACCTCGGCCCCGTACGCGCGCAGCAGCTTTCCCCGCTCGCGGCTCATCCCCTCCGGCAAGGTCAGGATCAGCTCATAGCCCCGCGCCGCGCAAACCATCGCCAACGCAATGCCGGTATTCCCGCTGGTCGGCTCCACCACCACCGACTGCCCCGGCCGGATCAGCCCCTCGTCTTCGGCAGCGTCGATCATCGCCACCCCGATCCGATCCTTCACCGACCCCCCGGGGTTGAAGTACTCCAGCTTCACGCAAACCTGCCCCGCCAGCCCCTCCCCCAGCCGATCGAGCTGCACCATCGGCGTGTTGCCGACAACCGCAGAAGCCTCAGCCCCGATCCGCATCAGATGAAATACATCCCGGAGCCCGCCTCTTCGGCCTCTCGGCGGGCTACTTCGGCGATCGTGGTTTGGCCGAAGACCTTGCGGAGGGCGGCTACGCCCTCGGCCCAGATGCCGCCGGCCTCGTCGGCCTCATCGCCTACCTTGCCGTCGAGGGCCTGGACGACGTCGAGGACGGTGATCTCTTCGGCCGGGCGCGAGAGGGTGTAACCGCCGCGCATGCCGCGGTGGCTGGTCAGCAGGCCGGCGCGCCGGAGGGTCGAGAAGAGCTGCTCGAGGAATTGCTCAGGTATCTCTCTCCTTTCGGCCAGCTCTTTGATCGGGACCGGGCGCTCTCCCGCCCGCGCCAGCTCGGCGAGCGCAACTACCGCATATCTCGACTTGGAGGTGATTGAGATCACCCGGACTTTCTACCGCACGCTTGCCGAGCTGGGTTAGGATCGGCCGCACCGGGTCCGTCGCGACGGCGCCCACTCAGCCCCAGCGAGCGATCGGAAGCACCCTGAGCCAGCACCACCACTGCCTTGTGATCGACGGCCAACCGCTCGTCCGTCTGGGCATCCGGGAGGCGATCGAGGACGGCTTCGTCGTCCACGAGGTCCCGACCCGCGACGAGGCCGTCGACCTCGTCCGCGACGTCGGCCATTTCGACGTCGCCGTCGTCGACATGCGCTGGCGCGGCGACCGCGACGGCAACTCGATCAACGGCCCGGAAGCGATCCGGATGCTGCACCGCTCGGCCTCGGGCCTCGGCATAGTCGCCCACGGCGAGCTGCCGGAACGGCATCTCGCCAGCGCCGCGATGTCAGCAGGTGCGAGTGCCTACGTCTCGCGCACGGCGGGGCCGACAGAGTTGCGCAGGGCCATCGAGGCCGCGATCGCACAGGAAAACTTCGTCGATCCCGCCGTCCCCCCGAAAGGCAGCCGCGGCAAGCTGACCCGCCGCCAGCGCGAGATCCTGCAGCTCCTGGCCAACGGCGAGTCGACCACCTTCGCCGCCCGCGAGCTCGACCTCAGCGAGGAGACGGTGAAGACCCACGCCAAGCACGCCCTCGCCCGCCTCGGCGCCAAAAACCGCACCCACGCGGTGGCGATCGCCGTGCGCGAGTGCCTTATCGATTGACCGAGCGCTGATCGCTCGTCGCCCAGCTCGGGCGGCGGACGCGGACCAGGGACCGCCGTCGCCACTTGGGCGCGGATTGCTTCTGCTGTGAGGCCGGCGCTGTCGCCGCGGCAGGCGTCTTGCCCATCGCTAGATCCAACCTCGGTCGCGGGCGGTGAGGACAGCCTGGGCGCGATCAACGGCGCCGATCTTGCCGTAGACGTTGTGGAGGTGGGTGCGGATGGTCGAGACCGAAAGGTGCATCTCGGTCGCGATCTGCTTGTAGACCATGCCCTCGGAGAGGTGACGGAGGACGTCTAGCTCGCGGCTCGAGAGCGGGCAGGGCTCGCTGATCCGGGTCGCGTCCTGGGTCGGCAGCGGCAGCTCGTAGAGGAGGTCGCGCAGGCCGGCCTCGCTGAGGCCGCAGCGCTCGGCGGCGGCGCGGACGCGCTCCGGCGCGATCGCCTCCCCCTGGCAGTAGTGGGCGACCATGTCGGCGGTGGCGACCATCGCCGCCAAGCCTTCGGCGTCGTCGGCGTGGTGACGCTCGATCGCGATCGCGATCCGTTGCGGCAGGTTCCAGCGCCGCGCGAGCACGCCGCCGACCAGCGCGTGGTCGATCCCGAGCTGCTCGCGTTCCTCGCGCAGGCGCTGCTCGGGGGTGCGGGAGACGGCGTCGAAGTAGACCTTGTAGCCGGGGTGCAGGCGCGAGATGACCAGGCGACCGACGTCGTGCAGGAGCGCCGCGACCGCCAGCTCGTCGCGTTCGGCCCAGCCGACGACGCGGCCGATGCGATCGGCGGCGCGCTGGGTGGCGAGGGCGTGGACGCGAAAGCGCTCCGGTTTCAGCTCCCAGGTGCCGCTTGGCTCGAAAAAGTCGAAGCTGGGGGCGGTCCCCGCGATCGCCAGCACCCCGGCGGGCTTCAGCGCCTCGACCGCGGCCGGGATGCCGGCGACGCCACCGGCCTGCAGGCCGGTTCGGTTGGCGTTGCGCAAGACCGAGATCGCAAGGGCAACGTCGCTCTCGACGGCTTCGATGATCTCGCCGGTGCGGGCGGTCTCAGCGGTAGCGGCGGTGATCACCCGGTCGCGTGACTCCGTCAGGACGGGATAGCGCTCGACAGCCTCGAACGCCTCGGCCAAACGACTTCCGGGGGCCGGGGCAGCCCGACCGGCTTTAGGGCCTTCGTGCAGGGGCACCTTGCCGTTGCTCTGGGGAGCCGTGACGCTCATTGGGCAACCCATCGGCAGCAAACGCCCGCAGGTTTAGCCCAAGCTCCCGTTGCGCTCCCCAAAAATTGGTCTTATCTGCGCTCCTTTAAGCGGCGGCAAGCCGGCGGGCGGCGGCGCGGATGCGCTCCAGCGAGCGCTCGCGGCCCAGCACGGCGAGGGACTCGAAGATCCCGGGTGAGACCGAGGTGCCGGTGATCGCGACTCGGATCGGCTGGTAGAGCTTGCCCGGCTTGAGGTCGAACCGCTCCAGCAGCGGCGCCAGCGCAGCCTCGATCGGCCCGGGCTCGAAGGGCTCGACGGCCTCCAAAGCGTCCGCGACGGCCTCGAGCGCCTCCCCTGTCCCCTCCTTCATCACCTTGCCCCAGGCCTTCGGGTCGTCGACCGGCGGCTCGAAGAGAAAGCGGATCAGCGGCCAGACCTCCTCCAGGGTCTGGGCTTTCTCCTGGGCGATCTCACAGGCAGCCCGCAGTTGTTCGTCGGGCTCGCGGCCGAGATGGCGGGCGACGGCCGCCGTGTAGTCCTCCAGCGGCAGTTCCCGCATGAAGCGGCCGTTCAGCCAGCGCAGCTTCTTCTCGTCGAAGATCGCGGCCGATCTGCCGACGTCCTCGACCCGGAAGCGCCGGACCAGCTCCTCGGTGGACATGATCGTCGTGTCGTCGTCGGCACCCCAGCCGAGCAGCGCCAGGTAATTGCGGACCGCGGCCGGCAGGTAGCCCGCGTCGCGCAGCTCCTGGACGGAGGCAGCGCCATGGCGCTTGGAGAGCTTCTTGTCGTCGGGGCCGTGGAGGAGCGGCAGGTGGGCGTAGCGCGGCGGCTCGAAGCCGAGGGCGTCGAGGACGAGCAGCTGCTTCGGCGTGTTGGAGAGGTGGTCGTCGCCGCGGACCACCTCGGTCACGCCCATCTCGGCATCGTCGACGGCGACGGCGAAGTTGTAGAGGACGGAGCCGTCGGCGCGGGCGATTACGAAGTCGTCGTAGCTGGCGTTGGGGAAGGCGACGTCGCCGCGGATCAGGTCGTGGACCACGGTCTCCCCCTCGTCGGGCACGCGTAGGCGGATCGCGGCGGTGGGGTCGTCCGTGGGCGTGCCCCGGTAGCCCCTCCCGGCCCCGTGCTCGGCCTTCCACGCCTCGACCTCCTTGGCGGTCGCATGATCGCGGTAGGCGTGGCCTGACTCGAGCAGCTGCTGCAGCGCCTCTTCGTGCCGATCGGCCCGCCCGGCCTGCGAGATCGGCCCCTCGTCCCAGTCGAGCTC
>Ga0066654_10000452_pt1 | contig 11012 bp, 9 predicted proteins | sample GraSoiAngelo_103_FD_66715 | JGI IMG/M metagenome (GOLD analysis project Ga0066654, IMG submission 66715) | Grasslands soil microbial communities from the Angelo Coastal Reserve, California, USA - 14_0903_05_20cm | ecosystem: Environmental > Terrestrial > Soil > Grasslands | place: USA... | reverse complement strand
TTGAGAAGCTGGCTCATTTTAACCGCGAGCGTATCCCTGAGCGCATTGTTCATGCCAAAGGTGCTGGTGCTCATGGCTACTTTGAAGTCACCGATGATGTCACGCAGTGGACAAAAGCTGCATTTTTAAAGGGCGTTGGCAAGAAAACTCCTCTCTTTATCCGCTTTTCTACCGTTGGGGGCGAAAAAGGCTCAGCTGATAGCGCCCGCGATCCACGCGGCTTCGCAGTAAAGTTCTATACTGAAGAGGGCAACTATGACCTCGTTGGCAATAACACGCCGGTCTTCTTCATCCGCGACGCGATCAAATTCCCTGACTTTATTCATACACAAAAGCGGCATCCACAGACCAATGCAAAAGACGCCAATATGTTCTGGGATTTTCTGTCTCGCACACCGGAGTCGTTGCATCAAGTAACGATCCTCTTTTCTGATCGTGGGACGCCAAAGACCTATCGCCATATGAATGGGTACGGCTCTCATACCTTCAGATGGATCAACGCTGATGGCAAGTCTGTCTGGGTGAAATATCATTTCAAGACAGAGGCGGGTATCCAGAACTGGACAAACGAGGAAGCAATCCGCATGGCGGGCGAAAATCCTGACTATGCCACTGACGACCTATTTCAGCATATAGCCAGCGGACAGGAAGCTACCTGGAAGCTCTATGTGCAGATTATGCCGCTTGAAGAGGCTGCAAGCTACCGCTTCGATCCCTTCGATGTCACCAAGGTCTGGTCTCAGAAAGACTATCCGCTGATGCCGGTTGGTCGTATGGTACTCAATCGCAACCCAGAGAACTATTTTGCCGAGGTAGAGCAGGCGGCATTTGCACCAGCCAATATTGTCCCCGGTATCGGCTTCTCACCGGATAAGATGTTGCAAGGTCGTATCTTTGCCTATCCTGATACGCATCGCTATCGTCTGGGTGCCAACTACGCGTTGCTGCCTGTCAATCAGCCAGTCCTTCCGGCACGCAACTATATGCGCGATGGTGCTATGCGCCTCGACGAGAATGGTGGCGCTAGTGCTAACTACGAGCCGAACGGTCTCGGCGGACCAATCGCTGAAGCAGTCTATGCTGAGCCAGCTCTGGAAGCGCATGGACCTGTACAGCGCACCGCTTATCGTCTGACAGACAATGATTTTGTGCAGCCTGGCGACCTCTATCGCTTAATGAGCGAAGATGCCAAAGCGCGGCTCATCCATAATTTTGTCAGTCACCTGAAGAGTGCGAAGCAGGAGATCCAGTTGCGCCAAGTGCAGCTGTTCTATCGTGCTGATCCTGACTACGGTGCGCGTATTGCCAGGGGCCTGGGCATCGAGATACCAACTGAGTCAGTGGTAGCAGACTAGGCGTTCTGCATGTTTGCGGTATTGAGCAAGCTTGATAAGCTGGTTTGATGCCGCAAACAGTGTCTGATTGGGGGCCAGGGGGCGAAGCCTCCTGGCGGGGTTTGGGGTGTCCCCAAGTTTTCCCATTCCCCAAAAGGTTTTGGGATTGTGCATTAAACGGCCTCGTTTTGCACAATGGTACAGGGCAACCTGAACCTGAAGCAAGACCCTTGCCCGACCTCGCTTTCAACCCATATTTCGCCTCCATGCATCTGGACGATTTGCCGTGCGATGGAGAGACCTAACCCAGTCCCTTTAATATAGCGTGTATTCTCCGCAATACGCGAATACGGCAGAAATACAACCTCCAAAGATGCAGAGGGAATACCTACCCCGTGATCTTGCACCCATACTTGTATAGATTGGCCTTCTAGTGTGCTCCCTACGACAATCTCTCCCCCATTAGGCCAATACTTCATAGCATTGTTGAGCAGATTAGAGACGACCTGCTTGAGCTTATCCATATCTCCCATGCACTCTGTGGGAATGGTGCTCAATTGCAGAGCGATTGTATGCTGTGCTGTCGTGGGACGAAAATGTTCCGCTACTTCTTGGACGAGGCTATTTAGGTCTAGCGGCTCATAGGCAAGTTGCATAGTGCCTGATTTCATTCGTTCTAAATCGAGAAGATCCGTAATCATACGATTAAGCCGCATAGCTTCAGTAGAAATGTTGTCTGCAAACTCTTTGATCTCACTGCCGCTTAACTCTTCATCGTCGCGTATCAATTCACTAAATCCTTTGATGCTCGATAATGCTGTACGGAACTCATGGCTAACAATGGCTACAAAATTACGTTGCGTCTGATTGACATGCGTCAACTCTTCATTGAGGCGCTGGCGTTGTTCAGAGACAGATGCTTGATGGATCAGCCTTAATACTTTCGGTAAGTGTATTGGCAAGGCGAGCGCTGTCGTCACTGATGCTATGGCCGCCAATAACTTCATAGTTCCTGCTAACCAGTACATAGGGACCCACAGCGTCCAAACATCCAGAAAGTGTGTTGCCCCACAAGCAATAATAAAGACGCCGAAAGTAACAAATATCCACTGGAACGGTACAATGCGGTAAGTTTGTGAGACGAAGTAAATCAACACTGCTGAGATAGTGAAGTAGGCAAAACCAATGAGTGTATCAGCACTCACATAGAGCATAATGAGACTAGGAATCCAGAGCAGACACGCACCGTGTGGACCAAAGCCTGACGTTGTCAGTACGTTGATGAACTTTGTAAGAACAAAGGCTAAGGGCAGGAGGAGCGTCACCGCAAGGCTCACACGAACGAGCCATGACTGTGCAATGCTTTGCTGAATGACGCGGTATAGCTCTGTGAACATCTCGCGTAAAGGGTGTACAGGGTCTTCTTTCTGGTCTGAATGCGCCATTTTCGTTACCCTTTCTGTATATTGTTCAGTAGTGCTACCTCGGCTGCTTCTCGTAGTTCTTGCGCGCTAAACGGCTTGAGGAGATAACCAGAGGCACCATGCAGAGTTCCTTCCTCTCTATCGCTCTTCTGTCCAAATGCCGTCATGAAAATGATTGGAATGGAGGCTAAGTGTGGTTACGCTCTCACAGCGTCTGCAAACTGGAACCCATCACATCCTGGCATAGAGATATCGGTGAAAATCAGATCAGGACGTAGGCTTTCAATGAGTGCTAAACCTTCATTGCCGTCTGAAGCGAAGTGGAGTTCGTGTCCTGTTTTGCGCAAAGCATAATGGATCAGCTTCTGAATTAACTCTTCATCCTCGCAAAAGAGCAGTTTTGCCATAGTTTGGCTCCTTTTCCTACTGTCGTACTAGTGCAGCATCCCAAAACGTTTTGGGGAATGGGAGCATTTGGGGACCCCCCAAACCCCGAAAGGCGAGGCTTCGCCCCTTGGACCCCCTATCCCTCTCTGCTCTTTTATCTAGCGAAAAATATCGATATCAAGTATCGTTGGTACGATGGACCATGTCTAAGCTACGAACACGCCAATATCTACGACTGGTGAAGGTATCGCCTGGTAAGTTAGCGCTACTTGCCACTAACCCTGCATGTTGTAGATGGTTGATTGCCTCTAGGAGTGCGCTAATACGTACTTGTTTGGCGTGTGGGTATTGATGGCTCAAGATTTTATGCAAATCCCTCAATGTTATGCCATCTGTATTAGGCAATGTTGCTAAGACCAGTTCCGCTAGCTGTCGTTGAGCGCGGCGACGAGCTTGTCGTTCAGGCGTCTCATCTTTGTGTAGTTTGTATGATGGCCTGAAATGTAACTCAAAGCGGCAGGCAGTAGCTCCTTTCTTCATACATGTACGTTCAAAAATGACCACCGTCTCCCCAAAGCGTTCCGCAGCTCCTTCGATAGCTCCCTGTAGAAGGGGACACAATTTGCGCGGGCTATCGTAAATGAGCACGAAATCGTTCGGATGAGTTGAGAGTGGCTCATAAGCGAAAAGGGGAGGAGTAAGACTGTCCGGTGTACAGCGCATCTGGAGATGAGCATCACGCATGATGAGTAAAAGCTCACGTGCACTGTGAACGCGGTTGAGAAGATAGGCGCAGAGATGACTGGTTAACCCGTTAATGATAAAGTAATGGCCATATTCTCGTAAAAGAAGATGGACCGGTTGCCGTGTTAATTGACTGGTGAGCTTAACGCCTGCTAACAATTGCTCATCGTCATAAACGCGGCTGGCAAGTGGAGCATTGAGCACAGTCTCGCCCAATGCGGCCCGATAAGTGTTGAGTAGGGAGACCCCAAAGCGTTCCGTGAGGTATTTCTCCCAAGTGACGAAAATTAAACCGTGCATATGAGATCCTTCCGAATAGGTTGCGCTATGGCCATGTTTATCTCTATCTATATTATACTGTTGTGTGAAAATGGAGCTAGCTTTGTGTTATGTTTTTCTAGTGAGAAAATGAATAAATATTCATCAGTGCTATTTTAGCCTTTCTGTTAATTGTTGAGTTTTTATAACTCAACAATTAACAGATGTGTGAATTTCTTGCAGCAAGTTGCATTCTTCTGCTATACTCCAAGTAATTGCCCATTGCCAACTATGGCATCATACAGCTATATTGCAGGCTAGAATATTTCCTTAAGATACTCTCGCTGCCTACTAATGCCATACATGAGGTAGTGACTGAGCGGAGATTTATTTCATGTTTGAGAACGTTATACCTACTACTGCCGCAACGCCGCGTGTGCCTACGAGTAACACAAAATCTCATGGTTCATTGGATGCTGATATTATCATCAAAAATGCGCCCGATCCGGTCTTTGTCTCGGACTTGGAAGGAAAGATCCTCTCGGCCAATGATGCGGTCTACGAGTTATTGGGGTTCAGGACGGATGAAGTGTTGGAACAATCATTGTCGCGCTTTATTAGTCCTGAAGAGACACGCGAGTTCACTGCGGCGTTACGCGAAGTAATCGAACGTGGTGCAACGCGCAATGCTCGCCTGAATCCCCGTAGCGCATCAGGAGAGGTTATCTCAACAACTCTCAATGCGTCGGCCTTGCGTGATGCCGATGGCAAAGTGATAGGGGCGATCGGTATTTTACGCGATATGAGAGAACTGGATAAAGCGCGAGCTTATGCCGATAGTTTGATTAAGAACGCGCCTGATCCGGTCTTTGTCTCGGATCTGGAGGGGAAGATCCTCTCGGCCAATGATGCGGTCTACGAGTTATTGGGGTTCAGGACGGATGAAGTATTAGAACAATCATTGTCGCGCTTTATTAGTCCTGAAGAGACACGCGAGTTCACTGCGGCACTACGTGAAGTAATCGAGCGCGGGGTCATACGTAATACGCGTCTGAATCCCCGTAGTGCATCGGGAGAAGTCATTCCTACTAGCTTGAACGCGTCGGCCTTGCGTGATGCAGGTGGCAAAGTGATAGGAGCGATCGGTATTTTGCGCGATATGAGAGAACTGGATAAAGCTCTGGCCTATTCTGATAGTTTGATTAAGAACGCGCCCGATCCGGTCTTTGTCTCGGATCTGGAAGGAAAGATCTTACAGGCCAATGATGCAGTCTACGAGCTGTTGGGGTTTCGTCCCGATGAGGTGCTGGAACAGTCGCTGTCGCGCTTTATCAGTCCAGAGGAGACGCGCGAGTTCTTAGCGGCTCTGCGCGAAGTGATCGAGCGCGGTGTCACGCGTAATGCGCGTCTGAATCCGCGTAGTGCCTCCGGTGAAGTTATACCAACAACGTTGAATGCATCGGCCCTGCGTGATACCGATGGCAAAGTGATAGGAGCAATCGGTATCTTGCGTGATATGCGTGCTTACGAGAAGGTTGTGCGCGATCTGCAAGAATCGAAGGCCGAACTACAGGAAAAGATTCTGGACCTGGAGAAGTTTGAAGAGGTGGTTGTGGGCCGTGAATTAAAGATGATTGCTCTAGAGAAGGAGATCGAGAATCTCAAACGTGAACTAGAAAAGCTCAATCGAGGTCAGCATAAATGGACATAATGCAAAGGTCGCTATCTGAAGTGCTGACTTGCGAAGAGATGACATTAGAGCAACTTCGACAGGCATACAAAGAACTCTTGGCGCGTAAACAAGAGTTGGAGGTACGTGTACTTAAGAGTGAAGAGCGGCGGCGTGCCTTTTTGCATCTTCTGAGTGACCTGAATACATTCAATCGCAAACTCAATGATCAACGCAAAGCGATGATTCATATTCTGGCCGATTATGAGCAGGATCGCCGCCGCCTGGCCAAGCAGACCGAGCGTTTAGATAACTCGCGCAGAGCGTTGCTACACATTTTGCAAGACTCGCATAAGTCCAATTTGCGCTTAGAGAATAGCCGTAAAGCCATGATTCACATCATGAGCGATCTCAAAGAGACCACTGAAGAGGTAAAGCAGCGCGAACAGGAGTTGCGGGAGAAGCAGGAACAGCTCGTACAGGCGGGAAAGCTGGCCACATTGGGTGAGTTGACGACGGGTGTTGCCCACGAATTAAATAATCCATTAAACAATATTGGTTTGTTCATTGGCAACGCTATTGATCTGATTGAGCTGGATTTAGTCGAGACGGAGTATGAGCGTATCTTGCAGGAGCTATCGAGCGCTATGCAGCAAGTGCGTAAGGCAACCGAGATTATCTCACATTTGCGCACATTTGGCCGTGCAGCATCGGTGAGCCGAGAACTGGTGAGTCTTACTCAGGTCGTGCAGCGCTCACTTGCACTGATGCGTGAACAGCTACGTTTGCGCCAGATTGAAGTACAGTGCCATTTTCCTGAACAGGATGTTCTTGTGATGGGCAACGGTATTCAATTGGAACAGGTTTTCATTAATCTGCTGACAAATGCACGCGATGCGCTGGTCAATGCAACGAGAAAGGTGATCACCATCCAATGTGAGACGCATGGGAACATGGTAGATATTCAAGTGAGTGATACCGGGCCGGGGATACCTATAGGACTCGAACAGCGCATCTTTGATCCCTTCTTTACGACAAAGGAGGTAGGTACAGGAACAGGTCTTGGCTTATCCATCACATATGGTATTATTAAAGAGCATCAGGGAATCATTACTGTAGGAAATCATCCTGGTAAAGGGGCCGTGTTTTTGGTCCAACTGCCACTGGTGAGAGAGGAGTCTGTTGGGGGATGCTAGTATGAGCCAACCGTATATTCTGATCGTTGACGATGACACTGCGCTATTACAGGCACTGCCGCAAGCCCTGTATTTGCGTATGAAGAATATCAAGGTCGATACCTGTGATTCTGCTCTGGATGCTCTAGAGCGCGTGCGTAAATACGATTATGATGCCATTGTCAGCGACATTAAGATGCCAGGCATGGATGGACTGGCCTTGTTGGGCAAGGTACGAGAGTTGCGTCCTGATACACCTACACTGCTAATTACAGGTCATGGCGATCATAGCCTGGCTATTCAGGCATTGCGCGGTGGCGCTTACGATTTTATTCAGAAGCCAATCGAGCGCGAGTACTTTGTTGCTGCTTTGCAGCGTGCCATTCAAACTCGTCAGCTGCGTCGCCAGGTAGCAGAACAACAACGCGCCTTAGAAGATTATGCCAAATCGCTGGAGCAGACGGTACAGGAGCGTACACGCGAGTTGATAGCTGCGAATGCTGCGAAGGATGAATTCTTGAGTATGGCCTCGCATGAACTCAAGACGCCGCTGGCCAGTTTGAAGGGGATGACGCAGCTGTTGCGCCGTCGTATGGAGCGTACGGGATCTACTGAAGTTGCCAATCTGATCAATATGGAAAATGCCATTCGTCGTATAGAGATACTGGTGAATGACCTGTTGAATCTCTCATTTATTGAGATGGGCATGTTTTCTCTGTACCAGAAACCCTGCGCTATGGGTGAGCTATGTCAGCGCTTGGTAGATGAGTATATTGCGGGTACTAACCCACGGCCTACTGTGCTTTTAGATCTACCTGAGCAATATATAGAGGCGGAGGTGGATGTTGATCGTTTGGGGCAGGTGATCATTAATCTGCTCTCGAATGCGCGTAAGTATTCCTCACCAGGGTCTGCTATTCGTATGATGTTGCGGCAGACGCAGGATGAGTGTGTGATCTCTGTCTGTGACACGGGTGTTGGTATTTCAGCGGAAGTGTTGCCTTATATCTTTGAGCGTTTTTATCGCGTGCCCGATATTGAAGTACAGACTGGATCAAGTATTGGTTTGGGGCTAGGTTTGTATATCTCCAATCAGATTGTGGTGCGACATGGTGGGCATATCGATGTGCAAAGTACGCCTGGTAAAGGGAGTATTTTCTCTGTGGTGCTCCCCCTTGCGATGCAGGTTATAGAGCCTGTGCAGACTATTCCTCCTCCTCACACACAGATGCTTTAGCTATTGAGGCTCATGCAATCTTGCATAAACTGAGTGGCATCCTGGCTTGGCTACTGATTTGCTTTCTGTTAAAGTTCTCCTACATAGTTGCCAACCTCCAGCGTGCTTGCTATACTCAGCTCAGAATGCAGGGGTGTGCTAAAGTTTCTAGTAAGGTAAACTGAGGAGAAAAATTTTGAAAGTATTAGTAACGGGAGCCGCTGGCTTTCTGGGCGGCCATCTTATCGATATGCTTATTGAGCGGGGCGATGATGTAAGAGCAATGGTACGCCCAATTGAAGATGCACAGCGCTTGCGAGCACTCGATAATGTAGATGTCGTCTATGGAGATCTCACCAATCCTGAATCGCTAAAACTTGCTGTACAGGGTATGCAGTGTGTCTACAACGTGGCAGCAAAAACGGGACCGTGGGGTACGGAAGAAGCCTATCATGCGATTAATGTACGCGGCTTAACCGATCTGCTTCTTGCAGCTATGGAGGCCGGTGTGCAACGCATCGTGCACACTAGTTCGATAACTGTCTATGGACATAACCTGCGTGGTCTGGTGACTGAAGATCACCCTTATCATGCCGAGGATAACCCGTACAGTCGCACGAAAATCGCCGGTGAAAAAGTCATTGCAGGTATGGTAAAGGATCGGGGCGCGCCTGTGGTGATTGTGCGTCCGGGCTGGATTTATGGGCCGCGCGATAATGCGAGCTTTGCACGCTACGTCTCGCTGGTGGAGTCGGGCAAGCTCTTTTTCTTTGGCCCAGGCAACAATATTGTGCCGATCGTCCATGTACGCGATGTCGCTCAGGGCTTAATCAAGGCTGGCAATGCCGGTGACGAGGTAGTTGGTCGTGCATATACGTTGGCTGATGATCGGCGTGTTACGCAGGAGGAGTACTTGAATACTATAGCGGATGAGCTGGGAGTGAAGCGGCTGTCATTGCATGTTCCCTTCGCTCCTTTGTATGCGGCGGGTCGTAGCGCTGAGCTGCTCTGGCAGGCGATAGGACGCCGTAATGCTGCTCCACCACCGCTGACGACGTATGGAGTGACGTTGCAGGGGCGCGATCAGCAGTTTTCCATTGAGCGCGCACGCCAAGAGCTGGGCTATGCTCCTGAATATGATGTCAAGCGTGGCGTTGCAGAGGGCGTGCGTTGGTATCAGGAGAGCAAACAGGGACGTGAGGGAAACCAGACGCGTGAAACTGTACAGGCAAAATAAGGATATGCACAACAACTACGACCATCATCAAGAAGCGCTGCTGGTCGTAGTTGAGCTTCAATAGAAGAGATTTATGCAAGTTAATATCGCAGTTGCTCAGTGTACCGTTGCTCAATTTGACATGGAAGCCAACCTGAGCAAAGCAGAGCATTTTATACAACAGGCAGTACAGCAAAAAGCTCACATTATCGTGTTCCCAGAGGATTTTGTCACAGGACCCCTCAACGGCAACCCTGCATATGTTGATGGTGAAAGTCGTTACGCGCACCATTTTCAGCGACTGGCTGTACAGTATGCCATCGATATCGTACCAGGATCGATCATTGAGGGCGCAGGTGGGAAGCTGTATAACACAGCCTATTACATCGATAAAGAGGGAACCATCAGGGGGCGTTATCGCAAAGTTCATCTCTGGCATCCCGAAAGAAGCTATCTTACAGCTGGTAACGAACATCCAGTATTTGAGACGGCCTATGGCAAGGTTGGATTGATCATTTGCTGGGATTTAATGTTTCCTGAAGTGTTTCGTGTTATGGTCCGTCAGGGGGTGCAGCTCGTGATCTGTCCCAGCTACTGGTGCCTGGAAGATGCAGGTGTTGGCCTGCTACACGATGCACAGGCAGAGATAAAATTGGTCAATGCATTATGCACCGCCAGGGCCTTTGAACACGAACTTGTGCTTGTTTATGCGAATGCAGCAGCAACTGATAACGTAGGAAATGAGACCTTGCTCGGTCTATCGCAGATTACGGTCCCATTCAAAGGAGCTTTAGTGGCTCTGCAACATAACCGTGAGAGTTTCTTTGTGCAGAGCGTGGATATGGCGATACTCGACGATGCGGAACGTGCGTATACCATTAGAAAAGATTTATTTGAGTAGCGAGACCTCTTCTTTTAGCGCTGTTGGTAGCAGCTTGCGCTGGCGCACTTGCAGCCAGTTGCAGAGATAGGCCAGGGTAAGCAAGACAAAGCACGCGTTTCTTATAGCCACCATTTGTGCGAAATTGGGGGCATATGGGATGAGGGTGGGGTCATTGACGGGACGTGAGTAATAGAAAATGAAGATGTAAGTTGTTAAGGCAGAGATGCTCCCCCAGGCCAGTAGCCAGATAAGATCGAACGCACCAGCGTAGGCGAGCAACGGCATCAGCCAGATGAGGTATTGCGGACTAAAGACCTTACCAGTAGCAATGAACACGAGCAAGAGGGCAATACTTGCCTGCGTCAGGTCCAGTTTCCCACGCCATTGCATGAAGAGTGTGAACGTAATACCCGCGATAAGTAATAAGCTACATATGAGTGATACTGTCCGTTCAAGAGCACTGATGATATTAGTTGAGCCAAAGCTATAGATAATCTTGATCGGAAAACCAAAATCGTTGCCTAACCATAGAAACGTACTGCCGAGCGCTTCAACCTGAATGGGACGGTGTAAGAAGTAGCTGAGTTGACTGACAACAGCTCCCTGGAAGTCGAGTAGCGCAAAGAAGCCTGTTATACCCAGCACAAGGCCAAAGAACCAGAGCGCCGCAGGGCACCCACAAGGGATGCCCCTACAATGGTACGAA
>Ga0066654_10000451_pt1 | contig 11025 bp, 6 predicted proteins | sample GraSoiAngelo_103_FD_66715 | JGI IMG/M metagenome (GOLD analysis project Ga0066654, IMG submission 66715) | Grasslands soil microbial communities from the Angelo Coastal Reserve, California, USA - 14_0903_05_20cm | ecosystem: Environmental > Terrestrial > Soil > Grasslands | place: USA... | reverse complement strand
TTGTTTGATGGCATCGCCAATCCTCGTGTAGTCTCCCCTTCCGTGCTGATCAACAATAATTGACGTGCGGAGCTTGAGTTCGGCTATGTGCGGTGAGGCTGGTGCCTGATAACTGACACGCAGTGGTTGTTGGATGGCTTGTGCGATACGCTGCAATTCTTGCTTCACATCTTGCATCGTTGCCGGTCTCTTTTCCTTGGCCATCTCGGCCATCCCCGTAATGAGCGTCTCTAATGCACGACCAGTTGAAGAATAAGGTTCCAGGATAAGGGGAGGCAGATGGAATGGATCTTGTTGAGGATCGTAGCCGGACAGCAACTGGTGTAGTGTTACGCCAAGGCTATAGATATCGGCCTGTTCTGTTGTTTGAGCACGTCCATATTGTTCGGGGGCTGCGTAGCCTGGTGAGCCAAGCGCCTGGGTATCCTTTGTCTGCCCTGGCTTGAAGAGACGCGCAATGCCAAAATCAATGAGGTAGAGATGATTATCAGCTGTGATCATCACATTGGCAGGTTTCAAGTCGCGGAAGATGATGGGAGGTTGGCGTGTATGCAGATATCCTAATACAATGGCGAGTTGAATACCGATGTGAAGTACTTCAGAGACAGGGAGTTTGCCACCGGAGATATTTTGCAAGCGTGAGGCCAGTGTCTCCCCCTCGATATAATCCATGACCAGATACCAACGTCCATTAACTTCAAAGTGATCATAAATGCGCGGCAGATTAGGATGCATCAGGCTTGCCAGCAAGACAGCCTCGTGCTTGAAGGCTAGCGCCTCCTGCTGAAGTTCCAGGGGGGATTGACTTTCCTGGTTCATCTCTTTGATGGCACGCGCTACATTCTCTAAATGGATATCTTCGGCTTTGTAGACGGCCCCAAAACCACCCTGGCCTACTTTAGCCATAACACGAAAGCGTTGATTGAGTACGTAAGGGGTTGCGATTGAGCCGATGGGAGCTGACTGGCGATTGTGGTTGTTATAGCGCATGGGGTATCCGCAAGCAGGACAAAATTTTGCCTCTGCTGGATTAGAGGCACCGCAGGAGATACACTTACTTGCGGATAGCGGCATAACTTCTTCTCTCTTTTCGCACAGCATAACTTTCTGGAAGGTTCTCTTTTGACAATAGCATAGCAAGTAAAAGACTGTCAATGAGGCTAGCCACACTCCACGAGTTACTTGCTTCACAATCGGCGGGTAAATGGCAAAAAAAGGTGAGCTACGAGGGGAAGTCGATCAGTAATACTCATCGACCTCTCCTCGTAGCTCCCATTCTTTCATCTGCTATGACGAATTGGTTGTACTAGGTGACAGTCTGGCTAACCACCTTGTACAGTGGAATAACCAGGTTTGCCATCAAAGGTATAAAGGTTTTCGGTTTTGATAAAATCGTATCCGGCCTCTTGCACGCGCTGTAAAAGCGAGACGACCTGTGCATGTGTCACCTTAGAGCTGTGATCGGGTGCCATAAAGCGACAGCGCCAATGGTCCGTGCAAAACGTATCCGGCAAACCGTGTGGCCACACTTTAGCGCCACGATTAGCGACCAATTGCAACTCAAGACCTTCGCCGCTCACCTGCTTAAAGGTCTCACCCAGTTCTTCAGCGCTACCACTGCTCCAATCCAGGTAGACATCAACACCGACGAGGTCTTTCTTTTCCTCTATCGGCGTCCTGGGTCTCCGTAAGCCTGCAATCACTTTGGGTTGGGCACTGTAATTGACGGGTGTCAGTTTTTCGGGTAACTGACCAAGACGGGCAATAATCGCGTCCGCAAAGTCGCTAGTACCGACTTTGTGCTTGCTCACACTCTTTGTATAAATGTCGTAGGTGTGGATGCCCTCCTCAACCGTACGCAACCAAGCATTATGGGCGAGCGCGGCCACATCTGGCTGATTGATATGTACTAGCATCATCACGGCACCGAGGAAGAGACCCGAAGGGTTGGCCAGGTTCTGACCAGCGCGGCGGGGTGCAGAACCATGAATAGCCTCAAACATCGCAAAGCGATCACCAATATTTGCTGAGCCAGCCAAGCCAACCGAACCAGCAATCTGTGCCGCCACATCTGACAAAATATCTCCGTACAGATTAGGCATCACAACAACATCAAAGGCATGTGGTGTATCTGCGAGCTTGGCAGCTCCGATATCAACGATCCATGTCTCGTTCGTGATATCAGGATATTCCGCAGCGATCTCATCAAAAACTTTGTGGAACAAACCATCCGACTGTTTCATGATGTTGTCTTTCACGAAACAAGTCACCTTTTTGCGGTTATGACTGCGTGCATACTCAAAGGCGTAATGGATAATTTTCTCGCTACCGGGACGGCTAATGAGCTTCAGGGTCTCCTGCATCTCTTGCGTCTGTCGATACTCGATGCCGCTATAGAGATCCTCCTCATTTTCTCGTATAATCACCACATCCATGCCAGGATGCTTGGTATCAATGAAGGGATAATAGGCAACGCAGGGACGAATATTGGCATACAGTCCAAAAGCGGAGCGTACAGTGACATTCAGGCTCTTATAACCCCCACCTTGTGGGGTCGTGATCGGAGCCTTCAAGAATACGCGGGTACGGCTCAGTGACGCCCACGCGCTCGGCTCAATGCCAGCGCTAATGCCACGAAGGTAGACCTTCTCGCCGACTTCGATCTCCTCAATATCGATACGAGCGCCAGCCGCTTGCATAATTTTCAGGGTTGCATCCATAATTTCAGGACCGATGCCATCGCCACGTGCTATTGTAATGGGTACATTTTGTGCCATAAACGTGTCTCCAAACGTTCTTTTTTTCTGGCGAAAATCCTTTCTCAGTATAGCATAAGTACAGCAAAGACGCGATAGATCTAGGACATGTTCTTATGTGCATATCAACTATAAAAAAATGATGATCAACGTTGTATCTCTACTAAATACGGAAAGAGGAAGCAGTGTTTCCTGCTTCCTCTTCTTCCTGTTGGGACTTTTGCTAGTGCATATGCACGCACCTAGCTGGCTGTCAGCTTAGATGGCACTGTTTTAGAGAACGAGGCTATCTGCCATGCCGGGACCATGCTGGTATCGACGGCATATAACATGTCTGCCCGGACTTGCTCAATACTTTGATTACCATTTACCGTCACCAGCTTGTACTGATCGCTATAGTAATCGAGCAAACGAATTGTCTCATTAAAAAAGATGGTAAGCCGTTGCTGTACCGCGTGTCCCGTATCATCTGAACGTTGATACAACTCACTCCCGTCAATGTCACAGATGCCGTGCACTTTGGGCGGGCGGGAACTTATATTGTAAACATGTTGATGGGCCTGGCAAATATACCTGCCAGATAATCTTCTTAACAAGACCTCGCGGGGCACTTCGAGATGAATAGCCAAATCAATCTGTTGTCCAACGCGTGCTAAACCATGATCTAGTGCTTCTGCTTGTGAGAGTGTACGTGGAAAACCATCCAGGAGAAAGCCCTCGACATTATGTAATGCTTCCATATATTCCAGCATCATGGCGACCGTCAGCTCATCAGGAACCAACTCCCCACGATCCACATAAAATTTGGCCTTCATCCCTAAGTCGGTCTTGTCCTTGAATGCTTTACGGAACAGATCACCACTAGAAACATGGCACATACCAAGAACAGACGAGAGCTTCTCTGCTTGTGTCCCTTTTCCTGATCCTTGTGCACCAATCAAAACAATATTCACATTTCCCTCCCGTTGAAAGTTGAAAAGACGCGTCATTGAGTCCACTAGAAGCGGGGATGACAGACTTCGCGCTAGCACTACTAGAGAACGACGAAACAGCCCCTAAGGGCTACGATGTAGAGCTCTTATGATATCCCTACATCCCATAAAGCAACGTTGAGATTGTGCGGCACGGGGATATAATACGTTCCCCCTCGATCGCCGGTTTCAATTGAGGGCTAGATTACGCCACAGCACCAAGCCCCATGAGCGTTCTGTGTGTATGGAAGATTTAGCCATGAGATGACTTTTTCCTATATACTATAGTACCATAAATTTTTGCCTTTTGCACTACTATTTCTACCCATTTTGACGAACAAACCGGCAACTTAGCAAATTTGCTTGCCATTTCAACGTGCTGATTACAACACGGAAAGCTGCTTGTTCATTCCCCATGAGTACTAGGGCATCCCTTGTGGTGTAGGGATACCTTGTAAAGGATGTTCAGTCTTCATCCATTGATACAGTTAAACCCATGCTATTGTCAGAGGGGTTATAATTGGAGTAATTATTAAAGAAAACTCCCTCTACAAACAAACGTCGAGATTGGCCTGACTAGCGCTTGGGCATTTTTCTAGCGGGGGGAAGCGCGCTCATTGTGTTGATTGGAGAATGGGTAGATGGTTGTTACGTCGCGTCTACGTGAGCTATTGGCTAGTTCCGACCTAATTGTTGCACCGGGGGCTTATGACGCCCTGAGTGCTCGTCTGATCACCCAGGCTGGTTTTCCGGTAGCCTATATGACCGGTTTTGGTACCGCCGCTAGCATGCTTGGTCAGCCCGATGTGGGACTGGTGACCATGAGCGAGATGGTGCATCGTGCTGCGGCTCTGACCTCTGTGATGGGAGACTGCCCACTGATTGCGGACGCCGATACTGGCTATGGCAATCCTATCAACGTGCGCCGCACACTGCGCGAGTATGAGCGTGCCGGGGTCGCTGCAATCCATATTGAAGATCAGGTCTGGCCCAAAAGATGTGGACATATGGAGGGTAAACGCGTCATCCCGCTGGAGGAAATGGTCCAGAAGATTCGCGCAGCAGTCGATGCGCGCGAGAACCCTGACTTTGTCATTATTGCACGTACTGATGCTAATGGCGTCTATGGCTTAAAAGAGGCGATCCGCAGAGCAAGAGCCTACCGCGAAGCTGGTGCAGATATGCTACTCATCGAAGCGTTGCGCTCGCCAGAAGAGATGTTTCTTGTCACTGAGACGTTTCGGGACATCCCTCTCGTCTTCAACTGGGTTGAGAGCGGCAAGACGCCTCTTCTATCCCTGGATGAGCTTCATCGTCTGGGTTTCAAACTCGTCCTTTTCTCGGTGAGTCTGCTTTTTGCGGCGACGTACAATGTGTTGCTATTACTTGAACTGCTCAAACAGGGACAAACATCAGCATCATTCGCCTCCCAGATGGTGACGTTCTCACAATTTACCGAACATGTAGGATTGCCGGAAATTGAGGCGCTGGAACGTCGCTACGGCCTTGTCCGGTAGAGGAAGAAGAAAACTGTAGATGCGCAATTCATCGCATCTTGCTCGCCAAATATATCCGTAGATGCGCAATTCATTGCGCCAGGGCTACAACCAAAGAAAATAGGCGCAATGAATTGCACATCTACGGAATGTGTCTACCGCTCTCCTCTCTGCAAAAATTTGAGGTGCCCCTCATGATGAGATAGCGATCCAGTCTTCTAACCGCTGTGGTCGCTATGGTATACTTCATTCAGCATTGCATATTTTTAATAGCGGTACTTAAACGAGGAGCGTGAGCCATGGCAGCAGATCCACAAAGAATACAGTACATGTCAGTAGAAGAGTACCTTGCATACGACCGTGCAAGTGACGTGAAACACGAATATATCGATGGCTACTTAGTAGCTCTTGCAGGCGGAACAACAGCACATAATCATCTCACAATAAACATGACTGTGCTATTAAGAGAGCACTTGGGACACAGCAGTCCTTGCCGAGTGTATGCTAGCGATATGCGCGTCTTAGCAACGCAGAAACGCTATTTTTTCCCGGACGTAGTGGTTTCGTGTGATGTTACTGATCATACTGAAGAGAACGATATACTATACCAGCCGCGTCTCATCGTCGAAGTTCTATCTCCCAGTACAGAAGCTAAGGATCGTGGCATGAAGTTTGCGTTCTATCAGCAACGTCCAAGCCTGCAAGAATATGTGCTTGTGAACACGCAAGTCCAACGCGTTGAAGTATATCGGCGACAACCCGAAGGAGCATGGCTGTACCAGAGTTATGCAGCGAGCCAGCAATTGGTGCTAAGTAGTTTGAATGTCCAGTTTCCTCTGTCTGCGCTCTATGCTGGATTGCGCATCCCTATAGAGGATGTAGCAGAGGATGTGTAGTGGGTGCATGGTGCTGTAGATCTCAGACAAGCTCATAATTTCCATACTTTGGCGTTTTGGAATATTACTTCAGTTGGATTGTTAATGTCTGGTACAGTCACACCTATCCAGCCATGAGTATTGATGGCACCATATACGACAGTAACGCGTTGATGGTTGACATATAGCTCGATGATCTTATCATGGACGACGGCTGCAACTAGGTTAGTCTGATTCAGCCCCTGATGGGTAGCTAAACTGGAGCCATAGGCAAGCACGAGATGGTAGGTGTTAGGAGCATTAGCGTAGACCCTGTATGAACCATCCTGGTTGATGGCAAATTCATATGCTGTTGTCCTTTAATGGATCATCGAGTACTGGAGACATATTGTTTGGAGGATAAGCTACTGATGACACTTTAAAGAAATTTTGCACAGAGCGCTGACCCATGCCGAAGAGGCTAGGGATACAAGAGGACTCTAGAAGAAGCACTATCACAAGCAGTGTCAAGATGCGCTTATCTCTCCTAAAACCTGTCTTTCTCCTATAAACAGATAAAATGACTTTTTCTTCTCTGGGAGTAGTATCGACCAGAAAAGTACTGGTGAGGACTGACGATACATCACTTATTACTGCTACTGTGGGTATGCCCTTGGGGAAAAATGTTGCCGATGAGGAAAAATATTCTAATAGTAGCCGATGCACAAAGATATAGCCTCCTCCCACCCTCCGTAACAGAATGCGCTCAGTGGCATAATCGAGGAAGTGTACGTAATTCCAGGGTAGAGCCTTGGCTCGCCAAAGGAAAAGACGCAACACTACATGCTTGATACAGGCGATGCCCCCATTCAATAATCCAAAAAACAATCCTATAGAGACACCAGCTATTCCTCCAATGAAGACCTGATTGCTGGGGAACTGCGTGATTCGTGAGGAAGATACCTGAATGACAGTCAGTAGAATCGCTATATTATATATAACACACATAACTAATCCAACAATCAGTGAAACTATTTCTCCATTATAGAGAGAACGCCATATCCCCTGGTTTGGCTTGACAGAGGAGCGTGTTTCTAACTGTCGGTGCGACACTCCTCCGTAAGTCAGCGCTATAATAAGCCCTGAGACACATCCAAGAGCTGCCAGATAGATATCAGTACGTATACCTAGCTGTACCAAGTTGCTCGTCGCTGTAAGTAGCCATAATATGAGACCAATACAAACCATAAATATTCCAACAAGTGCTCCACGACGTGCGGCATACCATATTCTCTGCTTGGATACCATCGATCTGCGAGCATCCAGATTTCTCTGAGTGAATATATAAATTACAATAAAACATATAGACTCAGGTAATATCATAATAATCAAACACGTTAAAATGAACACGACAAAAAAAAGCCAGTAATTGTCACTTCGGAATAGCGAGGCAAAACCAGAAAGAATTTGTGAGATGGATGGACTAGCAAGAGATAGTGTGAGTGCTCCCAGAGGCCCACCAATAATAGACGCAAGTGCAGTGAGCCGAACATTTTCCCATGACCAAGCTATTACTTCAACAGTGCTTAGCTCTGTACTTTTGATGTGGAACAAGCCGATGAGTGATCCAAGGATCTGGCCTATCACCGATCCGATGACTAACCCAGCCGCTATTGTAGGCCAAGGAATAGAAGTATAGATGATAGAAATGATCGAATTAGATACCAGAAGTAGTATCCAGTTTAATATGACTCCAATCACAGCACCAATCAGCCCACACAATAATCCACCAGCTATTCCTCCTGCAAGAACGCTATATATATAGCGTTGCCACATCTTCGGCAACCAATCAGGTTGCATCTGTTCAAGATAGAACACGGTCTGACTCTGCCGTTTCATTTGCTGCGCTAGGTAAGTAAGCCAGTGGATTGTCTGTTCGGGTGTGTAGCGCTTGGAGGCACCACGGCGTTTGAGCATATGTTGCACGTAGAGGGCAAAGATGCGATCTCGTTTGGCTTCTATGGATGTCAATTTACTGATCTCACTGGGAGATGTTCCCTTGTAAGCGAACAGCAGGATGGTGAGCATGAGGGGCGTCGTCGCCAGTTCGCGCAGGTCCTCCTCATCTTGGCGTAGGGCCTCTCGCAATACTTCTGCCTGTTCTCCTGCACTTTCCAGATAAGCATCAATTTGCTCCTGTGTAAGTGGCTGGATCTCTACAGCAGTTTGCAGACGAAGCTGCGTAGGCTCATTGAGATACTCGGTGCTACGGCAACAAACCACGATCTGTACATCAGGATGCGTTTGCCGGTAGTTGTTGATGGCCTCTATGCACTCCTTACGTGCCTCTGGTGCCACCTCGTCTAGCCCATCGAGCAATAATAGCAGTTGATCCTCGCTGACCCATGACTGCCCAATCCGGTGTGGCACCTCGTAACGAATACTCAGTTCCTCAACTAGCCAGTTGCTTAGAGCAGTCCGTTTCTTCGCCCAGGAGGATAGGTTGAAGATCACGGGTATGGGAGTGCTCTCATCGGTTCTTGCACGGTCAAGTAGGTCTCGTGCCAGCTCAAGCAACAGTGTCGTTTTGCCAGCGCCAGGCTCGCCCAGGATGAGTAAGCCACTTTCTGTTTCGTTGTAGACCTCGGTGATGCGTGTGCCCGTTGGCAACGGTTGCGTAGGCCGGTCTACTTCTTGAAGGAGCAAGCGCCAGGGATTGTCCAGCACATCTGTCTTTTCCTCCAGCCCTAGCGCCATCAGTGCAGCACCATGGAGCGATTGTTCCAACACGCCAGCAATCCAGGTGGTGTGGACTCGTTTAAGCATGCGCTGGCGATTGCGGTTAGGTGGCATGGTATGCGCTCGTGTGCTGAGCGTTGTGCGTGCCCCTGGCATGGTTGACATGGACTGGGATGGTGTGGAAGTCGATCGAAGTTGCTCAATAGCGCTGCGGATACCTCTGGCAATATCCCGCAATGCGGCATCCCGATTCTCCCACTCGGTAATGGCTCTGCTGTCACGCGGTAAGCATTGCAAGTGTGCAAAGGGCGCGCTCTCCCAATCGACTGGCCGCAAAATAATGGGAATGACCTGGACCTCGCCGTTTTGTTTGCGTTCCAGGGCACGTTGCATCTCGACACCATAGCAATACTCGGATGCTAAGAAATCAGGACTGATGAGCAAGAGGATGAGCGAGGCTGTCTCTAGATGCTCGTCAATACTACGTGCCCGATCCTCACCAGGAAGAATCTTGTGGTCGTGCCAGTCAGCCAGCAATCCTTGTCGTCGTAAGAGGCTGAGATGTGCCTCTAACTGCTGGCGCAATGGCTCATCTTCATGGGCATAGGAAATGAAGACAGAGTGTCGTATCCCTGAGTTTCTTTTTTGTTCATCCATTGTCTTGCACCCTCCACCAGGAAGCCACTCCTGCTTTATGTGACACCTTGTTCTATAAGTTGCTTGGGTAGAAACGCATTACAGGTAGATAATGGTAAGCAAACCTGCTATTGTGCACTCACTAAATTTAATCGTTGATAATTTTTAATATGCCCGTATAGTAACAGGGGTCAAATACCGTGTCAAGTGCGCTTGATCTACAATAGAAAATTTGATATATGCACCATTCTTGGTTTGGTACCTCATCTAGGTAGTCTTACCATTCGATCATCATCCATACATTTTCACGGGTAGAAAAATGTCCACCTCTTCTATTGAGATTGATAAGCACTTATGACTATAATCTATGGTGGAGTATCATCCTGAACGCACTATCTCACCAAATAATGATATAAAAAAAATGCCGCAGTTACAAGAAAGGAATCATATGAGCTACGACATAAGGAACAAACAAACATCCGGGTCTCATGAAGGACCAAACAATAGGCAGCCGGGTACGGCCACGCAACAAGATCAGGAGGTCTCAGAGTTTCAGGAGAGGGGTAAGCTCATTGAGGAGTATGTGACACCTGGGCTTGCTGAATTTGTCGGGACATTCGTGTTTGTCTTCATTGGTGCTGGGTCAATCATTACGAACGTCTCCACACGGGGTGCAATTGGCCTGCTAGGTATCGCTCTGGCACATGGGCTGGCACTCTCGATGGTTGTCTCTGCTTTCGGTGGGACTTCGGGGGCACATATTAATCCTGCCGTTACGATTGGGTTTATGGTGACAAGGCGTATTACACCTGATCTAGGAATTGTGTATATTGCAGCACAGCTGGCTGGTGCAACCCTGGCCGGATTCCTGCTCCAGGCTATTTTCCCGCAAGCTGTGTGGCAAGCTGCCCAACTTGGTACGCCTGCCCTGGCTCCAGATGTCTCCTTTGGCACTGGTATTCTGGTTGAGACGATCTTGACGTTCTTTCTGCTGCTGGCCGTTTTTGGGACGGCTGTTGACGAGCGAGCGCCGAAGATTGGGGGCTTTGGTATTGGCTTGACGGTGCTGGTAGATATCCTGGTCGGTGGACCTCTGACAGGGGCGGCGATGAATCCTGCGCGCACGTTTGGTCCTGCGTTGGCTGGTGGCTTCTGGCAGAACAATCTTGTCTATTGGATCGGGCCGATTCTCGGTGCTGTTCTGGCGACGCTCTTCTATGAGTATGTGATTTTGCGTTGGCGGAAGCGTAAGGATGATGATCAGCGTCCGCGTCGGCAATTTATGTCGCTTAATTCATTTCGCAGCCAGCATTTTCAATAAATGCCACAGGTTTATAGCCCTCCGAGTATCCCTCCGAGGGCCTATTTGGCTTATCTCATCCCAATTACTTTTCGCGTCCCAAGCGAGGTCTCTCACCAGGCTTTGGCTCCAATGCGGGCTGCTCATCAATCAGGCGTAACGCTTCGGCAAGAGCGCGTTCGAGTTGGGGATCAATGCCGTTGGCATAGTCCTGGGGGGCTATATCAACTTCGATATCGGGATCTGTGCCGTAGTTCTCTATATTCCAGCCAA
>Ga0066654_10000450_pt1 | contig 11042 bp, 10 predicted proteins | sample GraSoiAngelo_103_FD_66715 | JGI IMG/M metagenome (GOLD analysis project Ga0066654, IMG submission 66715) | Grasslands soil microbial communities from the Angelo Coastal Reserve, California, USA - 14_0903_05_20cm | ecosystem: Environmental > Terrestrial > Soil > Grasslands | place: USA... | reverse complement strand
AACCTCCGCGACCACGGTATCGACTTCGTGGATGCGGAGAAGGTATTCGCAGGCCTGACGTTTACGTACGAGGATGATCGCTTCCACTATGGAGAGCGCAGGTTCGTCACTCTCGGGCTACTGGCAGCAGTACCGGTTTCCATTGCTCACACGGAGGGCGATGACAATATCCATGTGATCTCATTTCGAAAAGCCACCAGATATGAAACCGAACTCCTCTTCTCGCAGATCAAAGACGAACTACCGCCGGCTCCGAAACCTCGCCGACAGAGACGTTCGCGTGACCGCCGAACACCCGGAGGCAGACCTGAAACACATCGCAAAGGGCATCGTCCGACGCGGCCTAAAGGTCGTCGGACCTAAGGAGCTAGTGTCCCTTCGCATCGATACGGATGTGCTGAAGTGGTTTAAGGCCAGCGGAGCCGGTTACCAGACTAGGATCAATGCGGTCCTTCGCGCATACAAGGACGCTGCTGCAGGCTGACAATGGAGGGGGCCCTCAATGGCTAAAGCATATTGGATTACCGTGTACCGCTCGATACGTGACCAGGAGGCTTTCGCTGCCTATGCGAGGCTCGCTGGCCCTGCACTTCAGGCGGCAGGGGGCCGTTTCCTCGCGCGCGGGCTGCCCGCGCGTGTCTATGAAAATGGGCTCGATCAGCGCGCCGTCCTCCTCGAGTTTGATAGCGTCGCGCAAGCCATCGCGGCGCATGACAGTCCCGGTTATCAGCAGGCACTCCGCGCACTCGGTAACGCTGCCGATCGTGATATGCGCATCGTCGAGGGCGTCGAATGACGGGCCGACCGCCGAAGGGACGGCGCCCGGCGTACGCACCGCAGCGGACTCCCGCGCCCGGCAAGTAGTAGGCTGTCCGCATGGCTCACGACCTCGTTTGCTGGAAGTGCGGCGCGGCGCTCGCCGAGCTGTCCCTGCCGCTGCGGCGGCTCGATGAGTGCCCCCGATGTCACGCCGAGCTGCACGTCTGCCGCATGTGCGTCGACTACGACACGAGCGTCGCCAAGCACTGCCGCGAGCCGACCGCGGAGGAAGTGAGCGACAAGACGCAGGCGAACTTCTGCGACTTCTTCAAGCCGCGCGCCGGGGCCTATACGCCTCCTGACACCGCCGCGATGGACAAGGCGCGGGCGGAGCTCGAGAAGCTCTTCGGCAAGCGCTGACCGCGCACGCTTCGTCGCGCAGATACGCCGCCATGCCGCAGCGCCCGGCCAGTCCGGGCTAGACTCGCCTCACAATCCGCCCATTCGGCGTGCCGCAGGCGGCACGCGTAGGGAGTCGCTCTCATGCTCGCTCGATCGCCCCGCGGGCGCCGTCCGCCCTCCTTCGCCGTGGTCGTGGCCTGCGCCGTGCTGCCGGCGTGCGCCGCGGCGGCGGCGCCGACCTCGGCACCGGGCGAGAAGGCGCTGCACGCCTGGGAGGGTGGCGATTCTCCGGCCGCACTGGAGGCGTGGGTGCAGGACCGCCTGCGCCGCGCCGATGCGGACGTGGCGCGCGTGCTCGGGGCGAAGGGCGCACGGAGCGTCCCGAATACGCTGCGTCCCTACGACGATGCGGTCAACGAGTTGCTGCTCGCGGTCTCGCAGTCGAGCGTGATCTATGGCGTCGGAGCGACCCGTGAGCTGCGCGACAAGGCGCAATCGCTCACGCAGACCGCGAATGCCGCCTACACGGCGCTGAATCTCAACCAGGGGGTCTACCGGGCGCTCGCCGCGCTGCCGTCACCCGCGGATGGCGCCACCCGGCACTATCTCGAGCACAGCCTGCTCGAGTACCGCCTGGCCGGGGTGGACCGGGACGACGCGACGCGGGCGAAGATCAAGGCGCTGCAGGACAAGATCACCGCGCTCGGTCTCACCTTCGAGCGCGCGGTGCACGATGACGTACGCACGACGGTGGCCGACAAGGCACAGCTCGAGGGCCTGCCCCCGGACTACCTCGCGAGTCATCCCGCCGACCCCGAGGGACACGTGAAGATCACGACCGACCCGCCGGACGGCTGGCCGGCGCAGAGGTTCTCGAACAGCGCGGAACTGCGCCACACGCTCTTCCTCGCGGCCAACTCGGTCGGCTATCCGGCCAATACCGAGACCCTGCGGGCACTGCTCGCGACGCGCGCGGAGCTGGCGCAGCTCCTCGGCTACAAGACCTGGGCGGACTTTGCGATGGCGGACCAGATGATCGGCTCGCCCGCGAGGCTCGCGGAGTATCTCGCCGGAATCGATGCGGCCTCGCGCGAGCCGGGCGCGCGCGAGGATGCGGCGCTGCTGTCTTTCGCGCGCGAGCGCGACCCGTCGATCCAGAAGATCTCGTACGCGGACCTGCGCTACTGGCAGGAGCAGTACCGGCGCGCCCGATTCAACTTCGACTCGCAGAGCGTGCGGCCGTATTTCCCCTACGCCGGGGTCGAGCGCGGGGTGATCACGACCGCCTCGAGGCTCTTTCACCTCGACATCCGGCCGGTGAGCGGCGTGCGCACCTGGCATCCGTCGGTCACCACCTACGACGTCTACGACGGCCCCGTGAGGCTCGGCCGCATCTACCTGGACATGCATCCGCGCGAGGGCAAGGACAAGTGGTTCTCCACCCAGCCGCTCGCCTACGGCGTGCACGGCCGCCAGCTTCCCGAGGCCGTGCTGGTGTGCAACTTCACCGGCGGCACGAGCGCTGACCCGGGGCTCATGCAGTACGGCGACGTCGTGGTGTTCCTGCACGAGTTCGGTCATCTCATGCATCACGTCATCGGCGGGCAGAACGCCTTCGCCGGCGAGGGCGCCTTCCTGATCGAGGGGGATTTCGTCGAGGCGCCTTCGCAGATGCTCGAGGAGTTCTTCCACGACTACGGCGTGCTCTCGTCCTTCGCCCGCCACTACCAGACCGGCGAGGTGCTGCCGCGGGAGCTGTTCGCGCGCATGAACCGCGCCGACGCCTACGGTCGCGCGAGCGGCCAGCAGCGCCAGCTCATGTACACCTCGGTGTCGCTCGACTTCCACACGCTCACCCCCGCGACGCTCGACTTCGACGCCGCCTACCGCCGGGACTTCGAGCGCTTCAACAGCGCCGCCTTCATACCGGGGGATCACTTCTGGGCGAGCTTCACCCACCTCAACGGCTACAGCTCGAACTACTACACCTACGTGCTCGGCAAGGTGATCGCGCTGGATTTCTTCGCGCGGTTCGATGCGCGGAATCTGCTCGGCGGCCCGGCCGGCATGCGCTACCGGCAGGCGGTGCTCGCGCCCGGCTCGACCAGGCCGGCGGCCGAGCTGGCGCGCGACTTCCTCGGTCGCGAGCCGAACCTGGACGCCTACCGGCGCTGGATGCTGGCGGAGTTCGACGCGGAGGCTAAGGCTTCTTCAGCCGCTCGCTGAGGCGCTCGAGCAGCTTCGTGAACGGCGAGTTCTTCTGCACCTCGACGCGCAGGTGCCGCACGCCGGTGTCGTTGATCGTCTCGCCCCTGCCGTCGTCGATGGTGAGCTCGCTGGCGCCGAGAATCTCGAGCGTCTCCTCGAGCGTCTGCGGGCCGCGGCGCTCGCGCGCGCCAACCTTGCCGCCGCGCGCGCGTGCCCGGGGGCTCGCTGTGGGCGATGATCCCGGGCGTACCGGGCGGCCGGGCACCCTGGGCGGACCCTTGGGCAAGTGCGTGGCGGCCGCAGCCGGCTTCCCCTGCCGCAGAGCCGATACCGCGCGCTTGGCCGTATCGTCGTCCATGAGCTTGAACTCTTCCTCCGGCCGTGAGCGCGCCGCCGACGTAGGGGCGAGGCTCCCGGACTTGAAGTCCTGATCGCTCGCGCGCGCCTTCTCCTGCGGGCTCACCGGCACCACGGCGACCGAGGCGAACTCGGAGCGCACGTAATGGGCGACCTGCTTGGCCGAGATCGCGTCGCTGAAGAAGCCGAGACGCAGTCCGTACCACTTGCGTCCGTCGCGGCTGCCCTCGACCGTGTACAGGGTATAGGCGTTGAAGATCGCGAGCGGCGCCACCTTGCCGAGGTCGGCCGGCTGCACCGACCACTGCAGCTGCACCGCGAAGGACACCGGCGCGTTGTTGACGACGGCCTCCTTCAGTGCGAGGCGCGTGCCGGTATCGTCGGGCTTCAGCATCGGGATACTGCGGTGCGAGACGTCCGCCGGGTCGGGCTCGCTGCCCTCGGGGCTGCGGGCTTCCAGCATCCGGAGCACCTGGGTGTCGCTCAGGGAGTCGCCCCCGGCGAGCGTTGCCCGCGGCGGCGGCGGCGCATGCATCACACGCGTCTCTCCGGTCGGGCTGCTGTCGGCGAGTGCGGCGAGCACTTCGCGCACGTTCGAGTCCTCGAAGGCTCCCTTCGCGCCCCTGCTCGTGGTCCATGAGGCCCCGGAGGCCTGGGTGGCGGGAGCGCGGGCCGGAACGGGCGATAGCGCGCGGACCGCCGGCGGCGCAAACACGCGCGCGGCGGCAAGCTTCGCAACCCGAGCGGCCGGAGCGAAAGCGGCCGGCCTCGCCGGAGGAACCACAGGGCGTGCCGCAGCACGCAGCGCTTCACGGGGGGCGGCGTGCACGACGGGTACGCTGGCGGGGTTCGGCATCGTTGGCGGCGCGGCAGCCGCGGCGCGTCGCGCAGAGGGCGGCGCGGGGGGTACTGAGACGACGGGAGCGCGCCGCGGCGGCGGCGCTATCCGCGGCTGAGGGCCGGCGGCGTGGCGGGCCTGAGCGGCGGCCGCGGCCGTGGCCCGCTCGCGGAGCTTGCGCCCGGGGGCCTCGCCGGCCCATGCGCCGGGGTAGATCTCGCGCACCACGCTCAGCCATTCCTCGGCCTCGGCGAGAGTCGCGAAATAGCCCATGTGAAGCCGGAAGCGCTCGCGGCCTTCCTCGAAGCGGCGGCTGACGACGAATGTGAAGCGCTTGAGCTCGGGCAGATCGGTCTGCGCGAGCGCCATCGGCGTCGTGGATGAGCAGAGGTTGAGGACGAACGGCACCGCGTCCGCTGCGGGTGTCGCGGCGTTCAATGCTCCGGCATCCGTGCGAGACGAAGCGAAGGTGGTCATTGCTGTCATACACTTCCCCGGACCGAGAGAGACCACACCGGTCGGCAGGGACTGCGCTATCGCGCATTGGCTGGATTGCGAGCGTTCGCGCTCGGAAGCGCGACCGTGGCAGCCCCGCCGTCCTAGGAACCGTCCTTTAGACCGGTGGCTTTGCGTCCCCGCCTTTCGACGGGTTTGCCTTTATCACTCAGGACCCAGTGTCAAAGCGTCGCGGATGGCAGTCAAGTCCCGATTGTGTGCCGCCGCTCGCAGGTGCGGCTAATACCTAAGCACTTCGGAGCGGCTGCAGCTTGATCCGCAGCTGTATCTTGATCTTATGTCTCACGGCGGCGGCGCGCTCCGATCCCAGAAGCGTCCCGCGCTCACGAGATGCCGCGCATAGAAGCCGCGGCTCAGGTCGCCGTAAGCGACCGCCTGCCCGGCGCGCGGGGCGTGGACGAAGCGCCCGCCGCCGGCGTAGACCCCGACGTGGTCGATGCCGCGTCGGCGCACGCGAAAAAATACCAAGTCCCCCGGGGCGAGCGCCACGAGCGGCACAGGGTGTGCCGCGCGCTGCTGCTCGGCCGCGGTGCGGGGAATGACCAGGCCCGCGCGCTCGTGAACGTAGCGCGCCAGTCCGCTGCAGTCGAAGCCGGCCGCGTCGGCGCCGCCGAACTGGTACGGAGCGCCGACCAGGGACGCCGCGAACCGTGCGATCGCGGCCCCGTCCCGTGGAGGGCCGGCGGGCGCCGTAGCGGGCAGGCTCCTGCACCCGTAAGCCACCAGTGCAATGAGCGCAGCAGCCGCCGCGCCCGATCCGGGCGTCCGGTGCGGCCGGCGGCTACCGGGCTCGAGCCGAAGGGTGCGACTGCGCCGCAGCCTGAGCGTGCGATGCGCCGAGGCGCGCCAGTGCCCCGATGCCCTCATAGGTGTAGCGTTGCACGCCACGGCGACCGCTGCGAGCGGCGCCGAGCACGGCGGCACCCACGGTGCGCGCCAAGCGCACGGCGACGTCGCCGCGCCCCGACACGCCGACATCCCGGAACGCGTCCCCGGCACCGCGAGGGGGCGCTTGCGGGTGTTACCATTTCTCACGGCGCGTCGTGCGCCGACGGTGGCTGCGCCCGTGAGAGCTCTGAACAGGCTGCCCCTGATCGTCGCTGCGGCGCTGCTGACGCCGGCGGCGGCGCTCGCCGTCGCGGAGCTCGTCGTCACCGACGCCGACCGCCTGGCCGTCTATCGGGAATTCCGCACGGCCTTCGACGCACACCGTTATTCGGACGCGTTGCCGCTCGCCACGAAGCTGGTCGAGCTCACCGAGGAGCAGTACGGCGCGAGCAATCGCGCGCTGGTCAATCCGCTCTGCAATCTCGGCACCACGCAGTACCGTCTGGGCGACTACAAGCATGCCGAGGACAGCTACGTGCGCAGCGTGAAGATCGCCGCGGATACGGGCGGTAACGGCGACCGTCTGCTGCTGCGCCCGCTGCACGGGCTCGGCGCGACCTACTACGCCACCCGGCAGTTCGAGGATGCGAGCGTCACGCTGCAGCGCGCGCTCGACCTGAGCCGAAATCTCGACGGACTGCTGAACCCCGGACAGTTGACGATCCTCGACCCCCTCATCGGAAGCCTGGTGAGTCTCGAGCGCCACAGCGAGGCGGATCGCGAGTTTCAGTACGCCGTGCGGGTCGCCGAGAGCGCCTGGGGAAGCACCGACCCGCGCGTCGTCCGCCCGGTGGATCGCTATGCGCACTGGCTCGAGCACATGGGCCGCTACCCTTCGGCCCGGGCCCAGTACGCCCGCGCGCTCACCGTGGGGGAGGGCGCCGGTACCCGGGCCGCGCGGCTCGTGATCGAGCCGCTGCTCGGCATCGCCCGGACCTACCGCCTCGAGGCGACCAATGGCAACGAGGAGGAAGGGGCACAGTACGTGGACCCCTTCGCGCAGTCGGGCTTCGGCATGACGAGCGATCGCAGCCCGCGCGGACTCAACCCCGACGGAGAGAAGGCGCTGCTGCTCGCGCTGCAGACGATCGACAGGATGCGCCCGGTAGACCACCAGGTGCGCGGCAAGACACTGATGGAGCTCGGCGACTGGTATCTGTGCGCGGACCAGACCGACAAGAGCCTCGCGCGGTATCGCGAAGCGTGGAAGGAGCTCGAGCAGGCCGGCTCGACCGCACCGCTCGACGAGCCCCGCCAGCTCGCGTACCGGGCGCCGGCCTCCTCGGTCACGCGCTCACCGCTCGCCGAGCGCACCAACGCCGAGGAGCACTCGGTGGAGGCGACCTTCACCGTGACGCGCGACGGACACGTCACCAACGTGACCACCAACAGCAGCGATGCCTCGACGGGGCAGCAGAGACTGGTGCTGGTCGCGGTGAAGCGAGCCCGTTACGCGCCACGCCTCCTGAACGGTGAGCCGGCGGAGACCCAGGGCGTAACGCTGATGGAAAAGCTCCTCACCAAGAAGCCGCGGCAGTCGTAGCCTGAGGTCTCCGCCGTCACGGCGAGCGCGATTTAGTCGGGCAGGGTCAGCCGCCGGCCTTCGGGCCCGGGGGAACAGGCGGCGGGTTCGGCGCCGCCGGGGCCGGCGCGCCGGCAGGAGCTGCGGCCGACGGCGAGCGAGCCGGTGGCGGCGCTGCGTCCGCGTCGTCTGCGCTCTCCTCGATGGGCACCGCCTCGATCTGCAGGTTATCGGCCGTGGCCGCACCCGACTGGACGCTCAGCGGCTCGTCGCGCGCCAGCTGCTGTCCCGGGGGCTGCTGCGGGAACTGCACCAGGAACTTCGCCGCCGCATCCCGCATGGCCGCGAGCGTGGCGCGCTCGAGCGGCGCGCCGCTCGACATGCCCTTGGCGAGAGCGCTGCCGTAACCGGTGAGGGTGAAGGTGTCGAGCTTGTCGCCCTGCGGGGTGTAGAGGTTGATGCGGTAGCGGATGGTGACGGCGTAATAGCGCCCGCCGGTGTCGCGGTCGGTCACGAAGGAATACTGATCGATCAGCGGCTCGAAGACCGCCTTGAGTCCGGTGGCGGCGCGCGCCGCGGCGAGGTCCGCGAACTCCTCCACGTGCCGGAAGGAGTCCTTGAAGACATCGCGCAGCAGCCGTACGTGGCCAGGCCCCAGCGCGACGTGCCACTCGACGCCCCAGCGTGTCTCCTTGTGAAGGTAATTGCGCAGCTCGTTCGGAAGCACGAGCCCCACGGAAGCCGGCAGCGGCTGCAGCAGCGGCCGGGGCAGAGCCGGATCGGGCTTGATCGCGACGCCGCCGCAGGCGGCCAGTGCGCCGAGCGCGAGCGCGGCGGCCGCGAGACGCGCGCGACCTAATGCTTCATGCCGACGAACGTGCCGCCGTTCTGCTCGCATATGAATCTCATTAGGGCGGAAAAGCGGATATTTGTAAACGGCGGCATGTCCGGTCCCTCGGGAAAACCGATGGCGTGGATGCGAATCGGCCGCCGGCCGTCGGGCCCCGGCTTGTTGGCGCTGCCGATCGAGTCGAGCGCCTCCTGGATGGAATCGCCGGTGAACTCATCTCCGAGCACGAAGACCGCCGCACGCCTGTCGGGCGCCCAGTAGCGGCGCACCGCTTCCACCATGCCGGGAACGGGATTGGACTGACTGAAGGCGCGCCACTTCCTGGCGCGCTCGCGGATGTCCTTGCGCTGCTCGGGCGTGTCGGGGAGCCAGCGGCCGCGGGTCCCCTCGTACATGTAGGTTCCCTGGTCGTTCATGACCTGCAGGCCCTGCACGTGCGGGTACAGGCTGAGGAGCTCCTCCACGACGCCGAGGTTCACCTCCCAGTGATTGCTGGTCATGCTGGAGGACGTGTCGATGATGAAGATGACGTATTCGCTGTCGAGCGGAATGCCGCCGATGTCCGCCGTGCGCGGGCTCTGGGCGCGCTGCGCGATCAGGCGCTGCATCTCCTCGGTGAGGGCCTCCTGCCCGGCCACGAGCTGGCGCTCGATGATGTTGGTCACCGCGGCATCCTCGCGGCTGCCGGCGTAGCGGCCGCGGGTGCGGCTGAGATCGCCGGCGAGGCTCGAGAGCTTGCCGCGCTCGCGCTCGAGGGTCTCGCGACTCCCCACGAGCTCGCGGTTGAGCTCATCGGTCTGCCCGCGGATGATGTTCAACTGCTCCTCGAGGAGTCGTACCTCGCCGCCCAGGTGCTTGCGGCTCTCCTCGAGCGCCGCGGGCTTCCCGACCTCGGTCAGCACCAGCAGGAGGATCATGGCGCCGAAACCGCAGCAGATCGTGTCCAGGAACGAGAGGGTGAATACCTCGAAGCTGCGGCGCCGGCGCATTACGGCCAGTCCTTCGACGGCATGAGCAGCGCCCCGTCGGTGACGCGCGAGAGGTGCCAGAAGCGGTGCGCGGCCTGCAGGTCCCCCTGCATGGGCAGCAGCACGCTGTCGATCGGCACGTGCTCGGGGAGCTGCGACACCGCCTCGTCGAAGAGGCGCATCCGCTCGGCGGAGTTCACGTAGCGGCGCAATCCCCGGGTCTTGCCCTGCGTCGGCAGGCCGTCGGTGATCAGCACGATCTGGTCGGGCTGCGGGCTCAAGGCGCGCGCGGCGGCAAAGGCGTTGTAGAGGCTGGTGCCGTCGGCCGGGACGAGCGTCTCGAGCGCCTGCATGCCCCGCGCGCGGGCCGCCGTGTCCGAGCCCGCGAGCCAGCCGCCCCGCACGAGCGGCTGCGCCTGAGTGTTGAAAGTCAGGACCTGGTAGCTGCTGGCGGCCGGTATCTGCGTCATGAGCCAGTCGACGATCGCCACCGCGCGGCGCCACTTGGCGGCGGCGCGCCTGTGCGCGTCGTCCTGGTTGCGCAGCCGGAGGATGGCGACCAGATCCTCGTGCAGCATGCTGGCGGAGACATCGAGCAGGATCAGGATGTGCCTGCCCCGCAGGATGAGACCGTTGATGTAGCGGCGCTCGACGGCCGTTCGCCCGCTCACCTGCTGGCCGAGCGGCGCGCGCTCGAGGCTGCCGGCCTCGAGCCGCCGGTTGCCCTCCTCCAGCGAGCGGATGTCGGCCTTGAGCTTCTCGATGTGCTCGCGGCGCGCCACGGTCTGCGCGTCGTAGCTCGAGAGCTGCTCGCGGCGGCTCGCGAGATCGGTCACGATGCGGTTGGTCTCGCGCGTGGCGCTCGCGATCTCGTTGCGCGTGCGGGTGAGCGTGTCGCGCAGCACGGCGAGGTTGCGGTCGCCTTGCTGCACCTCCTCCTTCAGACGATCGACCTCGGAGCTGAGGACGTCGTGGTCCTTGAGGCGCACCGCGCCGGCTTGCGCGCTGAGAATGGTGTAGAAGAGGATCACCGCGCCGAAACCGCAGCAGATCGTGTCGAGGAACGAGAGGGTGAAGACCTCGAAGCTACGGCGTCGCGCCACGGACGAACTTCTGTCCGCGGCAGCTTCAGCCGCGCGAGCCGGGGGGCGTGTCGGCGACGGCGATGAGTGTCAGAGCGACGCCGGGGTCGCCGATGCGCACCTGATCCCCGGCGCGCACGCGCGCGCGCTCGGCGACCCGCTCGCCGTTCACGAAGGTGCCGAAGCGGCTGTGATCGAGCAGCAGCGCGTCAAGGCCCTCGCGCAGGAAAGTGCAGTGGCGGCGCGACACGCCCGCCAGCCCCTCGGGCAGGACGATCGCGCGCGCGGCGGCCGGCGCCCGGCCCACGACCAGCGGCTCCGGCGCGAGCGCAAAGGTGCGGCCATCGAACAGCACGTGCGACGCCGTCGGCGCCGCCGCACGCTCCTCGCCCGCCGACTCTCGCGCGGTGAGCGCCGCAAGTGCCGCGAGAGTCGGTTGCGATTCCGAGGGCACCCGGCGCAGCAGTCGCACCGGGTCAGCGGCGTCGCGCGGCGGCAGATCGAGCAGCGAGGTGGCGGCGGCGGCGAAGCCCGCCGGCAGGCTCACCAGCTCGCAGCCGGTGAACTGAGTCAGCAGCTCGCGGAAGCCCGGCAGCGCGCTCACGAGGCGCGGCACGAGCAGCGTGAGCGCGCTGCCCGCCGGTCGCAGCTC
>Ga0066654_10000448_pt1 | contig 11049 bp, 6 predicted proteins | sample GraSoiAngelo_103_FD_66715 | JGI IMG/M metagenome (GOLD analysis project Ga0066654, IMG submission 66715) | Grasslands soil microbial communities from the Angelo Coastal Reserve, California, USA - 14_0903_05_20cm | ecosystem: Environmental > Terrestrial > Soil > Grasslands | place: USA... | reverse complement strand
CACCCCAAACCCCGCCAGGGAGGCTGCTGCCCCCTGGACCCCCGCTTCAGTTCGCGCCTATGGCATGATTTGGAATATTTTGGGACACCCCAAACCCCGCCAGGGAGGCTGCTGCCCCCTGGACCCCCGCTTCAGTTCGCGCCTATGGGGGAGCGAGCAAATCATTCTTTTGAGATGACACTGTTTAAAACAAGAAGAAACAAATTACGCTCTTCTGAGTTACCGAAGATGTACTACTACTAGGAGCAGAAGATCAGATTGTACTTACAGAAACAGATATAGAGTTATATTTATACTTTTAACCACAAGTTCTAGACATTTCCCCCATAATTATTTGTATAATAAGAGGGAATTAACAATAGGAAAGCATGCTCACACAGAGATCTTCTCGCCTATTAGCGTATCTCAATCTGTGGCATGTAAGTTCCGATATGATATAGTGACGAAACTCTCGGTCTTCTACTGCATCAAAGCGTAGAAACAAAGAAGGGCTGCACATATGGAAAGAGGTTCTAACCATCCTTTGCTTGTAACAAAGCTTACAATACCGTCTACCGCTCTGAAGACAATCATCCCTCGTATGCGTTTACTGTATAGACTTGATGCAGCTCAGCTTCCTTTGATCCTGGTGACAGCTCCAGCGGGATTTGGCAAAACCACCTTGATCAGCCAGTGGATTGGTCAGTATGAGGCAGAGACAGCCTGGTTATCGCTAGACGATGGAGATAATGATCTCTTCCTCTTCTGGCGTTATGTCCTTAAAGCGTTGGAGGGACTCTGTCCGGCAACCATAGCGCAGATCGAGGAGCAGTCGCAGACCGTAGAGCCGATCTCTATAGAGACACTCTTGACAGCCCTCATTAACGGGCTGATGACATTACAATATGAAGTGCAATTAGTACTTGACAATTATCATCATATTAGCAATCCAGCTATTCACCAAGCAATTACCTTTCTGCTGGAATATCTGCCGCTACACGTTCATCTGGTGATTATCGCGCGTCAAGAGCCACCTCTACCGCTGGCACGTTTCCGTGTGCGAGGACAAATGGTCGAGTTGCGTGCGCCAGAGCTGCGTTTTACGCTGGATGAAGCTGCCACATTCCTGCTAGAGGCTATGCGTTTGCGTCTGAGAAAAGAAGATATTGCTGAGCTATATGATCTGACAGATGGTTGGATTGCCGGATTACAGTTGGCGGCGCTCTCTTTGCAGGAGCATGAGGAGTTGCCAGCCATGGTCAATACCATGAGAGCATTCTCTGGTACTCACTGTCATGTACAGCATTATCTGACCGAGGAGGTGTGGACGCACCTTTCGCCAGAGATGCAACACTTTCTCCTCTCCACCTCGATCCTCGACAATTTAAATGCCTCGCTGTGTGATAGTTTGACCGAACAAACGAACGGTAGGGAAAACCTGGAATGGCTTGAAAGAGCTGGCATATTTCTGCTCGCGCTCGACTACCAAAAATGCTGGTACCGCTATGATCGCTTGTTCAGGGACCTGCTCCGTTATTATTTGGAACAACAGTACCCTGAGCGCATTCCACTCTTGCATCAGCGGGCGAGTTGGTGGTTTGAGCAAAATGGCTTCATCGTTGATGCCATCAAACACGCATTTTCAGCCACTGATCTTGAGCGGGCTAGCGGACTGATAGAGCAGTTTGCTTGGTCGTTGCTCCAACTGGAAGAGAGTACGCTGGTAGCCACATGGCTGATGTTGCTTCCTGGGCATATCGTCACCGAGCGTCCCTTGCTCTCCTTTTTGTCCGCCTGGACTAATCTGACAGTCACGCGCTTTGCAGAATACGAGCAGGCCATCTTGCTAGCTGAGCAAATATGGAGGGCTGAGGATAATCTGGCGATGCTGAGTCGTGTCTTCGATCTGCGTGCATGTGCGGCGCTACTGTGCGGTAATGGACTACAGGCTATTGCTTATGCTCAGCAGGCGCTTGCCTTGTTGCCGGAAAATGAGGTGTATGTGCGTAGTAGGGTGTTTGTCGCGTTAGGTGCTGGACATATCCTCACAGGCGAACTATCTATAGCCCAGGCGACCCTGGCTGCCGGATACCACCTCAGTCAACAGAGTCACAATCACGTGACACAACTGAGAGCTGCAACTCATCTGGCCGATATACAGCTGCGGCAGGGGCATTTGCATGAAGCAGCACAAAAGTATCGGCGGCTGCTACAGAACGGTAGTGAGAAATTACTCGATTATAAGATTGTGGCATCTTTGCGTCTGGCGGATCTTTATCGTGAATGGAATGATAGCAGCAATGCCATGGCATACTGGCAACAAGCTATGCAGATGATCAAGTGCACTAGCCGAGAAGAGGATGCCATTGTTGATGCATATATCATTGCGGCACGTCTGGCCTGGCTACGCGCTGAATATGATCAAGTGCTCCCTTTCTTAGAGCAAGCAGAGCAGAGTGCGCACCGTTTGGGTGGGCATCGTGTTTTTCTCATCCAGATCGTTGCTTACCGCGTCCAGTACTTGCTTATGCAGGGTGATCTTGCAGCTGCACAACAGATAGGTAGCCGCTACGCTATCCAGCAAGCACGGCAGGAACCCTATGAAGCAGAGACGACAAGCTTGCTACAAGCCAGAATTGCCATTGCCCAAGGCGCTACTACACAAACAATTCCTGCCTTGGAAGAAATGGTCGATCTCGCCTGTAAACAGGGGCGCACCAGTAGCGAAATCCTATTGCTGATCGTGCTAGCATTGGCGTTACGAGCACACAGGAAGATAGAAGCTGCCATGCGTGCTCTGGAACGTGCCCTTACGTTGGCGGAGCCAGGCGGCTACAAGCGTATCTTCCTTGATGAGGGGACCCCCGTGCTATCCTTGTTGACGGAGTATCATAATCGCAATCATAGGCGTACTATACAGGATTTGCATACTTTTTCCTCATCTTATATGCGCTCACTGCTAGCAGCATTCACGGCTAAAGCCCAGGTTGCAATCTGGACGCTCGCGCCAGAGCGTGGCGAGATCCTTATCGAAAAGCTCAGTGAACGCGAGCAAGAGGTACTAGGATTAATAGCCGAAGGACTATCAAATCAAGTGGTTGCCCAGAGATTGGTCGTAACAGTTAGTACTGTTAAGACACACCTTAACAATATTTACACAAAATTGAATGTGCACACGCGCCTACAAGCTGTAACAAAAGCATATGACATCGGACTGTTGAGAAGGTATGATGGAGATACCGAGCCATTCATACGACCTGTCACGCCAGAAAAGGCACAAAAATCGCTGCTCCATGAGTGAGTTCAACTTGCAGATGTTTGAGAAATATGTTATACCATTTTCGGCAGTGTGAAACCTTTTACTAAGAAGGCAAAAAAAACCTTATCACCGGAGCAGGGATAGGGCATCTCGCTAAGGAAAACAACGCATGGATGAGTCAATCCAGGAGCTATCGCCTCGTATGAGCGATTGCTTGAAAGTCATCTATGATATGCAGGAACGTGGACAGAAAGTGTCTACATCGGCGGTGAGAGAGCGTCTGGGTGTGAGCGATGCAACTGTGACGATGCTCTTCAAAGAATTTGCGGCGGCGGGTTGGGTTGAGCACGTACCGTATCGAGGTGTGCGATTGACGGTAGCTGGTGAGCGCAAAGCGAAAGAGATTATCCGCCATCATCGCTTGCTCGAACTCTACTTGGCGCGCACACTCGGTTATAGTTGGGATCAGGTACATGCAGAGGCCGATAGATTGGAGCATGTCATTTCAGAAGAATTTGAAGCTAAAGTTGACGCACTTCTTGGGTATCCCACCGTTGATCCACATGGCGATCCAATTCCCAGTAAAGAAGGCATCGTTACTGTGCGTCCGGGCTGCACCTTGCTACAATTGCCTGTCGGTCAATCCGCTTATATCTTGAGGGTACAGGATCAAGATGCGGAGAAATTACGCTATTTGGGACAGCTCGGTCTCTATCCAGAAACGCAGATCCAGGTGCTTGAACGTGCACCTTTTGGTGGCCCATTGCGTATTCTTGTCGGTGACGCCGCTAATCACGTAGAGCATATGCTAGGAGCAGAGATGGCTGAACAGATTATTGTAACTGGCTAAGCAATTCATTGCGCCACGGTGACAAACAAAGAAAATACCGTAGCTGCGCAATTCATTGCGCCTGAGACACAACCAAAAAAATCAGGCGCAATAAATTGCGCAGCTACGGTATTTTTCACCTAATAAATGATAAACACCTCTTTTTTATCCCACAAAAATATAAATTTTTTCTTTCCTAAAAATTCTTTTTAGCATCCCTTGACAATAAGTTATCCTCAAGTTAAAATGTTTTTGAGAAGCGAAAGCTCTCTTATCACGAAATATATTGAGATGCACCTCCCCCAAAGATGGGAATGAAAGGATAGTACTATGGCAGAAGCCAATGTCATGTCGTCTTCACTACAAAGCGAGCAGGGATGGAAACGTCCCTCCCTCATTCCTTCATTATCAGAAGTCCATGCCACAGTGTTAATTCCTCACAAGAGCAAGGGGTTCTGGCGTACGCTGTTGGCTTACCTTGGTCCAGGATTAATGGTCGCGGTAGGATATATGGACCCTGGTAACTGGGCAACGGATCTCGCTGGCGGTGCCAAATTTGGCTATCTCCTAATCTCAGTGATTCTCATCTCTAACTTTATGGCGATCATTTTGCAGCATCTAGCGTTAAAGTTGGGTATTGTGACTGGTCGAGATCTTGCCCAGGCGTGTCGTGATCACTATGCTCGCCCGGTCGCCTTAGCCCTTTGGATCTTATGCGAAATTGCTATAGCGGCTTGTGACCTTGCTGAAGTCATTGGATCTGCCATTGCTCTCAATCTGCTCTTTGGTCTCCCTCTTATTATTGGAGTTATCCTGACCGCACTCGATGTGCTCATAGTTCTTTTACTGCAAAATAAGGGTTTTCGTTTCATTGAGGCGCTGGTAGGGGCATTAATTCTCACGATTGGTCTCTGCTTTGCTTATGAGATAGCGATCTCTCATCCGGCGATGCTACCTATGCTTGCTGGGTTGATCCCTAGGCCAGAGATCGTGACCAATCCATCTGCCTTGTACGTGTCGATTGGTATTCTTCGCGCAACTGTCGTGCCTCATAATCTCTACCTACATTCGAGTATTGTACAGACGAGAGCCTTTGGGAAACACGATGAGGAAAGGGCCAGAGCCATCAAGTTTGCTACCATAGATTCGACTGTAGCATTGCTTTTCGCCTTCTTTATTAATGCTGCCATTCTCATTGTGTCGGCTGCAACCTTTTATGGCACGAAGAATACTGATGTGGCGGATATTGGGCAGGCGTATCAACTCTTGTCACCCGTGCTTGGTCTGCCATTAGCCAGCACGATCTTTGCTATTGCGTTACTGGCATCGGGGCAAAACTCCACGCTTACAGGCACGTTGGCTGGGCAGATCGTGATGGAGGGCTTTGTCAATATGCGCGTCAAGCCCTGGTTTCGTCGCATGATCACACGAGGTATTGCCATCATTCCTGCAATCATCGTCACCTATGTTTATGGTGAGAAAGGAGCGGGCCAACTGCTGATTCTCAGCCAGGTGATCCTCTCTTTACAGTTGAGCTTTGCGGTGTTTCCGCTGGTTCAGTTCACCAGCGAGAAGGCGAAGATGGGGCGTTTCGTGAATCCTGGCTGGCTCAAATACCTTGGTTGGCTTATTGCGTTCGCCATTGCTTTGCTCAATGGCTATCTGCTGTTGATGACATTCTTCCCGCAACTGGTTCCTGGGCTTTAGCGTGTAAAATCTTTGTTGCGCAATTCGTTACGCTGTGCTCACCCACAAGCATGCAGACGTGCAATACATTGTACCAGCATTTGTGCCGCTAGTGCAATATATTGCACGTCTACGAACATGTTACCCCATTGATGAAAAAACGACGCGCATCCTCTGGGATTGAGCTATTTGACCGTAATATCTGTATGCATGCCCATCTCATAGTGACCGGGATAGCTGCACTCAAATTCCATCCCTGCCGCAGGAGCTGGCTCTTTGAAAGCATAGTCGAAGGAGGTAGTTTGTCCAGATGCGATGTTGTCAACATCTTTCAATGAAGCGGCATCGCGGGCTTTCTCATTGCCTTCGATAACTTTCTTTGCGATAGTAAACTCGTGCACGACTTTCCCTTCGTTCTTCACGACGAAGTGATACGGCGTACCCACTTTGAAGCTCGTCACGTCTGATTTGACGTACATTTCCCCCAACAGGACGTTGACGGTCTGAGCACTAGAGCCGGAGCTTTGTGTGCTTGATGTTGTTGGACTTGATGATGTTGTTGGATTTGTCGTTGCTGGATTCTCGGTGCCGCCGCAGGCAACGAGTACGAGGCTACCAAGTAGAAGTAGGATAGTGACAAGCAGCCAGTGTTTCATGTAGAAACCCTCTTTCCTTTTCTCTTTGCGTCTATGGGTTTGTACGGGGTCTTTCTTTGAAGGAATATATCACTTTAGTATGTATTTTGTCATTTTTATGACTGCTCTGAGTACACCGACCACACCTGTACCGTCTCGTCATAACCAGCCGAAGCAATACGCGTCCCATCCGGCGACCACGCTACTGCATAGACGCCCTGAGAGTGTCCCGTATAAGTGTAGAGCAACTGTCCATTCGTAGCATTCCAGATCTGTACCGTCTTATCGTCAGAGGCTGAGGCAATACGGCTCCCATCCGGCGACCACGCTACCGCGTAAACAAGTTCTTGATGCCCAAGATAACTGAAGACTCCTTGCCGACTCGGAGACCAGACAAGAACCCTCTTATCATCGGGTGCGAATGCAATACGGCTCCCATCCGGCGACCACGCTACGGTCTTCACTTCGCCAGCCTCAACATTGTACGTCTCCCGCCGTTCGCCCATCATGGCATTCCACACTTGCACGGTACTATCACCTGAGCCAGAAGCGAGACGAGTACTATCGCGCGGGGGCCATGCTAGAGCCAGCACCGGGCGAGTATGGCCTCTATAAATAAACTCGCCTTGCATGTTAGAGACCTGCCACACACGCGCCGTCCTATCGCTACAGCCAGCTGCTAACAATTTTCCATCGGGCGACCACGCCACACATAACACAATCGAGCCACAATTTCTGCGCGGATACACTTGCTGGCCCGTAGCTGCATCCCAGGTCTGCACGGTCCCATCCCATGAGCAAGAGGCGATACACTGTCCCTTGGGAGACCATGCGGCACCAACCACCGGACTGGAATGACCTGTATAGGTGTAGAGTGTCTCACCAGTAGTAGCGTTCCAGACGTGTACTGTCTTATCAAACGAGCCGGAGGCAATACGTGTCCCATCGGGCGACCACGTAACGGCCACCACCGAGCCACTATGCTCTTTGTAGGTAAGAAATCTTGTTCCGGGGGCAACTGGTTGAGGATAGGGGGGCGTTGCCAGAATTGTCTCCGCAGATGCTTGCAGATTGCTGGACGAAGCCAGAATCGTTTCCGCTAGATCGATGCTTGGAGGCGTCTTCACGGAAGCGCTACCAGCAATCGCCAGCTCTAGCGCATTGGCAAATGCCCGTATGCTCTCAAAGCGCTGCTGTGGCTCTTTGGCCAATGCTTTTAGCACAACTTGTTCCACGGCCTCTGGAATAGTGGGCACACGAGAACGCAAGGAGGGTGGCGGTTCCGTGCAGTGCTTGACGGCAATCTCAATAAATGTTGCCCCTGCAAAAAGACGAGCGCCACACAGCCATTCGTAGACAACGACGGCCAGCGAATATTGATCACTGGCCGGGCGAGCTTTGCCATTAATCTGTTCGGGGGCCATATAGGTAATGGTGCCAACAACATCCTGAGCGCTACGCGAGATCGTGCGATTCTGGATCATCACCGCAATGCCGAAGTCGCTCAGTACCACGGTCCCATCATCCTGTACGAGCATATTTTCCGGTTTCACATCACGGTGCACCTGTTTTTGGTCGTGAGCGTATTGCAGTGCCGCAGCGATCTGCTTAACGTAGGAGGCGATCGTTGGTAGTGGTACGGTCGTCCCGGCGGGATGGCATTCGCGCAATGTGCCACCAGCGGCGTATTCTAAGACGATATAGGGAGTAGGGTCTATGCCAAAGTCCAGTACACGCAAAATGTTGGGGTGCTTCAGAGTGGCGATCGTGCGTGCTTCTCTGAGGAAGCTCCCTAGATCCTGCGCATCCATCTGATCTTTCATCACCTTGATGGCGGCAAATGTGCCCAAAAAACGATTCTCTGCCAGGTAGACTTCAGCAAAGCCGCCTACACCTAACAGACTGAGAATTTCATAATTGCCAAAAAGCTGTCCTATACGCTCCTGCACAGACTTTCTCCTCGCTTACGCTACTGTTGTTCCCCTTAATTGTATGTTACGGCGGTTGTGTCGGCAAGGGAGGTGAGGAAGACACGTGCCGTTATGGTATTAAACAAATCTTTGACCAGAGAGCTTGTTTTCTTACTGGTCTAGATGGTCTAGTACTATGAGTACACGCGTCTTGTAAAGTTACGAAAAGAATGAGAAAATAGACAACAGAACGAAACGCTATGCTTTTTGGAAGTATGATACACTGACACCAACAGTAACTAGAAGAGAACCAACTCAGTTTAACACAGGCAGGCAGGAGGTTCTAGCACGCATTATGATTACCCAAATAGAAATAGACGGCTTCAAGACCTTAAAGACTTCAAAGTAGAGTTAGCCCCCTTCCAGGTGATCGTACCAACAATTCGTCCAAGACCTTACCACCATCCTCCAAACGCTCAGAGCGCTTCCATAAGTGTTAACATCATCCACTCTTTCGTACAACAGTCACCAAACCGCTACACAACCTGATACAATTAACGACAGGAAACCTTTTAACAATCCCTGACACATGGCTTATTGCCAATAACCATTCCGACACAACAACATTATTGAGAAAAGAGTACACTGCTATGCCTTACACTTCTATACGTGAAGTAGCAGAGGAGATTCATGCCGGTCTCATCAGGCCATCAGAGCTGGTTGAAGAGACTTTACAGAGCATCGATGAACTTGATGACACGATCAAAGCCTTCGTCACTGTTATGCGCGAGCAGGCTTATCAAGATGCAGAGCAGGCTGAACGTGAGATGCTGACCGGACTCTATCGCAGCCAACTCCATGGCATCCCTATCGCAGTTAAAGATCTGATCGCCGTCAAAGGAGTACGCACAACCGCCAGTTCACAGGTGCTGGCTGATCATATTTCGCACGAGGATGCTACAGTGATTGATCTCTTGCGCAAGGCAGGAGCTATTATTATTGGCAAGACGAATACGTACGAGTTTGCCTATGGCCCTTTTTCGCCTCCGACGCGTAATCCCTGGGACCATACGCGTACCGCCGGTGGCTCCAGTGGCGGATCGGCGGCGGCTGTGGCCGCTGGCATGTGTATTGGCGCGATCGGGACCGATACGGGTGGCTCGATCCGTATCCCTGCCGCTTGTTGTGGCGTGACGGGCCTCAAACCAACCTATGGACGCGTCAGTTGCCATGGTGTCATTCCGCTGAGTTGGTCGCTTGACCATGTTGGTCCGATTGCGCGTAGCGCTGAGGATTGTGCTGTTATTTTTGATGCCATTGCCAGGTACGATCCGCGTGATCCTTATAGCGTCTCTGGACCAGCGACTACACAAAATCGCTATACTGCTACGCTGATCGGTGGTGTAGAGGGGCGCGGTCCCCTTTCTTTACAGGGCTTGAAGATCGGCGTGCCGCAAGATGCCTTTGTCGATCCCATTCATGCCGAGGTGCGTGCTGCTTGGCGTTCAGCGCTGTATGTGCTGGAGGAAGGCGGTGTGGAGGTTATGCAGGTGGAGCTACCACGTCCCACGATGGATCTCTACCGTACTATTCAGAAGCCAGAAGCCTCATTAGCGCATATGCAGCAAGGTTGGTTTCCTGTCCGGCGCGCACTCTATAGCGATATCGTGCGTACACGGCTCCTAGAAGGGCAACACATTACAGCGGTTGATTACCTTAATGCACTACAGGAGCGACGTAGGTTCTCTAGTAGTTTGCGTGCTACTTTGCAGCATGTCGATGCCTTTGTCCTGCCAGCGCAGCCTCTACCTGCTATTCCTGCCGATCAGGCTGGCAAGGATATTGAGATCGATGGCGAGCTGGAAAATTCGGCGGTCGCCATGCTACGGCTGACTATGCCTTTTAACCTGTCAGGATTGCCTACTGTCGCATTCCCCTGTGGTTTCAGTTCAGATGGTCTGCCTATCGGTCTGCAAGTTGCGGGCAAGCCCTTTGAGGAAGCTACCGTATTGCGCATTGTCCATGCCTATCAGCAATTGACGGATTGGCATCGCCGCACAATTCCCTCCAATGTGTAGAAGGGATGGTACAATGTCTCTAGAAGAAGGGCAATTGAAAGGTATGAGGTTACGCCATTGGAAGCGCCAGAACATGTGAATAGTGAGCAGAAACTTCTCACATTGCACCAGGGATTAATTAACCAGCTTAAACAGAATGGACATATCTCGACTCCCAGGGTAGAAGCTGCATTTCGTGCTATACCTCGCCACCTTTTTCTACCCCATGTCGCACCGGAGGAGGTCTATCAAGATCAGGCCATTGCGACGAAGTCATTGAACGAGTCTATTGTGAGTTCCTCTTCACAACCGACGATCATGGCCATTATGCTGGAACAATTACAGTTGCAACCTGGCCAACGCGTGCTGGAGATTGGGGCGGGCACTGGCTATAATGCGGCATTGATGGCCCATATTGTGGGAGAGTTGGGGCAGGTGGTTACGCTTGATATTGATGAGGATATTGTGGATGGGGCACGAGCGCATTTAGCGACGGCTGGTTTTGCGCAAGTTCTGGTCGTCTGTGCCGATGGTTTTGACGGCTATCCAGCAATGGCTCCTTATGATCGTATCATTCTCACGGTCCATGCCACTGATATTGCTCCCGCCTGGTATGAGCAGTTACGTTCCGATGGACGCTTAGTCTTGCCGCTCTCTTTGCGAGGTCCGCAGGTCTCGGTGGCCTTCGTTCCCG
>Ga0066654_10000447_pt1 | contig 11053 bp, 15 predicted proteins | sample GraSoiAngelo_103_FD_66715 | JGI IMG/M metagenome (GOLD analysis project Ga0066654, IMG submission 66715) | Grasslands soil microbial communities from the Angelo Coastal Reserve, California, USA - 14_0903_05_20cm | ecosystem: Environmental > Terrestrial > Soil > Grasslands | place: USA... | reverse complement strand
CGAAGGCGACGCCGATGACCACGGCAAAGGTTGTGGCGAAAGCGCGGGCCTTGCGGGCCCAAAGACTCTTGAGGGCGAGGCTAGTCAACCTGCTTCATCAGCTCGATCACGTCATCGGCGGAGCCGGGAGCGCCGTCGTGGACGATGCGACCGTCGCGCAGGGTGATCAGGCGGTCGGCGTGAGCGGCGGCCGCGGGATCGTGGGTGACCATGATCACCGTCTGGTTGAACCGATCGACCGCCTGGCGCAGCAGTTGAAGCACGTCCTCGCTCGCTTTCGAGTCGAGGTTGCCGGTCGGCTCATCGGCGAAGACGACGGCCGGTTTGGAGACCAGGGCGCGGGCCACGGCGACGCGCTGCTGCTGGCCACCGGAAAGCTCTGAGGGCCGGTGGGTGCGGCGATCGCCGAGGCCGACGGTGTTGATCAGCTGATCGACCCACTGCTTGTCGGGCTTGCGACCGGCGATCGAGAGCGGCAGCACCAGGTTCTCCTCCGCGGTGAGAACCGGCAGCAGGTTGAAGAATTGAAAGACGAAGCCGAGCTTCTCGCGGCGCAGCTTGGTCAGCTCGCCGTCATCGAGCCCGGTGATCTCCTGGCCGTCGAGCAAAACGGTGCCCACGGTCGGCTTGTCGAGGCCGGCGAGGATGTGCATCAGGGTCGACTTGCCGGAGCCGGAAGGACCCATGATCGCGGTGAAGCGCCCGCGTTCGAAAGCGGTGCTGACCTCGACCAAGGCGTCAACAGCAGCGTCGCCCTCGCCGTAGCGGCGGGACACACCGGTGGCTTCGACGACCTGGCCCTTCGCGCTCATCGGCATCACCGTATCGATCCCGATACCCAATCTTTCTTTAGGGGGCGGCAGATAGCCTGCGGGAGTGGCGGCGGCAGATGAATTCGATGGCTTCCTGGTTGACCTCGACGGGGTCGTCTGGGTCGGGCGCGAGCTGCTGCCGGGTGCCGCGGAGGCGCTGCGCGAGCTGATCGAGGACGGCAAGGAAGTCGTCTTCGTCACCAACAACCCGGGACGGCCGCCGGCGACCTACGTCGAGCGGCTGCGCGATGCCGGTGTGCCTGCGGGGGACGATCGGGTGGTCACGGCGGGAGTGGCGACCGCGCGCCTCGCGGCTGAGCAGATGGGGCGTGGCGCGGGTGCTTTCGTGATCGGGGCGCCGGCCTTCCACGAGACCGTGGCCGATGCCGGTTTGGAGCTGCGGGAGGGCGAAGCCGGCAACAGCGCCGAGGCGGTCCTGCTGTCCGGTCACCGCGGCTTCGACTACGAGGAGCTGTTGACCGCGACCCTGGCGCTGCAGGGCGGCGCCAGGGCCTTCGCGACCAGTCGCGATCCGACCCTGCCGATGCCCGGCGGCAACTGGCCCGGCACCGGTTCGATCCTGGCCGCAGTGGAGACCGCCTCTGGCGCACGCGCCAAGATCGGCGGCAAGCCGGAGCGCCACCTCTTCGATCAGGCGCGGAGGCTGATCGCGGGCGCGGAGCGAGTGGCGATGGTCGGCGACCGCATCGCCTCCGACATCGAGGGTGGCCGGCGGGCCGGCCTGGCGACGATCCTCGTCCTCAGCGGCGCTTCCTCGCGGCAGGACGCGGCGGCGGCCGATCCGCCACCCGACCTGGTCCTTGACGACCTCGGCGCACTGCTGCACTGAGCGCGGCGATGAGCGCGGAGCCCGAGGCGTCGATTCACCGGCCCGGTGTCGCCTTTGCCGGCGTCTTCGCGGTCACCTTCTTCTGCCTGCTCGCGGTCGGCGCCGTGCTGCCGGTCCTGCCGCGTTACGTGCACGACTCGCTCGGCGAGGGCGACCTCGCCGTCGGCGTCGTGGTCGGCTGTTACGCGATCACGGGACTGCTGCTGCGTCCCTTCGCCGGGCGCTTCGCCGACCACCGGGGGCGCAAGCCGACGGTGGTGGTCGGCTCGGTGCTGGTCGCGGCCGCCGGCTTCCTCTACCTGCTGCCGCTCGGCATTGCGGGACTGATCGGCGCCCGCCTCGTGCTCGGAGCGGGCGAGGGCGCGGTCTTCACCGCCGGCTCTGCCTGGATCGTCGACCTGGCCCCGATCGAGCGGCGCGGTCGGGTGATCGGCCTCTACGGCCTGGCGGTCTGGTCGGGGCTGAGCATCGGGCCGCTGATCGGCGAGCTGACCCAGCACGCCCTCGGTTACACGGCGGTCTGGCTGCTGGCAGGGGCGCTGCCGCTGATCGGAGCGGCGATCGCCACCCGCGTCCCCGACCCCTTTGAGCCGAGGCCACCAGTCAAGGACGAGCACCACCCGCTGATCGCCAAGGAGGCGGTGCGGCCGGGAGCCGCGCTCGCGCTCGGCTCGATCGGCTATGGCACGATCGCCGCCTTCGTCGTCCTCCTGCTCGAATCGCGGGGGGTCGGCCACGGCGCCACCGTCTTCGGCGCCTTCGCGACGATGGTCGTGCTGACCCGTCTGGCCGGCGGCGACCTGCCCGACCGCATCGGCCCCGCCCGCGTTGCGATCGCCGCTGCCTGCGTCGAGGCGCTGGGGCTGGCCGCGATCGCCGTCGCCCACAGCCTCCCGGTCGCCCTTGCCGGCGCCCTGGCGATGGGCGCCGCCTTCTCGCTGCTCTACCCATCGCTCTCGCTGATCGTCGTCAGCGACGTCTCCGACCGCCGGCGTGGCGCCGCGCTTGGCACCTTCACCGCCTTCTTCGACGCCGGCGTCGGCCTCGGCGCGCCGCTGGCGGGAGCCATGGCGGCGCTGACCAGCTACGAGGGCGCCTTCTTCCTCGCCGCGGCCATCGCCCTGACCTCGGCAACGACGATCGCCGTGGCGGTCGCCCCTGCGGCCCGGGCTGCCCTCGCCGTCCGCTAGCGAGAGGTGCAACGTTTTGTTTCCCTGACAGGGCCGTAAAACGTTGCACCTCGTAGGGATGGTCTCCGAGAGAAGCGGCGCAACGCGTTGCGGCATCCATAGAGCCGAAAGGCGTTGCACTACGACGGGGACGGCTAGCGCTGCTCGATCAACAGCGACTGAGCGGCGCGGCCGATGCGGCCACGCTGGTCGGAGAGGACCGACTCGGCGGTGCCAATGCCGGTGGGTTGGGGGCGAGTGACCGCGTCGACGCAGATCCACTCGCCCTCGGGCATGCGCTCGAAGTGGACGGTGAGGTCGACATTGATGAAGACGTAGGAGTGGTAGTCGAGCACGGCGCTGATCCCGTTGCCGACGTCGGCGGCAATCAGCGCCCGCTGCAGCGGCGTCGGCTCCTCGCCGGCGACGAGCGGCTGGCGCATCCGCAGCCAGAAAGTCGCCGGACCGAGCTCGAGGAAGGCCCCGGCCACCGCCTTCAGCTCCATCCCCGTGTGGTAGCCGGCCTCCTGCCCGGTCGGGAAGAACTCCGGCACCCAGCCTTCCTCAGGACCCTGCGGCGCCTCTTCCTCAGCCAGCGCCTCCGACGGCAGTTCCAGCTCAGTCGTGCGCAACTGCCAAGCGGTGGCCCGCATCAACTCCCCCGCCTCGCCCGAGAGCGAAGCCTCGACCATCCGCACCTTCCTGCCGGGCCGCAGCACCCGCGTCTCAATCCTCACCGGCCCAATCGGGACCGGCCGCAAAATCTCGAACACAACCCGCCCGACCTGAAAGCCGTCAGAGCCCTCCATCGCCTCGATCTCCCGCCCAAGCAACGCCGACGGCGGCCCCGCATGCTGAGCCCCCGGATCCCACGGGCCCCTGGTCAGCTCAGTCGCAATGAAGCTGCCGCGACCGTTGGAGACATAGAAGCTTTCGCCCATAGGGACGGGATCGTATGGGCGACGGGGCTGCCTTGCCGGACACTCAGCGCGAAGCGCGTCCGGCAAGGCAGCCCCGTCGCCCCTTTCTGCCACATCCCTACTCAGGCGGGATTTGGGGAGTGGCGAGGTGGTGCCCGTCACCTCCGTGTAAGAACCAAGGCGTAACCTCGACGTAGACGAAAGGAGCGAGATGACGACCAAGATCAACAAGTCGGACGCCGAGTGGCGCGAGCAGCTGACCCCCGAGCAGTACGAGGTAACCCGCAAGGGAGGCACCGAGCGAGCCTTTACCGGGCCCTACGTCGACGAGAAGACCGCGGGCATGTACCACTGCGTCGGCTGTGGCACCGAGCTGTTCTCCTCGGACACCAAGTTCGACTCCGGCACCGGCTGGCCCAGCTTCACCGAGCCGGCCAACCTCGAGCACGTCGAGCTGCGTCCCGACAACAGCCTCTTCATGCGCCGCACCGAGGTCGTCTGCAAGCACTGCGATGCCCACCTCGGCCACGTCTTCGACGATGGCCCAGCCGACAAGGGCGGACAGCGCTACTGCATCAACGGCTGCGCGCTGGAGCTGAAGCCGCACGCCGACGAGGCCGGCTAGGCCTTGCCGCCGGCGCCCAGATAGCTGAACTTCACCGCGAGGGCGACCGCCTCGGTGCGGGTGTCGACCTCGAGCTTGGCGATCGCGTTGCGCACGTGGGTGTGCACGGTCGCCGGGCTGAGCTGCAGCCGCTCGGCGATCTCTTTGACCCGCAGGCCCTCGGCCAGCAGCTCGAGGATCTGGCGCTCGCGCGGTGAGAGCTCGAGCAGCTTCTCGACCTCAGAGGGCTTGCCGCCGGCGAAGTCGCCGCCGAGGAAGGTGCCACCTCCGGTCACGGCTTTGACCGCGCGGGCGATGTCCTCGGCCGGCGCCGACTTGAGCACGTAGCCCGAGGCGCCCGCGCGCAGGGCGAGTGCCAGCAGGTCGGGCTGGGCATGGGCGGTGAAGATGATCACCTTGGTCCGCGGCCGGACCTTGAGCACCTCCTTGGTCGCCTCGATCCCGTCGCGCTTGGGCAGCTCGACGTCGATGATCAGGACGTCGGGCTCGAGCTCCTTGACCACGTCGACCACATCGCGGCCGTTCCCGGCCTCGCCGACGATCTCGACGATGCTCGAGTTGGCCATCCTGGCCTTGATCGCCTCGCGGACGATCTCATGGTCGTCGCAGAGGACGACGCGCTTGGCGTCCCGAACGCTAGTGCTCATGAGCCACCGATCCTGGCAGGAGAACCATATGAATGCAAAATAGTGGGTAGCGTGAATCCGCCGTCCCGCTCCTGCCGATTCTCGATCAGGGCGATCATCGTGCGACCGACCGCGACTGCCGTGCCGTTGAGCGTGTGGACCATCTCTGGGGCCTCGTCTTCATTCGGCCGGTATCGGCAGGCGAGGCGGCGGGCCTGATAGTCGGTCGTATTCGAACAGGAGGTCAGCTCGCGGTAGCGGCCCTGGCTTGGGATCCAGGCCTCGCAGTCATACTTCTTCGCCGCCGGCGCGCCGAGGTCGCCGGCGGCGACGTTGACGACGCGGTAGGGAATCTCCAGCTCGGCGAGGATGCGCTCCTCGATCGCCAGCAGGCGTTCGTGCTCCTCGGCTGACTGCGAGGGCTCGACGAACGAGAACATCTCGACCTTGTCGAACTGGTGAACGCGGAAGATGCCGCGGGTGTCGCGGCCACCGGCGCCGGCCTCGCGGCGGAAGCAGGGCGAGAACCCGGCGTAGCGGATCGGCAACTGCTCGGCGGCGAGGATCTCGTCGGCGTGCAGGGCCGCCAACGGCACCTCCGAGGTGCCGACGAGAAAGAGCTCGTCCTTGGGCACCTCGTAGATCTGGTCGCGGTCGCCCGGCAGGAAGCCGGTGCCAACGAGCGCCTCTTCGCGGACCAGGACCGGCGGGATGACCGGCTCGTGGCCCTCCTCGCGGACCAGGTCGAGGGCGAAGCGGACCAAGGCCAACTCGAGCAGGACGAGGTCGCCCTTGAGGTAGGCGAAGCGGGAGCCCGAGACGCGGGCGCCGGCCTCCATGTCGATCAGGTCGAGCTGCGAGCCGATCTCGAGGTGGTCGCGCGGCTCGAAGTCGAAGCTCGGCGGCTCGCCCTCCTCGCGCAGCACCACCGCGTCCTCCTCGGTCATCCCTTCGGGGGCGTCGGGGTCCGGCAAGTTGGGCAGGGCCGTGGCGACCCGCTGCAGGTCGCCGTCGACCTGCTCGAGCTCGGCCTTCCCGGACTCGATCGTCTGCTTCAGCTCGGCCACCGCGGCCATCTGCTCAGCCCCGTCCTCGCCGCGCTGCTTGGCCTCGCCGATCTGCTTGGAGATCGTCTTGCGCTCGGCCTGAGCCCCCTCGATCCGCGGCAGCAGCTCGCGCCTGCGGGCGTCGAGCGCCAGCAGCTCGTCCACCTGCTCGGCCGCCCCGCGGCGCGCCAGCGCCGCCTTGACCCGCTCAGGGTCGGAGCGGATCAGCTTCAGGTCAAGCATTGCCCGTGAAGATTAGGGCGAGGTCTCGCCGGGGCGAGGAGATTCTTCGGCTTCTTCGCCGGCGTACTTGGCGACGAAGCGTGCGACAGCTTCGGCTTCTTTGCCGACGACGATGTTCTGCGGCATGATCGCGCCGGAGAAACCGCCGTTCTGGATCGCGAAGAGAGCGTCTTCATATGTCTCGGTTCGCCCATTGAGGTTCGGTCCCTGCGTCCTCTGTCCTCGATTGCCGCTGCCCTGGGTGCCGGCGGCGCTGAGCGTGTGGCAGCCGGAGCAGTGCGTGGCGAAGAGGACGGCCCCACCGTGGTTGGGGTCGCTCTTGGAAACCGAGACGCCTTCTTCGCTGAAGCCGCAGGCGGCTAGCCCGCAGGCGGCGAGGATGGCCATGGCTGTGATCAGTGCCGGACGCACGCGGCGCGCATCATATTGTCTTGACCCGATCACGCTCTTCGACCATGCCAACGCCTGATCCAGCCCGCTTTCGCGCCGCCATGGCAATGCTGCCGACCGGTGTCACCATCGTCAGCGCTGCCGGGCCCGAGGGACCGGCCGGAGCGACCGCCAACGCGGTCTGCTCGCTCTCGATCGAGCCGATGCTGATGCTGGCCTGCCTCGACCGCGGCTCGCGCACTCTGCTGGCGGTCCAGGCCGCCAACCACTTCGGCATCAGCGTCCTGCACCACGGCCAGGAGTCGATCGCCCGCGCCTTCGCCACCAAGGCGCCGGTGGCCGAGAAGTGGGATGGCGTCGCCTGGAGCGAGCGTGACGGCATCCCCGCGATTGATGACGCACTCGCCTGGATCGCCTGCGAGCTACGCGACGTGGTCGCGGCCGGCGACCACGTGATCGTCACCGGCGAGGTCCGCGACCTGGCAACGGGCGAGGGCAAGCCGCTGGTCTTCCACGGCGGCGAGTACCGGCCGCTGACCTGATTGCGCGTCCGAGATCGAACACACCCCAGGTGGTGGACGTCAAATGCGCGCGTAGGACACAATCTGGCAATCACCCCTCGATTCCAAGAGCCGGGCTGGTTCACGAAGCACGTCTTCAATCCGCTCATCGCTGGACTTAGCCGGATCGGGCTCAGCGTCGCGGGGTCGCGCGTGCTCGAAGTCAAAGGGCGCAAGAGCGGCGAGTGGCGGCAGACCCCGGTCAACCCGCTGAGCTTCGAGGGCGGCAAGTACCTGGTCGCGCCGCGAGGTCACACCCAATGGGTCCGCAACCTGCGGGTCAGCCGCGAGGGCCGATTGGTTGGTCGTGGCACCGAGAGCTTCACCGCCACCGAGCTGGCCGACGAGGAGAAGCCGGCGCTCCTGCGCGCCTACCTGAAGAAGTGGAAATGGGAGGTCGGCGCCTTCTTCGACGGGGTCGATGCTGATGCTCCCGAGTCGGAGCTGCAGCGGATCGCGCCCGACCATCCGGTCTTCAAGATCTCCACCTAGCTAGATCCTGCCGACAGATGTCCTCTAGACCCTGCGGAATGGATATTCCTTGATCACTGCGTTGACGAACGTGCCTTTCGACTCCGCGTTCGCCAGTTCTTCGAACACGTCAGCTGGTACGCCTTCGTAGGCGTAGAGATCGCCGTCGAGGTACTTGACGTAGGCCTCCTTGGCCTCGGCGTCGTAGCCGATCATCGCCACCGCGCTCGACTCGACTGGGTGCATCCTTAGAACCGGCATCGCGCCTCCTCGTGCCCACGTATACCCGTGATCTGAGAGTAGGCTCCAAGACGATGGAGGCGGCAGCCGCGCCACGCTCGCAGTGGACGTTCGCCCAGTGGGGCATCGTCGTGCTCGCCGTCGTGCAGCTCACCTGGGCGCTGGCGGGCCTGGTGGTCGAACCGAGCTTTCACTTTGGCGACGGCGCGCCGACCCAGCGTGTGCTCGGCGTCGACTTCAACGGAGTCCACGCCCTCTCCGGCTTCCTGCTCTTCGGCCCGGCCTTCTTCGTCGCCCTGAAGCCGCGCTGGGCCGTGCTCTACGCGATCTACGCCGCCGTCGCCCTGATCGTCACCGGCCTTTGGGCAATCTGGTCAACCAGCCCCGCCGGCATCTTCACCTTCCCCAACAACAACGCCGACGCAGTCCTCCACATCACTACCGGCATCCTCTTTGCCCTCGTCGCCGCGATCCAGCTCGGGCTCGATCGGCAGAGGCAAGCAGTCCCCTAGCGGGGAACCCGGTGACTCTGAACGGGAGACGCCTCCTGACTCACCCGCCAATGAGCGAGGTGAGAATTCACCTGGTCTCTGCGGAAGAAAATCAGGCCGCCGACCACCAGGATGATTCCCCAGGCAACCAGGTTGAACGGAGCGGGCAGGAGAAGCCCTGCCAAGTACGTCGGCAAGATCAGGATCAAAAACGCCGGAGCCATCCCAACGATCAGATCACGGATGAAGTGTTTTGTCTTCACGCGGTCAGTATAGCCCCGACATGAGTCCGAACCCCCAGATAAGAAATCCCAACCCGATTCCAATATTGGGTGAGCCAGGGTCGGGCGCAGCGGCGGCAAGCACGACTCGATGCTGCAGTGAATCGCCGCACCCGTGGCGCGCACAATGCACGAAAGCGTCAAAACGCCCCGCTGGTACTCGCCGCACGCAGGGCCAAGAAGAGGATCACGCCGCAGCTGACGGCCATGATGCCCATCTCGCGGCGGACGATCGCCAGGGCCAGGTCCTGCTGGGCGTCGGCGGGGAGGGCTTCGAAGTCGATGTCGCCCAGCTCGCGCTCGGCGGCACCGGTGCGGGCGGCCTCGGCGATCAGCGAGACGAGGAGGGGCAGGATCCCGTAGAGGTAGTGGAGGCTGTCGTCCGGTTTGTGGTTGGTGAAGACGAGCAGGCCGCCCAGCATCACCTGGATGAAGACCGCGACCTGGGCGGCGCGCAGCAGCAGCCAGAAGGGAACCGAGGCGCGATCGCGGAGCCAAGCGACGCCGCCGAGGGCGAAGGCGACGAGGTTGAGCAGGATGACAGCGCAACCGACTATGAGGTGAACGGCCACCACGGATCTATTTCCTCCCAAGAGGGTCGGGATTCGGCTTGCTGATGCGGAAAAGCACTATGTAGCAATGTGTTACAAGGTCGGTATATAACTCGTCGTGCAGGCGGTGAGGCGGCGGCGACTGGCGCCCCGCAGACGGCCCGCACAATTCCGATCTACTAGTGCTGAAGAGCTACCTGCCGATTCTCGTCTTTGCCTTCCTCGGCGTCACCGTTGGGGGGGCTTTCGCGATGCTCAACCACGTGATCGGCCCGAAGCGGCCGAAGCGGCCGACCGCGGCAAGCGTGCGTCAGTCCGAGCCGTATGAGTCCGGGATTCCGGTCGAAGCCTCGCACGGCCTGCGCTTCGGAGTCAGCTTCTACCTAATCGCGATGCTGTTCATCCTCTTCGACATTGAGGTCGTCTTCCTCTATCCGATCGGGGTCATCCTCAAGGGCGCCGACAGCGTCTTCGTGCTGGGCGAGCTGGTCACCTTCATCGCCCTGCTGCTGGTCGCCTTCGTCTACGTCTGGCGCAAGGGAGCACTGGATTGGAAGTAGAGCGACAGACGATGCGCGAGCGCCAACTGCGCGCCCGCGACATGCTGCGCGGCGACCTCGAGGGCGAGGAGCTGGAGCGCTACGTCGAGGAGAAGGTCGTGATGACCAACTTCGAGAAGCTGCTCGGCTGGGCGCGCTCCAACTCGATGTTCCCGCTCACCTTCGGGCTCGCCTGCTGCGCGATCGAGGCGCCGATCTCGATCGTCACCGCCCGTTATGACCTCGCCCGCTTCGGCGCCGAGGCGCTGCGTGCCTCGCCGCGCCAGGCCGACCTGATCATCCTCTCGGGACGGGTCTCGATCAAAATGGCGCCGGTCGTTCGCCGCCTCTATGACCAGATGCTGGAGCCAAAGTGGGTGATGGCGATGGGCGCCTGCTCCTCCTCGGCCGGGATGTTCTCCAACTACGCCGTGGTCCAGGGCGCCGACAAGTTCATGCCGGTCGACATCTACGTGCCCGGCTGCCCGCCGCGACCGGAGGCGGTTCTCTACGGCTTCACCAAGCTGCAGCGCAAGATCCAGGGTAGCCCGGACCCAAGCTGGCGGCAGCGCTACAACGCGGCCGGCACCGAGGAGTGGGCCCGCGGGGGGCCGCGCAGCGAACCGAGCGCCGAGGCCGCCGAGGCATACCTGGCGGCGCAGGAGCTGATCAATGCCTGACGGCCCCGGACTCGAGCTGATCCGCGGCGAGATCGAGGCCGCCCACCCCGGCGCCATCCTCGACACCGGCTTCTCCCAAGAGCGAGCGGTCATCTCGATCGACCCCAAGCACATCCTCCCGGTGCTCACCTGGCTGCGCGACGCACCGGGGCAGGAATATCGATTCCTCTCGAGTCTCCATGCTGCGGATTACCTTCCAGCCGAGCCACGCTTCGCAGTGCACTACGAGCTCCTCAACCGCGACCGGGTTGAGCGCCTTCGCGTGAAGGCCTTGCTGGACGACCCGGCATCGTCCGCGGGTGGCGGTGTAGGGGGTACCGCCCCTGAGGACGCTTTAGCGACCGGAGGGGGCGGTGGGTCCCCTGCACCGACAGGACCCGCGGCCGACGGCATGGTCCTTCCAGAAATCGACTCCTGTGTCGGGCTCTTCCCCACCGCCGACTTCCAAGAGCGCGAGGTCTTCGACTTCTTCGGGATCGTCTTCAAGGGACACCCCGACCTGCGGCGGATCCTGATGCCCGAGGACTACGTCGGCTGGCCACAGCGGCGCGACTTCCCA
>Ga0066654_10000445_pt1 | contig 11065 bp, 10 predicted proteins | sample GraSoiAngelo_103_FD_66715 | JGI IMG/M metagenome (GOLD analysis project Ga0066654, IMG submission 66715) | Grasslands soil microbial communities from the Angelo Coastal Reserve, California, USA - 14_0903_05_20cm | ecosystem: Environmental > Terrestrial > Soil > Grasslands | place: USA... | reverse complement strand
CCCGCGGCCTCCTCGTCAGGTTGACGTCCAATTCTGAGCAATCGACAACCACCCTAAATGGTTGTTCTGGCCGCGCCTGACCAGGCGGTCGCCCGGCCGCCGCCGAGTGGCGCGAACTGCGGGCCGATCTTGCGCCGGAACTCGACGCCGCCAAAGCTGAGGCTGAGCGCCTCCGCGAACGCCTGCGCTCCACCGAGGCGAAACGGCTATCTCCGATGTGGAGGCTGAGCTATTCAAGCAACTGACCCGCATTCGCGCCGCCGTCGCGGGCGAGGTCACGGACGCCGCAGGGGTCGCGGCGGTCCGCTCGGCTCTCCTCCGCCTGTTCGACAGCTTCACCCTGAACAAAGCGGAAAACGATTACGCAGAAGCCTTGCTCTTGTAGTAATTGGCGTTGATCTCGGCGTACTTCGCCCACTCGGCCGGAAGCTGATCCTCAGCGAAACAGGCGTCCACCGGGCAGGCCTCAACGCAGGCGTCGCAGTCGATGCACTCGTCCGGATCGATGTAGAGCATCTCCACTGAGTCGTAGTCGGGCTCGTCCGGCGTCGGGTGGATGCAGTCGACGGGACAGACCTCGACACACGAGTTGTCCTTCTGGCCGATGCAGGGCTCGGCGATGACGTAGGTCATTCGAGGCTTATCTCCTGAGTCGTCGTTTCGGTGCCGCCGGGAGGCAAATCGCCCCCGCCAAAGCGCGGACGCTCATTTTACGGATTGTGCGGCGGCGGGCGCTTCCCCACTAGCATCGGCGCAACGATGCTGCTGCTGACAGGGGCAACCGGAAGCGTTGGATCGCGGCTGCTGCCGCTGCTGCTCAAGCGTGGTGATGACGTGCGCTGCCTGGTGCGTGAGCCGCGGCGCCTCGGCTCAAGTCGGGTCGACGTGCAGATCGCCCTCGGCGATCTTGGCGAGATGTCGGACCCCTACCTGGTGCGCCAGGCACTGCGCGGCGTCGACACCGTCGTTCACCTGGCGGCGACGATCCGCGACCAGCCACCGCACCGGATCGAGGAGCTGAACGGCCTGGCGACGGTGCGCCTGCTGCGTGCGGCCGAGCGCAGCGGGGTCAAGCGTTTCGTCTTCTTCAGCGCCCTCAACGCATCCGAGGCCCAGCGCACCCGCTTCTTCCGCGCTAAGTGGCTGGCCGAGCAGGCGATCGCCTCCTCGTCGCTGGAGACGACGATCTTCGCCCCCTCGATCGTCTACGACCGCTCGGACCCCTGGATCACGCTGCTGCGCCGCTTCTCCTTCCTGCCGGTGCTGCCCGTCTCCGGCAACGGCCGGGCTCGCTTCGAGCCGATCTGGGCGAACGACGCCGCCCGCTGCGTCGTCAGTGCGCTCGAGCGAGCCGGCCGGCAGCGCTACGAGCTTGCCGGCCCCGAGACACTCGACTATGACGAGATGTCCGACCTGGTCAGCCAGATCGCCGGCCGGCCGCGCCGCTTGGTTCACGTCCCGCTGCCGATCATCCGCTCGAGCTTGATCGCGATGCGCTCCCTTTTCGGCGAGGCCGTGTTTGCAACCTGGGAGGAGGCCGAGCTTATGGAGGTCTCGATGACCAGCGAGCGCGACAAGGCCGATGCGGAGGAGCTCGGAGTCGAGCCGAGAAGGATGGGCGATGTACTGGAGGAGGATTAGGCAGGCAGCGGCGCTGGCGGCCGCGATTGCGGCGATCGGCGCGGGGCCCGCACAGGCGCTGACGCTGGTCCCGCCCAAACCCGATGTCCTCTTCGGCGTCAGCGATCAGGGAACGACGCAGCAGTTCAACGAATTCACCGAACTGCTCGCCAAGCATCCGGCGCTGCTGGAGACCTTCCACCCGTGGGGTAACAGCCTCAACCAGGCCTACGAACGCTGGCGCGAAACCGGCACGCGGCCAGTCCTCGCGATCTCGACGATGGACGACCAGAACCTGAGCGAGCTAATCACCCCGGAGCAGATCGCCATCGGGGCGGGCGACGACTACCTGCTGCAGCTCAACGACTTCTTCGCCAAACGCGGGCTGCCCGCCTACATCAGGCCGCTGGGTGAGCCCAACCGCTGTCTTAACGCCTGGTCGGCGATCAACTGCGACGGCACCCAGAAGGGTGGTGAACACACCGCCTACTGGTACAAACAGGCCTTCCGGCGCATCGCCGCGATCGTGCGCGGCGGCCAGACCCTGGAAGGGCTCAACGCGACCCTGGCCGGAATCGGCCTGCCGCCGCTCAACCGCACCAAGGGGCCCAACCCGACCGAACTGGCGGCGGCGCCGGTGAGCATCGTCTGGAGCCCGCTGCCGGGCGGCTCACCACGGGTGAAGGGCAACTTCCCCGGCAACTTCTGGCCCGGCGCCCGCTGGGTCGACTGGGCCGGCACTGACTTCTATTCCGAATATCCCGACTGGAAAGACCTCAAGCGCTTCTACGCCGGCAAGCAGTGGAAGGGCAAGCCGCTGGCAATCACCGAGTGGGCGGTCTCGGGCAAAGACGAACCGCGCTTCGTCAAACAGCTGGTCTCTTGGACGGCCAAGCACCCGCGCGTGCGCATGTTCGTCTACTACGCCGGCTTCGGCCCCAGCACCAACACCTACGACCTGCGCCTCTACCCGCGCACCACCAACACACTGCGCCTCAAGCTGCGCCGCGAAACCTTCCTCCAGTACGCCGAATACAACGCCGGCCTGTTCCCACCGCTGCCGCCTCCGCCGCCCAAAACTGCGAAGGCCCAGTAGGCGCGACGGGGGCTGAGTCTTCGAGGTAAATAGCGCCCGGAAGCCCGTCCGGGAGTCACGGGTGTGCGGCTGGCGCCGCGGCAAGCCAGGCAAGAACGCAAGAAGCCCGAGTAGCAGAGCTACTCGGGCTTCTGAGGACGCCGCCTGGCGCCGCCCCGGTGCCGCCAGACGCGCGCACGGGACGACCGAGCCAGGCTTCCGGGCGCTGCGTTACATCATGCCGCCCATATCGGGCATACCGCCCGGCATGCCACCGCCGGCAGCGCCTTCCTTCTCGGGCGGCTCGGCGATGATCGCCTCGGTGACGAGGATGTTCTTGGCGATCGAAGCCGCGTTCTCCAGCGCCGAGCGGGTCACCTTGGTCGGGTCGATCACGCCGGCGGCGATCAGGTCGCCGTACTCGCCGGTCGCCGCGTTTAGTCCTTCGCCGGCCTTCAGCTCGCGGACCTTGTTGACGACGACCGAGCCCTCCTCGCCGGAGTTCTCGGCGATTTGGCGAACCGGCTCCTCGAGCGCCCGATAGACGATCCGTGCTCCGGTCGCCTCATCGGGATCGGAGAGCGTGTCCGGATCGAGGCTGGCCTGGGCGTTCAGCAGGGCCACACCACCGCCGGGCACGACACCCTCCTCGAGCGCGGCCCGGGTCGCCTGCAGCGCGTCCTCGACGCGGTGCTTCTTCTCCTTCATCTCGGTCTCGGTGGCAGCGCCGACCTTGACCACGGCGACACCGCCGGCCAGCTTGGCGAGACGCTCCTGGAGCTTCTCGCGATCGAAATCGGAGTCGGTGTTTTCGACCTCGTTTTTGATCTGGTTGATCCGGCCCTTGATGTCGTCAGCCTCGCCGGCGCCATCGATGATCGTCGTCGTGTCCTTGGAGATGACGACGCGGCGGGCTTTACCGAGCTGGGTGAGCTGGGTGTTCTCGAGTTTGAGACCCATCTCCTCGGTGATCACCTCGCCACCGCTGAGGATCGCGATGTCCTCGAGCATCCGCTTGCGGCGATCGCCGAATCCCGGAGCCTTGACCGCTACGCCGGTGAAGGTACCGCGCAGCTTGTTGACCACCAGGGTCGCCAGGCACTCGCCCTCGACGTCCTCGGCGATGATCAGCAGCGGCTTGCCACCCTGCATTACCTGCTCCAGAATCGGCAGGATGTCGCGCACGGAACCGATTTTCTGGTTGGCGATGAGGATGTAGGGGTCCTCGAGCACAGCCTCCATGCGGTCTTGGTCGGTGACCATGTAGGGCGAGATGTAGCCCTTGTCGAACTGCATCCCCTCGGTGAACTCCAGCTCCATGCCGAAGGTCTGGCCTTCCTCGACGTTGACGACGCCGTCCTTGCCGACCTTCTCGATCGCGTCGGCAATCACGTTGCCGATCTCATCATCACCGGCGGAGATCGCGGCGACGCGAGCGATCTGCTCCTTGCCGGCAACCTCCTTGGACTGCTTCTCGCGCAGGGTCTCGACTACGTTTTCGACCGCAGTCTCGATTCCGCGTCGCAGGGCCAGCGGGTTGGCACCGGCGGCGACGTTCTTGAGGCCTTGGCGAACGATGATCTGGGCCAACAGGGTTGCCGTCGTGGTGCCGTCTCCGGCGACGTCGTTGGTTGCCGTGGCGACCTCGCGGACGAGCTGGGCGCCCTGGTTCTCAAAGACGTCCTCGACCTCGACCTCGCGGGCGATGGTGACGCCGTCGTTGGTGATTGTCGGCGCGCCGAACTTTTTGTCGAGCACGACGTAACGGCCCTTCGGCCCGAGGGTGACCTTGACCGCGTCGGCAACAGCGTCGACGCCGGCCTGCAGGGCCCCCCGCGCTTCCTCTCTGTACTTCAGCTCCTTGTGAGCCATGTGTTTTCAGTCCTCCTTGGTTCTTCTAAGTCCTGGTTTGGGCGGCCGGTTAACCGAGCTTGGCGAGGACGTCTGACTCGCGCAGCACGAGCAGCTCGTCGTCCTCGACGGTGACCTCGGTACCGCCGTATTTGGAGTAGAGGACCTCATCGCCCTCGCTCACGTCGAGCGGGCGGCGAGTACCGTCCTCGTTGATCGCGCCATCGCCGACGGCGACGACCTTGCCCTTCTGGGGCTTCTCCTTCGCCGTATCGGGGAGAACGATGCCGCTGGCAGTCGTTTCCTCCTCCTCAATCGGCTTCACGATTAGCCGGTCCCCGAGGGGCTTCAGCTTCATCCGTATACCTCCATCATGGATCGGTAGGGGCTGGGAATAAGGTCGGAACTGCTTGGCACTCTCCAGGTGAGAGTGCCAGTCGCCGAAAAGATAGCGATCCCGCGCCCTCGGCGGCAACTCAGCCGCTGGAAAGCAGCCGGCAGCCAAGCAGACTGGCGATTCCCTCGCCGCCGCGCGCCATCACCCAGTCGTGATTCCACTCGAAGATCGGCCGCGCGATCGGTGCGAGCAGGTTCATCCAGGCCTTGCTGGTGGCGACGTTCCACTCGTAGAGGACGGCGGTGACACCACCCTGCTCATAGAGCCGCCAGCGCCCGACTCCGCTCAGCTCCCCAACCGCGTCCGCCTCGAGCAAATACGGGCGCTCGACCCGTGTGGTGGTTATCTCGAACCCAACCCGGTAGGGCAGCAGGCTCTTCCAGACCATGCGCCCGACGGTGCCGATCCCGTCTTCGTCTCCTGGCCGAAGTTCCTCCGCCTCTTCGACCCCGCGCCACCACTGTGGCCAGCGCGCCTGGTCATAGATCGCCTCCCAGACCGGCTCGCACGGGGACTCCAGCAGCCAAGTCGTCAGGAAGGAATAGTGCGCCACCGATCTAGATACGGATCAGACGGGCTGCGCGCTCAGTTGTGATGCGGCGTCTCCCCGTTGCCGAAGTGGGCACCAGGGGGCTCGACTATCTGCGAGAAGCGAATCACGGTGACCAATTCGTCGGGCGCGACCGGCTTTCCGTAGATCTGTTCGAGGAACTTGATCTCCTCCTCGAGTCGGCGGAACTCCGGGTTGTCGTGCTCAATATCACGCGGGGAGAGCTCGGAGACCCGCTTCACCTCGACATCGTCGATCACGGCGGTGAAGATCTTCTCGCGCGGGCTGTGCCGAAAGCCAACGGTGATCCAGACGACCTGGCCACGCTCGTACTTGTTGCTCTTGTCGCCAAGCCGGATCGTCGCCGACTTGCGACCGCGCTTGAGCTGGTCGACGAAGACCGGCGAGTAGAAGTTGAGAACATAGATACCGCCGCGCATCGGCAGCGAGCGTATCTGACCGCGCCCGTCCCAAGCCTCGCGCTCGGGTGATTCTCGCCACCGGCCCGGGTTTGTCGGGGGTGGACGGAGGATCTACTCAATTTTGAACGTTTGTCGGCCAAGAGTGTAGGTGGGCCTCAAACGGGTCGATGGAGGGTGAGATGAAAATCGGATCTCGTCTTTCCCGCACCAGCTTCTTCAGCGCCCTAGCTTGCGCAATGTTCTTCCTCCTGGCGCTCGCCGCCAGCGCTGACGCCGCCCAGTGCCACGGCAAGCACGCGACGATCGTCGGTACCCCCGGCAACGACGTGATTCACGGCAAGGGCGCCAGCGACGTGATCTACGGCGGTGGAGGCGACGACACGATCTACGGAGGGCCCAACGGCAACGACGTCATCTGTGGCGGGCCCGGCGACGACAAGATCTACGGCGGCAAGGGCTTCGACAAGATCTACGGCGAAGGCGGCGACGATCACATCGACGGCGATACCGGCTCCGACCACCTCGACGGCGGCAGCGGCAACGATGACCTGATCGGCGCCAAGGGCAAGGACAGCCTTGTCGGTGGCAGCGGCGACGACAAGATGCTCGGCCAGAAAGGGCCGGACGAGCTCAAGGGCGAGGCCGGCAACGACTACATCAACGGCGAAAAGGGCAGCGACGACGAGAACGGGGGCGCCGGCAACGACGTGCTGCTCGGGGACAAGGGCAACGACGAAATCGAAGGCGGGCCCGGGGACGACCACCTCGAAGGCGGGCCCGGCGACGATCCCGATCTCGAAGGGGGAGCGGGCAGCGACTTCGTCTACGGCGGCGCCGGCAGCGATCACGCCGACGGGGGCGAAGGCGACGGCGACGTCGTCCGGGGGGACAGCGGCGAAGATACCCTCGATGGCGGGCCAGGCGCCAACGACATCGTCTCCTATGCCAGCGCTACCCGGGGCAGCGTCAGCGTCGATCTCTCCACTGGCAGGTCGAAAGGCGACGGGCACGACACCCTGCAGGGCTTCGAGGACGTGGTCGGCTCGCCGCAGCCCGACACGATCGACGGCGATGGGGAATTCAACCGGCTCGACGGTGGCGTCGGCAACGACGACCTGGACGGCATGGGCGGGCCCGACGAAGCTTTCGGCGGCCAGGGCACCGACCAATGCGAAGGCTTCGCTGCCGAGCACTCGTGCGGGCCTGAAGAAGCGCCCCCCGCGAGCGGCACGTTCGTCATCCTCAACCAGGGCCTCGACGGCAGCAGCCTGATCGTGCAGGGCGACACCCGCCCCAACGACATCCACGTCTACTTCAGCGACGGCACCTGGGCTGTGACCGAAAACGGCCCGATCGTCCCCGGTGAAGGCTGCCAGTCGACCTCGAGCACTCCGATCGCGACTGTCAGCTGTCCGACCAGCACCGCGACCGGCCTGCTGGTGATCACCGGTGGCGATGGCGACGACTCGATCAACGTCAGCGAAAGCGTTCCCGCCGGTGTCAAAGTGCGAGCCAACGGCAACGCGGGCTCCGACACGCTGAGCGGCGGTCCCGGCGACGACGTGCTGGAAGCGGGCGAGAACTACAACGGGCCCGATAGCGGCAACGACACGCTGATCGGCAACGGCGGCAGCGACGTGCTTTACGCCGACCCGGGCGCCGACCAGCTCAGCGGTGGGCCCGGAAACGACCTGCTGGTCTCCTCGGTCGAGGTCTGCCAGGGCCACACCTACAGCGGCGGCCCCGGCGAGGACACGGTCTCCTACGGCCGCTCGGACGCGAGCATGCGGGTCGAGCTGGGCAGCACCGGTGGACCTCCCGGCTGCGGCACCCCCGACCACGTGCTCGGCGATAACGAGGACCTCGAGGGCTCCGACGGCCCGGACGTGCTGATCGGAGACGACGGCGCCAACAGCCTCTTCGGCCACACCGGCGCCGACACCTTCATCGGCAAGGGCGGCAACGACTCGATCGAAGCGATCGACGGCCAGCACGACAAATTGATCGACTGCGGCCCCGGCAACGACGATGCCAGCAAGGATACGTCGGACCCCCAGCCCATCAGCTGCTAAGCGAACCCGCTGCTCAGAAGATGTAGTTGTGCAGCTTCTCGGGCGCCAGCACGGTGACGCGACCGCGGCCGGGACGGACGACTCCGGCGCGCTCGAGGTCGGCGAGAAAGCGGCTGACGCTCTCGCGCGAGGTGCCGGCGAGCTGAGCCAGGTCGGCCTGATTCATGCGGATCGTCACCTCGCCTCCCTCCCCCTCGCGTGGCGACTCCTCGGCGACTAGCTGGGAGAGCACGCCGGCGACCCGACTGGGCACGGTCTGGAAGGACTGGCGCGAGATCCGCTCGTTGGCGGTGCGCAGGCGCCTGACCAGAGCGGCGATCAACTTCACCGTGATCTCGGGATGTCGCGCCAGCAGCGCCCGCACCTCGCCGGCAGGCAGGGCGAGTAGCTCGCCGTCGCTGAGCGCTTCGACACTGGCCGAGCGCACCTCGCCGTCAAGCATCGCCAGCTCGCCGAAGATGTCGCCCGGGCCGAGGCTGGCCAGCGTAATCGCCCGCCCGTCGGAGTGCTCGCGGGTGACGCGAAAGCTGCCGTCGCGGACGATGTAGCAGGCGTCGGAGTGGTCGCCCTCGTGAAAGACACGTGTGCCGGCGGGGAAGGAACGAGCGACAGCGACCCGCGAGAAGCGCTCCAGCTCCCCCTCCTCAAGGTCGGCGAAGAGCGGCACGCTGCGCAGCAGTGCAACCGGTCCCAACCCCTCCTCACGATCTGCCATCGGCTTGATTATCCCTTGCGCAGCGTTTTTTCCGCCCGATGAACGGAGAAAACGTTGCGCCGGGGCCGTCTAGCGAGCGGCGAGGGTCAGCTTGCGGGGGCCGCGGCTGAAGCCGGCCTCGAGTAGGACGTCCTCCTGGCCGGAGCCGATCACCGGGTCGCCGTCGAGTTTCTCGAGCGCCAGCTTGGGCAGGCGGCCGGCGGCTACCTCCGCGGCGAGAGCTTGCACGGCAGCGGTCAGTTCGTCGGCGGTCAGCTCGATCAGGCGGACGAGACCGCGGCCGCCGCGCTCGATGTAGATCAGCGGTGAGCCGTCGCGGATCAGAACGTGAGCACCCGGGGTGCGGGCGGGGCGGCGGCCGGTCGCCGGCTTCGGCCAGGGCAGCGAGGCACCGTAGGGATTGGCGGGATCGGTGGCGGCGAGCAGCTGGAAGGAGCCGTCCTCGTAGGGGAGCGAGCGCAAGCGCTCGACCGCGCCGGGCATGGCGAATTGGGCACCGCCGAGGCCCTCGACGAAGTAGCCGCGGCGGGCGGTGCCGAGCAGCTCGAGGTTGCCGAGCTCGGCATAGAGGCTGGAGAAGCCGCCGGGGATGCCCTCGGCGAGCACGGTCTCGCGAGTGACGATGCCGTAGCGCTCGAGCATTAGCTCGGCCTGGGCGCGCAGGCGCGGGCCCGCCGCGGGGGCGTTGGCGAAGAGCGGCGCGGTCAGCGACCAGCGGCCCTGCACGGCCGCGCCGGCGGCGCGGCGGCGGGCGAAGCGGCGGCCGCGCTGCTCGGGCGGCGGCGTGGCGCGACGGCGCGGCGCCCGCAGGGGCGAGAAGGCGTCGTTGGTCACCTCGCCCGCCCAGGCGAGGTCCCAAAGCGCAGTGTGCAGCTCCTCCGGCGGGTGGTCGAGGTCGGCGAGCAGGTCAAGCCAGAAGTCGGGTCCGGCGCTGAGGCGCTCGCGGATCGCGTCGTGGACTTCGCCCTCGGGTTTGTCCAGCTTGAGGTTGGCCGGCGGCGGCCCGGCGAGGCGAACGTCATCGCGGAAGTAGAGGGCAATGCGACCGTCGCTGCGGCCGCGGGCGCCGGCGCCGATCCAGACCACCTCGCCGCTGGTGCAGAGTTCGTCGAGCCAGGTAGGCGAGTAGGCGCCGAGCCGTCGCGGCAACACGTCCTCCTCCCAGACCTTCGGCGTCAGGGTGACGCCCTGTAGCGGCACCAGCGCCTCGCGCAGGCGGTCCGGGCCGGCGCCGGCAGCGCGGTGGGCATCGACGTTCTGCCAGCTCGGTAGGAAGCGGGCGAAGCGGTCGCGACCGGCGGGCTCGACTTCGCGGCGCAGGTGGGCGAGGCTGGCGCGGCGCACGCGGCGCAGCACGTCGGAATCGCACCACTCGCGTTCGCTGCCACCCGGCAGCAGCTCGCCGCGGACGAGGTTCCCGGCGCGCTCGAGCTCGCGCAGCGCCGGCATCGGGTCAACCCCGTAGCGCGAGGCGAGCTGGACGGTCGGGAAGGGACCGTGAGTGCGGGTGTAGCGGCGGACCAGGGTGGCGAGCGGGTCGGGATGCTGCTCGAGGAAGCTCTCCGGCAGGCCGGCGGGCGGCGGCACGCCAAGCGCATCGCGGAAGATGCCGGCGTCCTCGGCGGCGATGTAGCGCTCCTCGCCGTTGATCCGCACGAGCGCCGCGCGGCGCTCGTCGACCAGCTTCGCCAGCATCGAGGCGGCCGAGTAGCCCTCGCTGACCCGCTCCTCGCACTCGGCGGCGGTGAGGTCGCCGACGTTGCGCAGCACCTGCTGCAGGGCGTCGCGGTCGGCGGCCTGACCGGCCTCCGTGCGGTGCTGAAGCTGGGCCTCGACGTCCTCGAGCGCCTCGGGGTCGAGCAGCTCGCGCAGCTCCTCCTGACCGAGCAGCTCGCGCAGCAGGTCACGATCGAGGGCTAGCGCTGCCGCCCGCCGCTCGGCGTTCGGCGTGTCCCCCTCATACATGTAGGCGGCGACGTAGTCGAAGAGCAGCGAGGAGGCGAAGGGGGACGCGGTCGGGGTCTCGACCTCGACCAGGCTGAGCTTGCGCGAGTGCAGGTCGCGCAGCAGCTCACCCAGCGCGGGCAGGTCGAGTACGTCGCGCAGGACCTCGCGGTAGGTCTCCAGCACGACCGGGAAACGGGGGAAGTCGCGGGCCACTTCGAGCAGGCTCTGCGACTTCAGCCGCTGCTGCCAGAGCGGCGTGCGCTTACCCGGATAGGCGCGCGGGAGCAGCAGCGAGCGGGCGGCGTTCTCGCGGAAGTGGGAGCCGAAGAGGGCGGAGCCGGAGAGCTCGCCGACGATCAGCTCTTCGACCTCGTCGGGCTCGATCAGGACCAGGTCGGCGGGCGGCGGCTCATCGG
>Ga0066654_10000441_pt1 | contig 11082 bp, 9 predicted proteins | sample GraSoiAngelo_103_FD_66715 | JGI IMG/M metagenome (GOLD analysis project Ga0066654, IMG submission 66715) | Grasslands soil microbial communities from the Angelo Coastal Reserve, California, USA - 14_0903_05_20cm | ecosystem: Environmental > Terrestrial > Soil > Grasslands | place: USA... | reverse complement strand
CGTCTATGGGTCTCCTCGCCCGAAGGCCTGTTCCACGAGAAGGCGATGGGCGGATGGGAAACAGTAAAGACCGATCTAGGCGGAATTAAGTCCCTGACCTATGACCAGAATCTGCATCGCATGTACGCGGTGGCAGACGGTTCAAACGAAGTTTTCGCCAGCACCGATGGCCGTAAGTGGACTTCAGTGTACGAAGGCGGATACGCAGTTCATCAGGTTGTGCCTGCCGGCAACACGCTGCTGGTAGTCACCAAGTACGACGGCATCGTGAGCTCGAATACCAGCGACCTCAACGCAAAATTGGCCGCCAACAAATAATTCCCTAACCAACTGTTCAACCAACAGGCGGGACTTGTAAGAGTCCCGCCTTTCTTCTTCTTAGGTCCGGCTGCCCCGGGGTTCTGACTCCAATTGCAGGCTCTCCGTTCGCGACAACATCGCGCAGACCGGTCTCTATGGGATTCGATCCGTCTGGACACTTTTTGTACGTGGGTGACTACGACGAACCGAAGATCACAGCATTCCAGATCCACAGCTCCGGCGCGCTGACTCAGGTTCCTGGTTCGCCATTCACAAACCGCGATACTCCGATTTTTGGACTTGTTACCGATCTATCCGGAAGATTCCTGTACGTTCGGGCGAACACAAGTATCACGGGATACACCATCGATCAGAACTCCGGCGCACTTGCAACGCTACCCGGGTCCCCCTTCTTCTTTGTGCCTCGAGATCCACAGCCGTTGGGACTCGTGGCCGTCAAGTAGGGCGCATTCCTCTCTTCGTGAGGTTGGTGTTCTCCTGCTCGCGATTGCAAAGTGTGGGTGCTCCAGCGTTTCGCTAAGTTTGAAGCGTGTGCTTATTCTGCACTGTCATTTGATTTCATCTATCCGTTCAACCGTCCAGTAGCCTGCAACTCGCGATAAAAGCCTAGATCTATGCCACGCAGCATTTTTGTAATGTAGGTGATCTGTCCGTAATGCAGTCCGAAGTGCTCGATTACCTGATACACCGCGTGCAGTCCGCTGACGGTGTAGCCCTGGATGTTGTATGTCGCGAGGAGGTCGGACTCACTGATGCTAGCCATTACCGCTGCCGCATCCTGCAACGTTCTGGCGATCGTCTCCAGCAACTGTCCTGTGGGTATCACTTGCCGCTCCGAGAATTCAGCTGGGCGATTGCGCTTGTCCTCGCGATGATCGAATGGGGCAACCAGCCACTGATTCACGTTTCCATTCAGGTGCAAGATCAAGTTGCCGACGCTGTTGCTCGCTTCATTCGCACGCCACCACACTTGCTCATCGCTGAGAGATTCCACACAAGCGCGCAAACGCGGCCAGTACTCGTCCAGCAACTTCCAGCGGGAAAACTCGATGAATGCAGCGGCCAGGCTTTTCAATGGCATGGCAGGATTATAGCTTTCGGGAGTCCTCAAGATTTCATGATCGTAAGCCAGGGCTGATATCAGAATGGACCACCAGGCATATTCCCTATCTTGCGATCTCATAGCGCAATCGAACTACACCGTCCGGATACTTTCGCGCTGAGCGTAAATGCAGCGAGATGTCCCGATGTCGTGGCGCTATTAGGGGTATACCCTGACCGATGAAGGTCGGGATGACGTGAATATCGAATTCATCGATTTCGCCTGCATCGAGGAATGAGGCGATCAGTTTTCCCCCGCCCATCATCCATATATGCTTTCCCGGCTTTGCGCGCAGACGCCGCGCAAAGGCTTTCACGGGTTCCGTTACAAATTGCACGCCCGGCGCAACCTTCTTCGGAGGCTTCTACGAGAACACGTAATTGGCTATCTTCTTATCGAACACCCCGCCTTTGATGCCGTTCTTCTTGCAGTAATCGAGAGTCCAGTCGTAAGTCTTGCGTCCCAGAAGGATGGTATCGATAGACGAGTAGAACCTGCGCATGCCGTAGTCCGCTTTGCGCGGTCGGCGATTCAGCCATTCCATGTCACCATTCGGCTTTGCGATGTAACCATCGACGCTGGTAGCGATGTAGACGATGATTTTTCTGCGTTTTTTCATGACCTTATGTGTGGTTCAAATACTGTGTGACGCGCGCGCCTACTTCGGGCCGCGCGCAGATCTTAGCCGTGCCAAGGAGTCAGCCTCGGAATCCGTCTTCGGACGCTGGCACAGAAGGTCTCATATCATCGCCAAAAGTCTTCTGCAATGTTGGTTCTTCATAGGTGCGGCACGAATACATGAGAGATCGACCCTGCGGCAGCACCGTACGCGAACGAGCGGATGTTCCCAAACAGGAATGCATCGCTGATGATCGGATAACCTGTTTCACGAAAGTTGCGTTGAACGTGAGGCCCTTTGCCCTTCAGCCTACGTGCGGCAAATAGACGGGAACCCCCGCCCGCCGAGGGCCGCCGGATCCACGTAGTTAAAGTCAGCTAACGCTCTACTCGTATCTCAGAGCTTCGATTGGATCGAGGTTGGCTGCTTTGATCGCTGGGAGCATGCCGCTCACGATGCCAACTATGGTCAGAATCACCGTTGAGATGATCAGAGTTGAGGGATCGATGATCAAGCGGATGTCAGCTGCTTCAGCATTCTTCGCGATGGCGCTGTAGAACGTAATTCGCCCCGCTGCGATTGAGATTGCATACGCCAGGATGATTCCCAGAAGTCCGCCGGCGAACGTAATGGTGAGAGCTTCGGCTAAAAATTGGAACAGAATGTGGCCTTTTCGTGCGCCCAAGGCCTTTTCCACACCAATTTCCTTCGTGCGCTGTGAGACGGAAACCAGCATGATGTTCATCAGACCAATACCGCCGATGCCTAGGGTGAGGGCACCGATAAAGGCGAGCAGTACTTTCAGTCCGAGCTTAATGATCTCGAACTGTGTCACCTGCTTCATCGCGTTGTAGAGGAAAACGGCGCGACGGTCCTTCACGTTGTAGCCATGAAGGTGTGCGAGCGCTGCACGGACTCCCTCCTCCACGCCGGTATAGGCAAAGGTGTCGTAATCCATCCAGATGCCGTCTATGTATTGCAAGTCCTTCATCTCGCCCATGGTATTGAACGGAATCAGGATCTGACGGTTGGCGTCATCGTTGCCGCCTTCCTGCATCTTGGCCGTAAGCACACCGATCACTTCGAAGCTCATGCCATCGAGGCGTATCTTTTCCCCGATTGGGTAGCGTCCGGAAAACAGTTTGTTCTTTGCCTCTGAGCCGATCACTGCCACGCGCGCGCGGATTTCGTTATCGTGATCGTCGAAGAAGCGCCCGTAATCAATGGGGAAATTGAGAATCTTCTGGATGTTCGCGTAGTAGCCGTTCACGGGGAAAGTGAACGTGCGATTCTCGTACTGCACGGCATCCTGCTTCCACGCGGAAGGACTCACGTGCTTGATCAGCGGAACGGTGCTTTGGATGTACTCAACGTCTTCGATCTTGAAGCGGATCTTCGATCCCGCTTTCGTCCCACCCGCCTGAAGCGATGTGCGGTTCGGCCAGACTCCGATGATCTTCGCTCCCCAATTGGCAAAGATGGCGTCAACCGCGCGTCCGAAACCGGAGCCATAGGCCAGCAACAGCACCACGGTGGCGATGCCCCACGCCATTCCCAACATGGTAAGGGTTGCGCGACGACGGTCGTGTTTCATGGCGCCGTAGGCTTGTCCGAGGAGATCGCGAACCATAACTACTCCTTTCGCAGTGCTTCTACTGGTTGAAGCATTGCCGCTTTGCGCGCTGGATAAAGTCCGGCTGCAAGTCCCGCCAGCGCCAGACAGCCGATGGCTAACGCAGCGGATGACGGTACCAATTTGGGAGTGTCAAATCCGGGAGGCGCGGGCAATGTGCCTAACGCTGCCATCAAACCCGCCGCGCCCGCCATGCCGATGCCTCCGCTGAGCACAGTAAGCAGTATGCCTTCGAGAAAAAATTGCGTGAGTATGCTGCCATTCGTGGCGCCGAGAGCCTTGCGCAATCCGATCTCACGCGTGCGCTCCGTAACCGATACCAGCATGATGTTGATGATACCGATAGCGCCCAGAGCGAGCGTAACAATGCCGACGCTGCCCAGGAATGCGTTCATGGCGTCGAAGATTTTACCCACCATGCGCTGGCTCTGGATCGTGTCCCACTCCTCGATTGCTTCCTTGTTGTTGGGATCGAACTGGTGATTACGTCCGATAATCCTGTGCACTTCTTCCTTGGCTAAATCGTGATTATCGGGAATGTCTGGCTGGTAGTTGATAGTCGAAACCGCGTCGGGAGTGTCGCCAACGTTGGTCAGAGGAAAAAATTGATGCATCGTCGCGTACGGAATGTAAACGCGATTGTTGGTGCTGTTGTTCTCGTTCACGCCGATGGAACTCACGATTCCGACGATCTGAAAGCGTACGCCATTCAACAGTAAGCTCGCTCCCAAGGCATTTGTGCCGGGATAGAGATTGCGCGACATCTCGTCTCCGATCACAGCGACGTTGCGCTTCTCGGCAATGTCGGCGTCGTTCAGCCACCGTCCTTCCCCAATCGGAATGTAACGAATTTTGCCCAGGCTCGGAGTCGTGCCGTTCACTTGTCCGTTGGCGTTGGTGAGATCACTGACGGCGCGAATGTCGCCGCGATTTATCAGGGTAGCGGCGTTGCGCACATGCTTCGCTTCTCGAACGATGTCCTGATAGTCGCGATAGGTGAGGTAGTACTGGCGCTGTCCGGTACTGCTGCCTGACTGCGCTGGAACGCGACCGGACCACAGCATGATAATGTCTTGTCCCATCGTAGCCATCTGCCGGCGCTGGCCACTACGGAACCCTTCTCCCAATCCAACCAGCAGCAGCAGCGAGCCCACGCCCCAGGCAATGCCGAACATAGTGAGAAACGAGCGCAGCTTGTGTGCCCAGAGGGTCTGCAGGGTCTGGGTAAAGATGTCGAACAAGAGCTGCATGCTGTTCATGGTGTACGCGCAGGGAGATGCTTAAGTTCCTGAAAGACTATTGGTTACTGACGCCGAGCGATCGAGAATGTTCCCGCGGCACACCTTCGCCTCAGCATATAGACCCTCGAAACTGCGGGATGTTAGTGGACCAATTTGGATTCGGAGCTCTTTTCTTTGTTCTTTTGGACGTCGGGATACTCGAAGACGCCTCGTCCGCTTTTTCGTCCCAATCTCCCAGCTTTTACGTGCTGCACCAGAAGCGGAGCAGGACGAAACTTCTCGCCAAGAGCTTTGTGGAGGTACTCGAGGATGTGCAGCCTAGTGTCGAGTCCAACGAGATCGACCAGCTCAAACGGTCCCATTGGATGATTCAGCCCTAATTTCAATGCCTTGTCGATGTCCTCGGCCGAGGCGATCCCCTCCTGGAGCATGTAAAAAGCTTCGTTTCCAATCATGGCATTAATGCGGCTGGTGATGAATCCGGGAGACTCCTTAATCACTACAACTTCTTTGCCCATGCCCTGTCCCACTTCAGTCGCAGCGGCGATGGTCTCATCGTCGGTTTCGAGGGCACGGACGACTTCGAGCAGCTTCATTTTGTGTACTGGATTAAAGAAATGCATGCCCACGCAGTTTCGTGGACGGTACGTCACCGACGCGATCTCCGTCACGCTCAGTGACGAAGTATTCGAAGCCAAAATGGTCGCAGGACGGCAGATCTTGTCGAGCAGGGTGAAGATCTCGATCTTCGAGTCCATCTCTTCCGGGACAGCCTCGATTACGAGATCGGCTTCGCGTGCCGCTTCTTCCACCGTGCCGACAAGTTGTATGCGCGAAAACGCTGCATCGGCTGCGGACTTTTCCAGTTTGCCTAGTTCCACTCCCTTGTCGAGGTTCGTGCGAATCTCGCTTTCGGCCTTATGCAGGCTGGCGGGGAGAATGTCCTCGAGAATGGTGCGATATCCGCCGAGCGCTGCTACGTGGGCGATGCCCCGGCCCATAATGCCGGCTCCGATCACCGCAACCGTCTTCACGGAAGCCACAACTAGCTTCCCTTCTCCAATTTGTCGATCATCCCCGGATAGCTCGGCTCGGCTTTACGCATGTAATCTGCCAGCCGTTTCCGCTCTTCATCCGTCATCATCGGAATGTTAGCGGCGATACGGCGCAAAGTGGCGGAAATATCGTCAACATAGTTCATCATGCGAATGGCTTCGCCAGAAATGACCATAACTCTCCTTGTGTTCGCGTTGTCGAGACGAACTTTCTATTGTGCTGGTTGTAAAGGGATTCGTCTAGGGGAGGCGTCGTTCCTGTCAATCAGTTCGCGTGACTGACATAGGTCATCTCCTACATTCTCGAAAGGCAGAAGCAACTACTCAATGAAGATGAGCGCAGATTGTAGGATGAACACAGATTTTGGAGCTTCACATGTCCGCTTAGGCCCGCGCAACATGCCGAGCTTAAGATTCAGTGGAACACGATTCGCCCAGAAAGGTTAGGTCATGACGCAAAGAAATAAGAACTCCGTTGAAACTCGACTAATCCACGGCGACCGCAAGCTGAACTCCACGTCCGCAGTGGTGGCGCCGATCTATCAGACTGCTACATTTCGCGGAGTTTCAGGAGAGGACTTCGCCAAACGTGCGGGAGAGGCTCGGCACCCGGAGTTTTATACCCGATATGGGAATCCGACGTTGAGCCAGGTAGAAAGTGTGCTCGCCGCGCTTGAAGGTACTGAATCCGCGCTCGTGACAGCTTCGGGTATGGCCGCAGTTAGCGCCACAGTTCTCACCATCCTCGGCAAGGGCGATCACGTGGTTGCGCAGACGAATCACTATGGCGGCACGACAAACCTGCTGCAAAGGCTGATACCGCGATTTGGGATTGAAGTAACACAAGTGGACCAGCGCGATTCTTCCGCGTTTGAAAGAGCCGTGCGTCCCAACACAAAACTTATTGTCGTCGAGAGCCCCAGCAATCCGATCATGACCCTTACCGACCTGCGAGCCGTTGCCGCAATTGCGAAGTCGCGCGGCATTACAACGCTAATCGACAATACCTTCGCTACGCCGCTCAATCAGCGCCCAATTGATCTTGGCATGGACCTGGTCTTCCACAGCGCGACGAAATACTTCGGCGGACATTCGGATCTAATTGCCGGAGCTGTGATGGGCAGCAAAGAATGGATCACGAATATTTGGAATACTCATGTGATTCTCGGCGCGGCGCTTGGGCCATTCGATGCCTGGCTCATGCTTCGCGGCTTGCGGACGCTTGCTCTTCGTGTACGCCAACACAACGAAAACGCGCTGCAGCTCGCTCAGGCTCTCGAGAAACATCCCTCTGTGGAGTCTGTTTACTACCCTGGTTTGAAAAGCCATCCGCAGCACGAACTCGCCAACCGACAAATGTCAGGTTTCGGCGGCATGCTCAGCTTCGAAATTAAGGGAGGATACGAAGCCGCCGACCGTTTTCTGAGCCGCCTGCAATTGGCTTCGCGAGCTGCAAGCCTCGGAGGAGTTGAGACTCTAGCGGTCCATCCCGCTTCAAACTTTCTGCACTATATGACCCTGGAAGAGGCAGCAAAGATCGGAATTGCGCCGGGTCTGCTTCGTATCTCCGTCGGCTTGGAAGGTAAGGACGATCTGGTCTCCGACTTCGAGCAAGCCTTGTGCCAGAGTGCCTGATTCGCAGGCGCAAGTCGGCGTAACATTTCCACACACGGACGCCGCACCTTAGGAAGCCAAGCCTCAGAAAATAGACGGTTTAATCGCCCTCCAGGGACATTCACTAACGGCATCTTCGAAGGCAGCATCTGAGTTGTTATTATCGTTGTGCGCTACCCCCAGTCCTTCTGCGCACCTTCTGAACGGGGCTAGAAAACCCTTGGCCTGGTGGCTGTTTTGCCAGGACCACACTTTACCAAAACGAATTAAGGGAAACCCACTCTGGCCGGTGATTCTTCTGGTCAAGCACTCGGCGGTTAGAAAGAGCAGGTGCTGTGGGCAATCGATTCGTTCGCATAGGATTCTTGTGTCTCTTCGTGTCTCTGATCCTGATCGTCTGTGCAGGATGCGGAAGCACAGGCGTCACTTCTTCGGCTCCTTCATCATCGCCGACGCCTACTTTCTTTAATCTTTCAGGCACGCTGAGCCCGGCGATCAAGACCGCTGGAGCAACGGTGACGTTGAGCGGAGGCTCGAGCGCAACCACCACGGCCGACGCGAACGGTAATTACAGCTTCACCGGCTTGAGCAACGGCAGTTACATCGTTGCTCCGACTAAGGGTGGATTGACCTTTAGCCCTGCGAGCCAGTCGGTGACGCTGAATGGAGCATCGAACACCAGCGTGAATTTCACCGCGTCGGCTCCACTGCAGTCCATTAATATTTCGGCGTCGAGCGCTTCGATCATAAAAGGAAGCACTGCTCAATTCACAGCCTTGGGCACACTTACCGACGGCACTACTCAGGATCTAACCAGCTCGGCAGCCTGGAGCTCCTCGAATCCTACGGTCGCGAGCATGACGGCTGGTGGCGTTAGTACCGGAGTGGGCACAGGATCCAGCGTGATCACTGCGATCCAAAATGGGATCACATCCAACAGCTTCACCCTCACAGTGACTCCAGGTACAGTGACACTGCAATCCATTACGATCAACGCTCCGAACTCCTCGATTGCCAAAGGAACAACTGAGCAGTTGACTGCGGCCGGAACCTTCAGCGATGGCAGCACTGAGAATCTGACCAATTCGGTCACGTGGCAATCTTCTTCCCCTGCAGCTACTATCGCACCCGGCGGCCTGCTAGCCGGAGCAGCGGTTGGCGCGAGCAATATCACGGCAACGCAGAATGGCGTAACCTCAAATATCTTCGCCCTGGCGGTCACCGCAGCCACGCTGACGTCGATCACGATTAACGGACCGAATGCGTCCCTCGCTAAAGGAACGACAGAGCAGTTCACAGCTACTGGAATCTTCAGCGACGGCAGCACGCAGAATCTGACGAACTCTGCCACCTGGAGCTCCTCAAATATCGCAGCCACGACTTTGAATGCCGGTTTGGCCTCAGCAGTTGGGACCGGCTCCAGTAACATCACCGCTGCACAAAGCGGAGTTACCTCTAACACCTTCGTCCTGACTGTGACCGCAGCCACGCTGCAGTCGATTGCCGTCAGCGCAAGCAGTTCTTCGATCGCAAAGGGCACCAGTGTTCAGTTCATTGCCACCGGAACCTTCAGCGATGGCAGCATCCAGAACTTGACGAACTCGGCAACCTGGGCTTCTTCGAGTCCAGCAACGGTGAGCATCAACGCCGCTGGCTTGGCTACTGGGACGGGGATGGGTTCCAGCAACATTACAACGAGCCAAAACGGAATCACATCGAACAGTTTCGCTTTGACAGTTACAGCGGCGACGCTGCAGTCGATCAGAATTAGCGCTAACACTTCCTCCATCGCCAAGGGCACGAGCGTTCAGTTCACGGCAACAGGAACCTTCAGTGACGGCAGCACTCAGAATCTGACAAATGCAGCTACGTGGACCTCCTCAAGCCAGGGAGCGGTCAACATCAGTTCCACAGGTCTTGCCACAGGAGCGGCTGTTGGATCGAGTAACATCACCGCATCCCAGAATGGGATCACGTCGAACGCCTTTGCGCTGGCGGTAACGGCGGCAAATCTGCAGTCGATCACGATCAGCGCGAACACTTCGTCCATCGCCAAAGGCACAAGCGTTCAGTTCACCGCAACAGGAATCTTCAGTGACGGCAGCTCTCAAAGTCTCACAAGCACCGCTACATGGACTTCTTTCAGTCCCGCGACGGTAAATATCAGTGCTACAGGTTTGGCTACCGGAGTGGCTACTGGTTCCAGCAACATCACCGCATCCCAGAATGGAATTACTTCCAATACTGTCCCGCTTGGCGTTACGGCCTCGACGCTGCAATCGATTACGATCAGCGCCAACAGTTCCTCGATCGCGAAGGGCACAAGCGTTCAGTTCACGGCTACCGGAACCTTCAGCGATGGCAGCACCCAGAACCTGACAAACACAGCAACGTGGGCATCTTCGAATACGGCGACAGTGAACACTAGCGCTGCGGGCCTCGCAACGGGAGCGGCTATCGGTTCGGTCAACATCACGGCAAGCCAGAACGGCGTTACTTCCGCCGCCTTTGCTTTATCGGTGACGGCAGCGAGCCTGCAGTCGATCACAGTAAGCGCCGCGAGCTCGTCGATTGCCAAAGGCACCAGCATTCAGCTCACTGCGACCGGAACCTTCAGCGACGGCAGCACTCAGGACCTGACACATACCGCGACATGGTCGTCTTCAAGTCCAGCAACCATCAACATCAATACTTTCGCCCTGGCCACGGGCGTAGCAATCGGCTCAAGCAACATTACTGCGACCCAAAGCGGAATTACTTCAAGCAGTTTTGCTTTGACAGTCAGCGCCGCCACACTGCAATCGCTCAGCATCGGCGCCAACAGCTCTTCAATTGCAATGGGCACGAGCATTCAATTCACGGCGATAGGGACTTTCAGCGACGGCAGCACTCAAAATCTAACCAGCACAGCCACCTGGGTTTCCTCGAGTGCTGAGACCGTAAACATCAGCGATGCAGGGTTGGCGACAGGCGCCGCAATCGGCTCTAGCAACATTACCGCGAGTCAAAACGGAGTCACGTCCAACACGTTTGCTTTATCAGTAACAGCTGCTACGTTGCAGTCGATCACGATTAGCGCAAACGGTTCTTCGATCGCCAAGGGCACCAGCGTTCAGTTCACGGCGACCGGAACTTTCAGCGACGGGAGCACCCAGAATCTGGCAACTTCGACGACATGGGCTTCTTCGAGTCCGGCAACTGTCAACATCAATAGTATGGGTTTGGCCACAGGAGCGGCCACCGGCTCAAGCAATATCACGGCGACTCAGAACGGAATCACATCCAACACTTTCGCTTTGACGGTCACTGCGGCGATACTGCAATCGATCACTGTCAGCGCCAACAGTTCCTTGATTGCGAAGGGCACCAGCATTCAGTTCACCGCAACGGGAACCTTTACCGATGGCAGCACTCAAAACCTGACCAGCACCGCGACATGGACCTCTTCAAGTCCTGTAACCGTAAATGTCAGTACCGCAGGTTTGGCTAGCGGAACG
>Ga0066654_10000435_pt1 | contig 11105 bp, 10 predicted proteins | sample GraSoiAngelo_103_FD_66715 | JGI IMG/M metagenome (GOLD analysis project Ga0066654, IMG submission 66715) | Grasslands soil microbial communities from the Angelo Coastal Reserve, California, USA - 14_0903_05_20cm | ecosystem: Environmental > Terrestrial > Soil > Grasslands | place: USA... | reverse complement strand
TTTTTTTAAAATTTTGTATTATGTTGTATTAACGTTAACCTTTTTTTTTTTTATAAAAAGGTTGCTGATGTTACGGATGGTTTCCTACGGCAGATTATAATATAAACTTCTTTAAAGATAAGTTTTTCTCCTTTTTGTTTTTTTGGCAAAATATTGTATTAACGTTAACGTTAACCATTTTTTTTTTAAAAGGTTGCCACGATGCGGACGATTTATACTACGGCACGGCAGAAAAATTTTTAAGTTAAGTTTTTTTTTAATTGTCAATTTTCAGTTGTCAGTTGTCAGTTGTCAATACGGGGAATTGTCATCCTCGGGATAGAAAGAAGTATAAACTAGACTCGAAGTCCACCTTGTTTTAAATCGTGTTTTAATATCGATATACTTTATCTTTTTTATTTATTAATGATATTATTTATATTTTCTAACTTATATACATTATTATTTATTATTTAATTTAGATTCGAGAAATTAAAGACCTCCGACACGAAAGACCACGATCTTCTTTTAGAATGGATCCTTTTTCCGGCAACCAAGTCTGAAACTTGTCCGATCAAGCTCAGTGAGCGAAAACATATTAATTTAGTACGAAATTTCTGCTTTATTAATATGGCTGGGTGCGAGGAATGATAAGGATAGTCCATTAAAGTTACGTTAAATAACTTTCCAGATCCACGTAAATTTGTCCGCGTTTTGAGATTTGATTTTGAACAACCATTGCCTTGAGTTTCCATTTACTATGGTATGGGCATATATTATCAATAGAACAAATTCCTTCGTCTAAATTGTTATTTGAGTTCCTTTGCGGAGAACTATAATTAATTAGTATAGGAATTGTTAAGACCATATGCAGAAGAAACGGATGGGCAGTTGATTTGAGAGATGAGAAGTCTTAGCTCGAGAACATTCAGGATCATTATGATTAAGGTGCTCCCATTCCTTCATATTATTTAATTCGTTGGCATCTCTACCAATAATTATATTTCCCGTATCATTGAAAAATTTGGAACCATATACACTTACACTATCTGTATGGTCAGATACGTTTAATCCAAGTATATATCTGTATTCAGAACGTGAACATTTCTCACAACGATAAGATTTTCTGATTTTCTCCATTCAATAACTTTTTTGTTACAGCTATCACTGGGGCGAGCAGCGTAGAAATAGATCCTGAATAACATTTGTCTTTCACTTTTCACCCATTCGTGTAGAATAAGTTTCTGGTATATTAGGATCGATCAATAATTTATTGGTACATACCATACATTAAAAGACTTCTCCCTTGAAATCGTTAACGCGTGCACTTTTACACACCATAACAGTGCCTATTTCTACATGTCTAAGTTCAACATGTAGTTAATCTAACCTACAAGTGCTTACCTTTTTTCGTCTAGATAATCCGATTCCATTAGGATTTTGTTTAATAATTAAGTGGAGTATTCATTTTATCACTAGTATAAAAAAATTAATAAATATTCTTATATAGATACTGTGCAAACTATTGTAATTAATTAACAATATTGTATTGAATAAAGCTCCACATGCTTTACATAAACGATGAGTGTGCGAAAAACAGTTTCTATATCGCATAAACTGAGTCGTATCTTTAAGATAATGTAGCAAAGCTTTGTAATTGTCATCGATGTTGCGTTTAATAAAAAAGTTTGCACACGATGTGTGTCGAAATAGGTTGTAATAAAAGCGAACAAATTGATATATAAGCATCCTTCATAGTTAAATATTATAGATGCACCTTTCGATCCATATAACCAGTCTGGAAATATACAGTATGATAAACAAAAATCAAATAAAGAAATAAGAGAAATTACAACGAAGAAAACTTTACCTGAAAATTCTGAAATCTTCTCATCTCAATGGTTGGTTTTAGCTCTACCCAGTTCATGATATGCATTCAACGCGTCATCTCTGTAGAAACTCTCTGTACCCAATTATCACTAACATCAATTCTTCGCTACTCGTTTGGGAAGATTAACAAAACCAATACTAATGGGATAATTTTTCTTGAGACCTTCCGGAACAATACGAGTTTCTGCATCATGTAAACGGCAAAACTCAAACTGATCTATTAAAGAACATAGCATTTGTGTTTGATCAGATAATTTATCTCGTGTCGAAATCTTAATCAAATAGGCTCGAATACGTTCTGGAGGTATTGGTTCTTCACAAAGAGGACAATGCTTATATTCTGCGGAATCTGAAAGAATCATAACTTCATATAGAGAATTCGTAATTAATATAGCTAATCCTGATCATATGGTTCGAAACTGATCTTTTTCATCGTAAAGTTTGAGGTCGATCCTTATAATCAGAAGGTCAATACTATAAATAAATAAAATATATTCTTAAATTAATAAATAATATAAAGTTATTTAATTTTATTATCGATATATTAATTCTAATTCAGTATCGGTATGCTACAGGTCTTATCGTTATAACTTATAGGTATCGAATTAGATCGAATTAGATGATGGTTGATTGGCCGGATCTGCTTGCATTTGTTTGCGCGAACCGACCTTTTAGACCAATATTTTTTTAGGGTTTTTGGATCGAACTTTTTTCTACCAATAAGATTGCTTTATTGCTATCCGACCGAAAAATGCGATCGAACGATTTTGAACAGGGCTTAAACATTATGATTAAGAGGACCGGCCTCGAATTAGCTACTTAAGAGGTTCGGTATCAAGTATCAACCATATGAATAAAAGAGAACCTATGATTATGAAGGTCGGTAACGAACTTTAAATAAAGAAAATCGGTGTCGAACCTTTTGACTATGTGGATCGAATTCGAACATCATGATTAATATGATCGGCCTCGAACCATATGAATAAAGAGGGTCGGTAAGTCGGTAACGAAAGTTGTACTTCGATCGATTTCGATGCAAAGATCGAAGGTGAATCTTGTATGTTTGATTACGAAATCTCAGATCGGTGTCTATCCTCATTACCTGGAATTAAAAGTTCGATGTCAAACTTAATACCGAAGTGAATAGCAAATGAGTGAGTGATACGTCGATATCAACTAACATATTGAAATCAAAAACAATTCTTAAATCAGAGAATCAGATATGCGCAAAACCCGCAAGTATAAAAGAAATTTTATTGAAATTCAAAGTAAAAACAATATCAAAAAACATTGAAAAAAATATTATGTACTCTAAAAAAAAAGTACCAAACGGAAAAAAAACAAAAAAAAAAAAAATCTTTGTACGAAATCTATTGAATATGATGTTTTTATATGAGTTATAGTATATAAAGAATTAAGGTACCATCAATATAAAGAAAATATTTACTTACAAAATGTTTTCATACAGATATTTTTTTTTTTACTCTTCTTCATCACATTCAATTTCTTCGCCCACTTCTTTTTCTTCAACCGAATTATCATCTTGACTTTCGTTTAAAGATAAGTCGCCGAACATTGATTTGATTATATCAGAATTAAAATACTTATCATAAGGAAATTGGCTATTATCTTTAATACATGTGAATATATCGTTCCAACAGTCTTTATAAATTAGATTATAAAAAGTGACCGGAACATCGCAAACTGCCCATGAGCCGGATGGAAGATTTTCAAATAACTTGGTAATTAATTCTATTCTTGTTACAAACTTGGTCGTTTCGGAAAATCCTTTTTCAATAGTTTCTTTTAAATCAAGATAGAATTCTGAGTAATTTGAATTGTTGGGGGATTTTTGTGCATAAATTTGCATCCAAAGACTGAGACGTTTATATGAACCATATACTTGTGTCCTTGAATTAGTTGACTTAATTGATTCGATGTATAGCTGTTTTAGCTGTTTCTTGCGTTCAGTACGGTCTTCGTTCCAAACAACTTCTTCAGTGATCCTCTTCTCCAGCACATTTTGCCCATTAAACGCTTTCATTTTGTTAATGTCTTTCATTACCTTTTTAACACGATGTTTATTCTCTTCGTAATTCTTTCGGCTTTTATATTTTGTCGCATTTTTTTTATTTTTGACGTGTTTTAGTTCCTGAGTGAGCTTATTTATTTCTTCTTGAAGAACACAAACTTTTCGCTTGTACTCATTATAAGGTAGAAATCCTATATTTTCGAACTTGTCAATACTTTCTAAACACTCGACCCATTTATTATCTTCACGAATGTAAAATTTGTTATTAAACAAAATTTTATTAGCAGAATACAATAAACTTTCTTTTCCAGTATAATTACTAACGCTAGAAAAAATTGCTTTTTCTTTTTGTGAAGACATTAACGTTAAGAAAAAAATGACAAGAAAAAAAGAAAAAAAATGGGTGATTGTGGATAAAAAAAAAAATTGCAATCAGGATATCGGGGTTCGATGTCGAGTTCGAGTTGTATTTTACCAAAAAAAGTTATACAAACATATGAATCTGTTATCGATCTCCTTATAAGGGAAGATCGATAACGAACACGAGCAATAGTATTTTGGTAAAAACTTTTTTATTATTCGTTCATCAACGCGTATTAAAACAAAAGGAATACGAAAACGCGTTGCTGTTATGAAAAAATAATTACAATAATTTGTAAATATCGAACCACCACGTTAATACGAACTTCCATTTTCAAAAATCAATCCCAACTGACGGTTTAATTAATATGATCGATGTCGAACTTCTGTATTAATTAGTTCGAGATTGAACTCCCATATTAATGGGATCGATATCGTACTTCTGTACAGTATATCAACATCGGTTTCAATTTAATATGATCGATATCGAACTCCCGCAATATCAGGATCGATATAGATCTCTCATGATGAGATCGCATATGAACATCTTTATTAGCGAGTTCGATACAAAACATCCGTATTAATTGGTTCGATATCGAACTCCCACGTTGATGGGATCGAGGTCGAACTCTTATGATCGATGTCAGACTCTGTATTAATATGGCCCATATTCTGACCTAGTATCATACATTTTATTTTTATTATAAATAAAAATACACATAACGTGAAAAGCAAATTTCACATCGTATTTCTTTCAGATAATTAAAAGTATAACGATTTAGTAGTTTGCGTGTTTATTGATATTTTTGAAAAATATCATTTTGCCATCAGTTCTCTCTAAACAATATGCATTAATTTGTCTTATTTTGAATAAATATGACTTTTTACATTTATAAGATTATTAAATGTTTCTAATTAATATCTATATGAAATTAATGAACGAAGGGATTCGCATCCTTACTTATTATATTACTTTATCGTTTTTTAATTTAAATAAAATTATTAAAAACTATTTTAAAAAATTTTTCTTAATTAAATATCAAAAATATCCTGATTCACACCTTTTTTTCAATATTCTTTAATATCATTGATATTTATATTTTTCTTTTTATCATTGATAAAAATTATAGGTCACTCTATTAAAGTATCATGTAGCGAAGTATATTTTGATAGGATTAATTTAAAAAATAAAAAAAAATTCTATTACTGATATTGAAATGAAGAAATCAAAGAAATAGTAATTAATTTTAAGGGTGTCAACAAATGCAATAAAAAATCGAAATAATCAAATCCTTTTAATAACAATTTATATTGTTCCAATGCATGTGAAAATATTGACTCTAAACCCACAAATATTATTCAACAAAATCCACCCGTTAATTTGCAATTTTCAATTACATTATCAAAAAATATATATAACGATAATGTTTCAACATTTAATATATATGATTGTATCGATGATTATTCTTGTGCTTTTAATAGTCCAATTATTTTGATGATTAAATTGAGATGAAGATATCGATATACTTGTACTGTATTTATACTTTATATTTGTAGTGTTACAATGCTCAAAAATCTGACGTGATAATTAAAACAATAAACCATAGAATGAATTAACCAGTTGTGTGACTGAGTCAAGTTATTAATTGTATAATTTTTTTTCTTGATTTGTTGAGTCAAGTAATTGATAGCATAATATATTAATAAATTAACAAGTTCATTAAATCTTTGCGCCTTTGTCTTTCTAATGCAATCTTTTACTTTATTTCATTTCATATTTTTCAAAGTAAGTTCACGTTATTGCATTTCCACACTATAAATATTGTCCAAAAAATAAAATTCACGAAAATGTAACCGTTCAGAAGAATGATTTATTGGATATTATTGAAATCAACCAAAATTTATGGATGTTTATGATAAGAATAAAATTATCAAAATTAAGAAATAAAGAAATAAAGGAAATAGCAATGTTAAAACTGACATCGTCCACCTCAAAAGACTAGATAATAAATTAATTTTAACACTGTATAGACGAGAAAATACGTGAATATATTAGTTGTATATGGAGAACAGTATATGACAAATATATATTCACAGTCGTCTAATGAAATTTTTACATTTTTTTTTTGTTGGTACACAACTAAACCAATTTAAAAAATGCAGACAACGACGAGTAAAATGATTGAAACGTCAAATCTAACAAGCTAAAATTCATCATTAGGATCACTAGATGCTGAGATATCTTTATTTTAAAATTTAAAATTTTAAACTTAAAAATTTATGCAAACACCTACGCAAAAGTTATGCAAGGTTACACATTTTTGCGTAACTTTACGAACCTTACGCCTAAAAAAAATTCCTGATGATGATAGCGGGATTTTTACAAATTCAATTAAATATTACATTATTTCTCGCAATAGTTTTAAAGTAATATATTTTTTTCATTCCTTTTGTCATCGGGGTGCAAGCTTGAACAATTTGGGATCCGGTGCAAGCTTATACCTTTCGTCATCGGGTGCAAGCTTGTACCTTTTGTCAGGGTGCAAGCTTGTACCTTTTGTCGGGTGCAAGCTTGTATCAGTACTTTTGTTATCGTTAATAATTTACTCATCGAGGTGCAAGCTTGAACAATTTGGGATCCGGTGCAAGCTTATACCTTTCGTCATCGGGTGCAAGCTTGTATCAGTATTTTTGTCATCGTTAATAATTTACTCATCGAGGTGCAAGCTTGAACAATTTGGGATCCGGTGTAAGCTTGAACCTTTCATCATCGGGTGCAAGCTTGTATCAGTATTTTTGTCATCACAATCACTGCGAATGTAACATGTAGATCATTTTCATATTAAACGAAATTTGTGTAACCATAATTGAGTTACTTCATTTTATTTTTAAATGTTAATTTTAATATATTACGTCCAGTGTTTGAAATTCGATGTGCGGAGTGTGCGGGCGCACAAATTTTGTAAAACTCCGCACATGACCTGTAAATTTCGTGCGCGCTGTGCGCGCACGAAAATTTTGTATGCATTTCCGCACATTCCCGCACATTGCGCACATTTCCGCACACTTGCGCACGTTTTCCTTATTTACCGCACATTCCCGCACACTTGCAAACACTGCATATTTTTTGTTAAATATCTAATAAAAATTAATTTATTCTTCAGTTTCTTACTTCTTTGCACAATTTTAAATATTTCTAAAAAATTCTGTTTTGTGAATTGTTCTATTACCTGTTTATCACTGTGGTCGGTTGGTATATTTTCCATATCAGATATGATTAACATGTGAATTCAAATAAGGTTTGCAAGTAGAATTTTAAATACAAGGTTTGCGAGTAGAATTTTAATTATATATGTAAGTATTTGCGCATTTGTGAATATTTCTCACGTTTGACACGTTGTCTTTTATACATTAACTAATGGAACAATATTTTCTGTCTATGAATACTAAAGAAAAACAAGTACAAAACAAAGATAATGGAAGTACAAATAAAAGAAAAAATGTAACAAGTGATGATAATCCTGCAGATAAAAAAATAAAAACGGCTAGTGCTCCAAATCCTCGATGGCTAGCAACACATGCATGGTTAGAATTTCGAAAGGTAGAAGATACAGTGTACATGTTTTGTAAATGGTGTGAAGAAGCAAAGTTTACTAATCAAATGGCCAAAGGAACATCTGTTTATAAAAAAGAGACAATTGATAGATATTTAAAAGTTAAAGATCATTTAATAGCAAAAAAACAGAGCGAAGATCTGAATAATATTATTGTTGGATTTGCGAAGCAATATGATAAAGATAAAGCTATTGTTATTCAACAAATGCGTTGTGTTTACTTTGTGTCAAAAAATTATATTTCGTTTAATGTATATCCAAAATTATGTCAATTAGTAAAATTAAAAGATCAAATTACTACTACTCCTCAAGTACTTGCCCTTCCGAAACAAATTATGGATAATACAATCTCAACTCGCTTAAGTTATGGTACATATGCGAATAATAACTCAGGAAAAATGTTGGAAAGATCGATAGTAAATGTAATTAAACAGGAGTTAAAGTGTGAAATTAAAAATTCTCCATTTTGGAGTATTATGATCGATGAGACAACCTCCATTGCCGACGAAAAACATTTGGCTATAGTCTCTAAGCATATGTCATGTAACGTTCCTGTATTACGTTTTATTGGATTAGTTGAGCTTGAAGATTGTACCGCAAGTAATATTTTTGAACAAATTTTAAGATTTATTGAAATTAATGAGCTTAATTTAAACAAATTGATTCACTTTGGGAGTGATGGTGCATCTACGATGGTTGGTAAGTAGTTGTCTTGAATTTTAGTATTATTAGAAGAATTTTATTTAAAATTATTTATTAATAGGGCGAAAAAATGGTGTAGCAGCAAAATTAAAGGAAGTTAGTCCATATGCTACCTCAGTTCACTGCATTGCTCATAGGCTTCATCTGGCCGGAAGGGATGCAGCAAATGAAGTCCAGTACTTTAAAGATTACGAAGCTATATCGATATGTAAAGAATTATATTCATATTTTAGCGGATCATATAAGAGAATGATGAATCTAAAAATGATTCAAGAAACTAACGATGACCCACAATTAACAGTATTAAATATTATTAATACACGTTGGTTATCATTATCTAATGTGGTATCAAATTTATATCAAATTTTAGATTTGATTATTGATGCTTTGAATTTTGATAAAATGAATGCTATTGATCAAAGAGATAGAGACCGAGCAACAAAAGTATTGGAATTATTGGATTCTAAATTTAAATTATCAACTATGTATATGGCCGATTTGACATATATCCTTTCCATCTTATGCAAAACCTTTCAAAAGGATAATATTTCATTATCAGAAGTTAAATATTCTTTGGATGTTGCAATTGCAACTATCACAACACAATTTATCGGAATTGATAATCAACCACCAACATATGGAGTAAATATTCAAAATTATTTACAAAAAAATCCATTTTACTATAATCATTTACCTGAAGATTTTACTCATTTTGCAAAAGCATTGGTTTGCAGCTTACAAGCCTGATTTCCACACAACAACTTGTACTATTCAATGAGAATTTTTGATCCAAAAGAACTGCCTTCTCGTAAAAGTGAATTGTCTTCATATGGAATAGGAGAGATTAAAACTTTATGTGAATACTTTGGCAATGAAAAAAATAAATCAGATGGTACAACAGTTGGTCCACTAATTAATAGCTTTGAGTGCCAAAAGGAATGGGGAATGGTAAAGCACGTTATGAAGACAGTTAGGGAATATAACATGATAGATGGATGGCATCATATTTGGAATACCCGACCTCAATTTGTTAATCAATTTCCAAATATTAACATATTGATTAATATTACTTTGTTAGTCCCATTATCAAATGCAAGTGTTGAGTGGGTATTCTCTCAACACAAGTTAACAAAGACAAGATTACATAATAGAATGAACGTTGAGTCACTTGAATCGCATTTAATGATACTACTTAATGCGCCTGATGATATTGAAGACTTTAATTGGGACAAAGTATTTAATCAATGGGAAAAAGAACAAGTGCGAAGGGTTAATCAAAATTAAGCAATTCATCTATCAATTTATACTACGTTATTTTTTATCCATTTTCGTAATAATAACATTTTAATACTTTTAATACTGTACATATTATTTAGTAAAATTAAAAACATTTTAGCATACTCATAAATATTCAGTATAATAAAAATTTTATTAACACTAATTTTAAAAATTTTTAATTTATTTAAAGTTTAAAAAATTATTGTATTTGATAAAAAAAATACTTCCGCACATCACTTGAGAATTGCGCACATAGAAATTTTAAATCATGTGCGCATTCCACACATCATTTAAAATTTGAATTTCAAACACTGATTACGTCTATACTAAATTAAGTAATCAATAGATCATCACGTGCTCTACTGGTTTTATAAAATCATTTTCCTTTTTCGCAATTATTTTTTTCTTTGCACTTACAAGATATTCACCTTAAAAACAAGCTTTTTTTTAAGATCCTTTTAAAAGTAAGAAAGAAAATGTAGTTTTGATTACAGAAATATATGTAATTTTACAAGAAACGATTTTTCTATGCTTATATTGTTTGTTTTTCGAACAGTTTTGCGTAAAACGCAAAAAATCAAATTTTTACTATTAACAAGGAGTTTTTTAAAAGTGGTATGATAATTAATACTCATTTATTTCACTTATTCTCATTAATTATTAACATATTCTCATATTCATAAACTACAATTGTTAGCTTTGGTATTATTTTCAGTCTATATTTATACTAATTTTCTTCTTTTTCTTCTTTGTTTTTAGTCTACGGTCAGTTCGAAAGGTTTAGGTGAGTTAATTCCTTTTTTTTGTCTTCTTTTATTACTTTAGTTTTCATTTTTAGTTCTTGCTTTTATTCTAGGCTACTGTTCTATTCAAAATGTCAGTTCACAGATTATGAGTGGGTTTAAAATTTTTTTTTCGTCCACTTTACTTATTTTTTTTCGTTTTGTTTAACTACCATCTGCTTTAAATTTTAAACGGCAGTTCTTGATTCCCCATGTGAGCCCCTATTGACTGGAGGGTTTGATCAGTGAGTTTATTTCGTCTTTTTTTCTTGTTATTTTTGTCTGTTACTTTATCTGTTACTTTCGTTCCATTCTTCATTTTTTCTTTTATGTTCAGGCTACTTTTCAGCTCTAAATCACAGATGAGTGGGTTTAACATTTTATTCCTTTTCTTTTTTTTTCTTTTTTATTTTTGTCAGATTCGAATTATAACAGTGGTTCTTGGATGAGTTTTAAGAAATTTTTTTC
>Ga0066654_10000431_pt1 | contig 11144 bp, 8 predicted proteins | sample GraSoiAngelo_103_FD_66715 | JGI IMG/M metagenome (GOLD analysis project Ga0066654, IMG submission 66715) | Grasslands soil microbial communities from the Angelo Coastal Reserve, California, USA - 14_0903_05_20cm | ecosystem: Environmental > Terrestrial > Soil > Grasslands | place: USA... | reverse complement strand
TGAGCTTTTCGACTGTATTGCGGAACTCGGGCTCGTCGGTCCAGCTGTCGTCCCAGACATGGAACTGAAGCAGGTCGATGTCGTCGACTCCGAGCGCACGGCGGACCTTCTCTACATACCGCATCACGTGATCGCGCGGGAATACCTCTGCGTATTTGTATTCGGGCGCAGCGGGCCACTTGCGGTTCTTGGGCGGTATCTTCGACGCAACGTACAGGCGCTTACCGTGATTCTGCTGTGCGATCTGGCCGATCAACTTGTCGCTATGACCTTGACCGTACGCCCATGCCGTGTCGAAGAAGTTGCAGCCAAGTTCGACGGAGAGTTGAAGCGACTCGAGGGACTGTTGATCCTGCGAGCCCGTCCAGCCACTCATCCCCCACAGCCCGTGACCGATTTCACTTACATTGAATCCGGTGCGACCCAGCTTGCGGAATTTCATCTGCTATCTCAAATCTCCTGGAGAGCATAGTAGCGATACAAGATCATGATGACCAGCGGGATGAAAATGTGAAGATCAGTTCGGGACAAGAGCTCAAAATCAGCAGGCGGTTTCCCTATACGTCGGCAACAACAACAGGGAGAAACACGAAGATAGTGCTCACTTCCGCCGATAAACGCGCACGTAGTCAACCAACATCCTCTGGGGAAATTGCGTGGTGTCGTCAGGATTGCCCGGCCAATAACCACCGACCGCGAGGTTTAGCAGGATGAAGAACGGATGGTCATACACCCACTCCGCGCCTTGCGGAAGATCAGACGGTCGGCGTGTCGCATAGAGCTGGCCATCGACGTAGAAGCGGATCTCCTGTGGTTCCCACTCAACCGCAAAGATGTGGAAGGCGTCGCTGAAACGTCGATTCTTCGGCAGCGTGAATAGAGAGCCAATGCCGTGCTCACCGGAGTATCCAGGGCCGTGAATGGTTCCGTGTGCGATGGAAGGTTCGCTGCCGAGGTTTTCAACGATGTCAATCTCTCCGCACGCCGGCCACTTGATGGTGGAAATGTCGTCGCCGAGCAGCCAGAACGCCGGCCAGATACCTTTTCCTTGTGGCATGCGGATACGCGCCTCGAAGCGCCCATAGGCCTGGGAGAACTTGCGTTGCGTCTTGAGTCGCGCCGAAGTGTAGTTTCGCGTGACACCGTCGTGACCATTGTAAACCTGGCGGATCGACTCAATGACCAGCGCTCCGTGCTCCTGGCGAGCATTGCGAGTGCTGGTTGTGTAGTACTCCAGTTCCTGGTTGCCCCAGCCATTCCCACCGGTTTCTGCATTCCATTTTTGGGAATCGACCGGCGTGCCGTCAGGTCCGCTGAATTCGTCGCTCCAGGTCAGAACCCATTTAGATGAGGATTGTTCTTCTGCGTAAACTCCTGTGAGAGTGACGAATGCAGTGATCAGGGCCAATATGAGGGAATGCAATTTCATACTGGGAACGTTATTGAAACGGATTGCCCTTGCGTTCTGCCGCAGCGAGAGACTAACACCAGTTTATAAACACTGCCACTGCACACTTGTTGGAGTTCCCGCCACGCAAGGGCACGCGGGAATGCCCGCTTGTGCCATGCCTTGACTATCTACAAGAAGTTGTAGATTATCTACACATGGGTAGGCCAAGCGACCTTGTACAGGGCACACTCGATCTGCTGATTCTGCGAACTCTTGCACTCGAGCCAAAGCACGGCTGGGCGATCGCCAAGCGCATTGAGCAGATCTCCGGAGAGGTGCTGCAGGTGCAACAAGGATCTCTTTATCCCGCATTACACCGGCTCGAACAACAGGGTTGGATCAAAGCGGAATGGTCAGAAACGGAAACTGGACGTTCAGCAAAGTTTTATTCGCTCACTCGCGGCGGCCGCGAGCAACTCGAGAAAGAAAAGGCGAGTTGGGAACGGCTTTCTGCAGCCATCAATCTAGTACTGCGCAAAGCTTGAGGAATAGCGATATGCGTTGGTTCGATCAATTAAGACTGAGACTGCGCACCCTCTTCATGCGCGAGCGAGTTGAATCGGAACTGAATCGGGAATTTAAGTTCCATCTCGAACAGCAAATTGCAGAGAACCTGGCCGCCGGAATGACTGCGGACGAGGCACGCTACACAGCTCTGCGTCGCATCGGTGGAATCACGCAGCTTCAGGAGCGCTGTCGCGAAGAACGCGGTCTGCACTGGGTTGAAACCACTCTGCGCGACACCCACTATGCGCTCCGTTTGCTGCGCAAGGCGCCGGCGTTCACGGCTGTGGCTGTGCTCTCGCTAGCGCTCGGCATTGGTGCGAATACCGCGATCTTCAGTCTGATCGATTCCATTCTGTTGAATTCGCTGCCGGTGAAGGATCCGCAACAATTGGTGTTTGTCCGCACGAATCGCGTTAAAGTCGGAAATTTCGAGGTTTCCCGCACAATTCTGAATCGCGACTTCCAGCAGATACAGGAGCGCGCTACCCAGATTGAAGGCATTGCCAGCGAAATGGCTGAAGAGCGGCTGAGTGTCGCGATCGGGGGCCATGCCGAACTGGCGCCGGGGGACTTCGTTTCCGGCGACTACTTTCGCGTCTTGGAGATGCAAGCCCAACTTGGCCGTACACTCGTTGCGGCTGACGACGCTCCCACAGGAAATAGTGGCGGTAGCGGTTGGGCAGCAATGATCAGTAATGGCTACTGGGAACGCCGCTTTGCTTATGATCCCGGAGTAATCGGGCAGCGCATTACGGTGAATACGGTTCCATTTGTGATCGTGGGCGTGATGCCCCGCAGCTTTGATGGATTGACGGTGGACCAGCCAATCGACGTTGTGATGCCGGCGATCACGTGGAAGCAGGTCGACGGCGGTTCCGTTTCGGGAGGTCTGCCGATGCCTGACGATCCCTCGGGCAGCACGATTATTGCTCGCGTCAGGAAAGGCGTCCCGCAGAGCAAGGCTGCCGCTCAGTTGACCGTGATCTTTAAAGACGCCGAGCTTGCACAGCAGGGGCTCACATCCGCAGTCAAAGAAGAGATTCAGAAGCGCTCGATTGAGTTCCAACCAGCCGCGCGTGGATCCAGTATGCTGCGCCGGCGGTTCTCCGACCCATTACTCGCGCTGATGGCGGTCGTCACCCTGGTGATGCTGATCGCCTGTGCAAACATCGCAAGTCTGTTGCTGGCGAAAGCCAGCGTGCGGCGAAGGGAGATCGCAATCCGTCTGAGCCTCGGCTCCTGCCGCAAACGCATCATTCGGCAACTTCTTACTGAGAGCTTCCTTCTCTCCATGCTCGGATGCGCTGTCGGTATATGGTTCGCAATTTTCGCGCGCGACATAACGCTTAAACTTGGCGCGGGTTCCAGTTTCCAGGTTTCGCCTAGCACTATGCATTGGGACTTCCGCTTGCTGTTCTTCGTCACGTCGGTCTGTATCCTCAATGCATTGCTCTTCGGTGTAATCCCTGCACTGCGCGCAACCAGCGTTGATCCTAATGAGGTTCTCAGGGGAACCCAGGCTGCCCACCTGTCGGCACGACTTCCGTTTGGTCGTCTGCTTGTGACAGCTCAGCTGGCGGTCTCGCTCGCACTGGTCGCTGGAGCGGGCTTGTTCCTCGGAAGCCTGCGAAATCTTTATTCGGTCGACTTGGGATTCGATCAGGAGAATCTGGTCATGGCTACTCTTGATCCACATCTCGTTGGTTTCGATAATGCACGAACCAAAGCTGTGTACCAGCAAATGCTCGAGGACCTTAAGTCGTTGCCGTCGGTCACCTCTGTGAGCCTAATGAACAACCGGTTGTTCGCCGGCCGAGCTCATCTCACTGGAGCAAAGGTAGTTGGATATGTGCCGCAGCCGGGAGAAGACAGTTCTAATTCCTGGATTCTTACCTATGGAGTAGGCCCACATATCTTTGAAACTTTGCGAATGCCGGTAGTCAAAGGTCGTGATTTCGGCGAAGCTGACAATGTAAGTGCGCAGCCAGTCGCAATTATCAATGAAGCGATGGCCTCTCATTATCTACGCGGCAAAGATCCCATTGGCCAAAAGATCACATTCGGACCCGATGAAGAACCTGCGGAGATCGTAGGCGTCGCCCGCAATGCGCATTACTTCGATGTACAGGACGAAAAACAGGAGGCGATCTTTACTCCGCTATTGCAAGTCAAGACGAAAGACTTCGGTTCGGAAGAAACCGTGGTCATTCGTACCAATGGCAAGCCAGAGCAGGTCGCGAACGATCTTCGAGCTGTTGTTCGCCGAATCGATCCCAACCTTCCTGTGTTCGATGTCACTAGCATGGCTATGCAAGTGCAAAGCAATCTTTCGACACCCCGCCTCATGGCCACACTATCCAGTTTCTTCGGCCTCCTGGCGCTCACCCTTTCCGCGATTGGTCTTTACGGCTTGCTTGCGTACAGAGTAACGAAACGCACTGGCGAAATCGGCATCCGCATGGCGCTGGGCGCCGATCGGAGAAGCATTCTGGGATTGATCCTGGGCGAAACAAGTCAAATGGTACTGATCGGAATCGCAGCAGGTGTGGCGATTACGTGGTTCGCTTCGCGTCTGATCAAGACCATGATTTATGGGCTTACGACGCACGACGTTCGTGTGTTCATCCTCAGTGCGCTCCTTCTTCTCGTGGTTGCGATGTTCGCAGCATTTCTGCCCGCTCGCCGGGCCGTGAACGTCGATCCCATGGTGGCGCTGCGATACGAATAGCTTGTAGACGCGCTCACGTATTCATGACCTGATATTGTTGAAGGAAAGTGCGGAAGCGAATGGGATCCGGTGATCCTCCCGGTCTTCAAAACCGGCGCTTGTCAGGCTCGACCTGGCAGGGGTGTGTTCGACTCGCACACGCTTCCGCCAATTTCAACAACTTAGCTAGGCTTGCGTGCCGTTTTCGTGCCGTTGAGAGCTAAAGCCACTACTTTGCTATGAGCCGTGGACATTTCGTCCGTGACCACGTCCCCATACACGTTCATCGTTGTTCTGATGTCAATCTGAAGTCGGTCAATCAAGTGGGGGATGGTACACAAACTGCGCGAACTCCTCGTACGTTTACCTACGATTCGCTTTCGGAATTAATTACCGCCGCAAATGGAGAGTCCGGCACGATTTGTTACGGCATTTGGTCAAGCGCCACCTGCATTAATGGATATGACGCTGACGGCAACTTGTTGCACAAGACGGATGCACGCGGAATGACTGTGAACTATGGTTATGACGCGATCAATCGTCTGACGATCAAGACGTATTCAGATGGTTCTGCGAGCCGCGAGTTTTACTACGACGCGGCAAACCACGGTTATTCCGTTGGTCGCCTTACACATGCATCGAACGACGTGAATGATGCCTTTGATCCCTCCTACGACAAGATGGGAAGGATCATAGGTGAGACTTGGTGTATCCCCAGCGCGTGTGACTACACAACGCACATCACTGCGGAATACGATTTGGCCGGAAATATGAAGTCGCTCACGTATCCGAGTGGCCGGAAAGTCACCTTCCGTCATGACAACGGCGCAAATCGCCTCAGCCTTGTCAATTACGACAGTTATGGCAGCCTTGTCAATTACGACAGTTATGGCGGTTCGACAGTGAATTCTCCGTATTTCACAGCCACACTTTCTCCAAGCGCTTGGGCTTATTGGCCTGCTGGTTCCTTCCGTCTTGGAACGTATGGCAACGGTGTCCAAGAGACCGTGAGCTTTAACAATCGCTTGCAGGCGAGCGCGATCCTCCAAACGAACACAAATAACAGCCAAGTGTTATTCAACAAGAGCTACACGTATCCCGATGCGAGCCACGGAAACGGCAACAACGGTAATGTGATGAGCATTATCGATAACCTCACGAGCGCAAAGACCCAGTCTTTCAGCTACGATCAGCTCAATCGGATTCTTAATGGCTCTCAGAGTGACGGCGGATTCAACGTATCCTTGTCTTACGACCAATATGGGAATATGAATTCCTCTGGAACATGGGGCTTCCAGAATGCTTTTGACCAAAACAATCGTCTTTCAGGTTGGAATTATGACGCGGCGGGAAACCTCCAGTGGGACGGTGCGCACAGCTACGCTTATGACGCCGAGAGCCGGGTGAAGACTATAGACGGCGGCGGAGCGACCTACACGTACGGACCAGATGGAGAACGAGTCAGAAAAGACGTCGGTGGTTCGTTTACAGAATACCTTTACTTAAATGGGCAAGTGATAGCTGAAAAAAACGCGGTTGGATGGACCGACTACATTTTTGCGGATGGCAAGCTAATCGCCAAGAGCACGTCTTCGGCAATTGCGAGTAATCAGTACTATCACGCGGATCATCTTGAGAGCACGCGCCTAATGACTGACTCGGTAGGCAGTACCGTCTCTAATTGCATCTATGCTCCCTTCGGGCAGGAAGTTTCGTGCTCACCTAGCAATGCGTCGAATCACTACAAGTTTACGGGGAAGGAACGAGACACCGAGTCCAATCTGGATTACTTCGGAGCTAGATATTACGCTGCTTCAATGGGACGTTGGATGAGCCCGGACTGGAGTGAAGATCCAGACCCAATTCCTTACGCAGACTTGGAAGATCCGCAAACCCTAAATCTTTACACGTATGTTCGCAACAACCCTATAGGTCTAAATGATCTAGATGGACACCTAATGCTGAGGACTCCAAACGAATGCTATTACAAATGCAAGTGGGAGCACACTGATTACCTCCAGAAAGCAATGCTTTTTACGCAGTTGGTGATTGCAGTCGAATACCAGCTATTTTTCAGTAAGGATCGTAAGGCATCGACCCCTCCAGCTGTCCCCGCCGAGGACACGAAGTCTGCCTCGCCTCCGGCCAATTCTGGAAACAACCAAGACAAAAAAGGAGACAAGGAAAGCAAGGCAAAACAGGACGCCGAAAAAGCAAGAGACAGCAAAAAAGCCGACGAGCAGATCTCTGGTTCCGCAAAACGATCAAAGTCGTATCATTCAGAATACGGCGACAAGACTTTAGGAGAACTAAAAGAACTCGCGAAAGGTGGGGACAGAAAGGCAGCACAAATGAAGAAGCTGATAGAAAATGCAGAGCGATTGTCCCAAAAAAGGCCAAAGTGAATCAGAAGTTGAGAGACTCGATCAATGTCCTTATGCAGCAGAATGAGTATGCATCGGCCTTGGATGTGATCCGCAAAGCTGAGCTGTCAGGAGAGCCAACATCGGAACTGCTTGTCTGGGAAGCAAGACTCTTGCAGCTAGGAGACGAGGGAACCCCTGAGGAAGTCGAAGAAATTCTTAGACGTGCGATCAAGCTTGAACCTGGCTTTGTGGAGGCGCATGTGGAGCTAGGCTGGTTCCTGCTAAATGTTCAGGATTCTGCAAGTTTGGCCCAAGACGCGTTTCGGCAGGCGCTCAAACTCCAGGTCGAAACAAACTCAGAAATTGTGCTTGGATTACTGAAGTGTTCCCAGGAAATCTCACCTGACAGAGTTGGCTCGGATCTTCGGGACGAGTTGATCCAGTCCCTGGTCGATTCCAAAAGCATCAAAGAAGGTCTTGAAGATTAGACTCACGCCTGTCAGGTCATATGATAGGCGTAAGTTTTATGGAATCAAATGCGCAGCAGTTCTCGCAAAGCCAACATAGCCGCCAAATTTCGCAGTCTTAGCAATCGCCTGATTCCGGAGAATCTGCCCGTGCCGAATCAAATGATCGATGAGAAGCTTGCTTCGCAACCTCATAGGTCACCGAAGCGGAATCGTAGACGCGAAATTCAAAGACATGAGCCATTGCAAGGAAACAATCGGGCAGGAGTATGACATTCCTGACGGTCAACAGGAGATATACCGAAAGGTCGCTGAAGCGACTGGAATTGCGCTCATCAAAGCAGCAGATGAGGCACTTCAAGTGTGACAAGCCGGTATCTGACTCCGTGGCCTGAAGCCTACCAAATTACGTCATGTATCTCCGATTCGTCACAACGCGCATTGACGAGGACTCACACAAGCCGCAGGCAAATTTGTAAAGGTCGAAGGGCACATAGCCTTCGCGTTCCTCAACTAGGAAATTCTTCAGCCCTATCAGCAGGTTTCGCCATTGTTGTTGGTTATCGCTTTCTTTGAGGTCTTCGAGAATCGTTGTTGAGGAGCAAATGTCGAAAACGACCACAGTCTTTCGTTCTCGGAGGAGGTCTTCTTTGGGATTGGTCATGGCGGTCGAGTAGGAGGATTTTACCCCTACCGTTCTTCCGGAGAACGGTGCGCTCTATCCGCGCTCCGTTTATCCGTTTAGGCATGATTCCTAAGGTTTCTGATGTCATCCGCTGACTTGCATTTGAAACTGCGTTCCACTTTTCCCGTGCTGTTTCCGTGCCGTTCACGCTGCCTTACATCTAAAACGGTGTATTTCATGCCATCTGCTGCGCTGTAAGTTGTTGAGTTAACGTTTATGCGCGGATTCGACTCGCACACGCTTCCGCCAGATCCCTGCGCCAAGTTTTCGCTAACAGGAAAAGAGACGCAGCATGCTGCGTCTCTTTCGGCTCGAATCTGGAGCACCGGGCCGGAGTTGAACCGGCGATGCGAGCTTTGCAGGCTCGTGCCTTAGCCACTTGGCGACCGGTGCTTGAAAAGCAGCTACAAGCAATTAGCGATCAGCAATAAGCTCCTGAACGCTGATCTGCGGCCACGAACTTGATGTCAGTCCGCTGCTGCTGCCGCTAACTTCTTCTTCGTGAAATACCAGTCTGTGACGTCGACACCGGTGCCGTTCGATTGGACACGTCTTTCGGCGTCGGCTTGAGTAATCGGGGCAGGAACGATCACGGCATCTCCCGGTTTCCAATTTGCCGGTAAGGCGCAAGCGTTCTGGTCTGCCGTCTGCAACGCTTCGAAGACACGAAGGAGTTCGTCTACGTTACGGCCGAGGTTCAGGGGATAGTACAGCAAAGCGCGAATCGTGTTCTTCGGGTCGATGAAGAAGACGGCACGAACCGCCGCCGTATCGCTGACTGCTTCGTGCACCATGCCGAAAGCTTGTGCGACTTTCTGATCCAGGTCAGCGATCAGGGGGAACTGGACTTTCACTTTGAATTTGTCTTCGATGTTACGAATCCACGCGATGTGCGCGTAGATACTGTCTACGGCGACTCCCACAGGTTGCACGTTGAGGCGTTCGAACTCTGCGTGACGGCGTCCGAACTCAACGAACTCAGTTGTGCACACCGGAGTGAAATCTGCAGGATGGGAGAACAGCATCACCCACTTACCCTTTGCGGTGTAGTCAGTAAGACGAATCACGCCGTGCGTTGACTTAGCAACGATCTCCGGAGCCGGCTCGTTGATTCTTGGAATGCGAGAAGCAGTTGTGTCTGTGCTCATAGAATCTCCTCTAGTTTTACCTGAAAATTAAAAACCCACCCGGCGCTGCCGGGTGGGTTTGAGAGAACTTGCGCGAGTTCCCGGTCAGCAATTAGGCCGCATGGGTTGACAACAGCAAACGCAACACGTGACCGGGAAGTTCATCCTCATAATTCGATTCTCAGGATTGTATCGCGATTCATCAAAAACTAGGCAATTTTCTCAATGCTTGTCCCGGAACATGCGTAATTGCGGTCCGTGCTGGACTTCATCACCGTCTAGACTCAGCGTGCTGCGTTCTGCAATCCTATCTCATCCAACGCTGCAATTAAGATAACCATATGATTAGTGTCACTCGCCGTCGTTTGCCATATGTATTCATGGATGTGTTTACTGACCGGCCCTTGGAAGGCAATCAGCTTGCGATCTTCACCGATGCTCGTGGATTGTCGACGGGCGAGATGCAGGCGCTCGCGCGCGAGACGAATCTTTCCGAGACGACGTTCATTCTGCCTCGCGAAGTTGAAGAGGAGCGCCGCGACGGCACACGCGTGCGCATTTTTACAGTTCAGGAGGAGCTTCCATTTGCCGGGCATCCGACATTAGGTACGGCCTACTATTTACATCGCTTCGGTGGCACCAACGAGATATGGCTCGATCTGAAAGTTGGAAAAATTCCAGTGCGCTTCCGCCAGGAGAACTCCGAGAAATCATTCGGCGAGATGCGTCAACGCGATCCTGAGGCCGGAGTGGTACACGACAAGGAACAGATTGCACGCGCAGCGGGCCTGTCACTCAATGAAATCGCACCGGATCTTCCAGTGCAGACATTCACAACGGGACTGCCCTTCATCATCGTTCCTGTCATTTCACTAGACGCCATTCGCAAAGTGGGGCCTTGGAGCAAGTTGGCCCAGTACCGTGAACGTGGCGATGGAGGCTTGTTCTACTTTGTCACTGCAGAGACCGTAGATCCGCAGGCAAAGCTGCATGCGCGCATGCCTTTTTATAACGGAGATGATCCGGCGACTGGATCAGCAGCAGGATGTTGTGCAGCGTGGATGGCAATGCACGGAGTCATCGAGCGCGGAGAGACGGCGATCATTGAGCAGGGAATCGAAGTGCACCGTCCGAGTCGCATTTATGTGCGGGCAGAAAAGTCCGGTGACAGAGTGGTCAACGTACACGTCGGTGGATATTGTGTGGAAGTCGCGCGCGGAGAGATTTGGATCTAGCCTGCCTAATTCTGTTCCTCTCAATTTTCCGGCATTTTTTGAGCGATTTTTTCCTGTCAGTTTCTTGCCAAAAAAAAATCTCGATTAGCGGCCAAGGCACTTTACACGAGCGACCACTCAGCCGTAGGATGCAAAAACGCTTCTCACGAAATGATCGCCCTTTCGAAAAGAAAATCTAGAACAGGCAGGCCGTCCTGAACGCGGGTTCGGGCGCTGTGAATGTTGAGCTGAGCGTCGCGCATCTTAAGAACGATGCTGCGCCTCTTCTTCGGGTCCATTCCTGCGCCTACTCCGAGTTTTGCGACTGACCTTCCGCTACCCTCCGCAATGTTGCGGATGGAAACGTACGGTAATCATGCGACCGAAAAAAGTTATTCTCTGCATCGACGACAACGAACAATCTCTCTCCATTCGAAAATTCATGCTGGAGACGCGCGGGTACCGTGTGCTCACTGCGAGCAGCGGCCGCGAAGCGATCGAGATGTTTCAACACTCTGGCGCCATCGACCTGGTTCTTACTGATTTAGTCATGCCCGAGATGGATGGCGCGGAGGTCGTCCGGGTTCTTAAAGAACTTGCGCCTGAAACACCGATGATCCT
>Ga0066654_10000419_pt1 | contig 11220 bp, 8 predicted proteins | sample GraSoiAngelo_103_FD_66715 | JGI IMG/M metagenome (GOLD analysis project Ga0066654, IMG submission 66715) | Grasslands soil microbial communities from the Angelo Coastal Reserve, California, USA - 14_0903_05_20cm | ecosystem: Environmental > Terrestrial > Soil > Grasslands | place: USA... | reverse complement strand
CTCACAACCAACCAGTCAACCCTCAAGAGTGCTATAGTATTAACGCCAGTATACAGTATGGCGGGACTTGTGAAAAGTCAGTGAACCATTTGACCGCATTTTCATAAACCGGCTATACTGATACTAAAGTAATCATTACATTGAACATCGAGAGACGAAAGGAAGTCTAAGCAGTGAAAATATATGGCCGGATTACGGTCTTTCCTATTATGCCCGCTCGTATCAGTCGTTTGTATGAGCTAGCGTATAATTTATGGTGGAGTTGGCATCCCCAAGCTCGTGTTCTCTATAGCACCCTTGATGCAACCCTCTGGGAGCAGGTGGGACATAATCCCGTGCACTTTCTCTGTGAGGTGAAACCACAAATACTTGAGCAGGCAGCAGAAAATACAGAATACTTACAACAGTACGAGAGTGTAATCCAGGCATTCGATCACTATATGCACCCACGCCCTGACGAAACTTGGTTCTCACGTACCTATCCAGAACTTGCGACGAACATTATTGCTTATTTCTCGGCAGAATTTGGCTTAGACGAGTCACTACCCATCTACTCAGGCGGCCTGGGCATTCTTTCCGGTGATCACTGTAAAGAAGCCAGCGACCTGGGACTCCCATTTGTTGGCGTTGGTTTTCTGTATCCGCAAGGCTATTTTCATCAGCGCATCAATCGTGAGGGTGTGCAGGAAGCCATTTATGATAAGCTGCACTTCTCACAAGTGCCTGCTACGGCGGCAGTCGGTCCTGATGGCAACGAAATAGTCATTAGCGTTGATCTGCCCGGTCGCCGCATCTATGCTAAGATCTGGAAGCTGATGGTGGGACGTATTCCGCTCTATTTGATGGATACAGATGTAGCACCAAATACGCCCGCCGACCGCGAACTCTCTGCACGGCTCTATGGAGGCGATCAAGAAATACGTATCTCGCAAGAAATTATGCTTGGTATTGGTGGTGTACGTGCATTGCGCGCGCTCGGCATTACCCCGGCAGCCTGGCACCTCAATGAAGGACATGCCGCCTTCCTCAATCTGGAACGCTGCCGCGAACTGATTTCCAGCGGGATGAGCTTCCACGAGGCATGCGAGATTGTTGCAGCGAACTCGCTTTTCACTACCCACACTCCTGTCCCAGCTGGTAATGATACCTTTAGCTATGATCTAATTGATAAGTATTTCAGCTCCTACTGGGGGCAACTCGGCTTGAGCCGCGACCAGTTCATGGATGTAGCACGCGAAGAACACGGTTGGGGTTCTACCTACAGCATGACAGTGCTGGCATTGAAACTTACAGGCAATCATAATGGGGTCAGTGAACTGCATGGAGCAGTTTCGCGCCGTATGTGGCAGTTCTTATGGCCAGGTATTGACACGGATGAGGTCCCCATCGGCTCCGTCACCAACGGTGTCCACACCCTTACATGGATTGCTCCTGAAATAGATGCCCTCTTTGGGCATTACCTCGCTGAGAACTGGCATGAATATATCGATGACCCGACCTTCTGGAATGAGCGTATTCATAACCTCCCAGACGAAGCATTATGGAGGACACATGTACTACGTAAAGAGTTGCTGATCGCTTATGCACGCCACCGCCTGAAACAACAACATCTGCGCCTGGGCGAAGGTACACTACAAATAGCCGAATTTGAGCGTATGTTAAATCCTAATGCGCTCATCCTTGGTTTCGCACGTCGTTTCGCCACATATAAACGAGCGGCACTCATTTTCCGCAATGGGGAACGTCTACAGCGCATTTTAAACGACCCACAACGTCCCGTACAGATTATCTTCGCCGGGAAAGCACACCCAGCCGATGAACCTGGTAAAGGATTGATCAGGCAGATTTATGAGGCTTCACGCAGCGAGAAGTTTAAAGGGAAGATTCTCCTGCTGGAGAATTACGATATCGATATGGCGCGTTATCTTGTGGCCGGAACCGACCTCTGGCTCAATAATCCAATTCGCCCTCACGAGGCGAGCGGAACGAGCGGTCAGAAAGCAGCCTTAAATGGTCAACCCAACTGTAGCGTCCTGGATGGCTGGTGGGCAGAGGGCTATAACGGTAAAAATGGTTGGGCCATTGGTGAAGAACGTGAATACCATGATCAGAATGCACAGGCCGAGGCCGATAGCATCTCACTCTATGAGACATTAGAAAACGAGATTATCCCCACCTTCTTTGAACGCGATGCCAACGGTCTGCCCTCTCGCTGGATCAGTATCATGAAAGAAGCCATTCGCACCTGTGCACCACAATTCAGTATGCGCCGTATGGTCAAAGACTACACGACTCGCTATTACATTCCAGCAATACAGCAAGGTGAGCAGGTTGCTCAAAATCGCTACCAACAGGCTCGCACCCTTGCCGTCTGGAAGGACCGTATCTATCGCAGTTGGCATATACTAGAATTGTACGTTGATGGACGCCGTGAAGGACAATTAAGTCTGGGCGAAGGCATTGATATACGTGCCTGGGTACGTATGGATGGGATGAACCAAGATGATATTGCTATGGAATTAGTCTACGGTGAAGTGAAAGATGAACAGGTTCAGCCACAAAACACTTTGCTGATGAACTATACGAAACGCGAACTGGATGGCTCATACCGCTATGACATCAATCTCAAGCCAGAAGATAGCGGTAGTATCGCTTACAATGTGCGTGTCGTGCCAACACACCCGTTGCTTAAAAATAAATACGAGCTGGGCTTGATCCGCTGGGGTTAAACGCAAGGGAGTAGCAGAGGCCAAGGCACCCATAAAGGATGCCCCCACAATGGTACGGAGACAGCTCGCAGGCCGTGCGCGTACCATTGTGGGGGCACCCATAAAGGACAATACCAGTGAAATAAGCCCCCCACCCACCCCCAGGGCACCCACAAGGGATGCCCCTACAATGGTACGGACACCCCTCGCAGGCCGCTTCGTACTATTGTAGGGGCATCCCTTGTGGGTGCCTTGGGGAGGGACGGGCGGCTTATTTCACTGGTATTGTCCTTTATGGGTGCCTGCTAAGACCCTTCAGTCTCTTTGCTACTGCTTTTTCACGCCCTTGAACTTGCTGGTTCCAGCTTCGTATGACGATAGGTAAAGATGTGATGAAACGAGAAATTATAGAACAAGACAATAATCAATGCGATAGCTTGCCCGACAATGGAGACGACATGCCCAACATAGGTGAAACCAAACTGGATCATAAAGGTCAACACACTGCCACCAATTGCCGTAATATGAAAACGCAAGCAACGCGCACTCCATGAACGATTATGCCCGTTTAGATGTCTAAACGTGAAATAATCATTAGGAATAAAGTTTGCCAGAATAGAGAGTTCAGCAGACAAGATAGATGCAATTACATTATGTACCCTGTCATCAACGGGCAACCCTACCACATGGTATACCAGAAAGAACACTATGAGATTTACTAAGGCCGCACAGCCGCCAATCAGCACAAACATGGCAAAGCGTTGTAATAGTCCCGCTCGTCCATTAGTCATACTATCTACAATATCGAATATCCTATTGAGAAAAGCCCAGGGATACGGACGATAACTAGGCAAGCGAAGCTCCGCTAAGGGCTTCTCTTGCACTCCTTGGTCCAGATGTGACGCGACAGGAACTTCCTCCAGATTACATTGTGCCATAAATTTCTCCAAAGATAGCCATACATTTTACACAGCCAGTCCTTGTTCAAGAACGGTCTATCAGACCAGAAGGTAACGAGTGCTCATCCGTTACCCAATTCTGGCTAGTGCATAATCCCAAAACCTTTTGGGGAATGGAAGCATTTGGGGACACCCCAAACCCCGCCAGGGTGCTTCGCCCCCTGGCCCCCCCCTTATACCTCTCTTGCTTCTGCACTAGCTAACCCGATCCTGTGACTGACAAATGCCATCTACTCTTTGAGAGAAAGTTATCGCTGAACAGCTAGATAACGCTGCTACGACTCCTTTTCGGGCCGTCAGGCTGCCGTTCCAATACGCAACCCTATAAAGAGTGCACCAGCCTCAGGCACAGCTTCCAGTAAAGAAAACGTATTGCCATAGGGGTCCTCAAAGATCGCCTCCACACCATATAACTGCCTGGTAGGAGCGCTCACAAACTTGACTCCCCTTGAGAGGAGTATCTTGTATGTCTCATCACAATTCTTTGTATCAAATATCCAGGAGACCTCCTGCCTCATAGAGGCTATCAACTCATTCACGTGCTCTTCACCATGCAACGCGATATCTGGTTGCGCAAGGGCGAGCTGTGGCCGCTGTTGTCCTTTAGATGCAACGGTCAGCAAACGTAGGCCAGGCCCATACGTGATATCAATCCGTTTTTCCAATCCAAGCTTCTCGGTATAAAACTTGAGCGCTTCGTCCTGATCCCTTACCAGGACAGAAATTACCGTAAGTGGTGTAACAAGCTTCATGGGCTCCTGCTGTCTAGTTCTCTGTTTTCAAAACTCTGTGTACCTTCTTACCACTAATTCTTTTTGGTACCTGTTCATTATATAAAACGTTCGTTCTATTTTCAAGAGGTTTGTCCTATTTTTACCATCAATTATTATGCCCCTCCGAACCATCCCCCAACAAGGCCAAGAACACAACAAGACTGCATGGCATGATTACCCGTGATATGTACTATATAGGTTAGTTTTATGTTTTGCTATTTTCCACGCCAATAGCAATATTTACGTGTTACTATCTGATAAGGGTTTATCATCGTGTATTACAAAATCAGACAACAACGGCATCTGCTCTTCTATACACTGTGTCTAGCATATATCGGTACTGGCATCTCTGGCCCGTTACCAGGACCAGCTCTGACGTTACTAGCAACTCATACCCATGTAGGTCTGGATACCATTGGTTGGGCCTTTACGGCAACATCACTCGGCTTCACCATAGGAGTCGTGCTAGTGGGCAAGCTAAGCGAGCGTATCCATGCCAAGTACATCTTAATGGCTGGCCTGACAACGCTTGGTCTGGCAACCGCTCTGCTCCCTTGGACCGAGAGTTTTGCCATGCTACTCATACTGTCTCTTTGCTCAGGCATAGGCAATAGTTTGATTGATGTCAGCATTAATGTCCTTGCCGCGATCGCATTTGAAGAGAGATTGAACGAGACGCTTAACTATATCCACAGTTCATTTGGTGTTGGTGCATGTGTAGGACCGCTCTTGCTCTCAGTCTCACTTGAGACCTCCCATAATACTACCTGGGCCTTTCTAGCCGGTGCACTACTCTGCCTGATAGCTGTAATATTGCTGTCACCACAAGCAGTGGTTAAGGCTGCACCTCCTAGCAAAACTAACGTGCACTCTAAGAGGCAATTCTCAAAGAGGGAAAACGGGTCGCGGATCAGCAGTACCCGTGTGAGAGTGGTACCATTGCACACAGCCAGCTACGAGACGGCTCTCACACGACCTAATGAGATGCCTCAGCATCGTATCATAATGCACAGAGGACTCTGGCTGATGGCATTGCAAATGTTTCTCTACATCGGAGGTGAGATTGGCTTCGGTAACTGGGTGACAACAACGATCAGTCAGAGTGCACAGCTAGCGCTTGCCTTCGCAGCACCAGCCACTACTATATACTGGTTCGGCCTGGCTATAGGCAGGCTCCTGAGCGCTCAGCTACTCAAGCGCGACATTTTGAACGATTATCAGTTGCTCTACCTCAGTATCCTTGGTGGTAGCCTAAGTGTTCTTTGTGTAGCGTTTTTTCCCACGCTCCTCTGGCTCAGCTTTAGTGCAAGCCTGCTCACCGGACTCTTTTTTGGGCCGATCTACCCAGGCATTATGGCACTGGCTTCGCGCAGATTCGTGCACGCAGTCAATACTGTTTCCAGTGTGCTCGTCTTTAGTGCGGGAGCTTCTGGTCTGGTCTTTCCTGTGATTATTGGGATTATGCTCACGCACGTTGGCGTTGCCAGTGCAATGACTATTCCGGCGTTGACGATATTGGCTATTGTGTGGCCGCTTTATGTGACTATGAGAAAGTAGAGTGTTAGCTGCACTACAGGCGCATCATCGGCTACAAGGTACAAAAGGCTCACTCCCCGCTCAAAATGTGTACTCAAGCAACATACCAATCATTAGAAATTCTGATGTACAATATTTTGAGGATCTTCGTTCAGCGAAGAGCTAGATAAGAAAGCCAGCCTGCATTAGACAAAGGCAAAACCAATCTATACAGGCCACTCAAGCTCCTTTCCCGAATACGGATTGAAACTATGAAAGCAGTACGATTTGCCCAATATGGCGATCCCGACGTGCTACAGCTTCAGGAAGCGCCAGACCCAATACCAGGACCGGAAGATGTCCTAGTAGAGATCAAGGCAACAACCGTTAATCGCCTCGATCTCTTCCAACGCAATGGGAGCCGACCAGTAGGCAAGCTGCCATTTACACCTGGTCTTGAGGCAGCCGGGATCGTCGTCCATGATGCACATGATTTCCGTGCAGGAGAACACGTTCTCACTACACACGCGCTAACAGCTAAGGGCGGCGGAGGTTACGCCAGCAACATAGCCGTCCCCGCTACAGATCTGGTACGCATACCAGCTGGCGTGAGCTTTGAGCAGGCCGTTGCAGCAGGTCTGGCGGCATCCACAGCATGGAGCAGCCTGTTCGACCTGGGGCATCTGCAAGCTGGTGAACGCGTACTCATCTGGGCTGGTTCCAGTGGTGTTGGCACGCTTGCCATTCAATTAGCAAAGCATTTTGGGGCATGGGTTGCCACAACAGCCAGCAATGACGAACGCGCTGAGACACTGCGTAAGCTTGGCGCTGACGAGGTGATTAATTATCGGCAACAAGATCTCGGCAAGACGCTGCAAGAGAAGGGCGGTGTCAATCTGGTGATCGAATTAGTCAGCGGCAATCTTCAAGCGAGCATCGATGCGTGTGCACCGTATGGTCGCATTATTCTGGTTGGCAATCTCGGTGGTCAGCAAGCGACCGTCGATACGCAAGCTTGGCGACTCAAGCGTGTATCAATCACTGGTGGTGGTATAGTCCAAGCTTCGACTGCGAGTGAGCAGCAAATCATGCAACTGATTGCCGAAAAAGTTATCACGCCAATGATCGCCAAAACATTCCCTATCGAGCAAGCGGCGCAAGCGCATCGTCTCCTGGCTTCAGGAGAACCACAAGGGAAGATTGTGCTTCTCCATTCTTAAAAAGTTCATGACCATTGACCACATACAAGGAGGTATCTTAAGATATGCAGAGTTCAACTCAAGTTAGTAGCGAACAGATCTTTTTCACCAGGGGCGTCCCCGCCTTAGAGGCTCTGCCCAACAAACTGATCAGCGAATGTATGCAGGCCGTGCTGGAAGGTCCAGACGCTAAAGCGGTCCTCCAGTATGGGCATAACGGAGGGTATCTCCCGTTACGCAAATTGCTAGCGGAGCAATATAGCGTCTCCCCCGATCAGGTACTTGTGGGTAATGGTTCGCTCCATTTACAGGATTTGTTATCTGGCCTGACGATCAAAGCTGGCGATGTGGTATTTGTCGAACAGCCAAGTTATGATCGCGCCATCAAGACCTTCCGCCGCCGTGGCGCAAAAGTACTTGGTATCCCGTTAGATCACGATGGTGTGAATATAGCCGCACTAGAAAAAGCGCTCGCTAAGCAGGTGCCTGTCTTCATGTATCTCGTTCCTGACTTTCAGAATCCTGCGGGTGTTACCACGTCAGCTGCCAAAAGACAGGCATTGGCCGATCTCGCCACCCGCTACAATTTCTGGCTAGTCGAGGATGTCCCATATCGCACCCTGCGCTATAGCGGAGCATCATTACCATTACTGCGAGATTTAAATCCAGACCACACCGTCACGGTCAGCTCCTTCAGCAAGCTCATCAGTCCAGGACTACGCACAGGCTATTTGATCGGTCCACGTGATCTGGTGAAGCAATTGACGAGCCTGGCAGAGGAGACCATTCTTATGCCCGTACTACCGGCGCAAGGGGCGGTCTACGAGTTCCATCAACGCGGTTATTTCGCCTCTAATCTGGCAAGCCTGAAGCAACTTTATGCTCCACGTCTCCAGACCATGATCACAGCCCTCAAAACTCACCTGCCCAATATCTCGTTCGCTGCACCCGAAGGTGGTTTCTTCGTCAGTGTGACGCTACCAGCACAGGGTGATGACAGTAATCTACTGACACACGCCAAAGAGGCTGGCATCGTACTGACGGATGGCAAAGCCTTTTTCGCCGATCCTCTAGACGAGCATGAGGATATCAGCAACCTGGGTACACGTTTCGTCCGCCTCCCCTTCTGCGCCCTCACGCCCGCAGAAATCGAAGAAGGCGTACGACGTTTAGCCTCGCTGGTTAAATAAGTTCTCCTCCCCCAAGGCATCCTTTATGAGTGCCCCATAGTCGTCAACTTAAGCGCGCAAAAGCGGGGTTCAAAGGGGCAGCAAGCCCCTTTGGGGGGTCTGGGGTCTCCCCACTTTTCATCTCTTTCGCGCCAGCCTTGCGGCTGGCGCGAGGAAAAAAAGGTATTTGGGGACATCCCAAACCCCGCCAGGGGAGAACCCTCACGAGACAGACGGGTGCCACTTCACCTTGCCTTTCTAATCTGATCAATAAATAAGCTGGACAGTTTATAATAGATCAATAACATTTTAATAACACCTTAATAACTTCTGACAGAATTTAATAGATATTGCAGACAAAATCTGTTATATTTAAATTCTAGTGCTATATATACTTACGTGTTACTATTTAGTTGGTGCTCTTCATCTTTATCCTTTTTTGGTCTGTGTATTAGGATCAGAAGCAGGATCACCCAGCAGAGATAGAAGAGATGTGATTGAGGAGGCCATAGTGGAAAGCAGCGAACTCCTGTTAACGCAACCTAGTCAACCAAGTATGGGCAATCATCAGCTCATCGTCATTTCTCAATTAATACAGCAGATAGAGCATATGGGACACGTCGATGAACTATTCTTATGGTTGTCACAGATCTTCGTGAAGCGTCTAAACATTCAAGTTATTCAGTTCTGGGTCACGCAGGAACACTTTCTTGGTGCACAATCACCAGAGTTGCGTACCATGGTGCGCCAGAATTCCTTATTGGAACCCTATGTCGTCGCGAATACGCAGGGAGCAGTTCTGGCTGAACGGGTGATACAAGCGAAACGAGGGGTTATGCCTCGTCCAGTCACCAATGTGTTCTCACCACAACACGCAGAGCTACTGACAGCTAATAGTCTCAACTATTGGGGCTGTTATTACCTGAACCACAACGTACTACTGCCACCAGCACACAATAATACGACTGGCGACGAGGTGATGACGCCACTGACCATGGCCATAGCCCTCTACTTCCAGCATCAACCACAGCCAAGGCTTATTACTACATTCAGGTATATCCTGGAGCAGGCTATTTTCCGCGCCAAACGCCGGGGCTTGCTGTCACCAGCGACCCCAGCGCAGCTTCCAGCAGTCATCACACAGCCGCTGAAAAATCGATCCCTACCGCTATTAGCCGAGTTGATTCCCTGCTATACACAGACCAGCAACAATCACCTCCAGCAGGCCACTTCCGCCAGCAACACTACGAAGCTTCTCACCAATAAGCTGGCACGTCGTCTCTATCTCGCTATTAATGGACGCCGCAATGTTGCAGAGCTAGCGAAGCTGACACAGATGAATATGCACGAGATCAAAACAGCACTACGAACACTCCTCACATATAAGTATATTCAGCTGTGTGGACCAGATAAGCAAGCTATAAGCAAAACTCACATTCTGCAATTGCTGTAGGATTCAAGGCATTCAACTAAACAACACATACAGAAAATATGCAGCCGTATCGAGCGATGGTGCCGCTTGATACGGCTGCATATTTCATAAATCCAGAGCAAAGTTTCTCAAGGAGATACACGGTTTAGAGGAAAATGGCTTCTATTTTGTGCCCGTTTGTCATATACTATATAATGTCATAGTTAATACATAGGGTGGCCCTTCAAGGGATCAGAGACATGTAACAGTAGTTTTTCACCAAATGGAAAAACTTAGGAGGAACCACTTTCATGGCTTCAGACACCGTTACGATCTCCACCGAGGAAAAGGGTATTGAAACACATGGTATTGAACGTGTCGCACCACAAACACGTACCCACGTACGTATCTTCGACAACTTCACCATGTGGCTTTCCGCTAATCTGGTTATCTCAACCGTTGCGTTGGGAGCAATCGCTGTTCCAATATTCCGTCTTGGCTTTTGGGATAGTGTAGCCGCAATTATCATTTTTAATGTTCTTGGAGTTCTCCCAGTCGCATTCTTCTCCACACTTGGTCCCAAGCTCGGTCTACGCCAGATGACCATTTCGCGCTTTTCCTTCGGTTGGGTTGGTGGCATCGTCATGGCTCTCTTTAATGTCGCGGCTTGTATAGGCTGGTCGGCGGTTAATGTTATTGTTGGAGGTCAGATCGTAGAAAGTTTGAGCAATGGTGCCGTACCGCGCTGGTTGGGTATCCTTATTATCGCCATCTTGACGACCGCCGTAAGTATCTATGGTTACAAATACGTACATAGATACGAGCGCTATGCTTGGATGCCGATGGCTATTATCTTTCTGATTATGGCAGTGATTGCTGGCCCACACGTCTCCATCATTGCGCCTACTGCTTCCGGCATTGCCTGGTTAGCGGGTTTCGTCTCCTTTGGAGGAGCCATCTACGGTTTCGCTACTGGTTGGAGTTCTTATGCCGCTGACTACAACGTCAATCAACCGGAAGACACTCCGAGTAGCCGCATTTTCTGGCTCACCTTTCTGGGGGTTGCTATTCCCTGTATCCTGTTGGAAATCCTAGGCATGTCCTGGTCCACTGGATACAAGGGAGCTGGTGGTGAGCTGCTTGGTGCTGTTCTGAAGCCGCTCGGTGGTTTCGGCTTGTTCTTGCTGGTACTACTCGCTTTGAGTGTTATTGCTAACAACATTCCTAATGACTATAGCCTCGGCTTGTCGATGCAGGTACTTGGTAAGGCATTCCAGCATATTAATCGTGCCGTGTGGACACTCATTGGTGCGGTCGTCTATATTCTTATTGCGCTAGCCCTTGCGCAGAACTTCAACCAGACGCTTGAGAGTTTCTTGCTGCTCGTGGCTTACTGGCTAGGTCCCTGGTCGATTATTCTCATCCTAGAGCATTTTGTTTTCCGTCGTCGTGAGTACAATGTAGATGATTGGAACACGAGAAGCAA
>Ga0066654_10000417_pt1 | contig 11226 bp, 8 predicted proteins | sample GraSoiAngelo_103_FD_66715 | JGI IMG/M metagenome (GOLD analysis project Ga0066654, IMG submission 66715) | Grasslands soil microbial communities from the Angelo Coastal Reserve, California, USA - 14_0903_05_20cm | ecosystem: Environmental > Terrestrial > Soil > Grasslands | place: USA... | reverse complement strand
CTAGCTCGTCGGCGCGCTCGTTATGCTCGTGTCCGGCGTGCCCACGTACCCAGATGTATGTGGGAGGCTCTGTGCGGTAGCTGAGGAGTTTGCGATACACTTCCCATAGTTCGGGATTGGCTTTCATACGGTACTGGCCTGATGCCACCTTGATGGTGTATTCGCTATCGCTATAGATGGTGAGGGGGAGCTTAGGTGGGGCCAGCGAGAGTACGGCAAGGACGGCGGCGATTTCTGCTCGGTTATTGGTCGTGGTTTCGGATTTAGGAATATGTCCGTAGCATTCCAGGCAGGGTGCATTCTTGGGAACTTTGCCAGCTACGGCATCGGCGGCTGCCCATAGTAATGCGCTCCAACCAGCTGGACCGCCAGGATTTTTGATGCATGCGCCGTCTGTATAGGCGATGATGCCGGACTGTTCCAATGTTGGTAGAGCGGTACGCACATTCAGGTTGAGGATGGCGTTGAGTACGGATGACCACTCTAAGGTTGTTTGAACTTCGTTCACGGTGTGCAGCGACCTTTCAGCTTATATTCTAGTGGGCATGGTAGATTCTAGTAATAGACTTCACAACTACCTACCAATGAACAAGCAGATCGCGTAAATCTCTGGCATCTCCATCGCCCGACCATATGCCTTTCATAATAGCATAGGCAAGGCGAAGATAACCACTTGTTGCCCCATCGCCCCGGGTAGTTGGTCGCGAAGACAGAACTGACCGGTCGCATTATACGTGTTGCCTCCATGCTTTCTATTTCTTGTCGAGAATTATGAAAATAGCTTTTGGGGGCGCGCCATATCGCCTACGTGATAAAATGTGTGGGTAGCTTCTACTCGCGTCCAGCACGAGCAAAAAGTGTGAGAATCCAGCAAAGAGCAAGCAACTTATCGTTAATAAAGAAAGTTAGTAGAGAGGATACAAAACGCGAGATTTGGAAAAAGCTGTTGCGATAGCGTAATATACTTATCAATAACTCGTTGGAAAGGGAGTACCAACATTGCCAACACCACAAACATTTAAAAAGCGTGAGGAAATCCCTGTGGACTTCATATGGGATTTGGCTACCATTTTTGCTCAGAATGAGGATTGGGAACGTAGCTTCCAATCGCTTAAGAGCCGCATCCCGGAACTCGAAGCGCTCAAAGGCACTTTGGGAGAGGGAGGTACAGCACTCTTGAAAGTCCTGCGCACACGTGATGAGATTACTGAAGAGCTTGAGCGGCTCTATACATATGCCTCCATGCGTAAAGATGAGGATACGACAAATAGCCTCTATCTGGGTATGGCGGACCGTGCGATGCAGCTCTATGTGCAAGCCTCTACAGCCAGTGCCTATATCGAATCAGAGATCTTAGCCATACCTCAAGAAACGCTTGACCGTTTCATTAGGGAAACACCCGGCCTACAGTTGTATCGGCACCAATTGAATGATCTAAGCCGCAACCGTCCGCATATTCGCTCTGCCGAGGTTGAGGCCGTGCTGGCAGCTGCTGGCGAGATTAGCAAGTCGCCTGATACTATCTTCTCCATGATTGATAATGCCGATCTGAAATTGCCTAAAATTACCAATGAGGCAGGCGAAGAGGTCGAGCTTACGCAAGGAAATTACCTGACATACATCCGCAGCTATGATCGACGCGTGCGCAAAGAGGCTTTTGAGGCAATGCATGGGACCTTCTTCAAGCAGCGCAATACGCTTGCCGCGACATTATCTGCTCAGGTAAAGGGTAGTCTCTTCCATACACGACAGCGCAATTATGGCACGTGCCGCGAACGATCACTCGCTCGTTATAATATTCCCGTCAGTGTCTATGATAATCTGATTACGACCGTCAATGAGTATATCCCCCTGCTCAATCGCTATCTGAAGCTACGCAAGCGCATGCTCAAGCTCGACGAGTTGCATATGTACGATCTCTATGTGCCTATTGTTGAAGAGGTCAAGGATGAGATTACTTATCAGCAAGCGTGTGATACGATTGTCACTGCGCTAGCGCCGCTGGGTAAGGATTATATCAATGCGCTTACCCAAGGGTTTGCCGCGCGTTGGATCGATGTATACGAGACGCCTGGCAAGCGTGGTGGTGGCTATAGTAGTGGAGCTTATGGCACGCATCCTTTCATCCTACTCAATTTCCAGAACAAACGAGATAGTTTGTACACGCTGGCCCATGAGTTGGGACACTCCATGCACTCGTATTATACACGCAAGTATCAGCCCTACCAGTATGGTGACTATACGATCTTTGTTGCGGAGGTGGCATCAACGCTTAATGAGGGATTGCTGACCGAGTATCTCTTGAACCATACGAGTGATCAGGCGACACGCATTGCTCTACTCAATCAATCGCTGGAAGATCTGCGCGGCACGCTCTTCCGTCAGACGATGTTCGCCGAATTTGAGCTGGCCATTCATACGCGTGCTGAGCAGGGAGCACCTCTCACGGCTGACTCGTTGAGCGCGTTATACGCGGATTTAAACCAAAAGTACTATGGTGCTGAGACCATTATCGATGACTTGACCGCGATCGAATGGGGACGTATTCCTCATTTCTATTACGATTTCTACGTCTACCAGTATGCAACGGGTATTTCTGCCGCTTGTGCCCTGGTACAACAAATTCTCAGTGAGGGCCAGCCAGCGGTTGACCGTTACCTGAAGTTTCTCAGCTCTGGTTCCTCCGACTACAGCATTGAGCTGCTGAAAAGAGCCGGAGTAGATATGACCACACCGGAGCCAGTACGACGGGCATTGCAATTCTTTGATTCACATCTCACGCAGATGGAGCAATTGCTGGACCAATAACAGATAGTGTGTATCCTTTTGCTCCTCTCTATGAGTATATATTAGAGAGTGTGATCAAAGTGCCTGGTTACGAGTGTAAGCGTCGTCATTGGCGCTTGCCATACGACGCTTCTATGGCTATTCCCATGATTAGCATTGGGAGCGCTCCTGGTATTGTGTTCAGCTTATGGTGTACAGTGATGTACAGTACATGAAGAGAGGAGTAAAAGCAATTATGGATGAACAGCGAGAAGATATCGGTACAAAGGGTTCAAAAGATACCGTGAAGGGAAAAATGGATAAGGCTGCTGGCAAGGTACAGGCGAAGGCAGGAGAAGTCACTGGCAATCCTGAAATGGAGGCCAAGGGACGGGCGCGTGAGGCCAGTGGTGCTGCCAAGGAAAAGATGGGTAAGGCGGAGCGGAAAATTGATAAGGCTGTGGAGTAGCGGAGAAGTACAGAAAGATGGGGCAGGTTGCCGGAGATGGCCATCTTCGGCAACCTGCCCCATCTTTTTGTACTTCTCCGTCTGCTTAGGGATTATCCCAATGACGCCCATCGCTTTCAATGAGTGCATCAGCCTCAGCGGGTCCCCATGTGCCTGCAACGTAGGGATGTACAGTGCTGGCGGGCATAGTTTTCCAGGCGGAGGTAATACTATCGATAATACGCCAGGCAGCTTCGATCTCATCGCGGCGGATAAAGAGCGTGGCATCGCCGATCATACAATCTGCAATCAAGCGCTCATAGGCATCTGGTGACTCGATGCCAAAGGCCGTATTATAGTTGAAGCTCATATCTACTGTACGCAACTGTTGGGCTGCGCCGGGGACCTTTGCGCCCAGCTTTAGCGTAATTCCCTCGTCGGGCTGAATGCGGAGTGTCAGGTAGTTGGGTATCAGGCCCTGTGTTTCTGAAGGTTTATAAAGCTGGTGTGGTACGCGCTTAAATTGGATCGTCACTTCTGTGTTACGCTTAGGCAGACGCTTACCTGTACGGATATAGAATGGGACATCGGCCCAACGCCAGTTTTCAACGAATAACTTGAGTGCTACAAATGTCTCGGTGGTAGAATCGGGGGCGACGCCTGCTTCTTCTCGGTAGCCTACTAGCGGCTGGCCGTCGATGATGCCAGCTGTATACTGTGCGCGTACTGTGCGCGTGGTCACTTGTTCTGGTGTGAGTGGCATGATAGCACGCAATAGCTTCACTTTCTCATCACGAATGTCATCGGCTTCAAAGGCGGCTGGTACTTCCATGGCAGTCAGGCAGAGTACTTGCATGATATGATTCTGCACAATGTCGCGTATTGCGCCTTCTTGCTCATAGAATGGTGCACGGGTGCCGATGCCCAGGCTTTCCGCTACGAGGATCTGCACATGGTCGATGTATTTCTGATTCCAGAGCGGCTCGAAGATGCCGTTAGCGAAACGAAATGCCAGGATGTTCTGGACCGTTTCTTTGCCCATGTAGTGGTCGATACGGAAGATCTGGTTTTCGCGGAAGACACGAGCCAGGGTACGATTCAGCTTCTGCGCTGAGGGTAAATCGCGTCCAAAGGGCTTCTCAAGGACAATGCGCGTCCAGGACTCTTCTTCACCGTTATTGTCTGAGCGAGCAGGACGGGCTAAGCCAGTGCCACCGAGGTGGAAGACAATATCGGGGGCGGTTTCAGGTGGCGTGGCGAGATAGAACAGTCGATTACCGGCGGTGCCAAGTTCGTTATCTAGTCTCTCTAACAGATCGGCTAGCTTTGTGTAGCCCTCACGATCGTCAAAGGTGGACTGGCAATAGAAGAGGTGTTGTGCGAAGTTCTTCTGGGCTGCGCTATCGAGTCGGTCGTCCTCTGGCATGTACTTATTGATCGACTCTAATGCCATGGCACGCCATTGCTCGTCGGTGAGTGGGCGGCGGGCAAAAGCGACGATGCTGAAGCTCTGTGGTAGAGGGTGATCGTGTATGAGGTGGGCGAGTGTGGGTAGTAATTTGCGTTGTGTGAGATCGCCGGTTGCGCCAAAAATGACGACGACACATGGTTCTGGTAGATGACCATCTTGCCAGATGGAGTGCTGTTTTAGGTGGGTAGTTTGTGTCATAATATGGTTCTGCCTTTCCAAATATGTGCAAAAGTTTGCACACATCTAAATCCGGTGAAAACATCCGTACACGGCATGGAAATCCGCTCCATGTGTGGCCCAAGCTGGGTAAGACATCTCGTCAAAATGTTTCGTGCGCTGTTTTCATCCCGATCCATGACGAGTCCACATACTTTACACGTATAAGTCCTCTTGTGCAGTGGCATATCGTGTAGGTTGCCACACTCACTACCCACGCAGTTGTCTCACATAGTCATCTAGTGCAGAAGCCCAAAACCCTTTGGGGAATGGGAGCATTTGGGGACACCCCAAACCCCGAAAGGCGTGGCTTCGCCAAATGCCACCCCCAATCCCTACCACCTCTCGTGTTTCTGCACTAGGTAGTTTTGTTGCTTTTTATAATTTCTTGATACCTTTTCAGCTTCTTTCCGTTTAAGGTCTAGATGGTCTAGTACTGTAGGCATACCTGTTTTGCACAGTCACAAAAAGTATGAGAGAATAGACGATAGCGGAAAGGGGGTGAAAGAGTATGCAGCTCATAGAACAACACATCCTAGGCCGTAATGACCCACATTTTGTGCCTATTGACGAAGCAGCCTTCAAATCCAAAAATTTGTACAACTTTTGGAATTATGGTATATATCATCACAGAACAGTTGTTGTTCAGCGTGATATGATAGAGCAGATTATTGTTGTTTCAAGGAAGTAAAAACAGTCAATGACCCCTGGCGAAAGCCAGAGGCTTGTAGCCTTGATTGACTAGCCTAAGTGCAAACTCCGTTCAAGAGGTCACGATACCTTGCCATGCTTACTCTAGTGGCAAGCTCTATCGTCGGTGATTAAACGCTTTGAGGGTAGGAGCAGTGTTACTGACATGACAAGTTTCTTGAACATTGGCGAAGAGTACCCCACTTCCGAAAGGATGGTAAACGTTTTGTTCGTTTACGTTTTGAATTGTCATGGTCAACCGTTAATGCCCTGTCAACCGCGTAAGGCACGTCTCTTACTGAAAGAGGGCAAGGCCAAGATTGTGAGAATGGTTCCTTCTTAGTCGAAAGGAGGGGCGGCATTCCTCCCACCCCTGAAGGAGTGGGTATCTTGCCGCCCGAATCATGAATGTAGGGATGCGAGATATTCAGTTGCGGCTGCGCAAAGTGCGAAATGTTGCGCCTATCCTGATCAGAACACTGATGCTGTTAATCGCCTCTTGTCTCTTAACAGAGGGTGCTTGTTTCGGAGGACTGTTACCTTGTACAGGTCAAGTTATCCAACATCCTTCAGGTCAAGTCGCGCCAATAGGGGACATACCTGGATGGCATCAGATCTTTGTTGAAGATTTTAATACGGATGTAGCAGTGGGTAGCTTCCTTGGGGCGGCATACAAGGATAAGTTTACAGTATATGCTGATGGCGTCAAGGATACAGCAGGTCAGAAAGGAGCGCCATCCCGGTACTATCCATCAAAGGTCGTGAGTGTAAGTGGTGGTCTACTCAATTTGTATTTACATACGGAAAATGGCACCCCTATGAGCGCTGCTCTGCTACCCATCTTGCCAGGTAATAATTTATATGGCAAATACACCATTCGCTTTAGATCGGATGCATTAGCAGGTTTTAAGACTGCCTGGTTGCTCTGGCCCAATAGCGAGAATTGGCCTCACGATGGAGAGATAGATTTTCCTGAGGGGAGTCTTGATGGGACAATGAGCGGATTTGTGCATCATCAAAATGCAGAAGTGGGCACTGACCAGGATATTAACAGTACCTCAGTCACCTACACGGCCTGGCATACGGCAAGTATCGAATGGTCTCCTAACAAAGTTCGATTTATTGTTGATGATAAATTGATCGGGACATCCATCACTCAGGTCCCCAACACTCTCATGCATTGGGTCATACAGACAGAAGCTTGCACCCCAACCTGTCCTGATGTGACTACCGCAGGAAACCTGCAAATCGATTGGGTAACGGCCTATTCGCCCGCATAAAGAGGGAATAGGCCGCTGGACAATCTGATACGAGACTCATTGCTACGACAGCATCTTACATATTGGCCAACCTCTGGCGCAGTTGGAGCAACGAACCAATTAAGCACAACGTAATGAGTACCCAGAGTGTTGTAAAGGGAGACCAATGCCTGCTATAGAGAGAAATGACAACGACAATGGCATCTATTGAGAGACTCATAGCAATGATGAGTGTTGCCTCAATAATAAAATGCTTTAACTGAAATAGCGGCACCAGAGACATACCTGGACAAAAAGTAACAAACCAGAGAATGGTAATCCCTTGTACCGGAGTACCAGGGTTGATAAAAGTAAAAAAGATGACCATGGCGACAGAAAGAGGGACGACAAAGAGCCATAGCCAGTGTAAGAGACTGCGAGAGGTCATCGTGTGCCTCCTTGTGGAAGAAACTGATAAATGCGCGCATCGGGATTGCTGTAAATGAGCGTGAAATGGCCCGAAGTGGCAATGTTGTTCTCTAAATGATCGAAAGCGCTTGGGGGGAAACCTGCCATACTAGTGAACATCACTTTTTGGCTACGTGTAAAGAGCATGTAGACATTGCCCTGCTTTGGGTACCTGAATTGAATATATTTGATTATTGAATTCGTATCCCCTGTGGCTATGGCGTGAGAGAAGTCCACTGCCCCGTCTTGTGGGTGCAAACTTGGTCGAGGTAAAGTAGCAGTGACGTACTTTTCAAGGTCCTGCTGTTGCCAGGGTGCTCCATCCCATGCTCCCAGCAGGAGCGAGTGTGCGGGAGCTATACTATAGAGATGCCTTACCCCGGCGACTTCATCATTGGTCATATAGTCCATATTTTCATTGCCGTAGCGTGTCAAGCAGAAGCCACCGAGTAAGAGCAAGCAGAGACAGATATTGGCTGCTACTCGCCAGGAGTTCTTTTTCAGCAGAGGAACATCGTGCAAGAGGGTGGCGATCAAAAAAACCATCGATGGCTGAGAAAACAGATAGGCACGCAGCAGCATTTCGCCACCGTAGGGCTGAATAACAAAAAGGAGGAATGGGGTCAGTGCGAGCAGAATAATCGTTGCATCCTGGTACCCCCTACGCCAACGCAGAAAACCGCCAACACAGGCACAACCCCAGACAAAGAGACTCATCACAAGGCGCATACGCGTAATAAAGAGGTGTTGTGCATCTCCGGCAACGCGGCTGGTAACGTTCTCTGAGAGTGAGGTGGAGAGCTGAAAACCGCTAAAGACATCAGAAGCATGTCCTGCAAGAAACGATTGACTCATGAATACAATCCATAAGACAGTCATCACGGTCATCAGCAATGGAAGCCACCATAGGGAGCAACGACGGCATAGCACAAGAGCAAAAACACTCAGTATGGTAAAAAAAGGTGTTAATTGGTGGCTAAATACAACGAATGCGAATATGACAATAACGCAAACAATAAGAGTGTAGCGTTGCCGGAGCTGGAGGGGTTCCGTCAATGGGTCAGGAGCTGTGAGCCAGCGGTAAAGACCCGTCAGAAAAGGAAGTTTTGGCGAGCAGCGGACGGATGAGTTAGGCCCCGCATGTGGTGAAGTTTTAAACCATTTGAGCAGAATAGCAATCATCGTGAGATAGAGAAAGAAACACAAGCCTTGAGGTGAATAGTAATCCTGCCCAACCCAATTGGTGAGATAAAATAACCAGATAGCTAGGTAGACAATACGTTTGTTATTAGTAAAAGAAGTAAAGAGCATATACAATGGGCCAAAGTAGAAGATGTTGTAGAAGATGGGTGCCCACGTCGCAAAATTCAAAATGTCAAGATAGCCCGCTATTTTCGTAATAAAGGCGCTGAGGGAAAAGAAGCCAGGCCAGCTAAAGTACGCAGTGAGTGTGGGATCGACTGTCCCTGTACGCATAATATATTCAGTATATCCGGCATGCTTATAGACAGATGCAAAACGTGGCATCTCTTCGATGAGCGTATTCACACCATATAACATAATGATAAGCAAGGCAAAATAGACGCATAGAGCAGATATTCTTATTCTCTTGCGATAGAGTAAAATACAAAAACAAGCCGTAATAAATACTATGGTACCAAGCAGTAGAGGTGGAAAGACAGAGACCAAGCCAAGATCATTCATCTGGCGTATATTGATAGCTTGTAAAGAAAGACACCAGGCCAGAAATGCTCCGAACGGAGCGAGGTAGAGGGCCGTATCTATAAGAGTATCTAATTGAGTTAAGCTTTCCTGGTCTACTGCTGTTTTGCTCAGTATTGGCATATGGATGGTAGGGATATCGGCGATAGCATGTTTATCGATCATGGCGGTACCTATGATGCTGGTATTAGCCGTATTAATGAGCGATATGTCATGTAGATCTTGTTCTTGCTCCGCTGAAAATTTTGTAAGTCTAACTCTCATTTCTCTCCTCATATAAGTCAAGTATCTTTAATTGGCTTCGGAATGATCCTGCTCTTTCACCATCAGCTCTTTTTGTCCATGAGATGTTGCTTCAGCATGTTCTGGCGTTTGTAATATAATCTTTTTGAGTTTAACGGTTATTTGTGACATACTATCAAAATAAGAGATTTTATCTATTGGTAATTGGTCTTTGGGATGTAGGTGGCTATCAGGTGACAGCTGAGAGAGAACATCATGGTGTTTGATGCTATTCAAATGGCCACTGGTCCTTGAACGATGGTGCTGGATCTTCGGAATTTTTAGCGTATCAAGCTCAGATATGATCATGGTATTACTGGGCGTTTTAACGACCTTCAAACGACTACTGGTGCTTGAACGATACTGTTGGATTGCAGGGATTTCTATCGTATCAAGCTCAGCCATGGTCATAGCATTGCCGAGCGTGGTGAGTTGAATAGCACCAAGCTGTGGATTTAAAGCTGGCAGCATGATAGTATCCAGCGATGCAATTTCATCGAGATAAGGATTGCGCGGCTGGCGGCCAAGCAGCACTGTGACGAGCATAGGCATCATAAAGAGTGATTCTACAGCCATGCCTAAGACCCAGCCCAGACTAAGGCCGATTAAGCCACCTATCGGCGCGCCAAACGCCGCCAGAGCTAATTCCAGGATGCTTCCTAGAACGATGGGCAGAATGGCTTGTCCTACGCGATCTTTAATCCGGCATAAAGATATATAGTGATTTTTAATAATCAATGGGAAAGAGGCAAGCATCAGAACGCGCAAAGTTCCCACAGCATTGTTTGCGTATTCCTGCCCAAAAATATTTAAAATCGGCTCTGCTCCGATCACCAGAATCGCGCCAATAAGCAGACTGGAAAGCACAGAGAGACCGACAGTCAGGCGAGTTTTCTGTGTCAGCGTTGTCACCTCAGCGGCATTTGTCACATGCAGAACCGTAGTAAGTGAAAGCGAAAGGGAAAAGACAAAGTTGGCAATCATGTATGCAATATAGAATGAAGCATTCATTTTTGCTGAAAGCATGATAGCTACGAGCAAAGGCAGGATCTGCATGGGGGCTTGTAGAATCAAGTTGAGACTGTGATGTTGAAGGGAAGCCATGCCGAGGCTACGCATGATCTTCCAGTGCGGAATATAGTGTTTCAGTGACCATTTCTTCTTGCGAATAAGAAAGATCACAATGGGCAACAACGAGATAAGATTCCCCATTGACCATGCTGTATAAATGCTTATGCCAGTGGTCTGCTTGAAGTATTGTGCGGCAACAACAAGGAAGACCAGCTTCATGATCGAGAATAATGTATTGCGCCACAGTTGTATTCCGCCTTGTAGTAAGGCAATCGCCACTTGATCAAGCAGCACAGTGATACTTGCAAGGCAGACGCCCAGCGCGAAAAGAAGGACATTTTGTAGTGTTGCTCCCAACGATCCCAGTTCAGAGGAAAGGTAAGGAGCAAGCACCGCGAAACCTATACTCAACACTAACGTACAGACAGTCACCACGATCAAAGATGCACTGACCAAGGAACCAGCCAGATCTCTGTTGCGCGGAATCTCAGTCAGCAAGACCGTTCCTTGCCCAGCCAAAGAAAATCCCGTCAGCAAGATCATTGCCGACGTGGCTGCCGAAGCTAGGCCAACTGAGTCAGGAGTGTAAAAACGAGCAGCCACCAACCAGAACGCAAAGCCTAGCGTAGAAGTGACGAGCATAGTCAGCACTAATGAACTGGTATTGAAGAGCAGATCCGTATTCTTTTTTAACCATTTCGGTAGAGGTATACTCATTTTATACGTCCTTGTTGTAAACGGCGTAGCGCCCACCGGCTTCTCAGGTAAGCCAGAGGGCCATGTAACATACCTCGTAATTCAAGCTTTGTGAGTTCTTTAGGGTAAAATGTAGATTTGCGTTTATTCTTTGACGA
>Ga0066654_10000415_pt1 | contig 11238 bp, 6 predicted proteins | sample GraSoiAngelo_103_FD_66715 | JGI IMG/M metagenome (GOLD analysis project Ga0066654, IMG submission 66715) | Grasslands soil microbial communities from the Angelo Coastal Reserve, California, USA - 14_0903_05_20cm | ecosystem: Environmental > Terrestrial > Soil > Grasslands | place: USA... | reverse complement strand
TGCTGCCGACCGGCGATGCGCGGCGGCCGGCGCTCCTGGTTTCCGGTGACACGGTGCGCCTCTTCGACCGCCAGACGCGCAAGTTCGAGGTGCTGCCGGTGCCCGTCCCGGCGCGCGACATCACGTCGGCGGTGGTGGGAGACGGCAGGCTGTTCCTCGGCACCTCGGGGTACGGCGTGCTGGTGCAGGAGCTGCGTTAAGGGGAACGCGCCGCGATTTTTCCCAACACGGCGAGCGCCTCGTCGATCCGCTCGCGACCGGATGCCGACACCGGATACTCGTAGGTGAGGACGAGCGAGCGGTCGAGGGAGGAGGGGTGCAGGGCGAAGACGCGCAGTGTCTCGGCCTTGCCGCCGTCCGCCCGATACCGACCCCGCGTCAGGTACGCCCGCCCGAGCTGGCACATCAGCTCGATCGAGCCGAAAAACTCGCCGCCCGGCAGGCCGCGCACCCGCGCCTCCTCGCCGCGCGCCGCCGCTATCAGATCGGGCTGCGGCCGCGCCGAGGGGCCGGCCTCGACCGTCAGCATTCCACCGCCCGCCGCAGCGGGCTCCAGTCGCAGGCCTCCCTGCGGATCGGGAGCCGCCGTGAAACCGGCCGGGATCGGGCTCACGAAGATCCCTAGCGCCGCGCTCTCCGCCTGCCGCGGCGCAGCCGCTCCATGAGGTGACTTCTTCGGTTGCCTCCCGCCGCACCCCGGGAGGAGGAGCGCACAGAGCGCTGCGATCGAAAGACAGGCCCGCATGGCGGGGGATTCTAGCGAAGCAGTGCGATATATCCTTCCTCCGTGCCGGTGCAGCTCAGCCTGTTCGACGTCCCCGCGCCGCCGCGCTTGCCCGGCGAGGTGCGGGTCGCCCGCGGCGCGCTCGCCGCCGAGGCGCTCCTCCTCGCCCGACTGGACGGGCTGCTCGCCGAGGCGCGTAAGAACCCAGCTCTCCTCGCCCGCCCGGTGCGCATCGTGGTGCCGTCGCGCAGCCTGCGCCAGCACGTGGCGAGCGCCGTGGTGCGGACGGCGGGGAGGTCGGTCGCCGGCGTCACCGTCCAGACGCTCTACGCCCTCGCTTTCGAGGTGGTCGAGCGCGCCGGCGAGACGGCTCCCGGCGGCATGCCCCTCTTCGACGTCCTGGCGGAGCGGCTGGCGCGCGGCGAGCGGGCGCTCCGCCAGGGCCTGGGCGACCTCGTCGACGGCTACGCGGCGGTCGCCGGGACGGTGCGCGACCTCCTCGACGCCGGGCTCGAGCCGGAGCTGGCCGAGGCGATCGACGAGGCGCTCGCCACCGACGGGCCGCACGCCGGCAGCCGCGGCGAGGTCGAGCGCGCTCGCTCGCTCGTGCGGGTCGCCGCGGGCACCGAGGCGGTGATGCGCCGGATCGGCCTCGGCCGCGTCTCGACCCTGCTGCGGCGCGCCGCCGACCTCCTCGCCGCCGACCCGGAGGGCGCCCTGCCGGCGCGGGCGATCCTCGTCCACGGCTTCGCCGACGCGACCGGCGTCGCGACCGACCTCCTGCAGGCGCTGCTGCGCCGCGGCGCCACCCTCCTCCTCGACCATCCGCCCGATCCGGCGGCCCCGGACGGGGCCGGCGTGGAGCGCGCCTTCACCGAGCGCTTCGCCGAGCGGCTCGCCGCGGTCTCCCGCTTCGTGCCCGCGCCGTCCCCGCGCACGGCGCCGGCGCTCGTCGCGAGCTCCCCGGCACGCTTCTCCGCCGTCGGTGCCGAGGCCGAGGCGCGGGAGGTGGCGCGGCGGGTGCGCGCGCTGCTCGCCGGCGGCGCCCGGCCGGAGGGGATCGGCATCGTGGCGCGCGACCTCTCCCCCTACGCCCTGCCGCTCGGGCGCCACCTGCGCCGGCTCGGCGTCCCCTTCTCCGGCATCGGCGCCCGCGGCGCCCTGGCGCCGGCGGGGCGGCGGGCCCGCGCGGTGCTCGAGCTGCTGCGCCGCGGCGAGGAGGTGCCGGCCGACCGCTGGCTCGACGCGGTAGGCTCGCTCGCCGCCTTCCACCGCGGCGAACGCACGCCGCTCGGCGGCCTCCTCCCCGATCTCCGGCTGGCCTTCTATGCCCTGGGCGCGGGGCGGCTGCGCGACGTCGCGGGCCTCGCCGACACCACGCTCGACGGCATCCTGAAGGAGGGCTCGTACGCGCTGCCGATCCGGCAGGGGCTGCGGACCGCGGCGGCGGCGGAGGCGGAGGAGGGAGAGGAAGGGGAGGCGTACGCGGCCCGGCGGCGGGTCGACGGCCGGCAGCTCCGCGCCGCGGTCCGTTCCGCCCGCCGCCTGCGCGAGCGGCTCGCCGGCTGGCCGGCGGAGGCGCGGGCCGGGGAGCACCTGCGCCGCGTCCGCGCTCTCCTCACCAACGACCTGGGCTGGCCGCCGGGAGGCGATCCCGCCGCCGACACCGCGCCGGCGCTCGCCGCCCTGGCCGGGCTCGAACGGGAGGTGCCGGCCGAATTCCCGCTCAGCCGCGAGGAGCTGCGCCGTCTCCTCGTCCACGCCCTGGACGACACCGGCGCGGCGCCGCTCGGCGGGCAGGGGGGCGGCGTGCAGGTGCTCTCCGTGATCGAGGCGCGCGGGCGCACCTTCGACCACCTGTTCGTCGCCGGCCTGAACCGCGACCTCTTCCCGCGCGCCGTGCGCGAGGACCCGCTGCTCCCCGACGACCTGCGGCGCATCCTGCAGCGCGTTCTCCCCGACGTGCCGGTCAAACGCAACGGCTTCGACGAGGAGCGCTACCTCTTCGCCCAGCTGCTGTCGGCGAGCCCGGCGGTGACCCTGTCGTGGCAGAGCGCGGACGCCGACGGCCGGCCGCTCTCCCCCTCCCCCCTGCTGCGCGGCCTGGGCGCCGAGGCCAGGGCGCCGGCCGTCCATGGCAGCGGCCCGGACCTCCGCGGCGACCTCCGGCCGGCCGACGAGCACGCCGTGGTGGCGGCGCTGCACGCGCCGCGCTCCCGTTTCGGCGCCGTCTTGGCCGTCGCGCTCGCCGAGGCGCGCGCCGAGCTGCTGACAGAGCCCTGGGCGCTGCCCGCCGCCGACCTCGCCGCGGTGCGCGTCGCGGTGCTCGACGAGCTCGACCCCGACCTGCGCACGCCGGAGGGGCGCGCGGCGCGGGCGCGGCTGGGCCCCTATTTCGGCTTCGTCGGCCCGCTCGGGCCCCCCGCCGATCCCCGGACGATGGACCTCTTCGTCACCCATCTGGAGACCCTGGCGGGGTGCCCGTGGCAGCTCTTCCTCGGCCGGCTGCTCCGCCTCGAGCCGACCCCCGACCCGCTCGCCGCTCTCCCCGGCGCCGACCCCCTCCTGCTCGGCAACACGGTGCACGCGGCGCTCGAACGGATCGTGCGCGCGGCCGTGCCGGAGGAGGGCGGGCGCGAGCCGGTCCCCGTCCCCTGGCCGGCCGCGGCCGACCTCGACCGGCTGCTGCTCGAAGAGGCGGAGAAGAGGCTCGCGGCCGAGGGGATCGGCATGCCGGGCCTCGCGTGGGCGCTCGCCGAGCGCGCCCGGCCGCTGGTCGCGGCGGCCGGCGCCCTGGACTGGCCCGCCGGCGAGCCCCTGCCGGTGCTGCGCGCCGAGAGCCGTGAGGAGGTGGCGGTCGTGGACGCCGCCGGCCGGCCGCGGCCGTTGCGCTTCCGCGCCGACCGGGTGGACGCCACGGCCGCGGGGCTGCGCTTCACCGACTACAAGACCGGCCGGCCGCTCTCCCGCGCCGGGAAGCCGGAGGTCCGCCGCCGCCACTTCCTGGAACGGGTGCGCGCCGGCACCCATCTGCAGGCCGTGGCCTACCTGCTCGCCGCGGCCGGCGCGCCGGCGGCCGGCCGCTATCTCTATCTCCGCCCGGGCCTCGCGCCGGCCGAGCGGGAGCTCGCGGTGACCGCGGCCGACCGCGACCTCGTCGCCGCCTTCGACCGCGCGGCCCAGGCCGTGCTCGCCGCCTGGGACGCGGGGAGCTTCTTCCCCCGCGTCGTCGATCCGGAGGGGCGCGAGGAGCCGGCGCGCTGCAAGTACTGCGCGGTCGCCGAGGCCTGCCTGCGCGGCGACTCGGGGGCACGCCACCGGCTCTTCGAGTGGACGGAGAGGGCGCGCGGGACGGGCGGGCTCGGGGCCGCCGAGGCGGCGCTGCTCGCGGTCTGGCGCCTGCCGGCCAGGGACAAGGGGCAGGGGGCGGAGACCGCCGCCGAGGGCGAGCCGTGAGCGGCAAGGTGCTGGTCGGGCGCTTCGGACCGCCGAGCGAGGAGGCGGCGCTCGCCGTCGACCGCCTGGCGCGGCGCGAGGCGCAACGGCGGTTCGACCGCCCCCTCATCCTCCAGGCCGGCGCCGGCACCGGCAAGACGACGACCCTGATCGGCCGCCTGCTCGCCTGGTCGCTGGGCGCCGGCTGGGAGCGGGTGCTCGCCCGCCGCGCGGCGCTGCCGGCCGCCCGCCCCGCCCCGCGGCCGGAGGGGGAGGGGAGCCCGGAGCGCATTGCCGCCGACGTGCTGCGCGGCGTCGCCGCCATCACCTTCACCGAGGCGGCGGCGGCGGAGATGGCCGGCCGCGCCGCCCGCGAGCTGGGGGCTCTCGCCGCCGGCTCCCCCCTGCCGGGCTGGCTCGATCCGGAGGCCCTGCCGGCCGCGCCGGAGGTGGCCCGCCGCGCCCGCGCCCTCCTGGGCGCCCTCGATCATCTCGCGGTGCGCACCATCCACGCCTTCTGCCTCGGTCTCCTCGCCGAGCACCCGCTGGAGGCCGGCGTCCACCCGCAGCTCCGGGTCGACGCCGAGGGGCGGCTGCTCGAGGAGGTGGTCGGCGAGGTCGTCGAGGCGGCGCTGCGCGCGGGCTACGGCGCGCCGGGGGACCCCGACCTGCTGGCGCTCGCGGTGCGCGGCTGCGGTCCGCAGGAGATCCTGGAGGCGCTGACCGTCCTGGCCCAGGCCGGGCTCCCCGCCGACGCGCTCGCCCAGGACCCGCTCGGCCCCGGGCCGGTGCGCGCCTGCGTCGACCGGCTGGCCGTTGCCGCCGAGGCGGTGTACGGGCCGCTCGCCGCGCGCCTCGCCGGCGGCGCGCGCGCCCCCAACGCCCGCGCCCTCGAGAGGGGGATCGCCTCCCTCCTGCGCGAGGTCGGCGCCGGCGAGGAGATCGACCTCGCGACCCTCCGCGCCGTGGCCGACGAGCTGCTGCCCGAGAACCTGGCCGACCACCTGCGCGGCTGGGGGAAGGGGAAGTGGAGCCCGACGGAGGCGCGGCTCCTGGGCGATGCCGCCGAGCTCGATGACCTCGCCGTCGCCGCCGGCGAGCTCGCCCGGCTGCTCGAGCACCTGCGCCGGCTCGACCCGGAGCTGCTGCAAGCCGGCCGGCGGGCGCTCGCGCCCCTCCTCGACCGGGTGCAGAGCGAGCTGCGCGCGCGCGGCATCGCCACCTTCGACGCGCTCCTGACCGGCGCCGAGGCGCTCCTCGCCCGCCACCCCGCGGTGCGCGCGCGGGTGCGGCGGGAAATGGATCAGCTCCTGGTCGACGAGTTCCAGGACACCGACCGCGTGCAGTGCGAGATCCTGCGCTGGATCGCCTTGGACGGCCCGCGCGAGGAGCGCCCCGGCCTCTTCCTGGTCGGCGATCCCAAGCAGTCGATCTACGGCTGGCGCAACGCCGACCTGCGCGCCTACGACGGCTTCGTCGACCTGGCGCGGCGGCACGGCGGCGAGGTGATGTCGCTGGTCGAGAACTTCCGCTCGGTGCCCGCGATCCTCGCCGAGGTGGCGCGGGTGGTCGCGCCGGTGATGGTGGCGCGCGCCGGCCTGCAACCCCCCTTCGAGCCGCTCCTCGCCTGCGAGCGGCGGCGCGCCGACCCGGAATTCCGCCGCGGCGACCGCGCCCCGGTCGAGCACTGGGTCTCCTGGGGAGAGGACGAGGGGGGCGCGCGCGGCAGGACCTCGGCGGTTGCGGCGGCGGCGGTCGAGGCGGCGGCGCTCGCCGCCGACGTCCGCGCCCTGCACGCGCAGGAAGGGGTGCCGTGGGAGGAGATCGCGGTCCTCCTGCGCGGCACCGGCGACCTCGACACCTATCTCGAAGCGCTGCGCCGCGCCGGGGTGCCGTTCGTCGTCGGGCGCGACAAGCAGTACTACCGCCGGCGCGAGGTGATCGAGGCCGCCGCCCTGGTGCGCGCGGTGATCGACCCCGGCGACCATCTGGCCCTGCTGACCGTCCTCCGCTCGGCCCTGGTCGGCGTCCCCGACGCCGCGCTGATCCCGCTCTGGCGCCGCGACTTCCCGCGGCGGGTCACCGAGCTGGCAGCCGCCCGTCCGCGGGACCTCGCGGCGTTGCAGGCCCTCGTCGAGGAGGCGGCGCGGGAGGTGCCCGACGTTCCAGGCATCGCCGGGCTCTGCGGCTGGGAGCATGGGCTCCTCGCCGCTCTCGAGCACCTGGCCGACCTGCGCCGCGCCTTTGCCGGCGAGCCGGCGGACTGCTGGATCGAGCGGCTGCGCCGCCTCTTCCTCCCCGAGGCGATCGAGGCCGCCCGCTACCTCGGCCCTTACCGCCTGGCCAACCTCGAGCGCTTCTTCCGCCAGCTCCTCGCCGCGGTCGAGGCGGGGGGCGGCGACCTGACGGCGATCCTGCGTTCTCTGCGGCGCAGCGTCGCCGAGTCGCGCGAGGCCGAGGAGGGGAGGCCGCAGGAGGGGGCCGAGGACGCCGTGCAGGTGATGACCATCCACGGCGCCAAGGGGCTCGACTTCCAGCACGTCTACCTGGTGCAGCTCCACAAGGCGTCCGGCGGCGAGGCGGGGCCGCGCACCGAGGCCGGCCGCCTGGAGGGCGCCGGGAGCGAATACCGGCTGTTCGGCGCGCCGACGCTCGGCTACGACCGGGTGGAGGCCGAGCGCGACCGGGTCGAGGCGGCCGAGCGGGTGCGCACGCTCTACGTGGCGATGACGCGGGCGAAGGACCGCCTGGTCCTCGCCGCCAACTGGCCCGCGGCGGCCGAGGCGAGGACGGCCGAGCAGGCGCGCACCCACCTCGACCTCCTGCTGGCGCGCCCGGACCGTCCGGCCGAGCCGCTCGCCGAGCTGTGGGCGCGGGGGGTGGCGGCGGCCGCCGACCCCACCGGCGCGCTGTGGAAGTTCCCCGCCCTCACCCTCCGCGATGGCGCTCCGGTCGCCCGGGATACCGAGGAGACGGGAGGGCCGGAGCTGCCGGCGGTCGAGGAGGTCACGCGCGCCGCCGCCGCCCTGCGCCACGACCGCGCCGCCGCCGCGGCCCACGCCGCCCGCCCGTTCGGCGGCGCCGCCTCCGAGGAGGCGCACGAGCTGCTGCGCCAGCAGCAGGCCGAGATCCGGCTGGGCGAGGAATCCGTAGCTGCCGCATTCCCCCCTCTCCCCCATCGGGGGGGTGAGGGGCTCGACCGCGAGGCGGCGATGGCGGCCGGGGGGGCCGTGCACCGCGCTCTCGAGGAGTGGGACCTCGATGCCGATCCGGCGGCGGAGCTGGCGCGCCAGCGCGCCCGTCTGCCCGCCTATCTGGCGCCGCTCGCCCGCGGCGACGGGCTCGAGCGCGCCCTGCCGCGCGCCGCGGAGCTGCTCGACGGCTTCGCCGCGGGGGGCCTGCTGGCGCACCTGCGCCGTCTCCGGGGCCACGTCCTCGCCCGCGAGCTCCCCGTGCTCCTGCCGCCCGGCGACCCCGGCAACGGCCCGCACGCCCCGGCCGGCGTCGTCACCGGCGCCGTCGACCTTCTCTATCGCGACCCGGAGGACGGCGGGATCGTCGTCGCCGACTACAAGACCGACGACGTCGCCACCCCCGAGGACCTGGCGCGCCGCGCCGCCGCCTACGCCCCGCAGGGCGCCGCCTACGTCCGCGCCGTCCAGGAGGCCCTCGACCTCCCGCGTCCCCCCCGCTTCGAGCTCTGGTTCCTGCGCGCGGGGTGGGTGGTGTAGGGTGCGCTGTGCGCACCATTGGGACAGTGGAGCAGAGAAGATGGTGCGCACAGCGCACCCTACTGCGATGTCATCCTGAGCGTAGCGAAGGATCTGGGGGATGGGTGGCCCGGGAGCGAGGCGGGGCCGCGCTGGGAGCGTTCCCCCGCCCAGATCCTTCGCTGCGCTCAGGATGACAATGCGGGGCGTAGTACCGAGTTGTTACTGCCAGTCAAGACCGCGGCCCGCCGCGTCCCTTGCTCAGGATGACACTGCGGGGGGCGGTGTCGAGCTCAGCTCAAGCTCCCGCAGCTCCGCTTCGAACGGGAAGACCCTGTAGCGCCCGAGGGTCGAGAGGAACTCGACGCGCGACATCCCGGCCAGCTCGGTCGCCCGGCCGGAGGAGAGGCAGCCGAGCTCGAAGAGCCTGACCGCTTCGAGAACCCGTAACTCGCGAGCGAGCGCAGCTTCTCTTGTCTCCACCGAGGTCATCCGCTCTCCCTACGAAATGAAAAACGTCTCCGACGACCGCTCCGACCAGTCGTCGACCTCGTCGGCGCGGGGGGGGACGGGCTCGCGGCGCCCTTTCGGGGGCTTCGGCTTCTTGAGCAGCTTCGGCGGCTTGACGTGCCGCGCGGCCAGGTCGGGCGGGGCGTCCGCCGCCTCGTCGGTGCAGAAGACGCGGCAACCCGCGTGATCGCGCAGCCAGCCGGTGCGCACCGTGCCCAGGTGCCGGCCGGAATAGGCGTAGACGGAGCCGTCGAACAGGTAGCCGACCGGATATCCCGAGTACAGGAAGATGTGCACGTCGTCTTCCGTATAGGCGACCGCCTTGCCCGTGCGGTCGTAAAAGGTCATCGGCATCGGTCACTCCTCCCCGGAGCCCGGCTGCAATGGGGTTCCCCCTATTCTGTCACTCCGCTACCGCCGGCGTCACCTGCGGTCGCGCGGCTGCGCTCCCGCACCTCCTCGGAGGTGAGGCCGTAGAGCGGCGGGGTGGGGATGCCGAGCATCGACAGATAGACGTAGATCTGGCCGCGGTGATGGATCTCGTGCTCCGTCATGGCGCGCAGCCACTTCCACACCGGCAGGTCGGCGCCGCCCGGGGTGACGCAGCGCCGTTGCAAGTCCTCCGGGGTGAGACGGGCGAAGATCGCCATCGACTCGGCGTGGGTGCGGGCGAGGAAGGCGAGCACCGCGTCGTAGCCGTCCGCCAGCTCGCGGCCGTGACCCGGGTAGCGGCTGGGGCGCAGCGCCGCGTTCTCGGCGAACATGTAGCGCTCGATCGCCCCCAGGTGGCGCAGCAGGTCGCCGAAGGTGAACTTCCCCTCCTGGCAGGTCCACTCGATCCGCTCGGCCGGGATGCAGGCGGCGACGCGCAGGGTGCGCTGGCGGAGCTTCTCGTAGTAATCGAGGAAGACCTGAGGATCGTGGATCTCCATGCGCGCCAGTCTAGCAAGGTAGACTGGCCGCCTCCCCCATGAGCTCCCCGGCCGCATCCCCCCCACCCTCCGCCGCTCCGCCGGCCGCGGCACCCCTGCGCGCCCGCTTCGGCTGGCTCCTGCCGCCGGTCTTGGCCGGAGCGCTGCTGCGCCTGTGGCACCTCTCCGCCCAGATCGTCGGCGGCGACGAGCTCAACGGCGTGCGCGCGGCGCTGCGCCTGCCGCTCGGCAGGGTGCTCACCACCTACCAGCTCGCCGACCCCTGCCTGCCGATGGCGGGCTTCTACCGCCTCCTGCTCGACTGCGGCCTCTATCTCAACGAGGCCTGGGTGCGCCTGCCGCCGCTCCTCTGCGGCCTGGCCGCGCTGGCGGCGATCCCCTGGCTCGCCGAGCGCCGGCTCGGCCGGCCGGTGGCCCGTCGGCTCGCCTGGCTGGTCGCCGTGGCGCCGCTCCTCGTCTTCTACAGCCGCATCGCCCGCCCGTACATGCCGATCGCCCTCCTCGGCTTCGCCGCCACCGCGGCGTTCGAGGCCTGGTGGCGTACCCGGCGCCGGGCCGCGGCGGCCGCCTATGTCGTCCTCGGCGCGCTCTGCGTCTACTGCCACCTGGGGAGCGCGCCGTTCGTCGTCGCACCGTTCGTCTTCGCGCTGGGCGGCCTGCTGCTCGAGAAGCGGGAGGACCGGCCGGGGCTCGGCGCGGTGGTCGCCGTCGGCCTCGCCGAGGTGGCGGCGTTCCTCGCCTTCCTGCTGCCGGCCCGCGACTCCCTGCGCGAGCTGATCGGCGACAAGCACAACCCGCTCGAGATCGTGCCGGCGACGGTCTCCGGGGCGCTCGAACTGCAGGCCGGGACGCGCCTCCTGCCGCTCGTCCTCATCTTCTGGGCGGCGGCGCTCTACGGCCTCGTCACCCTGCTGCGCCGCGACCGCCGGCTCTGCCTGTTCACCCTGACCCTGGTCCTCGTCCAGATCGCCGGGCTCCTCGCCCTGTCGCCCGAGATGCTCGTCCATCCGCTGGTCTTCGGCCGCTATCTGCTCCCGGCTTTTCCCTGGCTCCTGGTGTGGGCCGCGGTGGGGCTCACGGGACCCTGGCCGCGGCTCGGCCGCCGCGTCCAGGGGACCCTTGCCGCCGCCGTGGTCGCCGCCCTCTTCCTCGGCGGGCCGCTGCTCGGCCGCGAGGTCCGCGCCGGCTCCTTCGCCGGCCACAACGACTTCGTCGCCTACTTCTGCCCGCCGGCCTCCCTGCCGGCCGCGGCGGTGCCGGGCTTCTACCGCGAGGTGGCGGCGGCGGGCGGGCGGGCGCCGGTCCTCGAATTCCCCTGGTTCTCCTGGTGGGCCTATTCGCGGGTCTTCTATCTCTACCAGGACGTGCACGAGCAGGACGTCCTGGTCGCCCTGGCGCGCCCCCTGCCGCACGAGGGGCGCCTGCGCTTGCGTAACATGCCGCGCGCCGATCCCCCGGCGTTCCTCGCCAGCCGCGCCCGCTGGCTGGTCGTGCACACCGACCTGCCGGCCGAGGAGGCGCGCGCCATCCCGCACTGCTGGCCGATCGTCAGCGACTTCAACCCGCGGCACCTGCGGGAGATCGAGCGCGCCGGACGGGAGATGGGCGAGGGGCTCACCGCCCTGTGGGGGGCGCCCGACCGGCGGCAGGACGGCCTGCTGGTGTGGGACCTCGACCGCGTGCGGCGGGCCGGCCCGCGCCGCCCTACCGCTCCGGGTTGACGACCCCGCCGACGCCGGTGCCGCGCGGGTCGGAGGCGGCCTCGACGCGGCCGTCGGCGCGGCGGCGCACGGCGTGCACCTTGGCGGTGGCGTCGTTGGCGAAGATCTTGTGGCCGCGCCGCTCGAGCTCGGCGCGCGTCTCCGGCGCCAGCGCGTCGGGCTCCGCCTCCAGGCGGTCGGGGAGCCACTGGTGGTGCAGGCGCGGG
>Ga0066654_10000413_pt1 | contig 11264 bp, 9 predicted proteins | sample GraSoiAngelo_103_FD_66715 | JGI IMG/M metagenome (GOLD analysis project Ga0066654, IMG submission 66715) | Grasslands soil microbial communities from the Angelo Coastal Reserve, California, USA - 14_0903_05_20cm | ecosystem: Environmental > Terrestrial > Soil > Grasslands | place: USA... | reverse complement strand
CTCCTTTCTCTTTAGGACGTTCATTGCGAGCAGGGTGCTAAGCGCCAGCACGGCGAGCAGCACCGAGGCGCCGAAAGCGCCGGGGAGATTGAAGTTCTCGTACTGCTTCTCGACGAAGAGCGGCAGCGTCTGGGTCGAACCGGAGATCGAGCCGGAGACGACCGAGACGGCGCCAAACTCGCCCAGCACGCGGGCGGTGGTGAGAACCACGCCGTAGGCCACGCCCCAGCGGATCGCCGGCAGGGTGACGCGCCAGAAGGTCTGCCAGGCGTTGGCACCGAGGGTCGACGCCGCCTGCTCCTGCTCGGTGCCGATCTCCTGCAGCACCGGAACCGTCTCGCGGACGACGAAGGGCAGTGAAACGAAGATGCTGGCGAGGACCATTCCCGGCACCGAGAAGAGGACCTTGATCCCGGCTTCGGCGAGCGCTGGTTCGAACCAGCCCTTGGTGCCGTAGAGGAGGAAGAGCGAGAGGCCGATGACGATCGGTGAGATCGCGAACGGCAGGTTGATGATCGCGTCGATAATCCCGCTACCGCGGACCCGGTGGCGGACCAACAGCAGTGCACAACCGACGCCGAAGATCGTGTTCAGCGGCACCGCGATCGCGACCATGATCAGGGTCAGCTTCAGCGCGTGCAGGCCGTCGGGCGAGGTGATCGCGTCGATCGGAGGCGCCAGCCCGTGTTCGAAGGTCTTGTAAAAGATCAGCCCCAGCGGCAGCAAGAGGAGCAGGAAGACATAGCCGAGGCCGAGGAAGCGCAGGCCCCAGCGACTGCCGCTGCCGCTATGCGCGCTCATTGTCATCCTCCTCATGGGCCGAGGACTCGAAGCCGCTCATCGGCATGTTCGTCAGCCCGGCACCGCTCGAGCGCTCGTGGCGGCTGCCCCAGCGCTGAGCCAGGCTGACCAGCACGAGCATCAGCACCGAGGCGGCGAGGAGGACGATCGAGACGGCGGCGGCACCGGCTTCGTTGCCGTTCTCGATCAGCTGCTTGATGTAGACCGAGGAGACCTGCGTTTCCGGCAGGCCGCCGGCGAAGAGCAGGACCGAGCCGAACTCGCCCAGGGCACGAGCGAAGGCAAGGGCGATGCCGGCGGCAAGACCGGGCAGCAGGTTGGGAAAGATGATGCGGCGGAAGATCGTGAAGCCGCCGGCGCCCAGCGATGCGGCGGCCTCCTCCATCTCGCGGTCCATCTCGATCAGCAGCGGCTGCACGGCGCGGACGACGAAGGGGAGGGTGACGAAGAGCAAGGCGACGACGACCGCGGTGCGGCTCAGCGCGATATCGATCCCGAGCGGGCTTTTCGTGCCCCAGAGCTCGATCAGGATCAGGCTGGCGACGATCGTCGGCAGCGCAAAAGGAAGGTCGATGACGGCGTTGACCACCGCCTTGCCGGGGAACTCGTCACGGACCAGAAGCCAGGCGAGGATCGTGCCGAAGAAGCCGTTGATCAGGACGACGATCAGCGAGGCGACCAGCGTCAGCTCCAGCGAGTTGACCGCCTGCGGCTGGGTCACCTGTTCGGAGAAGTGGCCCAGGCCTCCGCTCAGCGACTTGTCGGTGAGCGCCGCCAGCGGCAGCAGGACGAGGACGCTGAGGTAGAGGACGACGAGGCCACGGCCGAGGCCGGCCCCGACCCCGGGCAGGCGAATGCCTGCCCGGGGTGCTGCGACTGAGTCTGCGGTTGCCGGGTGCGCGGACATCAGCCTGAGGTCGAAACTCCGAGTTCACCCTCGATCTTGGCGACCGAGCCGGTTTCTTCGTCGAAGAATTCGTCGTTGACCTTGCCCCAGCCGCCGAACTTGCTGATCTTGAAAAGCGTTTTGGGGGACGGGAACTGTTTCGGGTCGACCAGCTTCGGGTTGACCGGGCGGTAGCCGTTTTCAGCCCACAGTTCCTGGCCTTCATTGGACCAGAGGAACTTGAGGAAGTCTTCCGCGGCGGGCTCCGCTGCTTTTTCGGTGACCGCGATCGGGGTTTCAATCTGAAGCGTCGCCGCGGGGATCACGTATTCGACGTCTTCGCCTTCCTTTTCGGCCTTGATCGCTTCGTTCTCGTAGGTGAGCAGGACGTTGCCCTGGCCCTGGCTGAAGGCCGAGAAGGCGTCGCGACCGCTGCCCGGCTGGGCGACCGTCTTTTCAAGCACGGTCTTGACCGCTTCCAGCGCCTGGTCGGGCGACTTGCCTTCTTCCAGGGCGCTGCCGTAGATCGCCATGATGTTCCACCGGGCCGAGCCAGAGCTGAACGGGTTGGGGGTGACGACTTCGGCGTCTTCGTTCGTCTCCAGGTCCTTGAAGGACTTGATTCCGAGCGGGTTGCCTTTTTTGACCAGGATCACGACGAGCGAGTCGGTGGCAATGCCGCCGTAGGGCTGTTTTTCCCAGCTCTTGGAGACGAGTTCGCCTTCTTCGACCAGCCGTTCCATGTCACCCGCCTGGGAGAAGTGGACGACCGAGGCCGCCTGGCCGGCGACGACGGCGCGGCTCTGGTCGCCGGAGGCACCGAAGGAGTTACTGAAGCTGATTCCCTTCCCTGCGGAGGTCTTCTCGAACGCTGGCTCGAGCACTTCCTGGTAGACGGATTCCGGAGTGGAGTAGCCGACCACGTCGAGCTTGCCGCCCCCCGAGGAGGAGCTGCTGTCACTGCTGCTGCTTCCACATCCGATCACCACAGCTGCCAGCGCAAATACAGCGGCCAGGAGGGCCGCGTTAACGCTGCGCCGCCGGGTTACCTTGCGCGCGTTCCGCATAGAAAGGAATCCTTTCTTTCTCTACTGATTTAGTTTTTTGAGCGACTTAGTTGTAAAGCGAAGTCCGGCAGGGTAGCACAATGTCGATCGGCAAAGTCGTAAATGCCGATCCGGATTCGGCGATTCCTGTTCCGGTGCGCCTTATGCGGCCCCAGACCACATAAGGCGCACCGGAACGTCAGGCGGTGAGGACGCGGTGGTCCTCGGGGCCGGGACGCAGAATCAGCACCTCGGCGGGGGCCTTGTCGAGCAGCCAAACGAGGTCGTCGCCGGAGAAGCCCGCGGCGCCGGTCGCGGTGGCGGAGACAACGACGCGGTCGAAGCTCTCGTGGTCGAGCAGGCGGCTGAGCGCGTGGCGGTAGCTGCGGCCGCGTTCGACCCGGGCGTCGACCGGCACGCCCTGGCCGGTGGCGCGCTGTTCGATCGCCTCCAGCATCGGCATCGCCTTCGCCGCCTCGGCCGGGATCGCGCACTCCAGCGGCAGCTGCTTCGGCACCGCGGCGAGGTAAGCGGGCATCAGCGTCGCCTGCTCGGCTTTGGCTAGGCGCAGGGCGGCGTCGAGGGCGCGGCGGGAGATCTCGGTGCCGGTGAAGGGCAGGAGGATCTGGTGCACCTGTTGGGGACGCTCGGAACGCTTACCGCGCCAGCGCGTGCTGGCAATCAGGTAGCCGCCGGAGAGGCCGAGCAGGAGGGCGAGGCCGACGAGGAAGTGCTCGATCACTCGTGCTCCTCCTTGCCACCGCGATGGGCGACGATCCGCACGTCGACGCCGGCCGGCGTCACTTTCATCAAACGCTGGGGCAGCGGTTCGCGCAGGCGCGCCAGGCCTTTCCGCGGCGACGACTCGCCGACCATCAGGTAGGTGCTGCCGCGCTCGCGCACGACACGGGCCACGGCAGCGACGAGGTCGTCGTGCTCCTCGACCAGCAGAGTCGCGCCGAGCACCGAGGCGAGCTGGCGCAACGCCGTGACCTGGCGCTCGACGTCGCCCTCGATCGGCTTGCCCGGCGCCTTCACCCAGAGCAGGTCGAGGCCGGTGCCGAGCCGCTGCGCCGAGCGCCAGGCGCGCCGCACCAGGCGCTGCGAGCTGGGCTGCGGGCGGACCAAGGCGAGCAGCCTCTCCCCCACCGCCCGCGGCACCTCGGCGGCGACCCGCTCCTCGCGGGTACCAAGCGGCTCGGGAACATGCAGGGTGAGCCGCTTGGACTCGACCTCCTCGGCAACTTGGCGCAGGCTGACCTCGCGCAGCGCCGCCAGGTTCTCGATCCGGAAGAAGTTGTCGAGGGCGGCCTGGATGTTGTCGCCGGGATAGATCTTGCCGGCGCGCAGGCGAGCAACCAGGGCCTCCGGGGTAAGGTCGATCAGGACCACCTCGTCAGCGGTGCTGAGCACCGAGTCCGGGACCGTCTCGCGCACCCGCACCCCGGTCAGCTCGGCGACCCGATCGTTGAGCGACTCGAGGTGCTGGACGTTCACGGTCGAGAAGACGTCGGTCCCGGCCGCCAGCACCTCGGCGATGTCCTCGAAGCGCTTCTCGTGCTCGAGTCCCGGCGGGTTGCTGTGGGCGAGCTCGTCGATCAGGGCCAGGTCCGGCCGGCGGGCGAGCACGCCCGGGAGATCCATCTCCTCGACTTCGACCTCGCGGTAGGTGACCTTACGCCGCGGCACGACCTCGAGCCCGCGCGCTTGGTCGCTGGTCTCCTGGCGCTTGTGCGGCTCCAGGTAGCCGATCGCGACGTCCCTCCCGGCTGCCACCTCGGCGTGGCCCTCCTGCAGCATCCGGTAGGTCTTCCCCACGCCGGCGGCCATGCCAAGGAAGATCTTGTAGTGGCCGCGGTCCATGCGGCGCCCCTCAGACCCCTCGCGTTCCGGTGCGCTTTATACGGCGTATGACCACATAAAGCGCACCGGAAGTCGGGTGGATCATCGCTACGCCCCCAACAGGTTGTGGACGACCAGGTCGATCAGCTTGATCCCAACGAACGGGGGGATCAGGCCGCCGAGGCCGTAGAGCAGCATGTTGCGGCGCAGCAGCGCGGTGGCGCCGATCGGCCGGTAGCGGACTCCGCGCAACGAGAGTGGGATCAGCAACGGGATGATCAGGGCGTTGAAGATCACCGCCGAGAGAATTGCCGATTCGGGCGTGCCCAACGACATCACGTTGAGCGCGTCGAGCGGGCCCCGTCCGCCGGCCAGGGCGTAGGTCGTGGCGAACATCGCCGGCAGGATCGCGAAGTACTTGGCGACGTCGTTGGCGATCGAGAAGGTGGTCAGGGCACCGCGGGTGATCAGCAGCTGCTTGCCGACCTCGACGATCTCGATCAGCTTGGTCGGATTCGAGTCGAGGTCGACCATGTTGCCCGCCTCGCGCGCCGCCTGGGTGCCGGTGTTCATCGCCACGCCAACGTCTGCCTGGGCCAGGGCCGGAGCGTCGTTGGTGCCGTCGCCGGTCATCGCGATCAGCCGCCCGTCGGCCTGCTGTTCCTTGATTAGCTCGAGCTTGCGCTCGGGAGTTGCTTCGGCGAGGAAGTCGTCGACCCCGGCCTCCGCGGCGATCTTCGCCGCCGTCAGCTTGTTGTCGCCGGTGACCATGATCGTGCGGATGCCCATCGCCCGCAGCTGGTCAAAGCGGGCACTCATCCCCTCCTTGATTACGTCCTTGAGGTAGACGACGCCGAGCACGCGCTCGTTGCGGGCGACGGCGAGCGGCGTGCCGCCCTCGCGGCCGATGCGGTCGAGCTCGCCGCGCAGCTCAGCTGGCGCCCTCCCCCCCTCCGCCGCGACCCAGGACTCGATCGCGTCGCCGGCCCCCTTGCGCAGGCGGGTGCCGTTGAAGTCGACGCCGCTCATCCGCGTCTCGGCGCTGAAGGGGACGAAGCTCGGCTCGTGGCCGTCGAACTCGTGCTCACGGATCCCGTAGCCCTTGGCGAGGACGACGATCGAGCGACCCTCGGGAGTCTCGTCGGCAAGCGAGGACATCTGCGCCGCCTCGGCCAGCTGCTCGGCACTGACCCCCGGCATCGGCATGAACTCGACCGCCTCGCGGTTGCCGAGCGTGATCGTGCCGGTCTTGTCGAGCAGCAGCAGGTCGCAGTCGCCCGAGGCCTCGACCGCGCGCCCGGAGAGGGCGAGCACGTTGCGGCGCACGAGGCGGTCCATGCCGGCGATCCCGATCGCCGAGAGCAGCGCTCCGATCGTGGTCGGGATCAGGGCGACGAGCAGGGCGATCAGCGTCGTCTCGGAGAGTTCGGTGCCGGCGAAGAGGGCGAAGGGACGCAGCGAGACGACGACGATGACGAAGACGAGCGTGAGGCCGGCGAGGAGGATGCCGAGCGCGACCTCGTTTGGAGTCTTCTTCCGTTCAGCGCCCTCGACCAGGTTGATCATCCGATCGAGGAACGATTTGCCCGGCTCCTGGGTGATCTCGACCACGATCCGATCGGAGAGCACCCGGGTGCCGCCGGTGACAGCCGAACGGTCGCCGCCGGCCTCGCGGATCACCGGCGCCGACTCGCCGGTGATCGCCGACTCGTCGACCGAGGCGATGCCCTCGATCACGGTGCCGTCGCCGGGGATCGCCTCGCCCACCTCGACCACGACGACGTCGCCGCGGATCAGCTCAGAGGCCGGCTTCTCGCCCCCATCGCGGAGGCGGGCGATGGTCTCGGTTCGCATCGAGCGCAGGCTCGCTGCCTGGGCCCGCCCACGGCCCTCGGCCAGCGCCTCGGCGAGGTTGGCGAAGACGACCGTGAGCCAGAGCCAGGCCGCGATCGTGGAGCTGAACCAGGCGGGCTCGTGGCCGCCGCCGAGCGGGCCGCCGCCGAAGACCCGGATCAGCCAGGCGCCGGTGGTGATCACGGCGCCGATCTCGACCACCAGCATCACCGGGTTGCGCGCCTGCACCCGCGGGTCGAGCTTGCGCAGCGACTCGAGCAGCGCCGGACGCAAGATCTCGGGCTCGAACAGCGAGCGGGCCTCGGTCTCGCGGCTCATTTGAGCGGCGCCTCCTTTTCGAGGGCGATGTTCAGCTGCAGGACGTTGACCCCGGGCTCGCCGAGCAGGCCGAGGGAGCGGCCGTCGGTGTGGGTCGCAATCAGGTCGTCGACCTCGGCCAGTGACAAGCCGCGGACGGCGGCAACCCGGTGCGCCTGGATCCAAGCGTTCGCCTGCGAGATATGTGGATCAACCCCGGACGCCGATTCGGTCACGGCGTCCACCGGAACCGACTGCCGCAATTCGGGGTCGTAGGGGCGCTCGCGCCTGAGGTAGGCGGCGAGGTTCTTGCGCACCGCTTCGCGCGCTTCGACGCTGTTGGGGCCGAGGTTGGAGAAGTACGTGACATTGCCCGAGTATTCGGTCGCCGAGGGCCGCGACTGGAAGTAAGCCGGCTTGCCCTTGAAGTCCTGGCCGATCAGGCGCGAGCCAACGACCTTGCCGCCGAGGCTGAGCTTGGAGCCGTTCGCCTTGCCCGGGAAGACGACCTGGGAGATGCCGGTAATCGCCAGCGGGTAGACGACGCCGAGCGCGACGGTCATCACCACCGCCGCGAGCGCGGATGTCAGCAAGTCCCGACGCATCAGAACAACCTCGTGGTCAGGCTCTGGACGATCGGCCCGAGCAGGATGGCGGGGAAGAAGGTGAGGGCGCCGACCAGAATCACGACGCCGACCAGGAGGAAGACGAAGGTCGGGTTGTCGGTGCGCATCGTTCCCAGGCCTGCCGGCGAGATCTTCTTGCCGGCGAGGGAGCCGGCGACGGCGAGGACGAAGAGGATCGGCAGGAAGCGAGCGCCGATCATCACCGCGCCGCCGAGCAGGTCGGCGAAACTGATCCCGAAGGCGCCGGCGTTGCCCGGAGCGTTCGGTTGGATGAAGCCGGTGTAGCCGGCGAGGGCAGAGCCGTTGTTGTTGGCCTGCGAGAGGTAGGCGTAGAGGGTCTCCGAGAAGCCCTGCGGGTTGATGCCGGCGTAGATCGAGCGCGTCCCCAGCCTGGTCGCTGAGGCCAACCCAGAGGAGAGCAGGGCGAAGAGCGGCGTCACCAAGATGCCGAGGGCAACCAGCTTGATCTCCCGCGCCCCGATCTTCTTGCCCAGGTACTCCGGGGTGCGGCCGACCATCAAGCCGCCAATAAAGACGGCGAGGATGACGTAGAGGAGCATCGAGTAGAGGCCGGCGCCGGCGCCGCCGAAGATCACCTCGCCGAAGCCGAGGTTGGCGAAGGGCACCGCCTGGCCGAGCCCGGTCAGCGACTCGAAGGCACCGTTCACCGCCCCGCACGAGGTCACCGTGGTGACCGCCGTCCAGAGCGAGGTATCGGCGATGCCGAAGCGCTGCTCCTTGCCCTCCATGTTGCCGCCGGTCGAGCCATGGAAGGCGTGCGTATTGAGACCTGCCAAATGCTGTGAGGGTGTGCCGTGCTGCTCGGCTACGTAGACGACGGCCACACCGCTGACGAAGAGGACGAACATCACCGCGAAGATCGCCCAGCCCTGACGCTGGCTGCCCACCATGCGGCCGTAGGTGTAGCTAAGGCTCGCCGGGATAACGAGAATCAGCAGCAGCTCGAAGAAGTTGGTCATCCCGGTCGGGTTCTCAAATGGAAAGGCCGAGTTGACGTTGAAGAAGCCACCGCCGTTGGTGCCGAGCTCCTTGATCGCCTCCTGCGAGGCAACCGGGCCCTGGGCCAGCGTCTGAGTACCGCCGGCGAGGGTGTGGATCACGGTGGCGTGGCCGAGGCTCTGGATCACTCCCTGGGAGACGAGGAGGAGAGCGCCGACGATTGAGATCGGCAGCAGGATGTAGAGCAGGACGCGGATCAGGTCCTGCCAGAAGTTGCCGATCTCGCGGCCGGACCGCGCGACGATGCCGCGGATCAAGGCGACGACGACGGCAATCCCGACCGCGGCCGAGACGAAGTTCTGCACCGCCAGCCCGGCCATCTGGGAGAAGTAGGAGAGCGTCGTTTCGCCGCCGTAGTACTGCCAGTTGGTGTTAGTGATGAAGGACGAGGCCGTGTTGAAGTTGAGGTCCCAAGGGGCGGACTTGAAGCCTTCAGGGTTGAGCGGGTGAATGCCCTGGGTGCGCAGGATCAGGTAGAGCACGATCCAGAAGAGCAGCGAGAAGACGATCAGGCTGCGGGCATAGCCCTTCCAGTTCTGCCCCTCATTGGGCCGCACGCGCAACGCCCTGTAGGCGATGCGCTCGACCGGCCCGACGACGGGAGACAGAAAGACTCGCTGGTTGGTGAAAACCCGCGCCATGTAAATCCCGACCGGCTTCACCAGTCCGACGAGAACGGCGATGAAGATCGAGATCTGCATCCAGCCCTGCGCCATCAGAGGTTCTCCCCCCGCAGCAGCGCGTAAATCAGATAAACGCAGACCAGGGCCGAGACGATCAGCCCGAAGAGGTCAGCGCCGGAAAACGATGCGAGCGGCAATGCGCTCATATCACTGGATTCGCACCCAGATCAACACGGATCGCACCCCCGGAAATCACCGTGTCGATTTGGGTGCTCATATCCGGTCGATCAACTCGATCGCCCAATAGAGGAGGGCGAAGAGAGCGACGGCGATCGCTACCGCGAAGAGATCGGCCGGAAGACCGCCACCGCCGGGAAAGATATCTGCGAACGAGGGCACATATCGATCATGCGCCCGGCCGCGTCAAGGGTGTATGTGCAATCTGGGGACAGCCGTGCAGATTTCGTAAAGATGTCTGCTTGCGACTAGACCCGTCCCTTCGTGAGGATGCCGTCGTCGCCTTCGGTTTCCACCAGGATCGCCTTGACCAGCCCGTTGCCGGAGACATTGGAGGCGTAGAAGTGCTCGAGCGCGCCACGGACCTGTTGGGTGCGGGTGCAGCGGGTGACCTGAAGCTCGCTGAGCACCCTGGCGTGGAAGCTGAGGCCCGAGAGACTGAAGGTCTCTCCCTCGACCATCTCACTAGGGCTCTTCTCGGCCTCCTGTTCGCCTAGCTGCCGCAGGATCTGTCGCCGCGCGGGGTGATTGAGGGCGTGGATCAGCGCGGGCGTCATCTCTCGTCCCTGCTGATGCCTTGTCTTGTTCTGGCTGGCCCTCATAACGCTCGGGCGGTCGTCCGATCCCGAGTGCTAAACGGTTTCAAATCGGTATTCGTCAGTCCATACCGACTTGTCGAAAGAGTTTTAGCGGATGCTCAGTTTTTCCCTGGGGTGAGGCGGTGTGTTGCCGGGACCGGGGCGCCAACCGGCTTGAAGCGCTCGAAGCCGAGCGCAGCGACGATGGTCGAGATCGTCGGCTCGCCGGTTAAGGCAACGCGGTTCGCGGTCTCGGCGTCGATCTCCTTGATCCGCTCCCAAAACTCGTGCTGAGCCTCTTGCGCCTCCCTCTGACCCTGTCCGTCGAGGTTGAACCAGCGCCAGCTCATCCAGACCGGGTCCGAGATCATCTTGCCGGCCCACAGCGCCGCCAGCCCCTCAGCCATCAGTGCCTGGAGGATCACTGCCGCGTATTGCTGCCTGGCTTCATCCGGCAGCGATTCGGCCTCTTCATCGCTGATGAACGGCAGCTCGACCGCCCGGTAGAAGTGCTGGTCGGCGTTCCTTACCTTCTCGATCCTTGCCAGTTCGATGCAGCCGGAATTGACCAGTTCCTTGATGTGATGGCCAACCGTGGTGATCGGCTGGCTCGTCAGCTTTGCCAGCTCGGTCGGGCTGTGGGTCCCTTCGTTGAGCAGGGCGAGGATTTCGATCCTGATCCGGTGCCCAATCGCGTAGGACACCGCCTCCTCGACGCTCCGTTTCTGCCCCGCCTTTGTGGTGGTCGCCACCGCTCCTCCAGTCAGCCTGATCTGCTTACTCAATAACGAACGGAGCATAAGCGTTTTTCCTCAGGCGAGCTTGTTGTCATTTAAGGAAATAGCGGCTACTCGGTAGATCCCTACCATCGGACTCCCGGTCTCGGCGAGGCGCCGGGATGACGACGCGGGGGAGGGAGGTGAGGAGGGATGACGATCAAGCCAGTCGGCATGGTCATGCCAAGCGTGCAGGTTTACAAGCACGGCTAGAGGGCGTCCAAACCATGCTCGGGCCGGTCCTGGTCGTCTTGCGCGAGGATCGGGGCCGGCCCGCTGATCTCAATACTCCAACACGCCGCCTAGAGAGCGATTCGGTAACCGACCCCTGGGTCGGTGCGGATCAGCGCCTCGCCGTCCTGCGGTTCGATCTTGCGCCGCAGGTTCGCCACGTGCGTGCGCAGGGTCGCGGTGTCGCTGCTCCAGGCAGGACCCCAGACCTCGGTCAACAGCGCTCGGTGGGTCATCAGGCGGCCACGATTGCGAACCAGCGCCCGCAGAACCTGGAACTCGGTTGGGGTCAAGTGGATCTCCTCACCGCCGCGCGAGACCGAGTGAGCGGCCAGATCGACCGTCAGCTCGCCGATCTCCACCGTGGGCTCCTCCTCTCCCCCGGGCGCGCGGCGCAGCGCCGCCTGCAGTCGGGCGATCAGCTCCGGTGGGCCGAACGGCTTGGTC
>Ga0066654_10000412_pt1 | contig 11268 bp, 9 predicted proteins | sample GraSoiAngelo_103_FD_66715 | JGI IMG/M metagenome (GOLD analysis project Ga0066654, IMG submission 66715) | Grasslands soil microbial communities from the Angelo Coastal Reserve, California, USA - 14_0903_05_20cm | ecosystem: Environmental > Terrestrial > Soil > Grasslands | place: USA... | reverse complement strand
ATTCCTATTTCCCACGACGTCCTCCTCGGATGATCCGCTCGGCCGCGGCCTCGAGGATCTGGCCCGAGAACCGCTTGTCGTCGACCGCCCGCGCCAGGATCAGGGCGCCGGTCATGCAAGCAAACGCCGCGATGGCGTCTTCGCGACGGCGCGAAGGGTCGGCGCCGGGCACCAGCCGAGCCAGGAAGTCCACGGCGTCCTTCAACTCGTTGGTGAAGGCTGCTCGAACCCTTCGAGGCTGACGGGCGATGCTCGGCCCGAGCGCTGCCACGACGCAGCCTCGACCGGGTGAGTCGCGATGCTCCGGCGACAGGTATCCCGCGACGATGCTCCGGAACGCCTCGCTTCCTCGCTTGCGCTCGGCCGCGCGCTGCCAGAGGCGCTTCGACCGGGTCAGGGCGAGGCGGATCGCCTCGGCCGCGAGCGCCTCCTTGGATTCGAACTGACTGTAGAAGGCGCCATGGGTCAGACCGGCCCCTTGGCTTATCGAGTCGACGCCGGTGGCGCGGATGCCGTTCTCCCGGAACAGGCGCGCGGCCGCGGTCAGGATCTGTTTCCGATTCCGCGCCGCCTGCTCCTTCGAGACCCGCATCCGTGGCTCCTCGCTCGTTCCGATCCCCCCTTGACTTGGCGGGGGGCGGCGGGTCATGAACCTGATTCATGACGACCGTAATCCATAGCGTAGCCCGTCGCCGAGGCGGCGACAAGACGGCGCGCCGCGAGGAGTGGGCATGACGAACCCGGTTGCGGTCGTCACCGGGGTCGGCCCCGGTACGGGGGCAGCGATCGCCCGGCGCTTCTCGCGCGGCGGGTACGCCGTCGCGATGCTCGCGCGGAACCGCGACCGGCTCGCCTCGCTCGAGCGGGAGATCGAGCGCTCGCGCCCGTATCCGTGCGACGTCACCGATGAGGCTGCGCTCGATCGGGCCCTCGGGGCGATTCGCGCCGACCTCGGCACGCCGAGAGTCCTGGTCCACAACGCCGTGGGCGGTGCGTTCGGGAATTTCCTCGAGATCGATCCCGAGGTGCTGAACCGAAACTTCCAGGTCAACACGATGGCGCTGCTGCATCTTGCCCGACGGCTCGCTCCGGCGATGGTCGCGGCGGGAGAGGGTGCCATCGTCACCACCGGCAACACCTCGGCGGTCCGCGGGAAGGCCGCCTTCGCGGGCTTTGCACCGACCAAAGCGGCGCAGCGGATCCTCGCGGAATCGATCGCCCGCGAGGTCGGGCCGAAGGGTGTGCACGTCGCCTACGTGATGATCGACGCGGTCATCGACCTCGAGTGGACGCGGCGGATGTTCCCGGACGCCCCGGACGAGTTCTTCATCAAGCCCGCGGCGATCGCCGAGGAAGTCTGGCACGTGGCGCACCAGGACCGCTCCGCCTGGTCGTTCAACGTCGAGCTCAGGCCGTTTCGCGAGACCTGGTGAGATCATGAGCCAGCTGCGGATTTTCTCCTACCTGCCGAATCCGCGCATCTGGAAAGCGACCATCGCCGCGCGTCTGTGCGGCGTCGAGGTCGAGGTGAGAGGAACCTCACCGAAGGAGCTACAGTCGTGGCTGTGGGACTTCGACGCCCGCCCGCTCTCGAGCGACGAGCCCGCGGCGTCGGCGGAAGCACGCGTCGGCAAGGTCGGTTTTCGGGGGACCAGCCTCCACAAGACCGCCGCCTTCATGGAGGCGCATCCGTTCGGCACCGTGCCGGCCGCGTTCAGCCCGGACGGCAAGGTCGGCATCTTCGAATCGAACAGCATCATGCGGGCCGTCGCCCGGCTGGGTGAGGGCCGATTTCCACTCTATGGCCGCGGCCCCTACGAGGCGTCGCGGGTGGACAGCTTCCTCGATGCCAGCCTCGTGTTCGCGCGAGACGCGCAGGTCTATCTGCTGGCCCTGATGAGCGGGGGAATCTCTCCCGAGACTCACGCGCGGGCTCGTGACGGATTCGCGACCTACGCCGCCGGAATCGAGCAGGCGTTGTCTTCCGACCGCGGGTTCCTGGTGGGAAGCGACGTCACCCTCGCGGACATCTGCTTCGTCGCCGAGATGAGTCTCTTCTTCAACGAGAAGGCGAGGGCGGGGGCGCTCGAAAAGCAGGGCCTCGATCCGATTCTCACTGCGAAGGTCGACGCCGAGTTCCCGCGGGCCATGGGCCATCTCGCGAGACTGCGCAAGCACCCAGCGTTCGCTCCCGACGTCGACCCGTACTTGGCGAAGCTCGACGCACCGTAGGAAGCGTCCGGCGCGCATTCGCGAGAGGTGGGCCTCGTCTTGCGACAACATGGACCGGCACTGGGCCAGGTACACACATGAAGCCCGGCCGGCGAAGGAGTTCATGCCATGGCGACGATCAGGCACCGGAAGCATGAGGGGCGGTGCCCCTGCGGACAGAGGCGCACACCCCGCCGGCCGGAGCCTGATACCACCCCGCCCCGGCGCGCGCCGCTCCCGCCAGGACACGCTTGACGGGGATGCGTGGGCAACGATCGGCTACCACGTTCATGCTCGTCCTCGCTCCGCCCCGCCACGTGCGCGAGATCGTTGGACTCTCGCCGGTCCGCCGAGCTTGTCGGCGCCGGACTGCGCCGCAACGTCCTAGGCCCGTCAGCCGTAAATGGCTCGCACCCGATGGGCTCGGACCATGTATACCCTTTCTCTTTTTTACTTGACGTTCATCGTATATCGAGCGTTAAGGTTACCAGCCTAGGTTGAGCTCTTGTGATGCGGCGCTTCGGAATGCTGGCCACGATGGCCGTCCTCCTCATGGGTCCGGCGTCCGCATCGTCGGCGCAGAGCCGAGCACGGACCTGAGCAGCTACGTGCTCTGCGCGACCGAGCAGCTGAGAACGAAGGGTTTCACCGCGGGCAGCGGGAATATCGGTACCGAACAATCATGGCGGCCTGCTCCATGGCAACCTCGCACCGATCCAGGCGCCAAACTCTCAGATCGTTGCCGACAACATCATGATCGTCGACGGGTGGACGGGCGGGCAGCTCTTCTCCAATAACGTCGAGGGCGCCGGCTCCGGGCCCGCGACGCCGTGCGCCTTCCCGATGTTCGATACCGACGCTCGTCACGATCGTCGCCAAGAGAAGAGATCGACGATGCCGACCAATGCAGCCCCCCGATCACCGAAGACGACCACGCGACGCTGCCGGCACCTCGCGCTGGTCCTGATCCTCCTCGCCGCTCTCTGGCCGATCAGCGCCGGCGCCGCGGTGACGTTGGTAAAGAACATCGGGAAGACCGGCAGCACGACGACTGGGACGTCGCTCTCCGTCACCGTCCCGGCGGCCGACGTCGCCGCCGGGAACAGGGTCATCGTCAGCGTCGCACTGGATCCCACCGCGGGGACGGTCTCCTGCGCCGACTCGAAGGGGAACGTCTACGCGAAGGACGTGGACGTCACGCAAGGGTCCGGCACGAGCGGCGTCCGCAGCGTCATCTTCTCGGCGCCGATCACCGCCGCCCTAGTGAGCGGGAACACCATCACGGTCACGCACCCTTCGCTCGCCGCCCGGGCGATGAGCGCCGACGAGTTCTCGGGTCTCGGCACGTCGGGCACCCTCGACAAAACAGCGAGCGCGACGGGAAGCAGCACGTCTCCATCGTCCGGCACGACCGCGACGACGAGCCAGCCGAGCGAACTCTTGATCGGCGCGATCGATGTCGAGACGAGGGGCGACACCTTCACGGTCGGCTCCGGCTACACCTCTCTCGCGTCGATCTCGTCCGCGTCGAACGGCAACGCGACGAGCAACGTGACGATGAACGCCGAGTATCGGATCGTCTCGGCGACCGGCGGCTATGCCGCCAACGGCACCCTCGGGACCGCGCGGCAGTGGGCCGCCGGGATCGCGACCTATCGCGCCGCGGCGTGCGGCAACGGCATCGTCGACGCCGGCGAGCAGTGTGACGGCGGCGCGTGCTGCTCCGCGACCTGCACCTTCCTCTCCTCCGCGACGGTCTGCCGGGCCGCGGCAGGAGAGTGTGACCTGGCGGAGACGTGCACGGGCTCCGCTGCGACGTGTCCGGCCGACGCCAAGAAGGCGTCGGGTACGGCGTGCACGGACGACGGCAACGTCTGCACGGTGGACCGGTGCGACGGGTCGAACATCACCTGCCAGCATCCGGCGGGGAATGCCGGCACGGTATGCCGGGCCTCAACGGGGGCATGCGACCCCGCCGAGACGTGCACGGGGACGAGCACCACGTGCCCCGCGGATGCGAAAAGCCCGGCGGGCACGGTGTGTCGCGCGGCAGTCGGCTCGTGCGACGTGGCTGAGACGTGCGACGGGACGAGCGGCGCGTGTCCCGCCGACGGCTTCGCCTCGGCTAGCGTGCAGTGTCGTGCCGCGGCGGGCGAGTGCGATACCGCCGAATTCTGCCCGGGGAACGGACCGAACTGCCCCGCGGACGCGAAGAAGCCGGCCGGCACAGTGTGCCGGGCCGCCGCGGGCGCGTGCGACATCGCCGAGACCTGCACGGGCAGCAGCTCCACCTGCCCGGCCGACGCCTTCCAGCCCTCGACCTTCACCTGCCGCGCGGCGGTGAACGAATGCGACATCGCAGAGAACTGCCCGGGGAACGGCCCGAACTGTCCCGCCGATGTCGTCAAGTCGGCGGGGACGGCGTGCACGGACGACGGGAACGTATGCACGACCGACCAGTGCAACGGCACGGTCGGCTCGCCCGCTTGCACCCACCCAGCGGGCAATGCGGGCGCGGTGTGCCGACCGTCCGCGGGGGACTGTGACGTTCCGGAGACCTGCACCGGTACGAGTACCACGTGCCCGCCCGATGGCGTTGCGCCGAATACGACTGTTTGCCGTCCCTCCGGAGGCGACTGCGATTTGGAGGAGTCCTGTAGCGGCACGAGCCCCACTTGTCCCCCTGACACCTTCAAACCGAACACGACCGTCTGTCGCGCGGCCTCGAATGAGTGCGACGTCGCCGAGACGTGCAGCGGCACGAGTACCAACTGCCCGCCTGACGTCGTGATGGCGGCAGGCACGACGTGCACAGACGACGGTAATGTCTGTACGACGGACATCTGTAACGGCACGATCGGTGCGCCCGCCTGTATCCACCCGGCCGGACACGCCGGCGACGTCTGTCGCTCCGCCACCGGCCCCTGTGATATTGCCGACACATGCGACGGCCTCAACAATTCGTGTCCGCCAGACGGGTTCCTTCCTGCGACAACGGTTTGCCGCACGGCCGCGGGCGAATGTGACGTCACCGAGTATTGCACGGGCACCGCGTCTGACTGTCCCGGCGATGCAAAGGTAGCGGCGGGTACGTCATGTACTGACGATGGGAACGTCTGCACCGCGGACGAATGCGACGGTACAAGCGATCTCTGTAGGCACACACTCGTATGCCCGAAACCAGTCGCCAACGCCGGGCACAACACGAGTGGACTCACGGGCGCCACGATCACTCTCGATGGTAGCGGTTCCTCCGATCCCGATGGCGGTGCATTGACATATCAATGGTCTATCTCATCGAAGCCGGACGGAAGTAACGCGGCTTTAGCGGACCCCGCCGTCGTCACGCCAACGATCACGCCGGATCTGCCGGGTCACTACGACATGCGACTCGTTGTAAACAATGGCAGGCTCGATAGTGATCCCGCTACGGTGACCGTCGCCGCATGCGTGGAAATGTCGGCGCAAGAGCTTCAGACGGCCGCAAGTGGCGGTGGGTGGCTAGCAACGCTTCAACATGCGCAGTCGTTGGGCTATTCGGACATTGGCCCCGCGCGCTCGTGCCCGGACGGTGCCACATCGCTAATTGTCGCTACAATGACCAATGCCGCCGGTGAATCGGTGGTACTGACACATAATCAGACCTTCGACACGGCGTTCCTTCTGCTCCCTTCCGCCACTGGATCTGTCACTGTGTTCAACGAGACGGGTGGCGTTGTAATTTCTCCTGACGGCACTACGCAGACGGTCGCGCCGGACGGCCATACAGCAACGGCCCAGGCAGCAGACGGCTCGTGCAAAGATTACTGGCTCTTCGTGCTGTGCCAGGCCGCACAGCAGTTCCGCACGGCGTTTGTGACATGCGGCCCCTGGATGGCGGAGGCCATAGCATGCGTCCTGTTCTCTCCTGACCTTGTGACGAAAGCATATTGCCTCAGTGTAGTCGCAGTAGCGAATCAGCAAAATATACTGCAGTGCCTATTCGGGACACCTCAAATAGGGAACCCCAACTGTCAGGACGTGAGCAACGGGCGAAATTGCCCGACTGGCACCGTCTGCGCGACAGGTGGCTGCTTCCACGGCGGCTGCAAGCTGACTCCGGTGGCGGATTCTACTCCGTGCGACGCCGACTTCTACGGCGTACCGCGATGCCTAACGTCCATCTCCTTCAGGGATTCCGCGCTCTGTGTCGGCGGAAGGTGTACGCCAGTTACGCAAGAGTGCGAACCCTGCGAGGTGTGCCCGGCGGGAGATGATTTCTGCCAGGACATCCATGCAGTCGGTCCCGTCCTGGCGCACGCCACGGTGTCCCACTTGTTCGGGCCGTATTGTCTCGGGACACTGCAATGCAATGTATCGGCGGTTGTGGACGCTTCATACTTCGACTGCGACGGCGCTCAGGTAGGCTCCTGTACAGGTTCTGATTACGATGCAAGATTCAATTGGAATTGCGGGGACCCACCCTGTAACGCGCAATACGTAAGTGACGTCTCCCTCCATAATCTCGATTACAACTGTCAAGGACCGCGCTTTTCGATCGGTCAAGTCGATCCATCGCTCCAGCTCGACCCATACGACCCAAACGGAAAGTACGTGTGGTCAATACCCGAGTCGCGGCAAGGGTGCTGTAATTCCCCACCGCCGTGAGGTAAAGCTCGGGGGGCGACGTGAGGTTGGGTATGAGGGCTGATGATGTTCATGCTGTCGGACGCGGGCTCCGCGTCGTCGGACTGCTGCTAATAGGAGTGCGAGCGGTGGACGCTTTACTGAATGGGCTGCTCTATGCAGGTTCGCCATACATGCGCGGGATAACGCGACTGCGGCTGTATGGTGACATCCGCGGCATGGTTGGGGGCGCGCTAATCTTAATAGCGGGAAACGCAATATCGACGCGTAAGGAATGGGGCCGCGTGGTCGCGAGAAACGTCGTGCTCGTGTCGTCATTATTCGGTTTGAGTACGGTGACTCTCGCGATAAGTAGTGGCGGGGATACGCAGGCTATTTCGAGCGCCGCCGGTTGGTATGTTGCGCTTGCGATGATTTGGTTCTGGCTTCACCGTCCGCACATACAATCCCAGTTCCAAGCCGACGGAAACGATGCGCAGGCGCCATGGACTCGCAGGCTAGCGCCGATCGCGTTGGTCATCGCGGGGATCGTTGCCGTAGGCACGTGGGACGTCGAAGTTCGGACTCGGGCGTTGGAGTCGAATCGGTCGGCGGGTTCGTCTGCTGGTGCCGGCGTGAGTGCGGAGCAATAGGCCTGCTATCGCCGCGGAGGCTGTAGGCACGATAACCTGCGACGTTGTCCGAACGCGTATAGGCAGGTTCCGGAGAGGGGCGCCGGGCCTGGGGTCGCGGCTCGGGGGTGGCGGGTCAGCGTCGGATAAGGCGGATTGCGTTAACTTCGCGCCTTTGTCGGAGCTATGCTCTCCTCACGGGCAGAACCTCACGTTCCACTGGTCTATAGTCTCAAGACCTCAAGGCAGCGTCGCAGAGATTTTGTACGCTGGAGCTTTCAACCGACAATCATACCTGATGCCGCAGGACAGTACGTTGCACAGCTCATCGTCAACAACGGCACACGAGATAGCGATCCGGCCACGACAACCGTCGTTGCCTGTAATGCAATAACAGATGAGGAACTTGCCGCGACGGCGAATGACGAAGGATGGCTCTCGACCCTTCAGCATGCTCAATCAATCGGCTTCACGCAGATAACGGCTGCGCGCTCCTGTCCCGGGAGTGCGATTCCGACGCTCGCAGCCTTGACAAATGCCGATGGAAACGTACTAGTCGCCATGTACGAGGCCTCCCTTCGTGGCGGCTTTCTGGTGCTGCCGTTCGCGAATGGCTCGTTCACGGTCTTCAACGAGACCGCGGGAGTACAGATGGGCCCGAACGGGTTCACACAGATGGTCGGACCCGATGGCGTAACGCCCGGCGTTCCGATATCGGGACCGTGCGCCGACTATCTGATTTACCTGTTCTGCAAAGCTGGCGAGGCTTTCGAGACCGTGGAGCGGACGGAAGCATGTATTAGATTAACCGCGATCGCATCGCCCGGCATTGGACTATGCCTCGAACTCCCGACGGTACCGCTAAATTCAATTGGACGTGTGGGGAGTCTCCTTGTAACGCGGCATATGTGCTCAACGCTTCAATGGACGCAGTTTCGAACAATTGCCGCAACGCCTCATTCCCAATCGATCCCTCATTCCAGCCTGACCCATGGGCGCCGAACGGACAGGTCGTGTGGTCTATCCCTAATTCCCGCCAGGCTTGCTGTGTTCCGCCATCCTAGGCCACGAGTCGTCCCGACTCAATCACTTCCGCTAACCCTTAAACAGATGATGGGAAAGGTCGATTTACGTTACGTCTCACGTACGCTGAGGATGCTCGCTATTATATTCATTGCCTTGGATGGGGTGATGGTACTCATGGGCACGCCGTGGGCTGTGGTGTCTGGCGATCCTTACACCCGATTGCACGTTGCCAAGGAGTTCAGATGGCTCGCCGGCGGACTGCTAATGCTCGTGGCATCGAGGGGGATCTCGAGCGGTAGAGAGTGGGGACGTATCCTTGCCGAAAGGGTGGTGCTCGTCTCGTCCCTATTCGGCCTGACCAGCATCGGCGGGGCGTTCAGCGGGGGGCTGCACATCTTAGCGGCAGTAAGTGGGGCGTTGTGGTTTGCTTTCCTTGCGTATGCGTGGCACTGGCTCAACCGGCCAGATATCAAATCGAAATTTGCGTTGGACGACACCTCTGAACCGCAAGGCGGGATACGGCGTTTCGCCCCGGTGGTCCTGGCCTTCGCGGCAGTCGTGGCCGTGGTGACCTCGGACATCGAACTGCGATCAAGAACGGCCCACAGAGTCGCTCCAAACCCAGCAACACCAAGATAGGCAGTCGGTCGCGCCCCACCAGTCAACGCGCTCTAGCTACTTTGCGGTGCAAAAGTAACCAACACCATCGCCGACTGCGTGACGACGCGGCGCATTCCGGTGCTGACCTCAGCGGACCACGCGCGCGGCCTCGCGAGCGGGCGCCGCGTGATCGCCAGCAGGCGCCGGTAGCTGCGCCCCATCTGCTGGCTGTTGGCGGACTCGAGGATGTGCGGAAATTTCGACCGGCAAACTCAGGGCTTCGGCTTGGCGCGCCGGGTGCTCTGATCCTGCTCGGCGACCCGCCGGCGAAAGCTACCCCCTTCAATCGCGATGATGTCGGCGTGATGGACGAGGCGGTCGATGAGGGCGATCGCGGAGCCGGCGTTGGGGAAGATCGAGGGCCAGTCTCCTGCCGAAGCAGCGCTGGAGCCGCTGAATCTTCATCCACGCCGTAGCCCGTCTGGCACGTGGGTGCCGATTGCAGTGCCATCGCCGGAGTCATACACGATGTCATCGAGCCAGCGACGACGGGCACGGAGACACGATACCCGCACTCGTTGGTGTTGCGTTGTCAACCGACGCCCGGAGCGTAGCTCCGATTAAGGCGCAAGGCACGGGACCGCGGGGTAGGCGCCGCGCTCTGCGAGCCCGCGGCCCGTAAAGATCATGAGCAGCGCGAGGCCCTGGATGACGTGATATAGCGCGTTGTGGCTCAGATATGGCAGGTGTACGGCGAGCCGGCGCTGCTGCACGGTGGCCGCGACGAAGGTGAGAGGGAGCCCGAGGCCGGTTGCCGGGTGAGCGAGAAGGAGGCTCGGCAATGAATGGGACAGCGCGTCGAGTCGAGGTCGATGACCTCGGGCAGCTCGCCGAGGGGAGCCGGCTGGCGACCGGCGCGCGCGTGGCGGTGATCGTGAACCGGGGGGCTGGCCGCCTGCCGGATAGGGCGTGGGAAGAGCGCGCGGCCGCCATCCTCGCGCGGCGGCTCCGCCCGACGTTCGAGCATCCGGTGAGCGGCGCCGAGACCGCCCGCCTCGCGGCCGAGCACGCGCGCGCCGGCGTGGCCGCGGTCGTGGTTGCTGGCGGCGACGGGACAATCAACCGGGTCGTGAACGAGCTCGCCGGGACGGGGGTGCCGATCGGCATCCTGCCCCGTGGCACGGCCAACGACTTCGCGCGCGAGGTCGACCTGCCGCTCGAGATCGCGGCGGCGGCGCGCCGTGTGCTGGAAGGCGGCGTGCGAGCCATCGATGTCATCGACGTGAACGGGCGGGCCTTCGTCACCGTCGGCGGCCTCGGCCTGCCGGCGGCCTGCGCGCTATCGGTCGGGCGGCTCAAGCGTGCAGGCGGGCTTGCGCTCGTCGCGCTCGCTGCACTCGGCCCGGCCGTCTATCCGGTGGTGGCAGCCGCCAACGTGCTCCTGCGCGCGCGCCGGCTCCACCGCCTGCGCATCACCTACCGGCGCCCCGACGGCCGCCTGCGGACGGTCGAGCGCGAGTCGCACGGGCTCTTCGTCGCCAACCAGCGCGCGCTCGGGGGTGGGATCGGGCTGCCGACGCGGTCGGACAACAGTGACGGCGTCTTCGAGCTGGCACTCCTCTCTGCCGAGTCGCGTGCTTCGCTGCTCGCGACGCTCGCCGCGATGCGGCTCGGGCGGCCCGTATCTCGCTGGACGCTCGGCGTGTGGCGAGCGGTCGAGGCGCGGATCGAGTGCGAGCGCCCACTCGCCTTCTTCGGCGACGGCGACGAGATCGGGCTCGCGCGGTCCTTCACGGTCCGCGTCCTCCCACGGGCGCTGCGGGTGCTGCGCTGACATGGGGCCGGTCGGGGAACGCTTCCTGATGTCGGTCGCGCAGGCTGTCTGGCTCGCGACTCCCGTCATCCTCGGCGGCGCGGTCCACATCGCCGTCATCAAGCTCGACCTCCTTCGCAGCCTCGCGGGTCTGCCGCTCGATGGCGGCCTCCGCTTCCGCGGCCGCCGGCTCCTTGGCGACAACAAGACCGTGCGCGGCGCAGTCACGATGATCGGCGCGACCGCCACCTTCGTCGTGCTCCAGGCGGTCCTCAGTACACGCGCGGGCTGGGCGCGCCCGCTTTCGCTCGTCGACTTCGACCGGGTACATCCACTCCTCTGGGGGGTCGTCCTCGGCGGCGGGTACATCGCCGGCGAGCT
>Ga0066654_10000411_pt1 | contig 11298 bp, 12 predicted proteins | sample GraSoiAngelo_103_FD_66715 | JGI IMG/M metagenome (GOLD analysis project Ga0066654, IMG submission 66715) | Grasslands soil microbial communities from the Angelo Coastal Reserve, California, USA - 14_0903_05_20cm | ecosystem: Environmental > Terrestrial > Soil > Grasslands | place: USA... | reverse complement strand
GACCCCGGCGCTGCAGGACGCTTCGCCGGACCGGCAAGCGAAGGCCCTGGGCCTCACTGCAGGCGGCCTTTCGCGCCGCGGCAGCCGCCTGCTGGTCAACGTGCGCTTCGACGCTGGCGCGCTCTCCGCGCGCGACGAACTGCGCGAAGCTGGCGGCGAGCTGGTTGCTGCCAGCGCTCGTGATCAGCGGGTAACGGTCGCGGTCCCGCCCGGCCGCCTGCACGCGATCGCAGCGGTGCCAGGGGTTGCCGGCGTGACCCCGGTGCTCTCGCCCGTGACGGCGGCGGCCGCCTGCCCGTCGGGCTCGATCGTCTCGGAGGGCGACGCCCAGCTGCGGGCGAAGGCGGCGCGGGAAGCCAATCCAGGACTGGATGGCAGCGGCGTAACCGTCGGCATCCTCTCCGATTCCTTCAACCAGGCAAGCGTGGATGAAGAAGGGAAACCGATCGCGACGAAAGCGGCAGATGACGTGAAAAGCGCCGACCTGCCCGGCATCGGCAACGAATGCGGCAACACAACCCCGGTGCTTGTGCTCAAAAAAGAGGCGAACGCCTCGGAAGCCTCGGACGAGGGCCGGGCGATGGCCCAGATCGTTCACGATCTCGCGCCCGGAGCCAACCTCGAGTTCGCCTCCGCCTTCAACGGCGAAACGGCGTTCGCCGAAAACATCGCGCTGCTGGTGAAAGCCAACGCCAAGGTGATCGCCGACGATGTCTTCTATTACGAAGAGCCCTTCTTTCAGGACGGTCCGGTCGCGGTGGCGGTGAGGGAAGCGGTCAAAGGTGGGGCGACCTACTTCTCGGCGGCCGGCAACGACAACCTGATCGACGAAGAAGGCCACGACATCGGCTCTTGGGAAACGCCCGAATACCGGGACTCCCAGGGCTGCCCTCCGGCTGTGCAGGCGGTTGCGGGCGAGAACGCCTCTCATTGCCTGGACTTCAACCCGGGAGCGCCGCTGGACCGAACCTTCGGCATCAAAGTGGAAGCTGGCGCCACCCTGGCCCTGGACCTGCAGTGGGACGAACCGTGGAACGGGGTCGGCACCGACCTCGACGCCTTCCTGCTCGACGCCGCCGGCAACCGGATCGAAGGCGCCGAATCCCGCGAAGACAACATCGGCGTCAGCCAGATGCCGGTCGAGGTCCTCGAATGGGCGAACGAAAGCAGCTCTACGAAGACGGTTCAGCTTGTCGTCAACCGGGTTTCGGGTGGCTCACCGCAGGTCAAGCTCGCTCTGCTCGAGAACGGCGGTGGTGTGTCCGCAACCGAGTACCCCCGGTCGAGTGGCGAAGACGTGGTCGGGCCGACGATCTTCGGCCATAGCGGTTCCGCCAGCGCGATCTCCGTTGCCGCTGTGCCGTTCAATAAAACGGAACCGGAGCCCTACTCTTCGCGTGGCCCGGTGATCCACAGCTTTGGCCCGGTTGAAGGCACGGCGCCGGCGGCGCCGATCGGTCCTCCCGACGAGGTGATCAGCAAGCCCGACCTGACGGCGACGGACTGCGGCAAGACGACCTTCTTCGCCTTCCTCTTCTCCGGCTTCTGGCACTTCTGCGGCACTTCCGCGGCTACGCCTCACGCGGCCGCCGTGGCAGCGCTGATGCTCGATGCCGAACCGGCCGCCGACCCGGAGGAAGTGCGCGCCGCGCTCGCGGCCAGCGCCGCCGAAGTGAAAGCCGGCACTACGAGCTACCGCCCCTGCGAAGTCGGCGCCGGGCTGGTCGAAGCTGTGGGCGCAGTCGAAGACATCCTCGATCCGGCGGCTGCCGCGGGGCAAAGCTGTGAACCGCCTGAATCCGAAGTCGATCCCGAAGAAGCGGCTGCTGCCGGGAATTGGGGAAGTGAAGTGCCGCCGGCACCATCGGGGCGCTCGATCACGCCCATCTACACTCCGCCATCCCAATCCGAAGAAGAAGAAGAAGCGAAGCGTGTGCCCAACCCGCGCACCTTTTTCCTGCAGCGGCCGAGCAAGATCATTCGCACCCGTCATCAGCAGGCGAAGGCGGTCTTCCGCTTTGGCTCCAACCAGAGCGATGCCTCGTTCGTCTGCCGCGTCGACGGCAGCTTCTTCCGGCCCTGTGCGGCACGGCTGGCGCGCCGGTTCACGCTCGGCTGGCACGTGGTCAAGGTGGCGGCGCGCGACGCGGCCGGCAATGGCGACAAGACGCCCGCCAGCTACAGCTTCAAGGTCAAAAGAGTCCGCTGAACAGGTCCAGCTGGGTGCCGAAGTAGACGGCGAGCGCGGTGATCGGCAGGTAGCCGACCGCGGTGGTCCAGGTGTAGCGCCAGACCGGCACCCGGGCGGCGCCGGCGGCGTAACAGACGATGCTGAAGGGGAAGATCGGGATCAGCCGGGCCGCGATCAGCGCCTTGGCGCCACCGCGCTCGATCCGCGCCTCGATCCGCTCGAAGCGCTCGGAGCCAAACCAGCGGTCGAGCAGCGGCCGCGCCACCGAGCGGCCGACGAAGAAGCAGGCGAGGCCCGAGAGGATCCAACCAGTCATCACCAGCAGCAGAGCGGGAAGGAAGCCGTAGGCAAGGCCGGCAGCGGCGTCGACGATCTCGGCGGGGTAGAAGACGATTGCGTGGAGCAGTGTCAGCACGAGGATCAACAGTGGCCCGGCGAGGCCGAGGCTGGCGATCTCGCTTTGCACCTTGTCGGTTTCGCCGTGAACTGCGGCCAGAGCGGCTTCGTGCAGCTCGGGAATCGCGAAGACGAGGCCGGCGAGCAGTGCGACTCCGGCCAGCGTGATGCCGATCTCCGCCAGGGGAGGGCGGCTATCCACGCAGGCGCTCGGCCAATCCGGAGTGGCGGCCGCCGCCGTCGCCGCGGTGGACCGCCGCCGCCAGCACGGCGCGGTCGCCGATCAGCACGCAGCTGCTGCGGGCGCGGGTGATCGCCGTGTAGAGCAGCGGTCGGCTCAGCATCCGCGAGTGCGAGCGGTGGCAGACGCCGACCACGACCGGGACCTCGCAGCCCTGCGCCTTGTGGACGGAGATCGCGTAGGCGAGCCGCAGGGTGGCGGTCTCGCCGTAGGGGATCGTCAGCGAGTCGCCCTCGTCGGTGTCGACGAGGATCTCTTCCTCGTCGGGATCGTCGGCGCGGAGAAAGATGATCGAGCCGTTCATCAGGCCCAGCTCGTGCGAGTTGCGCGTCTGGATCAGCCGGTCGCCGACTCGGAAGCGGTCATTGACGGCGCGCTTGCCGTCGGGGTTGAGCTCCGCCTGCAGGCGCTCGTTGAGGGCGTCGATCCCCACCGCTCCCCGGTACATCGGTGCCAGCACTTGCACCTCGCGAATCGGGTCGACGCCGAAGCGCTTCGGAGCTCGCTCGGCGACGACTTCGACCACCGCATCCAGGGCACGCTCGGGATTGGTCCGCTCGATGAAGAAGAAGTCATGGTCCTGATCCTCGCCTGGCTCGAGGTGGGGTTCGCGACCCTGGTTGATCTCGTGGGCGGCGGTGGTGATCATCGAGCGCGCCGCTTGGCGGAAGATCTGGGTGAGGCGGACCACGGGGGCGACCCCCGACTCGATCAGATCCTCGAACGGCTTGCCGGCGCCGATCGGTGGCAGCTGGTCGGCATCGCCGACGAAGACGACGTGGGTCGACTCCGCCAGGCCGTCGAGCAGGACCTCGATCAAGCGCAGGTTGAGCATCGAGGACTCGTCGACGATCACCAGGTCGACCGGCAGTGGGTGCCCCGGCTTGAACGCCGGGTCGCGGCCGGGGCTCCACTCGAGCAGGCGATGGATTGTCTGCGCCGAGTGGCTGGTCGTCTCCTCGAGCCGGCGAGCGGCGCGGCCGGTGGGGGCGCAGAGGGCGATCCGCAGGTGCGCGGCTTCGGCCTCTTCGACGATCGCCCGCGTGCAGGCCGTCTTGCCGACCCCGGGCCCTCCGGTCAACACCGAGATGCGGGCGCCGAACGCGCCACGCACGGCCGACCACTGCTCGTCGGTCAGCTCGGTATCCGCCTCGTCGCGGACCGGCGCCTCGCCGGGGTCGTAGTCGAGCTGGGGAGGTGCGGCGCAGCGCCGCGCCAGGGTCTGCGCGACCGCCAGCTCGCTGGCGTGGGTGAGTTGGCGATAGAGGCGGCCCTCGTCGCTGAGCAGGCCGTCGGCTTCGCAGAGCACCTCGGGGTCGGGGGAGAGGCCGAGGAGCTTCGCGGTGCGGGCCATCAGCTCGGCGACCGGCAGGTAGCTGTTGCCCTGTTGCTCCGCCTCGCCGAGGGCATAGACCGCCGCCGCCTGGGCGCGGCGGCTCGACTCCGGCGGCACGTCGGCGGCGAGGGCGATCTTGTCGGCGCGGACGAAGCCCACCCCGTCGACCTCGGTCAGCCGGTAGGGGTCCTCGTGCAGGATCGCCATCGAGCTCTCGCCGAAGCGGGCGTGGATCGGCGCCGCCAGGTGCGCGAGCCCGTGCGGAGCGAGCTGCACGTGCAGCTCGCGCACCGCGCGGCTGGCGTGCCACGATTCGGTCGCCGCCGCCGCCTGATTGGCGCTAATTCCCCGCAGCGAGCTGAACACGGCCTGCGGATCCGCTGCGATCGCTCCCAGCACCCCCTCGCCGTGCTCGTCGACCAGTCGCTCGGCGCGGGCCGGGCCGATGTGGCGCAGCGAGGTCAGGTAGGCGATCTGCCCCTCGCGGTCGGCCGGATCGAGCGGCAGCGCGCCCTGGGCGCGCAGCTGGCGACCATAGCGGGCGTGGGTCTGCCACTCGCCGCTTACTTCGGCCCGATCGCCGACGCCGAGGTGGGCGACCGGACCGACCAGGGCAAAACCTTCGCCAGACTCAGCGTCCTGGACCTCGAGCACCGCGTAGCCGTCGTCCTCGGCGCTGAAGATGACGCCGAGCACCTCGACTGTGGCCGAGTGGGATGCCGCGTCGGCATCAAAGAGGGTGGCCGTGCCGTTCACACGACAAAGCTAGCCTGCGCTGAAGATGGGCAACCGTCCGAAAAAACACGGTCTCTGCGACAGCTGTGCGCATCAGCAACTGGTGCCGAACACGCGCGGGTCGGTCTTCTCGCTCTGCCGGCGCTCGCGCACCGACCCGCGCTATCCCCGCTATCCGCGGATTCCTGTCGCCGCTTGTCCTGGTTACGAGCCTCGCCGGGACGGCGGCTGAGTCTTGGTTCCGTTCAGCTGGCCATCGGATCTGGCACGCCGAGCTGGGAGATTTCCGGTGCGTCGTAGGGGCCCCCGGGAACGCCGCCGACGATCAGAATCCGGATGCCCTCCTCGCCGGGCCAGACCTTGCGCTTGATGCCGGAGGCGACGCGGGCGATGTGATCCGGGTCGAGCGGGAAGCGCTCGCCGTCGATCTCGATCTCGCCGCTGCCACGCAGGGCCGTGAAGACCTCCTCCTGACCGTCCTCGGCGTGATCGTGCTCGGGGTAGTTCTCGAAGTTGGGTGGGAGGTCGATCACTTGGATGCCAAAGGACTCGACCTCCAGTTCCGCCCGGACGCGCTTGAAGGCGCCGCGATAGACGGCCTCCATGTCGTCGATCTTCTTCACCGCGTATCCCGCCATCGCTCTCTCCTCTTTCTGTGAATGCAGCTCTTGCGCGCAGGGTAGCGAATAAACGAACGTTCGTGCTTTTGTATGCTGAATAGGTGACTGTTGTGAGCGGCACCACGGAGGATTCCCGGCGCATCGGGGGCAAGGGCGCCGATACGCGGGCGACGATCCTCTCCCGTGCCCTCGACATCGCCTCGGTGGACGGCCTCGAGGGCCTGACGATCGGACGCTTGGCGACAGAGCTCAAAATGAGCAAGAGCGGCGTCTTCGCCCACTTCGGCTCCAAGCAGGAGCTGCAGCTGGCGACTGTCGCTGCCGCGGCAGAACGCTTTCGTATCGCCGTGATCGAACCGGCGCTACAGGCCCTGGCCGGCGCGCCCCGGTTGCGTGCGATGGCCGCTGCGTATCTCGATCACCTCGAGGGTAACGACTACTCTGGCGGCTGCTTCTGGGCGGCCACCTCAGCCGAGTACGACGACCGCCCCGGCCCCGTGCGCGACGCGATCGCAGCCGCCCTCGACGCCTGGCTCGGCGAGCTCGAGCGCCAGGCACGGCTGGCCGGCGCGTCCGATCCCGGTCGCTTTGCCTTCGAGATCTACGCGGTGGTGATGGGTGCCAACTCGCGCTTCCGGATGAGCGGCGATCGCGCCATCTTCGGATATGCCCGCGATGCGATCGAGTGCCGGCTGACGGAGTTGCCGGGATGAGCGCCACTCGCTTCGATGAGGTCGCCCCCGCTGACTTCGCCGCCCGCTTCGCCGAGTACTGGCGGGCGCCGACGCCGGAGCGGCTCAGCCTGGTGCTGGCCGACCGGGTTCGCCTCATCGCGCCGATGACGCCAGTGACCGAGACCCTCGCCGAGGGCAAGCGGGCCTTTGCTGGCCTGTTTGAGCTGATCCCGGATCTGACCGGCGAGGTGCATCGCTGGGGCGCAACTGCCGACGGCGTCCTGATCGAGTTCACCCTCAGCGGCACGACCGGTGGCAAGCCGATCTCCTGGCACGCGGTCGACCGATTCGTAATCGGCGAGGACGGCCTCGCCACTGAACGGGTCAGCTACTTCGACTCGATGCCGATCGCCCTAGCGGCGCTGACGCGGCCACGCGGCTGGCCCGCCTTCTTGCGCAGCCGCCTCGCCCAGCTGCGCCGTTAGGCGCGCTCACTCGAGCAGACCCACCTGGCGCAGGATCCCGACTGAGTCCGAGTAGACATCCTTGCGCTTGACCAACCCGTCCTCGAAGGGGATCACGTCGACGCCGTCCCAGCTCACGGCGCGACCGCTCGGTGGCGCTTCAAGCTCGCCCCGGTGCAGCGCCTGCGAGTGGGTCGCGGTCGCCGTCCACTCTTGCGTCACCACGTCCTCTCTTACGTAGAGGCGCCGGGTTTCGAACTTCATGTCGGGCCAGGACTCGAAGATCTTGGCGATGTGCCCCCGCACCTCGGCACCGCTGGCGCTCTCGCCAGCGGTGTGGTTGGCGAAGACCATGTCCGGCGCGTGCATGGCGACGATCGCGTCGAGGTCCTGCGCGTTCCAGGCATCGTTGTAGCGGCTGATCGCCTCCGTCAGCGCCTCGATCCGATCCTTCTCGCTCACCCGGTGAATCTAGCTCGTGCTTGCGACGCGCGTGACTTTTCACGAATCGGGCGCCCCCGTGTGCCCCTTACCGGTCTAGCGTCCGGTCTGTGAACGAGCGATCTATTGACATCAGATGACACGATTTCTAACATCACGCATCATGCCCCGGACCACCCTCGACCTCGACGCGACGGTGCTCGCCGACTTGCGTCGCCGCGCGGCTGTAGAAGGCAAGAGCATGGGCCAGGTCGCCTCCGAGCTCCTTGCCGGCAGCCTCGAGGCGGGCGAGGTCATGCCACCTCGGCCGCTGAATTGGGCGAGGAAGGACATGGGCCCCTTCAAGGTCGACCTCGAGGACAAGGAGGCGGTCTGGAACCTGCTTGATCGGGAGGAGCTCGAAAGGGGCGAAGGTTGAGCGCTGCGATCGATACCAACATCCTGCTCTACGCCTCCAACTCACGGAGCGAGTCCTTCGAGACGGCATACGCTTTGGTTGAGCGCCTTGCTCGCGGCCCGGAGCTCCTCTACCTGTTCTGGCCGGTTGCGATGGGGTTTCTGAGGCTTTCGACCAATCCGGCGATCACCGACAGGCCGCTCAGCCCGACGGAAGCGCTTTCCTCCCTGGGCGATCTGGTCGAGCGCGACCACGTCCGCACTCCGGGTGAGGCACCAAGCTTCTTGGCTGTTTACCGAGAGACGGCATCGCCCGGAACAAGGGGCAAGGACGTCACCGACGCCCACATCGCTGCCCTGATGCGCCAACACGGGGTCGGCACCATTTACACCCGCGATCGTGACTTTCGCCGTTTCGACGGGATCAGGGTCGAGGATCCGTTCAGCTCTTAGCTGGGTAAGTGCCATCGCTAGGGTGAATTCAAAGCGAGCCGAGGAGGATTGGCATGGACGTATCGATCGGATTGCCCAACGCGGTGCCGGGCACGAGTGGCGGTGAGCTGGTCGAGTGGGCGCGCCGGGCCGACGCTCGCGGGTTCAAGAGCCTGGGAACGATCGATCGCGTCGTCTACGGCAACTACGAGCCGCTGACCGCCCTCGCCGCCGCCGCGGCCGTGACCGAGCGGATCGGGCTCTGCACCTCGGTGCTGCTCGGACCTCTGCGCACCAACCCGACCGAGCTGGCCAAGCAGGCACTCAGCGTTCACGCCCTCTCCGGCGGCCGCTTCACCCTGGGGATCGGCCTCGGCGCTCGCGAGGATGACTACGAGGCCAGCGGGGTGGACCTCAAGGGAAAGGGCAGGAAGCTCGACGAGGCGCTCGAACGCATCAAGGAGGTTTGGGAAGGCGATGAGATCGGCCCCTCGGAGAGCGGCTCACCGGGCCTCGTCGTCGGTGGCTCCGTCGACGCCTCATTCGCCCGCGCCGCCCGTTTCGGCGACGGCTGGATCGCCGGCGGCGCGCCGCCCGACCAGTACGCCGAGATGGCGAACAAGGCCAAGGCCGCCTGGGTCGAGGCCGGCAGGGAGGGCGAGCCACGGCTGATGGGCCTCGCCTATTACTCGCTCGGCGAGCGGGCCGAGGAGGAGGCGAAGGCATATCTCCTGGACTACTACGCCTTCCTCGGCGAGGAGACGGCCGGCTACATCGCCTCCAGCGCGGCCAAGGACGCCGACACGGTGAAGCAGTACCTGGAGGCGTTTGACGCTGCCGGTTGCGGTGAGCTGATCTTTTTCCCCTCTTCGAGCGATCCCGCCCAAGTCGACCTGCTGGCCGACGCCGCCGGGCTCTAGCCCGGGGGTCGTGAGGGCGAGGATGGCGGACGATCTGCCGATCCTCCTCTTCGCTTCGAAGCGGGACCTCGAGGCTTGGCTGGAGGAGAACCACGGCGGCGCCGAGGGCCTCTGGCTGAAGATTGCCAAGAAGGGGTCTGGCGTCGAGAGCGTCAACTACGCCGAAGCGCTGGAACTGGCGCTCTGCTTCGGCTGGATCGACAGCCAGAAGCGCGGCTTCGACGAGGCCTTCTTCCTGCAGCGCTTCACGCCGCGGCGACCACGCGGCAAGTGGTCGCAGATCAACCGGGCAAAGGCCGAGGAGCTGATCGCCGCCGGTGCGATGCGGCCGACCGGTCTAGCTGAGGTGAAGGCGGCCAAAGCGGACGGCCGCTGGGACGCCGCCTACGCCGGCCAGCGGTCGGCGACGGTTCCCGACGACCTCAAGCACGAGCTCGATCGCAACAAGACCGCGGCCGAGTTCTTCGCCAAACTCGACAGCGCCAACCGCTACGCGATCCTCTACCGGCTACAGGAGGCGAAGAAACCGGAGACGCGGCAGAAAAGGCTGCGGAAGTTCGTCGCGATGCTGGAGCGCGGCGAGAAGATCCACGGCTAGGGCTTGGCGGCGCTGTTCGCGACGATGAATTCGGCCAGGGCGCTGACTTCTTCGCCCGAGAGCGTTTGGCCGTAAGTCTGGGGCATGACGTTGGGCGAGTAGCCTTCGACCACCTCGGAGTTGGGGTGGAGGATCATTTCTTCGATTCCGGCGGTGTTGTCGTCCGGAGCGAGGGATTCTTCAAGGTCGGGTCCGACTTTCCCTGTCGCGCCGGCGGCGGCCATCGTGTGGCAGGACCCGCAGCCGATACTTGTAAAGAGCTGCTGACCGTTCGCACTTGCGGTTTCGCTCGGTTCGGCGCCTTCGGCCTGCGCGTTGCCAGACGCAGCGTTGACATAGATCGTTTCCGTCTTCGTCGAGCCGCCGAGCTTGCCGATCAGGAGACCGCCGACGAAGGCGATGACAGCTATCAGGACGAAGGCCCACCCTTCGACCACAAGGCGCCTCCAACTTTCACGCTGCACGTGCTCCTCCTTTTCGACCTGCTCGCGGCAAATATAGCCCGGGGATGACGAGGAGCTGTCAGTAGAAAACACCACTATTCATGTGCTCTCACCTAGTCTTGCTTGATCGACCGTCCCCTGCTTGACAGCACGCTCGCCCAGGCTGGCGAGCCCGCCTATCGCGCCTCCCAGGTTTGGGAGTGGGTCGCGCGCGGCGCCAGTGACTACGAGGAGATGACCAACCTGCCGGCGGCGCTGCGCGATCGGCTCGCCGCCGAGGTGCCGCTCTCGACGCTCGAGTTGCGGGCCGAGGCGAAGTCGGATGACGGCACGGTCAAGGCGCTCTTCCACACCGCTGACGGGCGAGCGATCGAGGCGGTGCTGATGCGCTACCGCGACGGTCGCCGCTCGGTCTGCCTCTCCTCGCAATCGGGCTGCCCGCTTACCTGCTCGTTCTGCGCCACCGGCAAGATGAAGTTCGGTCGCAACCTCAGTGCCGATGAGATCCTCGACCAGGCGCTGCACTTCCGTCGCAACGAAGCTATCGACCACGTCGTCTTCATGGGCATGGGGGAGCCGACGATGAACCTCGACGCGGTCCTCGCCGCCTGCGAGGCGCTGCCGCAGATTGGTGTCACCCACCGCCGCACGGCGATCTCGACCGTCGGCTGGGTCCCGGGGATCGATCGCCTTGCCGAGTGCGAGATGCCGGTCAGCCTGGCGCTCTCTCTGCACGCGCCCAACGACGGTCTGCGCTCGCAGCTGATGCCGGTCAACGACCGCTATCCGCTGGCCGAGGTGCTGGCTGCCTGCGAGCGCTACCGGGCCCGGCGCCGTCGCAAGGTCTTCGTCGAGTACGTGATGCTCGACGGCATCAACGACCACCCCGAGCACGCCCGCGAACTGGCCGCTCTGCTCGATTCCCGCGCCTACAAGGTCAACCTGATTCCTTACAACCCGACCGGCGCCTACGATGGCTCCCCGCCCGAGCAGATCGAGCGCTTCCGGGCGATCCTCGCCGAGCACCACCTCACCGCCACCGTGCGCCTCACCCGCGGTCGGGACATCGACGCCGCCTGCGGCCAGCTGGCTGCCTCCCGCGCCTGATCGCGTCGGGCTTGGCTGGCCAGCCAGTTACGATTCGCCGGTGCCCGCCGCCAAGCCAGCCGCTCGCGTGGAGCCGCCGAAGCAGCTGAGCGCCAACCCGGTCGTTCGGGTGCTCGACGACGTTTGGACTGAGGCGCGGGTGCGCCGCCACGGCGCCTATCCGCCTGGCCCGCAGGACTTCAGTTTCGGCAGGACCCTGCAGGCGGCGCGGGACCCGCTGCCGCTGTTGCTCGGCCTCTACGAGGAGCACGGCCCGATCTTCAGCGTCCGTCTCCTGCACAGCCCGGTGATCTTCATGCTCGGG
>Ga0066654_10000407_pt1 | contig 11313 bp, 8 predicted proteins | sample GraSoiAngelo_103_FD_66715 | JGI IMG/M metagenome (GOLD analysis project Ga0066654, IMG submission 66715) | Grasslands soil microbial communities from the Angelo Coastal Reserve, California, USA - 14_0903_05_20cm | ecosystem: Environmental > Terrestrial > Soil > Grasslands | place: USA... | reverse complement strand
CAATGTCGTCCCACGTGGCGTACTGCACTTCTTGTTCGCGGCAGGCGGTGTGCAAAAAGAATAGGTAACGCACGCGTTCCTCGGCGGTCATGACGCCAAACAGTTTCGGAATCTCGTCGTCGGCGTAGGCTTTGGGCCGCGTGTGCAACGGTTCCGGCAGGCTGACGAGTTGCGCCGCATACTCAACACCAGTTTCCTTCTTGTTGTCCTTCAGCATCGAGAAGATGACGCCCATCCGGGTCTCGATGGTTTTGGCGGCATACTCTTCGGCCTGTAGCGTTTGCACGTAGGTGTCGAGCGCATCGGAGGTCGCCAGGTCCTTGATGAACCGCACGCCACGCGGAAGATTGGCAAGCAGGTGCGTTAGCGCGAGATTGTATTGCTTAACCGTCTTTGGCCGATCATTGCGGTGGAGCTTGAGGAATCTTTCTACCGCGACTTTGATCGGTGTGCGGCCTGCGTTCGTCTGATCCTGGTATTCAGCGACGGTGAGTCCTTGGGCAGCGGCTTGGGTAGCCAGGGCCACGCCATCAGCGTTTTCCTGGGCTTGCTGCGGAGTATCGAAGGGTTGACTCCAGCACCGCTTGCCTTGTGCGTCTGTGAAGCGAATATGGAACTTCGCGCCCTTCGGCGGGCGGCCTTTTCCAACCCTTTGATACTCCCATCCCTGGGGGCCTTTGAACCTTGCGTAGACGCTGGCCATGCTGGACACCATCCCAAATAAATGATGAAAACGGTAGCACGGCGGTAGCAAGAAGTCAAGAATGCAGTAATATGCAGGGAAGAATAGGTATGGCGGAGAGGGTGGGATTCGAACCCACGGTAGGGGTTAGCCTACACACGCTTTCCAAGCGTGCGCCTTAAACCGCTCGGCCACCTCTCCCGCGTTGGGCATTTCTTCTACCAATCTAGCAGAAACTTGCGGTTCGCGTACATATGTCCATATGTCGGCAGGAATACGTTCAACCCTACCTTGATTAGTCTCAAGCTTGCAGCACTAATCGATCGTGAGCGTCAGCGTGGTTGATGCCGTAATAGACGGAGTGGTGGTGTCGGTTCCAACAATCGTAACCGCATACGCTCCCCTCGCTGCCGTAGGAGAGCTTAGCGGCGGCATGGAGGAGCCCACACCTGCGCAACCCGAAGCCGCGAAACCAATCGTTGCAAGAATGCCCAGTGTCGCGAGAGTGGCAAGCCTGCGGCAGCGACGACCCAGCAAACCGAGGAAAAGCAGCCCAACCATAGTCATGCCAGCCTGGTTTGCCTGGAGCGCTACCAACACAGTCGGGTCCTTCCCGTAAGGATGCGGGGCGCGGCCAGGAGTGTTGCGCGGGTCAACTCCCGCTCCAACGAGCGCGGGAGCCGCACAAGCCGACGCGACCGTGTTGACGGTCAGGGTGGCCGCAACCGCAGTGGTTCCGGAGACCGTTGTGTTGGCAATCGAAAAGCAGCCGTTCGTCAGAGCAGGACTGCTAGCGACGGTCCAAGCGACAGTGCCCGTGTAGCCGTTCTGCGGAGTGAGGGTAATTGTCGAGGCACCCGGATTTCCTGCCGTGACCGTCACATTGCTGGCAGCCAGCTTGAAGGATTTGGCAACCACAGTCAAGGTAAGTGAGCCGCCGGAAGACGCATAGTTGGAATCGCCGGAATAGGTAGCGGCGATGGTGTGGGCGCCTGCGGCTGTCGAAGAGAAGGTGTAGGTAGCAGATCCATTCGCGAGTGTAAGGGTTGGGGTTTGCGTCGCTCCGTCCACTGCGATCGTCACCGTCCCGGTCGGTGTAGTCGTGCTCGAGGTTGATGCCGAAGTGACTGTGATGCTGATGGCGTCGCTCGCTCCAGGAGCGGGCGTGCTGGTTGCCGCTGAGAGTGTCGTCTTCGAGGCCACCGGCGCAGGCACCGTCACTGTCAGCGAGCCAGTAGAAGAAGCATAGGTCGAATCACCGGAATAAGTTGCCGCAATGACATGAGCGCCAGGAGTCGTGGAGGAGAAGGTGTAGGTCGCAGAACCACTCACCAGCGCCAAAGAGGAGGTTTGCAACGTTCCGTCGACAGTGACCGTCAGTGTGCCTGTCGGCGTGGCGGTGTTTGAGGTCGATCCGGAAGCAACCGTAATTGTGACGGCGTCGTTCGCACCGGGAGCGGGCGTCATGGTTGCGGCCGAGAGTGTCGTCTTCGACGGTACCAATGATGAAGAAGACCCCGGCCAAGCCGTCATCAAGTTGAACAAGTCCACCGAACCCAAGCCTGACGCCTGGTCATAGCCACTCGTGGCGGGATACTGCGACGCGCCAGCTGTCGAGCAGATTTTTGTCCCTGCGGTGCATTGATTGCCGCCACTGGTGATGTCGTGGAATGCTGAGGCGTAGGTAGCGGAGTTTGCCGCAAGAGTGTAGAGAGTTGGGTTGATGACGCCCTGTCCGGCCGAGTTCAATTTGTCATTGATAAGCGCCAACATTCCGGCAAAGACCGGCGCGGCAAAACTCGTCCCCCCAGCGACAGTGAGATTTACGTTGCTGCTATCACGAAATCCGTTCGTGCAACTTCCCGTGACCCCGTTCGAACTGTCGCTGGAGCAGAAAAGATACCCAGCGTTGTTGGGAGAGGAGCTCAGCGAAATATCCGGCACCAAACGGAATGTGCCCGACGGAATGCCGGGTACGCCGGTCTGCCAACCGGGTTTAGGTGTGAACGTGCTGACACCTCCGCCACTTGAAGAGAGCCTTGCGGTCGAATCATCGTTCCACACCTGCTCAGGAATATAGGAGAGCGCAGAGCTGACGAGGTCGCTGCCGCTGGCCGCCTGCCAATATGTGGTATTTGTGGAGGCCACATCGGCGGCTGGGAACTCGGTTCCGCCGATGGCTGTTACGTACTGGCTACTCCCGGGAAAGTCGACCGCCAGGGCCTGTTGCTGGGCGGTCGTAAGGCCCGTTTCTCCATAGCAGTCGGTCGAGCCGCTGTCGCCTGACGCAACGATCACGGACTGGCCTTGACTGGCGGCCTGGGCCAGTATGGCGTTGAGGCTCGAATATCCCGAAGATCCAAGCGCGGCCTCGCAAAGACCGTAGCTTACGCTAATGATCGGAGCAGTCTTGTTGGTCACTGCGAACTGGATGGAGTCAAAGACGCCACTGTTCGCGTTGTTGCCTACATAAACGAAATAGATTGTCGCGCCACTCGCAATGGTGCTGGTGTATTCCAGGTCCAGATCGGATTCCGCTTCATCGCCCGACCTAATGGTTGCGGTACCTGTGTTGGGAACGAGCACCAGCGTGGGGTCTTTGACGGCGAAACCAGCGGCGGTCTGGAAGTGTTCGATGTCCGACAGCACGATCGCCGACTGGCCGACCACGGCAATCGACTGGCCAGCGCCGTTATAACCGGCCTTGTAAGCCGGATTGATGTCGTAGATAGTGGCCACGTCCTTGGGCGTCAGAAAGTGGTTGCCCGACTGACTGGAAGTGAAATCTGGACTAACGACGCGCCTTGGACCCCGGCCGCTGATGTGCGATTTGGGACGAAAGGAGGAAAGATTCGTGACCGTTTGCACCACGGACGAAAGCGCCGCAGGCACGCTGACATCTCGCGAGGGAGCAAAATGTGTCTCGCCATTCACCTTGTAGTAGTGCATCTCAGTGCCGAAGGCCGCTTCGACCTGTTCGACCGTTCCAGAAAAGCTGATGCGGTTCTTGCTGCGCGAAACACTCTCCACAGTAAAGCCGTGCTGCCCCACCCAAGACTGCACCTTGGCGATGTCGGAATCCGCCAGCCCAAAGCGCGCGCCAAATTCGTCTGGGGTAAGCCACTTGGCGTAGAGGGGTGAGGTTGGATCCTGTTGTGCCGCGAGCAGTGCCTGTAAATCGGCCTCTTGCGCCGGGGTTCGGCTGAAGGCAATGCTGATGCCTTCGAACTTGCTCCCCAACGGTACACGGCCCGCCTCGTCTTCGGTCCTGGCCATCACGGGATGCGTGCCATAAATGGTTGTACGGTCCGCGTCGTCAACGACAGTCGTTATACGTGCAACGGGCCGCTGCGCCGGGGAAGAAATTGCAAAAAGCGAACAAGCCGCGATCCAACCCGCAATCCCGAGCCGCTTGCGTACACCAACTGTGAGCAGAGCCTGCATGTGAGGTCCTCACTCAAACGGATTGGCTGGGAGCCTAGCGACCGGGAAGGCTAGCGTACCATTACAGCATAATAGGAGTCAGCAGAAAGTCTGGAGGTTTACCGAAGAACTGAATAGCGCCTGAATTTACCTTCGATGTCTTCAAGAATTTGTAGGTGTGCGCAACATGTCGACGGCGGCTCCGCAGTTTTATGGCTACGGAACGACCGTGCGGCCTTCGCCCGCTCATCGTGCCATCTGGCTTAAATGAAATAGATGAGCTCCGATGACCTCACTTGAAATCGACGAAACTCTGTTGTCGCTTTGCGCCTTCGTCCGGCGTCGCTAAGGTAGGAGTTCGCCCATTTCATTGAACCCCTGGTTCTCAATACCCCAGCGCAGGTCGCTAACCGCACGATCTGCTCGGTGCGCGCTTGCGCCACCGACAAGGTGAGCTCACAATCAACGGCCCAAGCAAGATTTTCCGACTCGTCTTACACATGGAAGCGCGCTGGCCAGATCCGGAATGACGCAATAGCTCAGCAGAGCGCCGGAGACTTGCGGGGCGGAGGCAACAGGCACAACGTGTAAGTGTGCGACTGACAGACGCGTCGGCCAAAGTCCTGCGTCAAAAACTGTACTCCCGACCAGTTGTGCGCCGGGGCGCAGTGGTTTAATGGTTAGCCTCCCGCCGAACCAGCCCCGGAAAGCCCCAGGTTACCAATTTCCTCCAAAGGAGGAACTTCGTTCTGTGGTTTGTGTACAAACCCAGCTTGGAAGGAAAAAATGACGATTGCGTTCAAGCACGCGAGACGCGCCTAAAAGGAGGCACCAGGATGAGGCATACAAAGTGTTGGATCGTTGCCGTGGCGAGCCTGCTCGCTTTGGCACCTTTCTGTTCCGCAAAAAATCCGAGCGTAGTAAAGGCTGAAAAGGACCGTCTTCAGAATTCGGGAAAAGTGATGCAGGAAATTCTCAATGTTCCTGAAGAAATTCCTCAAGACATGCTCGACAAGGCTCGTTGCGTTGTGGTCATGCCGTCGGTGTTGAAAGCTGCGTTTGTTTTTGGGGGCAGCTACGGTCGCGGCACCATGGTTTGCCGCACAGGCAAAAACTTCACCGGTCGATGGGGAGCCCCTGCAATGTATGCGCTCGAAGGTGGGAGCTTTGGTTTCCAGGTCGGTGGCGAGGCAACAGACTTCGTCTTTCTCGTGATAAACGATCGTGGCGCAGGCAGCCTGCTGCACAGCAAGGTAAAGCTGGGGGCGGACGCATCATTCGCCGCCGGACCAAAAGGACGTTCCGCGGCAGCCGATACCGACGCCTATATGCGAGCTGAGATTCTGAGCTACTCCCGTGCGCGCGGCGTGTTCGCCGGCATATCTCTGGATGGCTCGACGCTGCGGCCTGATGAACGCGCAAATCATAAGCTTTACGGCAATTCCGCAAGCGCAGCAAAGATCATCACCAAATCCCATATTAAGGCTCCGTCCTCGGCGCATGATCTGATCGCGGCACTGCAAAAGTCATCTCCACAACTCAAGCGTTAGTTCATGCATTTGGCACTACTTTGACGAACGGTTGACTGTCATATTGCGTTTAAGACAGATACTCCTTTCACTGCCGACGGCAATGTCGGTGTAATGAGCTATCACATTGCCGGTATTTTTCTGACTACCGCGATGTCGCACTAATAGTAAGGAGTGGCTGAACAGACCTATCCACAACAAGACAGCCGGAAGTACATTGTCGGCTGCACAAAATGGAGAACCCCATCTGGACTGGCGCGCGCAGCCGTCTTGCTTGCGCGCGCCTTCTCATGATGTCGCTGCGTCAGCGTAGTAAGCCGCCAAGTCTTCCTCGACGCTTGTGTTGCCATTTTCGAGGTGGACATCCGCAAATCCATCCTTGCGTTCGCGCGGCGGAGCAGGAGCCTGTCTTCATGGACGCCCCTTCAATGGCAGCGTGCAGCTAGGCATGCTTCTTGGCCAACGCGGCGGTGACGATAGCTTGAGGGAGTCCTTGTTCCATTTGGGGCAGCTTGCCAGCGTCGTGTGACGGGTTCGGCGGCAAATCGTTCTTGCGAAACTTCGCGGGCAATACGCCCGGCTCACACGCAATTCCGGGAAGTGTCAATTCGACTGCCGCCTGTTGAAACAATAGAAATTGTCGTGAGGATCCGCAGACGCGTGTGAGCGGGCTAAGGCTCAGTACCAAACGGCCACGATAGATTAGCCCAGAGGGCGCTCGCTACAGGGCGATTGGAAAATAATCGAGTCATCTTCGCGATGATTGGAGCCTCTTGAGGTTCTTTCTTGAGGTAGCTTGGTGATCAGGTCAATCCGCTGACGCACCGGGGGAAAGATCGGGGAGAAGCGGACCGGCCCAGCCCTCAATCCCCTAAAGGGATCCTCGGCTCGCTTCTCCCCCACGTCCGTTAACAACTGCAACCTTTGTGCCATGCCTAGTCCCTGTGTTTTCAACACAGTCGACGCTATTTCCGAGTAAAAAAGCCCTACTCCCTCGAAAAATTACCTGTCTGGAGACGCGCGGCAAAAGACTTGTGAGTTGAACATCCTCCCCGCCGCAAGCGGCCAGGATTCCTACGGCCTCTCGGGTTTGTTTCCCCGAGATGGCTTCGGTGGGTTCCTCCCACAACCGCCCTACTTCAGCGGACCACGAAGAGGCTTTACTTTTGGGCTGCCCGCCCATAGGTCGTTCGGACAGAGGAACATAGAGCAGTTGGGAAGGAAAAGAAAGAGGGGCCTTCTATCCTCGGCCCAAAAAACGCCGAGGCTTTACGGCCCACCTGGTAAACAACCCCCGACGGGCTGTGTTTACCAGATGCGCCGTAAGGCTCCGTTCTTGAGAGCGGGGATATAAGGCGCAGGTTTTGGTGTATCGTTCTTTTGTCGCAAGACCTAGGCCCGATGTGAAGCCTGCGGAGATGCGGCGTAGTAAGGCCGATCGATGAAACAGGAACCCGCCGAAGGTGCTCTGGTTGAAACCAAACCAGGCTTCGTAGGAATCCTCGCCTTTTTTAATGGCGGGGAGGATGTCAAAGAATCTTGCGGAAGTTCGGATGCGAGTGGCGGACAGCAAAACAGGCGATTTTCTCCACTCGTTTGCTTTGACCCAATTGACCCTCGCGCTGACGTTGCTGCATGATGTTAAAATCAATGCTTGCTAACGTCTCCGGGATCGTCTAATCGGTAGGACATCAGCCTTTGGAGCTGAGTATCCTGGTTCGAGTCCAGGTCCCGGAACCAAACTCCCATGCGTTAGATTCTTTCCCTCTTCGACTAAATCACTTCCAACTACATTTCGCGGTAGTTCAACAAGAGAATGCCGATCAGCGAGATACGTACCGGCCAGAGCCGCGTCAACCAAGCGCGCGTGTGATTCTCCGCTGGAAGGCGAAGCTCGAGCCAGCGCGACCAGCCGGCCATCACCGCGAGAATCGCCAGCGGGATGTGACTCAACTCGGCCAGAACTTCTTCTTTCACATCGCCGAGGCTGTGGGAATGCGTGAGCAACAGCGCGCCAGAGACCGCGATGAGCATCGGGAACACCAGCCGGATGGTGGCAGATGCGACGCGGCCAGTCTGTACGCGCCATTCGAATACGGCTAGGGCGGCGACCAGCGCCGCAAAGACGCGGTGCAACAAGACCTCTGGATCCGCAACGTGACCCAAAAGCCGTTTGGGCCGAGCGGCCAGACCTCCGGGTCGCTTCTCAAAAAAAGAAAAATGGAAAGGCCCAGAAAAAGCAGCGGCCAGTTGCTCACCCAGGAGATTCTCCGGGTTTGCGCAAGAACCGCGAGAAACCGACGGAAAGAACAATGATCCCCGCCGAATGATGGTTGTACTCGGACCAGGCCTTCTCGGCGGGAGTGTTGGGGCGCGTGCCGGATTGCCCGGGGACAAAAGATTCCGTGGAAAGCGATCCCATCTCGAAGGCCCTTTTTTGGGCGGCATAGACTTCTTCGGGCAGATCTTTCTTGGCAGGACTTGAGAGGCGCGGCGGACGCGGAGTCATGCGCGCGTAAATTTCCGCGCCCGAGACACGATCTTGCGTGAGGTCGGCGGCAGGAGGAAGCGAGGTCAGTGAAGCAGCCGCGAGAATTACAGTAACGCCGATGCCGATTTCTGCTTCGCCGAAACGTTTAAGGCTCGAGAGGATGGAGCTGGCTTCGCCGTGGCGGACCAGTTGAAAATTCAGCGCGCCGAGAAACAAAAGCAGTCCGAAAAGAATCCATGGCGCCGTAGGAAGTTCCATAAACGGCACTGAGCGAACCGACATACGAGAAACTCAAGATCAGTCCAGCCGAAGCAACGATGGCCACGCTCATGAGGGCCAACCGAGAGAATCTGGCGCTGAGCTGTCGCACAAAATCAGGGGAAGACGCGAGCCGGATGGCCATCAGCAGGAAAGGCAGGCCACCCAGCCACGCGGCGGCAGCAAGCTGATGCAGTGCCGTAACAAAAACCAGCGGAAGGCGGTGTTCGAGACGAGCCATAGCGTGGCTCGTCAAAACAGAGGAGGCCATGATCGCTGCTGCAGGAAGCAAGAAGCCGCGATGAGAACCCGCGCGACCGGCGGAGGACAGTGCAACGATTGCGAAACACGCGCCCAGGCCGAGGGCACCGGCTAAAACAAAATTCGCGGCGATGATGTCAGAGAGGCCCATTTCCGCGGACTGCATCAGAATGAACGCGTTCGCCACGAGATGAGAGGTTTGCATCGCACTGAGCGCCAACGCGAAGCGGCGTATCCAGCCCAGGCACGAATCTTTAGTGTCCTCAAAATCCCTGCCGGAACCTCGAAGGACAAGCAACAGAAAAATAACTCCGCCGACAGTAAGCGACTGAAAAGCCAGGCTGGCACCGCAAAGGACCACGGAAAGGAAGCCAAAAATCTGTAGCAGGCGCCCACTGGTCCAGGTCAGGGCTTTACCACGGTAAACGAAATTTCGCCGCGCGTGATGTGTCCGTCGGAAGCGAGCACCTGCCAGCGAAGGCGGTAAACACCGGGACGCAGTCCCCTGGCCTTTGCGGAAATGGTGTTGGGGGGATCTTGCCCGCTGATTTCGAGTGTCTGCAAGGAACCATCCGGATCAACGAGGATAAGGCGCGTGCGAGCGGCGTCAATGCGGACATTGACGTGCAGCCGAAGCGGAACATCAGGGCCAGGGATGGAACTCTTCAAGGCCGGGCTGGATTCCAAAAGAACCGCATGCGCAAAAGCGGATGCGCCGAGCAGGAGCGATGCGGCCGCCACGAAAAACAGAAATGCCAGGAGAATCCGACGACCTGCGTACATTGCCGCCTTCTTCGCCAACTGCGGCGAAGCCAACGATGTGATGCACGTTCAATTTTGCGAACGAAGTCCAGTTTCGCACCGCCACATGCGCCTGCCATGTTTCTCGACCAACACTCAGTCGAAGAGCTTCGTCAATACTCTCGCGGCTCGACAATTGGCTAGCGGCTCGGGCTCTTTTCCAGCAGGATTAACGGGGTGCCGCGTGAAGCGTTGGGCTGCGTGGTCTTTGCGACATCGATGCGTTCCGGTGGCACATTCTCTTCGCCTCCATAATCTGTGACATAGTGCAAGCGCCCTCCATGTACCCAATAGCGGATAAGGCTGTACATCGAGCCATCGCGCAACTGAAGTAAGGTGACTGGCGGCTCGACTTTCACGGCTGAAGGGGAAGATTCCGCGTCCTGGGGCGGAGCCGACGGAGCTAACCCGGAAGAATCCGAAGGCGTCTGCGATTCCACCGACTCGGAGGAGGCGCGCCTGACACGCCGGCAAACAAGGAATCAGACCAAAAGTATCCGTGGAGCGTGCGGGAGAAGAGGCGATGTGAAAAGAAAGGATTCCCGAAGCAGTCAAAGTCGTCCGGAAACAAAAAGCTATGCCAGGTGAAACGGAAAGAATCGCAAAAACCCGCATCGAACGGATTGGCCCCGAAAGGCTTGTGGGGAGCGAAGCCGGCCGCAAATTGGCCACGCACTGTGTGCCGAGGTTGCCCATCGAGTGCCATGCTAGGACTAGGCAACATCACGACCTTGCCGTGAACAAAGGCGGCCCCCGCCAGAGGTGGCAGTTCGCCGCCGCGGCTGCCGGGTCCCTTTTCAAATTGTGAACCGCCCTTGCCGGGATGATGCCCAAACATGTGGCCAAGGGACTGCCCAAGGGATTGACCGACAGAATGCCCGGAAAGGCCTCCGCTGCCAGACTGGCCACCGCCATGACCACGGCCCTGACCACCGCCGCTGCCGTGTTGTGCATAAAGGGACGGAGAAACAAAGAACGCGAGCGGAATGGCAAGCAAAAAACAGATATGGCGATCCATAGCCGACCTCCCGCTAACCAGGAATCTACTCCAACTGGATGTCGATTGGCAGTCGGGAGCTGGCTACAGGTGATCCGCTCCAAGCAAAGCTGTCTGATTCGCGGAATTTTACCTGTAGTGGGCAACGACCTCGCCATTTTCGATGTGCAAATCCGCAATCTGGCGCGGAAGCTTCAGCTTCTCGCGATTCTCTGACTCCATCAGACGGCGCACCGCCGATTCGAGGGTGGACTGCGGGATCGGGAGCGAGCCAACCTGCCCGCTCAAGGGTGCAAAATTCAGATACCCATTCTGCGCGCTGAGGCGTCCTTCGAGCTGCAAGGTCATGTCTTTCCCGTGCACGTCGAAGAGGACATAAGCTTTGACGCGATCGTCGACCAACTGAATTTTGACGTCGCGCACATTCGAACGCATCTGCTTGACGTCTTGCGGAGTGGGGCCGGCATCGTCAGATGTTCCTGGTTGCTCGGTCGCAGGCCCAGGTTTTGCGGCGCGCTTGCCGGACAATTCCAGATGGGACGAGAGGTAGGAATTCAGCTCGGTTTCGTCCATGCGCAATGTCGCCGGCTGGCCATTAGCGACCGTACGTTCCGCCTCTTCAAACTTCTGCTCGGCGCGGGCCGCGGCCTGCGGGCTGGTTTCAATTGGAGGCGGCGGCGTCTTGTGGAGCACCAGAATCAGTGTAAGGATCGCCCCGGCGTAAGTGCTCCAGCGCACAATGCGAAAGATCACCTCCGACAGACTGGTCCGACTTGCGCCTGCGTGCGCAAATTGCGGCTCCTCCAGCGGTGGAATGTATGGCGTCATGAGCCCCTCCCTGCGACCATCAGCGTCACAAAGCATGCAATCG
>Ga0066654_10000401_pt1 | contig 11336 bp, 9 predicted proteins | sample GraSoiAngelo_103_FD_66715 | JGI IMG/M metagenome (GOLD analysis project Ga0066654, IMG submission 66715) | Grasslands soil microbial communities from the Angelo Coastal Reserve, California, USA - 14_0903_05_20cm | ecosystem: Environmental > Terrestrial > Soil > Grasslands | place: USA... | reverse complement strand
TGGCCGAGTGGAAGGCCCAACGGCTGCTGCGCGGAGCGGCGGTCACGCACCGGATGGCCAACGCGGAACGGCTCCAGGATCTCGACCTCGACACGGCGCTGCTGATCAACCTGGAGGCGCTCCGGATCGCTCCCACTCTGGAGGTGAGGTCCGGTCTGATTCGGCGCCTCGCCAGCCACCCTCACATTTCGACGTTCCTGTCGGAGCACCAGGACGAGATCAATCAGGTCGCCTTCAGCCCGGACGGCAAGCGGCTGGCCTCGGCGAGCAAGGACGAGACCGTCATCCTCTGGGACGTGGAGAATCGCAAGCTGCTGGCCAGGCTCCAGGGGCACACGGCCGGGGTCGAGAGCGTGGCCTTCAGCCCGGACGGCAAACGTCTGGTCTCGGGAAGCCTGGATGGGACGGTCATCCTGTGGGACGTGGACGGCCGCAAGCCGCTGGCCACCCTCCAAGGGCACCGGGGCGGGGTCCACGGCGTCGCCTTCAGCCCGGACGGCAGGCGACTGGCCTCGGCGGGCAACGACAAGACGGTGATCCTCTGGGATGTGGACAGTCAAAAGCCGCTGGCCAGGTTGGAGGGTCATCAGAAACGAGTCTGGGCTGTGGCCTTCAGCCCGGACGGCAAGCGGTTGGCCTCGGCGAGCAATGATCACACCGTGATCCTCTGGGATGTCGACAACCATCAGGCGCTGGCCACTCTGGAGGGGCACCAGGGGGAGGTCTACGGCGTGGCCTTCAGCCCGGACGGCACACGGCTGGCCTCGGCGAGCGCGGACAAGACCGTGATCCTCTGGGACGTGGACAGCCACCAGAGGCTGGCGACGTTGGACGGGCATACGGATTGGGTCCAGGGCGTGGCCTTCAGCCCGGACGGCAAACGGCTGGCCTCGGCGAGCGCGGACAAGACCGTGATCCTGTGGGACCTGGAATCCCACACGCATCTGGCCACGCTGGAGGGGCACAAGAGCTGGGTCATGAGCGTGGCTTTCAGCCCGGACGGGAGGCAATTGGCCTCGGCGGGTCAGGACAGTGACCTGATCCTCTGGGACGTGGACAGCCGCCGGCCGCTCGCCCTGCTGGAAGGGCACAAGGGCTGGGTCAACGCCGTGGCCTTCAGACCGCCGGACGGGAGGCAACTGGCCTCGACGAGCCGCGACGGGACCGTGATCCTGTGGGACGTGGCCAGCCGCGGGCTGTTGGCCAGGTTCGAAGGACGCCAAGAAGAGCTCGACAGCGTCGCCTTCAGCCGGGACGGGAAGCGGCTGGCCGCGGTGAGCCAGTGGCCGGGGGCCGTGCTCCTGTGGGACGTGGACGGCCGCAAGCCGCTCGCCACGCTGGAAGCGCACGTGGATCAGATCTTCGACATCGCCTTCAGCCCCGACGGGAGGCAACTGGCCGCGGCGCTCGACGACAAGACCGTGGCCCTTTGGGATGTGACCCGCGGCGCGCTCCTGGCCAGGCTCGAAGGGCACGGGGCCGGGGTCGCGGGTGTGGCCTTCAGCCCGGACGGGAAGCAACTGGCCTCGGCCGGTCTGGACAAGACCGTGATCCTCTGGGACGTAGCCGGCCGCAAGCCGCTGGCCCGGCTCGCAGGGCACAGGGCCGGGGTCCTGAGCGTCGCCTTCAGCCCGGACGGCAAGCAACTGGCCTCGGCGGGCCTGGACAAGACCGTGATCCTCTGGGACATGGCCGGCCGCAAGCTCCTGGCCCGGCTCAAGGAGCACAAGGCCCGGGTCGAGAGCGTGGCCTTCAGCCCGGACGGCAAACGGCTGGCGTCGACGAGCCGTGACGGGACCGTGGTCCTCTGGGACGTGGCCGGCCGCGAGCCGCTGATCTCGCTGGCGGACGACCAGGGCTGGGTCCGCAAAGCGACCTTCAGCCCCGACGGCAAACGGCTGGCCGCGGGCAGCGAGAATCACACCGTCCTGGTGTGGGATCTCGACGCCCTCTCCGATCTCGATTTCCTCAAGGCCGAGGCCTGCCGCAGAGCCAACCGGAACCTGACCTGCGACGAGTGGGAAATCTATATCGGCGACGACGAGCCCTATCACAAGGCGTGCCCGGCGCTGCCGGGGCCGGAGAGGTGCGAGTGAAAAGGGATGCATCAATCGCCGAAGGATTGATGATCTCTACTCCACACTCGACAAAGTGCTTGACGTTCCGTGTAGCGACCGCGCAACCGTTCGCCCGTGCGATGGAAGCAATCTGACCATCCAACACACCCATCGGACGGCCGATTTCCTTACGTCTCCCCATCACTTCGCCGTAGTGGCGGACGGCCTCCTCATCAAAGGGCAGGACACGGCCAGCGAAGGCTTCAATGAGAATCCGTTCGAAGCCTTGTTCCAACTGCAGGCGCCGTCTTCCCTGAGGCATGATCCGCAAACCGTAGCGAATTTCACCGATGGTAATGGACGTCAGGAACAGCGTTGACGTTTCCTGATCGTTCAACCAGGACACGACCACCTGGGCTGGCGAAGCTTTCATGACTTCCGCCACGACGTTGGTGTCAGCAATGATCATGCTGATACGCCCGTGCTATTCGAAGTCCATGGGCTCATGCGGCTCGCGCGGAGGGATCTCCAAGTCCACGCCTCCCAGAGGGCCAAACACCTTCAGAAACAGGTCACCTAGCCGTTCCGGGGGCGAGACGGCCCGTTTCAAGATCTGACGTGCCTCTTCTTCCATTGACACCCCTTTGCGGGTCGCGCGGTCCCGGAGGCGGTCATAGGTCTCGTCGTCAAGTCTGCGAATGCTCAAGCTGGCCAAGGGACACCTCCATCAACCAAACCTACTAATGCTAGCACATGCTGGCATTGGAGACCAAGGCTCGACGGCGGCCGCCAGGGGCAGGTCCGCGATCTGCGGCCGGACCTGCCCCTGGTGCTGAGGTACTGAGGTCGCGGCCCGTCTATCGTTTCGCGTATTCCAGCGCCCCGGTTCGCAGCAGCGCCCCCACGTCCTCGGCTTGTACGGCGGTGGCCGCGCTCCGCGAAAACTGATAGATCTGCCCCGAATAGGGGCCCCGCAGCACGATGCTCCCTTCCCGCGCATGGCGCAACAGGGTCTGCGCCGGCGAGGCGGGCGCCGGCGGATGCGACCGCTCAGGGGTGTAGCTCGTCATCATCGCTCGTTTCTGTCCGCAGCAGGACATCGTCGTAGGCTCCTTCCAGAGGGAACATCGTTGGATTCATGTCGACCGGCGGCTGGCGGTGCGGTCGTGAAAATATCTCGAGCAGCGAGGAGCCGCCGGAAATCGCCAGCCATGCGACGCCCCAGGCGCCAGGCTCACGGGCGAGCAGCAGCGCCAGCGGCGCGGCGATCCAGAGGCTCAGGCAGTAGGGACAATCCATCAGCTTGCCGAGCACGCCGTCGCCGGCCCGCCGCCGCAGACGGACGATCACATCAAAAGGACCGTCCTCGTAGGCGATCAGATGCGAAACCCGCCAGGTAGCGAGCACGCTCAGGGTGAGGCGGAACCAGGGCGACCAGTCGAGCATAGTCTTTCCAGAAAAGAAAAGCCCCGGCCGCCGGTGTATGGAACCGGCGGCCGGGCCTTGCAAAACGTCAGGGCGCGTCGGTGCGCTTGACGACGACCAGCATGTTGGCTTCGTTGCTGAAGAGCAGGCCGTAGCCGTTGGTGACCCGCTTCCACGCGTCGAGACGGATGTCGTAGGCGCCACCGAACGGGAAGTACGCCCGATCGTAGCCGCAGTCGTTGCAGCCCGAGGAGGCCGGCGGCGGAGCGCCGACGACCACGTCGACCTTGTAGCTGCCGCCACCCCAGGAGGGCCGCGCCGCCGGTCCGACCGCCGTGATGTACGCTGGGTAATTCGACACGCCTACCGTCGACGCCGGCTCGCCGGCCAGCGACGTGTTGAGCAGGGAGACGCTGCATCCGAGCCGGTGGAGCTCGGCGAGCGTGAAGTCGTTCAAGTGGTTCCTGGGATCGTTCACCCGGAAGTGAATCCTGACGGTGTCGCCCGCCTTGAGCGACAGATCCTGGCACACCGCCGAGGGTTGGGGGACGAAGTTGGCAGTGCCCAATTCCTTGATGTCGATGCCGAGGAGTGTGACGTCACTCAGCGGCGTGTTGTCGAGCGCGAGCGGCAGCAGCTCCACGGTCTGGGGCTCCTTGGCCAGCGTGCAGTTGAGCATGACGCGCGAGGTCAGGCCGCCGGCCCCCTGCTGATAGCCGACCAGCCGCACTACCGCCAGACCGTCCGGCAGGTAGCTCGTGTCGACATTGGCGATCCATTGCGCGGCCGTCCACAGCCAGCCCCAGGGGCCCGGAGGTCCGCCATGCGCCGCTTCAAACTCCCGCTGGAAGCTTTCGACGGTACGGTAGAGCCCCTGCGTCGGCCCCGCGGAGCCGGGCCCGAAGTCGTACGGGATCCAGTCCTCGTGCGGCGTCGGCGTGCTGACCACGCCCCAGTAATAGCGAGCGAGATGGCCGAGCCGCGCGTAGGGAATGTCGTTGAACGCTCCGTCGGGAGGCAGGCTCGCCGGATTCCCTCCCCACGGCGCCACTTGCGGCTTGTAATAGTCGACGAAGCGGGCGGGATTGGTGATCGTTTCACGGCCGAAGCCGCCGTAGATGTTGAGCGTGCCGCCGAACGGCTCGTCGGCGCCGCCGGGATAGGCGTAGCCGGCCAGCGGGCCGCCGGTGGTCACCGGGCCGATATGGGGCACCTGCACCAGGCCGACGTCGGTGAACTTGAAGCAGTCCCCCTCGGGGGCGTCCTGCGGGCAGTTGTCGACGGCGACGGCGGATTTGTTCGCGTTGAGGTTGCCGACGTTGATCGGCGACGCCGACGGCACGACGTTCCAGCGGGTGGCCGAGTAGGGCTCGTCATAGATCACCGCCCCGCCGGCGGCCGCCTGGGTGGCGCGGAAGAGGACGTCGGGATAGCAGTCGGTGCCCTGCCACCACCACCAGGGATAGAAGGCCCGGATGTCGGCCAGCACCTTGCCCGCCTCGGCCGTCAGCTTGGGGATCGCGTGCACCTGCGGACGCAGCGACGGACCGATCTCCGGAGCGATGATCGAGGTGATCGGCTTGCCACCCGCCTGGGGATCGAGCTGGTCCAGGGTCTGGGCCAGCCGCAGCAGCGCCTGTGGATCCGGCGGATTGGGATCCACGGGGATCGGCACCTTGGGCACCAGTTGGCGGAAGCGCGACAGCAGATCGCGGAGCTGGTTCCACTGCGGCTGATCGATATACCAGCCGAGGTAGGGATAGAACCACCAGCGCCAGCAGCACCAGCGGAACGTCATCGTGAAGTAGCCGTTGGCGTCGGTCGTCGTCGTGGTGATCAGCGTCTTGCGCAGCCAGAAGAAGAAGCGGTCGACGTCGTAGGCCTCCACGACGGCGCCGGGGACGGGCTGATTGCACACCGATCCGCCGCGCACGACCTGCCGGACCAGCCGGCCGGTGAAGGTGTAGCGGTGGCAGTTTTGCCACCAGCCGAGATAGATCGCGTCGGCGATCTTCTGGACCCCGAGATCGATCACGGTGCCCGCCTTGGCTTTCGCGAGCTGATCCGGGGACGGGCGGACGGCGAGCGCGTCGTAATGCGGCAGGATCGCCTCCGGCGCGTCGGGGCCGATGCGCAGCTCGACGCCGGCGGGGCTCTCACCCGGCGGCAGATCGAACGGCACCTGGACGGCGAGCTTGTCGACGGCTTTGGCCTTGGCGAGATCGATCAGCCGCGAGCCCAGCACACGCCCGTCACGGACAGCGGCGACGCGGAGCGGCTCGTCGCGCTTGAGCTCCTTGACCTGACTCAGGTCCAAGGACGAGCGAAGGGTATATTCCATAGATACCTCCTGGTTGGGATGACCGGAAACACGTGTCACCCAAATCAGTAGGCGATGGGGCAAGCTCGGCGTTACAGGAAATCTTGAGATTCTCACCAACCGGAGCGGTGGTAACCCTGCCGGAGCCGCTTCTGCGAGCGAGCTGACCAGCGATCTCGTCTATGGCTATAGGCTCCGGCCGGTGCTGGCCCTGTGGGCCTCTACGCCAGCTCGACCTTGAGCTTCTTGCCGACCGCAGACGCAGCACGTTCCAAGGTGGACAGCGTCATGGATCGATTGGCAGGATCCAACAAACGCTCCAACGCCGGCCGGCTGGTCTTCATGCGGCTGGCCATCTCCGCGGGAGACCCCACCGGGCGAGCCCAGTGACCTGGTTTTAGCGTCCTCGCCCGCCCTGGATCGAAGTCTCGGGCGGGCGAGGCCACGACGCTCCGGGAGCCGCTCCTGACCGCGTGCGGCTTCCCCTCTTCCCATTGTCCTACGGATGTCATACATTGTACTGCGTGCTGATCTCGACTCCTCCACCCTGATCCTCTTGGCGAAGGCGGAGTTGCTCGACATCTTCCTGAACGACTTTGAGGGCACGCCCCTCCTCCCTGAGGCCGTGGAGGCGGAGTCGACAGGAACGCCAAGCCGGCCCGATGGCCTGCTCATCCAGCAGAGGATCCTGGAAGGCCGTCTCATCGTTCAGGGCATCGAGCAGCCGAAGGTTCTCTCGCGTCTCGTGCAGGACTTCCGACTGGGGCTCGGAGAGGCCGAAGCCATCGTGCTCGCGCTGGACCTTGGAGACGCGGCGGTCGTCGCTACCGACGACCGGAATGCCTGCGGGCCTGCAAGGTTTTGCGAATCGGGTTCGTGACCTCGCTGGGCATCCTGGTCCGGGCCGTGGAAAAGGGCTTGATGACACCCGCGGATGGAGCACGGTTCCTCGAAAGGCTCAGTCTCTACGGGCGTTTCAGAAACGAGGTAATCGCGGAGATCTCGCGCCAGATTGGAGGTATTTCTCATGGCGAAAGCTCAGAAGACAGTTAGCATCCGCTTGGAGGCCGACGACTACAACTTCCTCAGCAGCCTCGCGGAGGCCGGCAGAGAGGATTTTTCCACGGCTGTCCGGGACCTCATCGCACGCGGACGCGTGCTCTTGGCATTGGATCGATACCGCGAAGGAAAGGCTTCCTTGAGCAAAGCCGCCGAGGTGGCCGGAGTCTCCGTGAGCGAGATGATGGACCTCCTCGCCCAACACGGCATTCCGTCGGATCTCCGGGTAGAGGATTACAGGGAGAGCCTGCGGACCTTGCGTGAGGTCTGGTAAGACCGTCGTGTTGCTCGCTTTTCCCGTCGATGTTTCGGACCCTGGAGCTTGACGGCGCGCTCCGGACCGAGCGCGCCGTTTCGATGGCTCGACGGCTTCTTCACCACTTGACGCACGAGCTGGTCGCCAGCGACCACTCGTACGCATACCCATACAGGCCGTCGAGGAACGGCGCCGGCGACCAGACGCACTTGTCGCTGAAGTCGATTCCGGTGGTGGAGTCATACCAGGCGTTGCCGAGCGGATTGACCACGGTCTCGCGGGTCGAATGGGAGACCAGGTGCTCCTGGTTCTGCGCCGGCGTCCAGCTCGACGAGACCTGGCAGGCGCCGCAGCTCGCGTAGGGTTGCACGGTGTATTTCACCGTCGAGGCACCGCTGGTGAAAACAGCTCGATACTCGCAGTAGGCGAGGCCTGGGCCGCCGCACGACGTGCTCGAGCCATTCGAAGAGTAGGACGTGGACGGCAGGAAGACCTGGTAGATCGTGCTGTTGTTGAAAGGATGAGTCGCCAGGTAGGCCTGGATCTTGGAGCGGACGGCGGTGTCGGTGACGTTCGTGGGCGGCGTCGACGTGTCGAACCAATCGGCCGTCCCCGTGCTGAGGTTGGAGAGCTGGACGAACTGCCGGACGCCGCCCACGACCTGGTAATACTGTGTGATCACGTTGTATTCGCGGCTGGTGCCGAACTGGTTGCGGAAGGCGACCAGCGACTGCGCATAGGTGTAGTCGGGGGAGGCCGGGTTGGAGAAGGTCGGCCCCCAGAAGATGTTGACCACCTTCGCGCTGATGATCACCGGTCCCCCATGGTACTGGGCCCCCGCCGCTCCGGCGAAGGCCAACAGGCTCACGGACAGCAACGCCACAGACACGATTTTCCTTCGCAAGGTCTTGCCCTCCACGAGAAAAAGGCTCAGCCGGCCCACCGGGGCCGGCGCGAGGTCAGCTCTACAGAAAGGGGTGCGCGGCGAGGGACAAGGTGGGACGGCGCCGCCCGCGGACGCGGCGTCAGTCGCAGATCAGGCTCACGGAGCGGGAGAGATTCCCCGTGGCAGGGACGATGTTGCAGCAGCTATCGCAGCTCTGGTTGTTGTCGACGTCCACGCCCCAGTAGCTGCCGTCGAGGTCGGAGGGCTCGGCGCCGTAGCAGATCTTGGCGCCCCGCTTCACGGAGAGCTTGACCACGCCGGTGCGCCCCGAGGCGATGCTGTAGAGCTGCGAGCTGTTCGGGAAGACGATGTCGTTCGTCTCATCGAAGAACCGGATGTAGATCCCCAACCCGTCGACGCAGCTATCCTTGATCGTCCAGGTGAAGGTCGCGTTGCCGCCGCTGGGGCACGACGCTTTCGCCGAGAAGAGCTCGCTGAGGTCGAAGCCTACGTCGTCTCCAGGGGTGGTCTGGAGCGTCTTCTCCGCCGCGCCGTTGACGGCGAGCCCCTTCATCGGAACGTCGACGAGCTGGGCCGTCTCGGCGGGTTTCGCCGGGTGGGACCCCGCCGCCAGCGCGGGCTGAATCGCGACCATGGCCAACAGAACGAGAAGGCAGAAGCCTTTACGGAAATTCATATGTTTTCTCCCTCTTGAGCAAAGACGAGCGCGCTCATCGCGTCCGCATACGACTTTTATGACGGTCCTCGTGTTTCCATTTCGATGCTTCTATCCATTATACCTCTTGGGCGAGAGACACGTGGGGTCCGTTATAGGGAGATGCGCAAAAGGGGGCCCGCGGGGGACATGGCTGGGGCTTGTAGGGGCGGCCCTGCGTGGCCGCCCTGGGTGGGGGGCTGCTCGGGGATTTCCCCCACCCAGGGCGGCCACACAGGGCCGCCCCTACAGAGCACCCGTCATTTCCAGATGGATGAAGCGCCGGCCGGCTCGGCGATCCAGTGAAACCCGCCGCCGGCGAGCGCCGCCTTCCGCAGCCTTGCCCGCGCGGGGTGGCCGTCGAGCTGCCCCTCCAGCAGCAGGAGGTCCGGGCCCGGCCTCTGGAAAGCCAGCTCCGCCTCGGGCCTCCCCTGGACGTTCCGCACGATGTCTCCCGGCTTCAACTTGGATTTCCAGAGCCTGAGAGTCTTCAGTTTCCGGTCCAGGGCCAGCTTATAGCCTGTCCACGATCCGTCCATGCGCTGGACGCTGAGGCTGCCGGGCTTCAAGATCATCACCCACCGCCAGCGGTCCGGGGTGGGCAGCGGCACCTCCCTGCCATCGACGTCGAGCTCCTCCACCGACCAGAAGCCGTACAGCGGCGGCCTGGGCGGATGAAACTGTTTATACATATCGGCGGCGTGCTGGAAGCTCCCACGCATCGACCACAGGCCGAAGAGGAGCAGGGCCACGTGCGGGGCCCGATCGAGCCACTGGCGCGCGAAGAGAGGCTTGATGCGGACCGGCTCCACCCTGCGATTGAAGAGGAAGACGCCGGCCAGCCGGGGCGCGTCCGGAGCGATCAGGAGCAGAGCCATGACCAGGAGATGCAGAGAGGGCAGCTTCACCGGCACGTCGTAGCACATGTTCAACAGGAAGACCGTCACCATGTTTCCGGCGCTCAACAGAGCGCCCAGCAGCACCGTCCGGGGGATCAGCAGCAGCACGCCGCCCACCAGCTCGGCCGCGCCGATGAAGGTTTCGAAAGGCGAGGAGGCGCCCACCGTCCACCAGAGCAGGTGATTCGGAAAGAGATCGCCGATCCGCATGCCCAGCACCCCCACGGGAAGCGGGGAGATCATCTGGGAGGGGATCACTTTGATCGCTCCGTAGAAGATCAGGATGGGCGCCAGCATGAGGCGCAGCAGGAGCCGGAGCCAGGAATAGAGCCGCTCGTAGCTCTGCCTTTTCCTGTCGAGCGCCGACCAGAGGGCCGTCGCCACGACGGTCAGCACCATGTAGCACAGGAACAGGACCCAACCGAAAGCCATGTTGTTGATGCCGGCCTCTTCGAGGGTGAGCTTCTCATCGAGATGGAGGACGTGGCCGGCGATCCACTGCAGGAGAGGGAGCCAGAGCGCGTAATATTTCTGCACCAGGGAGTCGGGAATGAGGCCGGACGCGCCTTCGCTCACGAAGAGGAGGACGAAATAGGAGAAGAAGAACCGGAACGCGATGCGCGTGGGCGGGCTCCAGCGGACCTCTTCGCGGGGCTCAGTCACCATAGAGCTCGGGCCTCAGGATCCAGTGGAACCAGGGGGTGGTCAGGCGCATCCTGCGCAGCTTCGCCCGCGTGGGACGGCCATCCCAAAGTCCGTCCAGGACGAGCACGTCCGCCTCGGGCTCGGCAAGGTTGAGCGCCACCCGGTGATCCAAGATCATTGTTTTGCTTTTCATGTCCAGAGCGAGGGCGTGCCGTTCTCGCGTCCCCACCTTGAGGACGGCGTCGAGCGCGCGGGGGTCCGCGAAGACCACCGACCGCCATTGGCGCACGCCGGCGTCCGCGCTCGCGCCGGCGACGTTCTCCACGCTCCAGACTCCGTAGAGCGGCGGCCGCGGCGGATTGAGCTTCCGGTATCGCCGCACGGCGTCCTGCACGCTCCAACCGATCACACCCAGAGAGATCAGCACCAGGAGAGCCTGCGCGAGCCGCCCGCGCGCGGAAAGCGGCGGCTCCACGGCCGGCTCCACGGTGCGATTGAGCAGGATCAGACGGCTGAGCCGGCGCAGGTCCGGAGCGATCAGCAGCACGGACATGAGCAATAGATGAAAAAGGTACAGCTTGAACGGCAGGCCGTAGCACAGGCTCAGGGTGACCGCCATGAAAAGGTTCGCGCCGCAGATCAGAGCGCCCAGCAGGGTCGTCCGGGGCGCGAGCAGCAGCAGGCCGCCGGCCAGCCCGGCGGCGCCGGTGAACGACTGGAACGTCCGGGACGCGCCGAGGAAGGTCCACAACAGCCCCATGGCGTTGAGCTCGCCGAGCCGCCGCAGCAGGTCGAACGGCCCCGGAGCGGGCATCTGGACCGGAATCAGCCTCTCGATGCCGGAGCTGATCATCACCACAGCCAACCCGCAGCGGAGGAGGAGCCGCAGGCCGGAATAGAGCTCGTCATCCCGGTCTCTCCCCCACCCCAGCGCCGTGGAGACCACCGCCACGACGCCCGCCAGGACGGCGGAGCCCAGGCACAGAATCCAGCGGAGACGGGTATCTGTTAATCCACTGAAAGGGATCGTCAGAAAGAAAAGCAGAAAATAGAGGAAAAGAAATCGGAGGGCGA
>Ga0066654_10000397_pt1 | contig 11362 bp, 7 predicted proteins | sample GraSoiAngelo_103_FD_66715 | JGI IMG/M metagenome (GOLD analysis project Ga0066654, IMG submission 66715) | Grasslands soil microbial communities from the Angelo Coastal Reserve, California, USA - 14_0903_05_20cm | ecosystem: Environmental > Terrestrial > Soil > Grasslands | place: USA... | reverse complement strand
CGGAGTGTATTGAAGTGGAGAAGTAGATAGAGTACATTCTTTCCCTCAGAAGATGATTGCTCAATTGTTTGAGGCTTCTGTTCCACGTTCTAACTCCTTATGCTCATAATAAACATAGCTATAAAATGAGAATGAAGTGCAACGATAGTGCATTGCGTCTTAATAGTAGTATCTGAATGAGTATTTGTCAATAATTACGAATAGCATGTTCAGTAGAGTGAGAAGATCGTAGCCAGTCAGAAATTCAAGTTGCACTGATTGCTGAGTGGTAGCCCTATTCTACATTCCATAACCAACTACCGTATTCATACTCCGACAATACGTAATCAGCCGACAAAAAATAGGCAGATTTTCCAGCGCAGGAACACAACCAACCAGTATCAACTTACATTGTGCGCGCGTCAACGCAACATTCAGGCGGTGGGGATTGAGCAAAAATTCGCGGCGCTGACTCTGCTGCTGCGGCTCGCTGGAAGTGGCAAATGACATAATAATGACGCTACGTTCGCCGCCCTGAAAACGATCCACCGTATCCACGCTTAATGGCGAATCTATCGCTAGAGCTTGCCATGGCAAGCTAGGATCGTGGGTGAACAGATGGCGACGAATATTGGCAACCTGGGCACGGTAAGGCGCAATGATGCCGATATCGCGTTGAGCAATACCCCTGGCTAGCAGCGCCGCAACGAGCACTCGTACCGCTTGTGCTTCCTCATTGCTGGTTTTTGTTTCGGTATAGGTATCTCTTTTGTCTGCTCTCTGCTCAGCGATAGCTTCCCCATCAGATTGCATACTGCTTGCTTGTTGCGTAGTGAGTGCTTGCACATCTAAAAAGACTAGTGGGAATGCAGGATGAATGGCTCGACTGATAGTGGGTGCTTCACGGCTGATGCTCTGTTTATTGGTAGTGGTGGGAAACATTAATTTCCGGTTGGCGATGGATGAGTGGGCAAGCAGTTGTTTCTCGTAAAAGACAGTCGAGGAGAAATTGGCAATCCATTTGTTCATGCGATATTGCGTACGCAGGGAAACACAGGCACTGATGGTCAATGGTTGCTTCTGTATGTATTCATCGTTCAGGACTTTTAGGCTGCTAAAGAGCGAGATGGCTAGCCCCTGTTCGGCAGCTGTTTTGCTCAAGACGAGCGGTGGCAGCTGTTTTTCATCGCCAACTAGGATGAATTTTTTTGCAAAACGGAGTGCACCTAGTATCGCTGGGACGGTCAGTTGTCCCGCTTCATCAATAATCGCTACGTCGAAGTGTAACCCTGGATCATCCAGAGTGTGTTCCGCATCTTGCGAGGGTGGAGGTGAGTATTTGTCAGACGACCAGGTAGCGGTGGTTGAGGCAACAATGGGTGTCAGGTGCAGCAAGCTGTGTACGCTGGTCGGATCGGCAATCGCATCAACCAGTGTTTGAAGCAGGCGTGGCTTGACGTGATCGTCAACGCTGCGTTCATGTCCCAGGCGCAGATAATCATGGCAACCTTCTTTATCCAGACGTTTCAATAGATTGTCTATGGCTTGGTTGGTAAATGCCGCCAATAGTACACGTTGTCCCTGATCACAGAATCTGCATACAATCTCTGCTATGACGCTCGTTTTACCTGTACCTGGTGGACCATGAATTAAGAGATAATCTTGCATCTGTAGGGCACGTGCAACTGCAAGGTTTTGTTCCATGTTAAAGTCGCTTCTGCCAGCGAAAGGACGTTCGGTGAAGCGTGGACGTACTTTTCCGGCGACAAGGTCGCGTAAATGGGCATGGCTCTGTAACCAGCGTAACAGGTTTTGCTGTGTGCGTACGTGCACGATATCGTTATCATAGCGATCAAGCAAGGTCGGGTGGGTGATCAATTCGCGGGTCCAGACGGTGACGTGCTCGGAGCTGATCTTGAGAATAGTGCCTGTGACGACCTCGCCAGCAATAGGATCGTCGTTACTGAGCAAGATTTCGTCCCCATCGCGCAATTCTGACGTGTTGGGACAGCGAAAGGTCTGCTCCCAACCGTCTTTGTTCACAACCGGCTCGTCCAGTGGCTCTAGATCTGCAATCGCTGTACCACGCTCTAAACGTTGTGCGACGGAGAGCTTCCAGAGCATGGCCTGTTGCTCTTCACCAGCACGTCCCTCTAGCTGTAACAACCGGTAATACTTGGCAAAAAAGGCACGATCTTCATCTGTACTGACGGACCGAGGACGCAAGATATTGGCTATGGTCTCGTTTGTTGATTGTTGCGCTGTGTGCTGCTCCGGTTCTGGTGCCTGCCATTGCAGCAGTGATGAGATCTGCTGGCATGGGTTGAGCATGGAACAGCGGGTACAGCGTGAGGGACCGGGGGGAGCTGAGGGGATACCTGTCACGTGTTCAAGAATAAGAATATTGCGTATTTCATTCACACGCTGTATTTCACGAATGGTAGCAGGAATACCAATGGCCTGCGCGTGTCCTGGCGTGCCGCTATAAAGCAGTGTTGCCAATGCTTTTTTCATCTGCGAGTCGCGTCGTACTATTAAGAGCGCATGATAGCCGAGTACCTGCCAGCGATGCTCTCTTTTGGGTAAGTCTCCTGTTGCAGCGCCCGTTTTGAGTTCTAGCAGCCGTTGGCGACTGGCTTGCTGCCAGAACAGGTCGAGGCGGCCACGGAGACCGATTTCAGGTGCAAGCAGGAAGGTCTCTGCTCGCACCTGGTTGCCTTCCGTGTGGGGAGAGTGCGCCGGGTCTCTGGTCGGCATGTCCCAGAGTGTAGCACGTTCGTTTTCATACCAGTGAGCCAAACTTTCCAGGTGGGGCATCGTGTCAGCACGCATGGCGTCAAGGGAGACATTCGCTAGCGCCATGTCGAGGCTATTGAGCTGTAATGCCTGTTCTAGGTGGCGGTGTAGTGTGTCTAGTGCATTTTCACTTGACTCATTAGGGTTTGGTGTGTGTACTTCCCTTCTGGGGAGGCGGAGGGGGCCAATGTCCTTTCCCAACCCGTTTGGGATTGAAACTTGTAGCGCATTGGCTCGGCCCCGGTCGTGCTCTTTGAGCAGTTCTTTGAAGCAATAATGCACTATATTGCCGCGAATCGTTGCTGCGGAAGGTGCTGAAGGACTGAGCCGGTTGAGCAGGTGTTGGCGCGTGCAGTACTCGGCCTGGTTAAGATCGGTGATGTTGAGCAGGATATCGGGGGCTACCACCGCTAGTGTATAGGCGTTGCCTTGATAGCAGAGTCGAGGCTTGCCATTGTATTCGACAACCGTTGGCGGCGTGGGCAGGTGGTAGACACGTAATGGTAACTCGTATGTGCCAATCACATTGCCACGCGCTTTGAGTTCGCGTACCAGGCTACGGTAATATTGATCTTGCAGTCTGAGTTCGACGCGTGCTGTACCAGTATCGATGAGCAATGCGGGCGTGCGCTCCCCATCGATAACACGTTCTAGTGCGGCTATAATGCGGCCTGCCAACTCTATCCCCTGGCATGCCTGTCTGCATAGGATACACAGGAAACATGCGCGTTTTGTGCCAACGTACTGTGTTGCCATGCGCGATGCCCTCCCCAAAAAAGTTTTTTTGCCGCCCTGATCGTAGGTTAATTCTGGCACTTCGTCGGCTTGCTGCAACTGAATATAACACGGCAGTTTCATTGCTGCAAGAGGGGTAATGGTCCGGTAAAAAGCAAGCATTAGAAAAATAGCAGGGGCACACTCCTGCTATTTTTCTAATGCTTGCTTTTTACCGGACCATTACTCGAAGGTATGGTTCCCCCAGAAGGCCGCCATCACACCGTGATAGGAACTCTTGAGATTCTCGTAGAGGCGAGCGTTCTCAATCGCAAGGGCGGCGAGACTGGCGAGCACCGAAAGAAATTGTATATCATCTTCGTGAAACGTCATAGGCTCTGACGTGTAGACACGCATCACGCCGATAGCTTCGCCGTGTACCTCCAGTGGTACAGAGAGCACCGAAACTAAACCTTCTTCTCGTGCCGCTTCCTGATATTGGAAGCGTGGATCACTCCTCGCGTCCGCAATATACACAGGAGCACCGCGCAAGACTTCACTATCAATAGCGCTGTGTGTAACATCGACAGGCCCTTTTGCTAAGTAGCTACCACTCAGTCCAGAAACAGCGCTCAGTCTAAGTTGACCTGTGTCGGGGTCGAGCAAGCGCAGACCACAGGCTTTCACCTGCATGGCTTCAGCGGTACTCGTCACAACACTGTGTAGCACCTGATCTAGTTCGAGACTCGATGAAATGGTAAGTGCAGCCTGGTAAAGGGCCGTATAGTAATCTTTATGAGAACGATGTGGTGAGTTGGTGGAATGCAAGTGGGTTGCCATGCTGTCATCTCCCCGAAAAGCTATGGTTATACAACCAGTGAACAATGCCAAGAACGCGTTCGTCTTAACGTCCTCATTGTAACATAAAGAACTGGTTGCATAAGCATATTTTGTCGCTCACCACAATGCAATCTTAGCGCAGAGCAGGTTGGGGCGCGGGATCTTGCACGAGCCATACTCGGCATGGCGCGTTGGCAAGCACATAAGGTACTGTTTTGCCTAGCTCTGAGTTCGTTTTTTGTGGATTACGCACAAGACCGATCAAAATCAGTGCACAGTGATGATCCCGGGCTTCTTCAACAATAGCAGGACCAGCATCCCGTGCCTGAACAACCTCCGCCACAGCTTCACAACCAATGCGGCTGGCAATCTCCATCGCGCCATTCAGCAATTTGTCTGCCCGCTCCGATTCTTGTGTAAGAACCGCTTTGAGCGGTAATGCTCGTGGAACTTCAATAACGTGTACAAAGTGGACCTTACGTTTGGCTCCTTTTGCCATTTGACAACCTAAGTAAACTAGGTTAGAGTCAAGCTTATCACCGCAGATCACAACAGCAACATCGCCAGTGGCATTCTCTCCCAGAGCAGATTTGCTTATTTCAGTTTCTTCTCTGGCTTTGGAACCCCATAAGTGAACCATGATTTAATTTCCTCCTGATGACAGGTACTCCTTGCACGTAGAAAGGCGACCGATGCTGGCCGCCTTCTCTTAGAATGAGTCTAATCTAGCTTGGTCGTAGCTGTAACTATGAAGCTAAGCAAACATGCTTGATCATCCTCTGCTAGTTCTGCTATTACAAGTGATTGTCGAGGTTGTGTCAACTGATCTCTGAACATTACTGGTTCTCTCGTTTCAGTTTTCAATTTTCAATACCTTGTGCGGCTTTTTTCAATGCCCTTGTTCGGCTTTACACTGATCAGTCATTTCGTATGTGGCCCGAATAGTACTACAACATCAGCAAAAAATAATGAAAAATTCGGGCTACTAATGTATTGTAACGGAGACTTTTTAATTTTTCCAGTGCTACAAAGTCCACATGCTGCTGAAGAAGGAAGGGAGAGGTGAGGGGGCAAAAATTGGTACTAATTTTTGCCCCTCACCTCTCCATGTCTTCTCGTAATAAGCTGATCGTTACTCTCTACGGCCAACGCTACGGTCGATCTTGCCGCCATTGTTGAGCAGAATAGCGCGTGCCCGCGACTTGCGGCTGATATTGTCCTCATCGGAGAACCGTAGAGCGACGACTGTACGCGCCGCTTGTTGTGATGGCCTTGGTGGCGCTGTACTGGATTTTGAGAGATCCTGGCCGATGGCTCCTCGCACACGACCACCGCGCACCACAGCAAAGCTTGCGCCTAATGCGAGGCCGAGCAAGATGCCAGCAAGAATAATGAACAGCTTGTACGGATTGGGCATGACGAAGCTGGCGGCGAAAGAGAGACCGCCCAGGACCAATGCAGGGATCAGCGCAAAGAGCATCACCAGCACTAGATTGGCCTGCGTGCGCTGTGTCTGTAAAAAGTAATTCCCTCGCGTCTGGCTAGGGCCGTGTTCGCGAAATTGCCCGGAGCCAACTGTGCCAGCTTCTAACTGATAGACCTCTTCATCTATAAACCCTTCTTTATGCAGCTTGCTTGTAGCCGCATTAGCGTGTTCCTCATCTGTAAACACAGCCAACAAGTCATAGTCGGCGTGTTGTTGTTGTTGCATAAAATCTCTCCTGTACTAAATCTCATGATTCTGAATCGAGTTGAGAACAGCAGCAATTTCGTGCCGTACGCGATCGTTATTGCTCATTTCAGTCTGAACTTTTTCCCAGCCATGCATAATCGTCGTGTGATCGCGACCACCGAGTTCTGCCCCGACCTGCTGGAGGGAAGCGCTCGTCTCTTCGCGCATGAGATACATCGCAACTTGGCGAGGCCATGAGATCTCACGACCACGCTGCTTACCACGCATCGACTCAAGATCGACATGATAATAACGGCATACCCCATGCAAAACTTCCGCAACAGTCAGGTTAGAGGATGGCTTTTTATTGCTATAAATATGCTCAAGTGCTTGCGCTGCCAACGAGGCGGTAATCGGTGCATCGTGCAGCGTGGCATAGGCAATGACACGATTGAGCGCCCCTTCGAGTTCGCGCACATTACTGCATTCTGGACGGGCGATATGTTCAATGACAGAATTGGGTATCGCAAAGTGTAGCGATTCGGCTTTGGAGCGGAGAATTGCCAGACGATGCTCGTATTCTGGTGATTGTACATCGGCCAGCAGACCCCATTCAAAGCGCGAACGCAAACGATCCTGTAAGCTGGGGATCGCCTTGGGTGGGCGATCACTAGTCATCACAATCTGTTTATTGGCATCATAGAGTGCATTAAAGGTGTGGAAAAACTCTTCTTCCGTAGACTCTTTGCCCGCGATAAACTGAATATCATCTACAAGCAAAATATCGATCTGGCGATATTTTGCGCGAAACTCTTCAGTTTTTTGATAGCGGATCGCATTGATAATCTCGTTGGTAAATTTCTCAGAGGTCACGTAGAGCACTGTTAAGCCTCTGGACTCCCCAACGTGTCCAACTGCGTGTAAAAGATGGGTTTTGCCTAGTCCTACGCCACCGTAGAGAAAGAGTGGATTGTAGATACGACCGGGATTCTCCGAAACGGCGAGGGAGGCGGCATGAGCCAGTTGGTTTGACTTGCCCACGATAAAAGCGTCAAATGTATAGCGTAGGTTAAGCAAGCCGCTATGAGGAAAGGTCATAGCGTGGATGTTTTCAGACATACCGGGCAGAATCTCCTCCGTTGTCTGTTCGGGGGGTAAGCTTGCGGGTATACTTTGTCCATTAGGTTGTGGAAAGACCGGGGCCGTCGCATGCAGTGTAGCGGCTGGCGCACTATCAGCGCTGTGCTTTTCACGTTGTGAGAGCGAAGGGCGTCCTTTAGAGAGGCGGTAAGAGCGTCTGGGTTGAGAAGGCGGCGTACCATCTCCTGTGGGCGTATGTGATTGATCCGTCGTCTCTTTTGCCACAACAAATTGTACCTCGACAGTAGTCCCTGTGATTTCGGAGAGAATGGAGCGAATGGGTTCGATAAAGCGATGCTCTAGATGAGCCTTAGCGAATGTCGTTGGGACACGCACAACAAAGACGCCATCTTGAAAAGAGATCGCGGAAGTACCCTGAAACCATGTTGTGAAAACAGCATGATTCACCTTTGTTTGTAATCGTTCTATTGTCGTTTGCCAGATCTGCCTTGCATTCACAGATGCTCACCCCTTTGGGGATACTTAAGTGTTTAATAATACAGTCATAGAGTTTATCGCTGTTAGGCTCTGCATCTAATCAAGGTTTAGCAACAAGAGCACGTTAACAACTGTTATATGGTCTTTAAGAAAAAAAAAGTTCCCTGACGATCAACGTATATCGGTGGAATGTAATGGTAGCATTAAATCAAAACGCTGTAAAGCCCCTCTTTTGGTACCAAAATGAGAGCTAGATCATAGGCTTTTGTTCCGTTTTCAGATATACTAAGCGGAAGGGGTATAATGAGGCAGCTTTGGCTGTTATAATCTTTGGGGGACCTCTTAGGGGCATATATTGGTGTCTTTCTTTCTACAAGGAGCATCTTATGCTGATGGTTCGGAGAGCATTGTTTATCACACAATGGTGTGTATTGAGCAAATGGCAGAGGAGACAGTGGCCTGGATATGTATTAAGATATGGAGTGTTGGTCGTATTGTTGGTTGCGTGTTCAGGTTTCAATCAGGACGCGAAGAATACTATAGCGGTGTCTAAATTGCATTGGTGTGGCAAACCATCCATGATTTTTCAGGATGAGGGAGCTGTCAGCTCAAAGACGGTGACAGATTGGGCACAGATCCAACCTAATCTAGGTTTCACTGTCTTTCTACCAGCAACGTTGCCTGGAGATGCTTGCCTGGTCAGTGCGTCTGGGACGTTACATGATCCCATCTTTGGCAGTAGTTTTACAATTGGTTATCTGCTGCCCGATCATAGTGCACTCAGCCTATCGGAAGCACCATTGCGTTCCCAGAATAGGGCGTTCCAGTGTAGCCCGCCGACAACTGTGACAGGGGGGAACACAACGAAGAGTGCAACGGCGGCAACGGCAAAGGAGGATGCGGTCCAACTTTGCTCTGGTGCTCGTGCTACTACAAATATAGTACTCTCTGCACGAGGAACAACTGCAACACTTGAACAATTTTTTCAGGCATTGGAACCAGATGTCAATTGGATACCGACCTGAATTACATGGAACTCTGGAACAAAGGCCATTGTTTGTGCTCTGGAGAGGAGCTTTGTGTAACTATTAAACATTCTATTCGCCTTAATAGTGGTACGTCTGCCTTACGAAGCACTGGATGGTGCTACAAAGTTGGCCTCGACGCTTAACTTTGACATTTGATATAATAATAGAAATCATGCGCTTGCACGTAATACAAGTCCACACGTGCTATAAATTGGGAGGATCTTGAATCATGGATAAATGTCCTTACTGTGGAGCCGAGACGCGGCCATCAGACAACTTCTGCCTGAATTGTGGCAACCGCCTGCTTCCTGCAACTCCCCCAGCATCATCACAGCAGGCACAGCCGGTTATCGGTGATGCAACAATCCCTACATCTGACGATTGGAATATTCCCGCACCTTCGGGCGGATGGTCTACCATTGACGAAGCTGCCCCGACAATCGCTGGTTCTGGCGGGGATCTGCCAACATTTCGTGCTGAGGCTTCAGCGCCTACTGCTACGGCGAACCGTGTTGAGCAGCCAGCACGTTTTATCTTGCGCTCAGAAAATGGGGAAGTATTGCAAGAATATCTACTGGACAAGTTTGAGGTGACGATTGGACGTGCCCCCAATAGTGATATATTACTCTCGAAGGATAAGCTCACCTCACGCCGTCATGCAACCGCTTACTATGAAAACGGTCAGTATCTGTTACGCGACGAGCACAGCGCTAACGGGACTTTCGTCAATGGACAACAGTTGGACGAAGGGACCCCCCGCTTGCTCAAAGATAATGATCACGTCGGCATTGGTGAGCACGAGTTGATCTTTCGTACCTTTATACCTGTACCTACGAATGTGGATCTAGAAGGGATGGATACGATGATCGTTCCGCCCGACTCAACCTTCCATACACGTGAAGATTCCCAGAAGACGGTGACAAGCAGTCAGAATGAGTTTGAGACGCGTCCTGTAGACAACCTCTTAGAGGCTGAAAGTCCCAAAGCTGAAGAAGAGAAACCAACGACGAATGGTGCAGTAGCTGCGCATGCGTTCGGCGCACCAAGTACACCTTTCATTCCTGATACACCACCCGCGCCGATACCTAGTGCTTCTATGGCATCACCGTTGCCACCATCGATTGCACCAATGCCAATGACCGCAGCGTCGTTGCCGCCGTCGGTTGCGCCATCAGTACCGGTGCCTAGCGTTTCTAATGTGTCGTTGCCGCCGTCGGTTGCGCCATCGGCACCAGTGCCTAGCGTTTCGATTGCGCCTCCGCCTATCGCAAAGCCAGTCCCTGCGCAGGAGATTACTGGGCGTGTACCTGCATCATTTCCTGCTGACAATGCTTTAACCTTTGATCGGCTCACATCATTGCCTTCGCCAGTATTGCCTGATTTGAGCGGTTTGACGGCGGCACTGTCAACGCTGGATGGACAGATTATGTCGTTGCAGCAGCAGTTCAATGAGACGCAAGAGGCTGTGCGTATGCATGAAGCTGAGGTTATTCAGACGAGTAATCAGTTGCGTAGCGCTATTCGTCGTGTCTCGACGATGATGGATAATACCATTGCTGACGTGGCACGTAGCCGTGAGTCGCTGGCTTGGGCTGACCTGTTGCAGTTAATGGATGATGTTATGAATAATCCGCGTGACATCGAGTACGTGACCAAATTAGCTCGTAAAGCGCGAGAACTATACAAGGTTTTCCAGATTCATCAAAACGTGTTGAATACACTAGCTGAATGTAATAGCCTGTTACGCAGCATCGTTACTGATGATCGATAAACCTCTGTCTCCAGCTCTTGCCACGCGACATGTTGATGCCGTCGTTATCGGTGCTGGACTAGGTGGTTTGCTCAGTGCCGCTCAGCTATTGCAGCGCGGCAAAGGTGTCCTCGTGTTAGAACGTCTTCCGCACTGCGGAGGACGTTTTACCGCGAAGACGTTTCAAGGCGTGCAAGTCAGTACTGGCGCGGTGCATATGGTACCCTTTGGCAGTAGCGGTGTGCTTGCCGCAACGCTACGTCGCCTGGGGGTACCACACCGTTTTTCTGACGCCGATGTTTTTGGTTCGTTTCACGTGCATGGCAAACAGTATCAGGCGCGGGGCTTGTTAGGCGTCTTTGCCTTTCTGGGGTGGCGGCAGTCTTTCTGGTTCACGCGCCTCGGCTATTTGATATTTTTCCGTCCGCTTCCTCCACAAGAGCGGAGTCTCCCTTTTAACCTCTGGCTAGAGCGACACATTAATGTCAAACGCAATCCTCAATTACTTGCCTTCTTTGAGCGTATTGCGCGTTTCGCTCTCAGTCTTGAGTTGCATCAGGTCAGCACGGCAGAAGTGATTCGTACCACGAAGAATATGTTTCTCTATGGCGCGCCAGCGATTGTACTGGGGGGTTGTGGTGAGGTGACAAGAGCACTAGAACGCTCTATTCGTGAGCGCAACGGTGAGATCCAGCTTGCCTGCGAAGTCTTGCAAATCTTGCATGAAGATGGCCAGGTGTGTGGCGTCCGGCTACTACATAAGGCGAGTGGTGAGCAGGAGACTGTTTGTACCAATTTGGTGGTCAGTGACATTGGGCCACGCGCCACGTATGGGCTGCTACACAATCGCAAGATAACCCAGGCGCAAGTGTTGAAGCAGCAGCAAAGAGCAAGGCAGAGTCAGCCGCTGGATAGTAGTGGAGAAGCGGCTGAGGAGAGCGACTTGGCCCTGCAAGAGGCAATTGGACTTAAAGTACATGTATTGAGTGATATTTCCCTTATTCC
>Ga0066654_10000396_pt1 | contig 11367 bp, 7 predicted proteins | sample GraSoiAngelo_103_FD_66715 | JGI IMG/M metagenome (GOLD analysis project Ga0066654, IMG submission 66715) | Grasslands soil microbial communities from the Angelo Coastal Reserve, California, USA - 14_0903_05_20cm | ecosystem: Environmental > Terrestrial > Soil > Grasslands | place: USA... | reverse complement strand
GGTTGACTCTGCCATTTTACGCGTGGATGTGCGCAAAGAGCTTCCCCTTTTGTTCGATGAGCGGGATCGTTTCTTCCGTGTCGTACAGGCTGGTTTTTGTCAAGCCCGCAAGCAACTACACAACTCACTCACGCATGGCTTGCATTGTAAAAATACACAGGTGCGGGAGTGGTTGGCTCTTGCCAATATCGAGGCCAACCGTCGCGCAGAAACACTAACTCTTGACGAATGGTTGCGACTGTGGCGGGTGGTCGAAACTGCCACAAGTAGCCAGTGAACCCATTAGAAGAATTGAAAAAAGCTGCATGTCTACACAAGAGCAATTCTGTGAACAATGTGGGGCTGCCAATAGCTTAACTGGCCGTTACTGTCAATTTTGTGGCACCCTCCTTCCTTTCAGACATGTGACTGGGACGCTGTCAGAGCGGACGTCGCTCAATGGGCGTTATCAGCTAGAGTCGCTTATTGGTCAAGGAGGTATGGGGGCCGTCTATAAGGCGGTAGATACGCGTTTTAACAATCGTCCTATGGCTATTAAGGAGATGAGCCGGGCTGGACTCTCTGATGTACTCGTTCAGGAGGCTGAGGATGCCTTTGAGCGTGAAGCACGCCTATTGGCCGATCTGCTGCACCCCAATCTTCCTCGCATCTATGATCACTTTACTGAGCATGAACGTTCGTATCTGGTGATGGACTTCATTGAGGGGCAGACGTTAGAAGAGTATTTGGAGCGGGCAGCTAGTAAGATTATCGCGCTGGAACAGGTGCTGGCCTGGGGTCAACAATTGTGTGATGTCTTGCATTGTCTACACACGCATGAGCCGCCGATTATCTTTCGCGATCTCAAACCATCCAATGTGATGATGAGCGAGCATGGACACCTCTATCTGATTGACTTCGGCATTGCACGCGTTTTTAAGCCAGGACAGTCCCACGATACCGTTGCGCTGGGATCACCAGGCTATGCTGCTCCTGAACAATATGGCAAGGCTCAGAGTACGCCGCGCTCGGATATTTATAGTCTGGGTGCGCTGCTGCATTGCCTGCTCACCGGTGTTGATCCTAGTGAGCAACCTTTCTTCTTCAAGCAAGCGTCCGAACTCAATCCCGCTGTCCCCTATGAACTGGATGAGCTATTGCAGCGGATGTTACATATGGATGCGGAAAAGCGGCCTGCCAGTGCTCAGGAAGTACTCAAAGTGTTACGTATGGTTGACGAGATGCGCATTAGTGGGACGCTCTCGTGGGCGGTGGCACGCCATACAGCGGAGGCCGTGGCAACCATCCACAAAGGGCCTGACTCCAGAGAGTTACTGCGTAGCGCGTACAGCTTATACTCACAAAGGCGCATGAAAGAGGCGCTCGCCGTCTACGATGAAGTGATACAGACCGATAGCTCGAATGCGGAAGCCTGGCAAGGGCGCGGCCTCACACAAGCGTTAAACGCGCAGCATCGGGAGGCGCTTGAGTCCTTTGAGCGGGCACTACAACTCAATCCCAACTCGCTAGTGGCCTTAAATGGGAAAGGGACTGCACTCAATAGACTGCATCGCAACCGCGAAGCGCTCGCCATCTTTGATAAAGCTATCCTGCTGGAACCCGATAATCCTATCTCCTGGAATGGCAAGGGGGCTGTACAGAGTGCGCTGGGACAGCCAGAGGCGGCCCTGACCTCTTTTGATGTCGCACTACACTTTGATACACATATGGCTCAAGCGTGGAGTAATAAGGGCCTTGTCTTGCGGCAATTGAGGCGTTATCCCGAAGCGCTACGAGCCTTTGAGAAGGCGCTAGACTATGAGCCAGATTCGTTTGTGCACTGGAATGGCAAAGGGCAGGTGCTCTATGAGATGATGCGCCTGCGCGAGGCCAGGCAAGCCTTTAATGAGGCGCTGAGCCGTAATAAAAAGTTTGCTCCCGCCTTACTGGGCATCGGTAACGTTCTCTATGCCGAACAGAGATTATCCGATGCCGTTGATATGTACTCGCGCGCACTCCAGTGTGATCCTAGATTCGTGCGAGCATGGGATCGGCTGGGCAACGTGCTGGCTGATATGAGACGCTACCATGAAGCACTCAAAGCCTATGATCAGGCCATTCATATTGATGCACGCTATGCCCCCGCGTGGCACGGGAAAGCCAAGGTGCTCTCTGACATAGAACAGTATCATCTCTCTCTGGACGCCTATGATCAGGCGCTACGCCTCAATCCCAATGCATCTCTGGCCCTAAATGGCAAAGGCAATGTGCTCTATCACATACGCATGTATGCTCAGGCATTAGAGTATTATGACCGTGCGTTGCAACAAGATCCACGTATGACCTCGGCTTTTCATAACAAGTCGCTGGTTCTTTTGCAACTGGGACAACCTGAGAACGCATTACTGGCAGCTGAAGCTGCCATCCGCCTCGCTCCTCATGATCCTGACAACTGGCAGCGCAAAGTAGAAGCGCTCAAGAAGTTGCGCCGCCGTAAAGAGGCCCAGATTGCCGAGCAGGAGGTTGCTCGCCTTCGTAGAGGTGCATAGCGAGTGTGCGTCATTTTTGGCCCTAATAGGGCGGCAGTTTTATATTCTTGTAAAATGTTGTGCCTGGGGCATGAGCGAATCCATCCCGTAGTTGCAGCAAAAATATTGCGCCTGACACACAAGCTCAGGCGCAATATTTTTGCGAGAATACGTATTTATAGGCATGAATGACGCAATGAATTGTACAGTTATGGTTCTAATGCCCTGTATTTAATCACCGCTGACACGTGTACCTTCATTTTTCTTACCGAGTACAGTTGTCTTATCATTGTGGTCATTGGATGAGGTATGAGCAAGCATCAGAACATATTCAGGGTAAGCAAGTGCACCATGCTCGTGCAAGTCCAAGCCCTCCAGCTCACCTTCCTTAGAGACACGTAGCAGACCAATCTTCTTGAGCAGTAGCATCATCGCAAGTGAAATGACGAATGTTGCCACACATGTCGCAGATGACCCAATCAGTTGTGCCACAAGTTGACTAGTGCCCCCGCCATAAAGCAGACCCTTCACTACGCTCGATGTGTCAACACCTGTTGGCGTTGCAGCGCCATACGCCCCCGTTGCAAATAAGCCAAGAGAGAGCGTGCCCCAGATACCGCAGAGCAGGTGAACAGGGACAGCGCCAATCGGATCATCGATGCGCAGATATTCCAGCAGATCCATACCCCAGATCACGATAAATGCCGCGACAATGCCGATGAAAAAAGCTCCCACTGGATCAACCCAATAGCAAGGGCAAGTGATAGCCACCAGTCCTGCTAAAAGGCCATTGACAACGAGACCGAGATCCCATTTCTTTGTACGGAAGTAGGAATAGAACAATGCTGTCAGGCCAGCAGAACAGGCAGCGAGCGTAGTATTAAAGGATACGCGGCCAATGCCGATCGCATCCAGCGCAGAAAGAGTACTTCCTGGATTAAAACCATACCAACCAAACCAGAGGATCAAGCCCCCGACCGCGCCAAGGATGAGATCGTGAGCAGGAGGAGGGCCACCACCATCACGCTTGAAGACACGCCCTAAACGTGGGCCGAGTGCAATTGCACCAGCCAGAGAGATCGCTCCACCGATGCTATGAACCACTGTTGAGCCTGCGAAATCATGGAAGTTACGTGCGGCCAGCCAGCCATCCGGTCCCCACGACCAGTGACCAATAATGGGGTATATGAAGCCGGTTACACCAATACTATACACAATATCGCCCCAAAAGCCACAGCGTCCTATCATGGCACCGGAGGTAATGGTCGAAGCAGTATCGGCAAACGCGAACTGGAAGACCCAGAAGGCCAGTAGTGGAATACCAGTTGACAAATACGTTGCGGGAAGACCCTGTAGAAAAAAGCCATGTGTACCAATCCATGGGTTACCTGGCTCAAACATAAAGGCAAAGCCCCAAGCCCAGAACAAGACGCCGCAGATGCAGGTATCTGCAATACCCTCTACCAGGATATTCACAGATTCGCGGGAACGAGCAAAACCAGCTTCGAGCATCACAAAGCCAACTTGCATACCAAAGACAAGAAATGCTGCGACTAACACCCAGACAGTGTTGATAGCGTTAATCTCTGGCGTAGGCGCTGCTACACCTGTGGCCGCTTTGGCTACCATCGGGAGGAATGTCCACATAGCTACAAGCACAAGTGCTAAGCCTAAGAGCTTTCCCCCCATATAAAAAGCAACGTTGCGTCGGATGAGAGGATCGCGCAGGTTGGTGCGAAAACGATCCCAGGCGGTATGAAGAACGGTCGTCATCGTAGAGTAAGTCCTTTCAATCCTAACCAGATGATCAGGAGAAGTGTTCTCAAGTTGCATCAATGGCCCTATGTACTCAACAGTGAGCAGCATAGACGCGCTTACTATACAAAAATATAGCTTCTTTTTATTAGATCTAATCTACACGAAATTTTTCTCTGTCATTCTGCTATTTTATATGAATATATCTGTTTCATGCAACATAAAATAAAAAATTGGTCTTCTGCCAAAGCTGGTAAATAATACACCAAGCTATAAATTATACCATAGAAATCATGCGATATGCGAGAATGATCAGTATCTATCTATCTATGAGGTACTACCATCTTCAACGTTATTGGAGAAACTTGACACCCATACGGGAAGAATTTCGTTTGATTTAAATACCCTATGTTATAATGTTTATTCAAGAAAAGCTGATTTTTAAGAAGGAGTGAGTCCTTATGGGCGATTTGGAAATGGAACTGCCACCGCCTCTCAACAAGACTGTTGCAACTGTGTTCCTCTTCTGGGTGAATAAAGTAGAGCCTGGTGGTGTGGTGACGGTGGAAGATATCTGGCACGCAGATACCAGATACACACATATGACCTTGTGCGATCCGCAACTTTCCACAACCTATACGTATGCCTTACTCTGGGTAATGGAGGACAGTACATTAGGCTGGTTGGCGTTGCTAGAGCGCATTGATCGTACTATTGTTGTCGGGTGTGAAGAACCGATGGAGCAGACAATCGTGAAGGTGATCGGGCCTCGTAGTGTAGAGCTGCTCAGCCCTGAGCAGTTTCAGGAAGCCCTGTTGCGTTTACGAGGGGATATCATTCGCCAGAAAATCGCAGGTCCGGCGGTATGGCAACCAATACAGGCCAAGCATATCGCGGCAGTTTTTGGCGAGATGCGCGATACGAACGTTTCATTACTGCCCCTATCATTAGCTCCGACCTTTCCATTGCCATGTCTCTCCAACTCTCCATCTGCGACAATAGCGACAAAACAGAGTGAGATGAGGCTAGGCAAGTTGTTATGTAAATACGATCGACACCATGAAGGGATGCCTGCGCTTTATGCTCTGGCTTGGTCGCCTGATAGTACTCGTATTGCTTCCGCCTGCTTTGGCAAAGACAATCTCCATGTCTGGGATGCGGCAAGTGGGCGTCCCTTGCTTGCTTATAAAGGTCATCGCTGGCATGTAGGGACGCTGAGCTGGTCGCCCGATGGTACACGCCTTGCATCTACTGATGCCTGGGAGCAGACCGTGCATGTCTGGGATGCGCAGAGCGGGGAGAGGTCACTGATCTATCAGGGGGCACAGGAGTCATCACGAGATGATGTGGATGATAACACGGATATTCCGCCGACGCTTGGTTTCTTTGGGCTGGCAATCTGGTCGCCTGATAGCACGCGTATCGCTTCCGCCATCGGGCGTCTGGGTACGAGGCATCCGGTCATTCGCGTCTGGGATGCGGCAACCGGCGAGCTAGACCTCATTTACGATCGGCATTGCAATACGATTACGGCCTTGAGCTGGTCGCCCGATGGGCGTTATATTGCGTCTGCTAGCGAGGACCAGACTGTACAGATCTGGCATGCGGTCACGGGCGAGCGCTTGATTTGCACGAACAGGGTTGTGCATAGCGCGCAAGGATTGGCTTGGTCGCCTGATGGTACACGGCTTGTCTCTGCCGAGGGGTATGTTGACCAGGCCATCCGCGTGTGGCAGTGGAATGCGGAACTGCCCGATGAAAGTGAGACCCTGCTGACCTATTATGGACATTCCAGCCAGGTCGAAGAGCTAACTTGGTCGCCGGATGGCAAACGTATCGCTTCCGGCGATGGTCAGGGGAAGGTGCAGATCTGGCACGCTAGGTCCGGCGAGCGGCTCTATACCTATCAGGGGCATGTTAACGGGACGGTGCTTGTTGGTAGCGTCATCGGTGCACTTGCGTGGTCGCCGGATGGTACACGTATTGCCTCTGCGCTGGTCAACGACCGTGTTGTGCACGTGTGGCAAGCTATGGAAGAATTGGCGGAGCACAAGAAACATATAGCCATAGAGTGCTATAGTTGCCGCGAACATGCTGGTGTACGGATCTCTCCCGGTCCCACACTCTATGCCGGAAAGTACTGGCTGGTCGAACATGCGTACCCAACTAGCTATAAAGGCTGGCTGGTCATCGTTGCTCGTCGGCATGTTGAGGCCCTTCATGATCTAAATAAAGAAGAGTTTATAGAGCTAGCTGATATACAATATAAGTTAACTAGGGCAATGCGGCAGGACTTCCAGATTCAGAAAGAATATATGGCTTGTTTTAGTGAAGCTGAGCATTTTCAGCATATTCATGTTCACGTTATTCCGCGCCCCTATGACCTACCGTCTGACGCGCTGGGGCCAAAGGTCTTTTCCAACTTGCACATCGCGGCCAGAGATGCTGTGCCATCTGATGAGATTATAGCTTTCTGCGAGGATTTTAGAAAAAGACTAGAGGCGCTGCAATAAGAACGTAGTTGCGCAATTTATTGCGCCATGCCCGTACACAAATATCCGTAGCCGCGCAATTTATTGCGCATAGGTAAGAAGCGGTGAAAACGTGCGCAATAAATTGCGCGGCTACGGATATTCTCCTGACATAAATAAATTATCGCAGATGATTGTTCCACTCGTGATCGAGTAGCGAATAGATGAGCGTATCCCACCAACGATCTTTCATCCACTCATTCTCGCGTAAACGCCCTTCGGGGCGCATACCAATTCTTTGCATGACACGCGCCGATGCCATATTTTCCGCGATACAGTGGGCGAAGATACGATGTAAACGGAGATCAAAGAAGCCAAAGGAAACTAGCGCGCGTGCCGCTTCAGTCGCATAGCCGTGTCCCCAATAGCGACTATTAAGCTCGTAACCGATCTCAGCTTCCCAATTCACGCGACCACTCATACGCAAGCCGCAGTTACCAATCAAGCGTCCTTCAGATGGGAGAATGATGGCAAGCTGGAATTTTTGCCGGGGTTGCTCCTCACGCCAACTCATAAACATCCTGACCATACTACGTGCATCCACCTCTGTCCGATAGGTCCAGGGCGTGAAGCGTAGATAGTGCGGATCATTTTGATAAGCGAAGACCGTACGCCAGTCTTGCTCTTCAAATTCTCGTAGTACCAGGCGTTTCGTGGTCAAGAGCATAATAGTCACTTCTCTATGCAACCCACACTAGCATTAATGCGGTGGTGATGCACTGAGCAACGGCATACGAATGCCAATCACCTTTAATTTCTTCGTTAACGATTCCTGCGCATAACGCAATGGTGCCCAGGGATCTTCACCTTTGGCAAGTCTGTGCTCGGCCTGCTCTGGCACGGGTGTCATAGCAGCCATGGTTACTTCCACATACTTGTTCAGCGCGTCATGTACAACCTCAGCATATATTTTATCGCGCTGAATCATATCACGTAAGAATTTGACACCAAAGATCACGTGACGAGACTCATCGCGCGCGACCGCCGTAAAGCCTGCACGGAAGGCAGGAAAGAGATCCTGCTCGCGGTAAATCTCCAGCATATCTCTCTGGCCTGCTAGCGCCATTGTCCCTTCGATAATTATATGATATAGCGTGACCCCGTGAACAAGGTGTGTGAGATTGCTTGGCTCTTGCCGAATGCGCTCGGCTACATCATGCAACGCATCAATCAGGATATAGCGCGCTTCATCACTCATATGTTTTTGCACCACAGCAAGTGTTGCTTCCAAGCTTCCCTCATCAATGCCCAGCGCTTCTTTGAAGAAGCGGTCAAAGAAGATCGTGTGCCGTGCCTCATCGACTAATTGGGTGGTGAGGAAGAAGCGCATCTCGTCCTCTGGCATAGCGACCACATAAGGAGCCAGCGTATTGGTGACGCATTCTTCACCTTTGAAGAAGCTTGAGAAAGCAATGAGACGCGCCTCCCGTTCATTCTGCGGGAGCGCTTGCCATTGCTGGCGGTCCAAGGCAAAGTCGATCTCTTGCGCTTGCCATTGCTGTCGTTCCCAGCGATAATAGAGGTCCCGATAAGTGGGCAGATGTACTAGACCTTCATCAATGATATGCAATACATGCTCAATGGGGGCTTGCTGCAATTGAGCGAGCGAAGCAATTTCTATGGGCATATCTGTTGGCATGGTACTTCATCTACTCTTTCTTGTTAAATTTCCTATGCGCTTTTCAATGTACCATCTGCATGCGGTCTTAGGCAAGGAGCGGCGGCTGGATGCAGAGAAGACTGCAACAAACATGCTTGGAGAGGAGTATATATATCAGTGGCTGGTTCAGGACTTGGGGGTCCAGGGGGCGAAGCCATCCTGGCGGGGTTTGGGGTGTCCCCAAAGTTTCCCATTCCCCAAAAGGTTTTGGGATTGTGCACTAGCTTTGCCAAGGAGCGAGAACTATGAGTCGTCGCGTTTGGATTATCGTTGTTGCTATCGTCATCATCTTCCTCGGCCTGCTGGCTGGCATTAATTATGCCGCTGTTGTAGCTAGCAAAAGTACTAACAGCAATAGTACCAATACCGCTACTAGCACTAGCCCTGACACAGTTCCTACTCAAGCCACGACAAATAGCACTCAGGTATGCGGTGCCAGTGTGTCAGCTAGTGATCTGCGTACATTCCAGATTGTTCCCCAACAAACCACAGCATCCTATAAAGTGCGCGAAAACTTGATTGCCTTCAATCTGCCCGCTCACAACGCAGTCGGCACAACCCATAAAGTGACAGGACATTTCAATATTAGTAGACAGGGAACGCCCTTAGTCGCTAATATGAATATGACCGTTGATCTGCGTGATTTGCACAGCGATTCGTCAACGCGTGACGACTATGTGAGAAAAGATTATCTAGAAACTGATAAATATCCAAATGCAACTTTTAAGTCTACTTGCGCACAAAACCTACCCAAAACGTATCAAGATGGTCAGCAAGTCACCTTTCAGATGCCAGGCGATCTGACGGTTCATGGCAAGACAAAGCAGGCGACATTTCTGGTGCAGGGCAAAGTGGTGGGCAACACGATTACTGGTACCGCAACTACTACCGTGTTGATGTCGCAGTTTGGCATAGCACCACCCAATCTGGCGAATTTTGTAGTCGCTGAGGATAAGACGGTGATTACCATTGAGTTTACGGCAAAGGAAGGATAGCGCTGTTGCTAGCTGATCAAGTTGGCTCATATTAGCTCAAATTGCATCCATAATCTCCAAAGCTATTCAACTTTACTCGTCGTGCTTTGTGGAAAAACAGCTTAACCACGAGTTGGTACTTTTCAGCCATAAAAGCACTCTTCTATAGAGGAAGAAGCGGCAATTATTGTAATATCACTCTTACAATCCCACAACAAGAAACATTTTGCTGCGTGATGGTGTGGCACATCGTCATATGCATATGGTATCATTGGGTATCATTCAACTATGGAGGGTGTAGCTATCGAAGAAAACGTGTGGAAAAATACTCGTGGGTAGACAGTAATGAAGTAGTTACTCTATTTCCCTCTATTGACGCTCTAGCGAATATAACGTGTATTAGCGTTATCTTTTCGTTTAAAGAGTCAATGGACTATTGGGAGTCCTTGCATTTTGAAAGGAGCTTGTTTTCGTATGATCAACACTTGTATCCAATCGCTACGACGAATGTCTCTGTGGATTTCCTTACCCTGCATGCTCATTCTCGCGCTTGCTGTGACGGCTTGTGGAGAGAGCGCACCTACAACCACTTCTCCCACTCCCGCTGCTACCCCTGCATCGCAGGCGACATCGACCACTGCTGCCACATCAGGAACTGCGGCAACCATTATGATCACCGAACAGACCGGCGGACACGATATCTACAATTTCGAGCCAAAAACCCTGAGCGTCAAAGCTGGTACCACCGTCAAATGGGTCAACAATTCGGATGAGAATCATTTGCTAACCTGTACTCCTTCTGATGTTGTTACAGCAAAAAGTATTGTTCCCAAGAGTGGTTCCGCTGATAATACTTATCCGCTAACTTTCTCCAAGGCTGGTACGTATACTTGTACAAGCAAGCTTGTACAGCGTACGAACAATCAGCCGGAGAATGCAGCGAGCGGAGCGAAGGTGACAATTACGGTGACTGCTTAAAGAAAAGTTTCACACAGATCTTGCTGTAGAGTTTTTGACTTCCACTGCGCTTGTAGACTACTGGATAATGCGCAGTGGAGGTCGCTCTTTCTCCCCTGCTGGCAGAAGATTGCTCTTTGAGAAAGGATGCTATTTGCTATGGCAATGGTGATGCCTGATCAGTTGATTGGGCAAATGGTAAGTCAGTGTCAGGTGGAGCAGTTGGTGCATCGTGGTCAGGTCAGTGTTGTCTATCGAGCACAGCAGTTGCGCCCCAATCGACCTGTTGCCATCACGGTCTTTCTGCTACCGGAGACGCTCTCTCCCCTGGCATATCAGCGCTTCCGTACACGCTTTCTGCAAGAGATGCCCTCGCTGACGACGTTGCGCCATGCCCAGCTCTTGCCGCTGTACGGCTATGGCGAGTGGGAAGACCTGCTGTATGTGATCACGCCTTACCGGAGCGAGGGATCGTTGAAGAGTCAGTTAGCACAGCAGGGTGCGTATTCCCTTGCCAAAACGGTGACGATCTTGGAGCAGGTTACGTCTGGTCTTGAGTATGCTCATCGCCATGGCAAGCTGCACGGAGCACTCTCGCCTACCCATATTGTTGTTGCAGGGGATGATACCCTGCAAGTGGCAGGACTGGGACTCTTACAGCTCCTGGCGAGGCGCGATATCTTACCCATCGCCGAGCCTGCTCAGCATATCCTGACGCTTGCTGGTGTACCTCTCGTCTCTCCAAATTACATGGCTCCCGAATATCGGCAGGGACACGCGCTCAGCATACGCTCTGATGTGTATTCGCTGGGTGTCATCCTGCTAGAACTGCTCACAGGCTCACCACTCCCCCGTGCCGCGAACCCTCTGGATGCTCTGCAACAAAACGCAACATTACCACTGCCACTCAAAGAGGTCCTGCTACAGACGCTGGCAACGGCTCCGCGCCAGCGCTTGCAACGTGTGAGCGACTTATTGGGGGC
>Ga0066654_10000387_pt1 | contig 11451 bp, 12 predicted proteins | sample GraSoiAngelo_103_FD_66715 | JGI IMG/M metagenome (GOLD analysis project Ga0066654, IMG submission 66715) | Grasslands soil microbial communities from the Angelo Coastal Reserve, California, USA - 14_0903_05_20cm | ecosystem: Environmental > Terrestrial > Soil > Grasslands | place: USA... | reverse complement strand
ACCCCTTTTCTTCCCTCCTGCCGCCGGAGGCGGCAAGAAAAAGAGGCGCTGAGGGAAGCCCTCTGCTAAAGTCCGCGCCTATGGGGGTGTCCCCAAATACCCCTTTTCTTCCCTGCTGCCGCCGGAGGTGGCAAGAACAAGAGAGTGCCCTGCGGCGGCAGCTAGCCTTGCAGACGCAATTACAGCGGTTCCAGAGGCAATACATGCAGCGTCCCTAAATTACCGAGGAAAGTATTGATAGATCGGTAATGAGGATCGGCATAGAAATTTTCTCGTTCTTCTTCATTAATCCAGCTGAAGAGATTGAGAAAGACGGAGCCACCTTGAATGATTTCAGGAGCGATTTCTGGTGTTGAGCCATCCGCTTGTTGCGTGTGTTCTTCATGTATGCCCCTTGAGAGGAAGGCGAAGGCCAGCGATGGTTGTAACGTTTGCAGGCGTAATCCTTTGAGACAGCCCTGCTGAGCGAAGTCGGCTTGTTGCGCACGGATAGTAGCTAGGTGTGCTGCTGCAACGACTGGTGCCGCAATGGGGTGGTAATATCCCCACAGATAAGACATCAACCATTGCTGTGGGGGCATGGTGAGTACTTCTGCCGCATGGGTGAGCAGGAGTTGCTTGGGATTATGCCGTTCGTGGGCATTGTGCCAGCTCTCTTCGTCTTCCCAGGTTGTGAGCATGAGATAGTAGGATTCATTGCCACGGCTGCGATAGAAGCGCGAAGAAACCAGTCCTGGTGCATTGCGTACGGCATCTGAGATGAGACGTATTCGTACCAGCACGTCGGCGTCCCTACCTGGTAGGGTATATGCTAGTGTCACAATCAGTAATTCCATCTTAGTCGTGTCCTTAAAAGGTCTTGTTTACAGAAGGGAACAGTCCTGATGCCTCTCTTCTTACCTCATTTCGCCGGTCATTTTACCATAGAGCATCTGCAAAGGTCAATTGTACTATGGAGACCATAGCTTCTTTTGGCGAGTTTGCATTGATTGCGCGCCTTGCCCAAGGCATAACAGCGTCTGCTCAGCGGACGGATATCGCTGTGGGCATTGGGGATGATTGTGCCGTGCTGGATCTGGGAAGCGAGCTGTTATTGCTAGCGACCACTGATAGCCAGGTGGAAGGTGTGCATTTCACCCTGAGTACTGCAACGACTGAGCAAATTGGTCGTAAGGCGTTAGCGGTCAACCTGAGCGATATTGCCGCGATGGGAGGCACGCCTCGTTACGCTCTCGTTTCGCTAATTTTGCCCGCGAGCACTTCTCTTGCAACGTTAGATGGCGTGTATGCCGGGTTGCGGCAGGAAGCGGAGTGCTATGCAACGGCGCTTGTGGGGGGGAATATTGCCAGTGCCGGTACACAGCTCGTGATTGATATTACGTTGCTTGGCGCTATTGAGCGTGGTCATGTGTTGACGCGTAGCGGTGCTCGCCCTGGTGATATCCTCTGTGTCACTGGCACGCTGGGAGCTTCAGCTGGTGGGCTACAGACCCTTTTACAACCGGATCTTCCCTATGCCGCTCAAGCTTTAGAGTATGTGCGTATGTGCCATTGCACTCCTCAGCCACGCGTACAGGAGGGACGCGTACTTAGTTGGTTTGGTCCTACGGTAGTCACCGCGCTGCTCGACATCAGCGATGGCTTGAGTGGTGATCTGGCCCATTTGTGCGAGAGTAGCAACGTTGGTGTGCGCCTTGAAAGTGCTACTATTCCTCTATCTCCTGAGCTATGCAGTATTGCAAAATGTATAGCGCATGATCCTCTAGATTGGGCGCTGCATGGTGGGGAAGATTACGAGTTGCTTTTTAGTGTTGCGCCTGACTACGTGTCATCGGTTATTGATGCGGTGCAAGCTGCTACGGGCACGCCTGTTACACAGATTGGCACAATCTGTGCGGCGCATGATGGCCTGATGCTGTTTGGTCTTGATGGTGGGGTAGCACCGTTGCGCGTGAAGAGTTGGGATCATTTGCGTTAATGCTGAGATAAGCAAAATGTACCTCTTCTTTGGTAATGCAGAGGGAAGCCCTCTGCACTCCCTTTCTCCTGCCGCCTCCGGCGGCAAAAGAGAAGAAAGGAAGTCTTTGGGGACACCCCAAACCCCGCCAGAGGGCGAAGCCCCCTGGACCCCCGCTTAGCGCGCATACCTATGGGCATCCTTTATGGGTGCCCTGGCCGCTCCCTGCTTACTATCCTACAATCTGTATACTGCCATCCTGCTGGATGCCCAGGATAATTGGTGAGACCTGCTTGCTCGTCACCAGCACATCATCCCACAGATGCAGCGTAATGGGGCAACTGACACCATCAAACTGCTCGTTGCTTATATTGTTCACCAGCGTCGCCGTTGATGGAAGTGCATTCGCATCTGTCGTCGAGCCAAGTCCTCGTGCTATAAGCTCGACGGCATCCCCAATCAGCAATGCTCCCTGATCGAGCGCCGCAGTACCACTACAGAAGCTGCCGGGGGTGGCGAATGAAGTGCAGAAGGTACTATAAAATTGCTTCTGCCAATCACTCTTTGGGGGCCGCGCAGCGGTCGATTGCACTACCAACACGTGTGGAAGAGCTAATTGTTGTTGCCGCGCCCGTTGGACTAATCCCTGAAGGGCGGCAGGTTGTACAAACTCACCGCCAATCATCAATATCGGTTGCTGATTCTGCGGCAGCTTGGCGATCGCTTGCGCCAGATTGATGACATCGTTGGTGAGTAAGGGGGCAAAGATCAGTTCGGGATATGGTTTGGCGTTTAATGCATCTTGCAGACCTGCTAATAGATCTTCACGCGAGGCTTGTGGGCGTCCGTTCGCGTCTAGTAGTCCGCTAGCAACGGCTGTTTCCTGAGCTACAATATAGGCTTTGGGAAAGCCTTGAAATGTATCGCTGAAGCCTCGTGCGGAGCCTGCTGACGATGGATTGCTAGGATCATAGAAGATAGCTGCGTTATGCACATGTAATTGCTGATAGGCATATTTCGCTCCTAGAGCGCTCTGTGCTGCATCATCTGGAGAGAAGCGAATAAAAGCGAAACCGGGTGTGCAGTGCCGATAGAGTGAAGTCTGCGTTAACAGATCGATGATAAACTGACCCGTCGCCGTCGGTGAGAGCAGCGGTACCCCTGCACGGCAGAGTACTGGCAACACAACGCGCACCAGGCTACTAGGACCAAAGCCGACAACCGCCATCAGTGAATGCTGTCCGCGTGCCAGCAGGCCAAAGTCCTCTATTGCGGTTGATGTCATCAGTGATGCAATAGTATTCGTGATCTGCAATGCGCCCGCTTCACTTCCTGTTGTGTTAGCAAGTACCAGGTACATAAGGGGCGCGCCGGGGGTCAGCAACTGTTTGCTATTGTACTGTTGCTGACTGATAAAGGCTCCCGCTAATTCCTGTGTATAGGCCGCATAGAGCAGATGGCGATCCGTGCCTCCTTGTGGATCGGCGTTACCAGGACCGCTATCAAAGCTGACAATGACACTGCTAAAAGGATGCCCCGCTTGGCGGACATGCAGATCCTCACGATAGATCGCTGCTTCAGCGCTATTGCAGCCGGTGGTATCGTTCTCAACAGCATCTACCGCAGCTTTCAAGAGCGTATCTGCCCTGGTGGTATCATGCTGTTGTATCGCTTGTGCTGCGAGACGCTTGTCCTGATAGCTAGCAGCGTTGCAGGCGTCAAAGATCTTCGTACCGTCACTCAGTCCGATGCCATCGGGCGTTGGGATCAGATGAGGCGCGGGAGGAATAGGATGATAGATTTGTTCGTGCCAATAAGTGCTTAACGATGCAAATAAAAGGATGAGGATGAGTGCACCGTAGGAGAGTGCCATGGGTGCCATCGTGACCTGTCCAAGACGGAAAAAGCCTGTGACTATCCAGAACATCGCTCGGAATGGATCATATACTGGGCGACGACGATATTTGCGGGTTGCTTTGGCTTCTTGCTTGAAAAGATCAAGCAAAATAAGACAACCTGATTGACAGTTGAGCAGATGCTCTTGTACCTCTGGATAGAGGGCGGCGACGTTTTGTCCGCTATCCATGGCCTCCGCATATTCTGACAGCACTTGGCGGCACTGCTCACAGCTAAGAGCGCCTGTGAGCGCAACCTGCGCATCGTCTGTTACAGGTATGGGAAGCAAGCTTGAGTGCTCTGTGCTGGCCGACTCTGCTGCAACTTGGGTAAGCGCAAGGGATGATGGTGCGTCAGCCTTGTGCTTAGTGAGTCGAGGTGGTGCTTCTCCGACTAATGTTTGTACGGCGGGCTGATAATGAGCATCAGACTCCGCCACGCGGCGTACTTTTTTCTTCTTGCGTTGCGTCGTAGAGACGCTAGCCGCTGAGGAAGTTCCATTGGCACAGCGAGCACAGGTTATCATATGCTGCTGGGCAGCTTCGACCGCCTCTTCTGGTACGGCTTCAGGGTCCAGATTACGTTCTGCCAGAACAGAAAGGGCAAATGCGCATGCTGGAGGTAATCGTTCTTCCGTTGCCATCACACCCTCTACGAAAAAATACTAATGATAATAACAGCTTTGATAGCGTTACTGGCGAGAAAAAGTACGCAGGGCGTATGTCACCTGTTGCTCCAGGGTCAGCGCCTGATCTTGTGGAATTTTTGCCATAGCTGCCTGAGCTTCCGCATTGGAAAAGCCCAGTCCTATCAGCGCTTCCAGCACTTCCGCTTGCACCTTGCCTGAAGGAGAAGCAACAGCACTACCTGCTGGCACAATGGTTGGTAGCTTCCCTTTTAGATCAACAATAAGTTGTACGGCAAGCCGCTTGCCAACACCGCGCGCCAGACATAACCGTTGTTGATCTTCATCGGCAATCGCTTTGTAGAGCGCAGGTGCATCCATGACTGAAAGCAAGGCCAAAGCCACTTTTGGTCCAACCCCATTCACCGCAATCAGTTGCTCAAAGGCGTCACGATCTGCTTCACTAGAGAAACCGTATAGCGCTATGCCATCTTCCCGCACGTGAAAGTGGGTATAGAGCGTGACGGCCATTCCTGGCTCGCTCAGACGATTAAGCGTCGTAGCTGGAGCAAAGACTCGTACACTAAAGTTGCCCGCTCGTATAATTGCATAATCCGTCTTACAGGCCTCTAGAGTACCATGAATACCTGTAATCATCAGCCCAAACCGTACCTCTCCAGTTCGCTATATGCTCTAACGTCATGTTGCATCAGTAAGTAACTCTCTACCGTTTTGGGTAGGAGAAAGGGTCTATGGACAACCACAGGGGATTGTCCCTACAATGGAACGAGGACACCCCGCAAGCCGATCCGTCATCCATTGTGGGGGCAATCCCTTATGGTTGCCCAGTCGGTCAGGCTTCTGACGAAGGTAGCTGTATTGAGGTGGCAGATGGCGACCGCCGCTGCATCAGCAGCATCATCGGGCTTTGGAACGGCGGTAAGCTTCAAGAGAATGCGTACCATTTCGCCCACTTGCTCTTTTTTGGCCGCTCCATAGCCGGTGACAGCTTGTTTCACCTGCTTAGGCGTATATTCTGCGACAGGTAGGCCACCATTGGCAAGCGCCAGCATTGCGACTCCTCGTGCCTGTCCAACCGTCATCGCTGTACGTGCGTTTTTGGCAAAGAACAGATCCTCTATCGCCGCCTCATGAGGTTTGAAGGTGGCAATAATGCCGCTCAGGCCCTCATAGATATGTTGTAAGCGTTGCGCCAGAGGCATCTTCGCGGGTGTCGTGATGACATCACACACCAGCAAATTGAGGAGACTGCCCTTTGCCATGACTACTGCATAGCCTACGATTGCTGTACCCGGATCAATGCCTAATGCAATGCGAGGACGAACAGATGCCTGGAGATTGCTCGCTTGCTCCATCAAAGGTTTTACTTTCTAAAAGCTGTTTTCTTTGTGCGAATTAGCCACTGAACGTATCAGCGAATGATTCTGAGAAATCAGCGTTGGTGTATACATTTTGCACATCGTCCAGGTCCTCCAGCTTCTCAATTAAGCGCATGACCTGGTGTGCGACTTTCTCATCGCTCAGTTCGATCTTCGTCTTAGGAATCATGGTACTTTCGGATTTCAAGACCTTAGATTTGCGCTCCTCCAGTGCCTGACGAATATTTTCCATCTCAGATGGATCGGTATAGATAGTAATCGTCTCATCGTCGGCGCTAACTGAATCTACGTCATCTGCACCCAGATCGATGGCTTCAAGAGAAAGCTCATCTGGATCATGTCCGGTTAGCTCTACTTCGATCACACCTTTGGCTTCAAATAACCAGTCAACGCAACCATTCTCGCCCATATTTCCGGCGTTACGGTTAAATGCGTTGCGGACCTCGGCCACGGTGCGGTTGCGATTCTCTGTCAGCGTCTGCACAAGAATAGCGGTGCCGCCAGGGCCATATCCCTCGTAGGTAATCTCTTCTAGATGCAGACCTTCGGAGCCGCCCTGGGCACGTTTGATGGTACGCTCAATATTGTCTAGTGGCATATTAGCATCGCGCGCACGTTGTACTGCCATGCGGAGGCGGAAATTTGCATTTGGATCACCACTCCCGCCCTCACGTACGGCTACAACGATTTCACGGCCTAGTCGTGTGAAAAGTTGTCCACGACGTGCATCATTGACGCCTTTTGAGCGTCGAATCTGCGCCCATTTTGAATGACCTGACATATCGTTGTTCCCCTAGCCTTTTCTGTTGTGTAAATAAATTGTCACTCAGGCATACGGTTGCTCTTGTACTGGTGAGTGTTGTTGGCCCCATTGTAACACGAACTGATGGGAGCGTCGAGAGGGTAATTCTCTCTGTTAAGATTGCTGGATGGTACATTGGGTGTCGGAGCTGCTCTTGTTTAGCAGAGTTAGCGTAGCATAGCATGAAAGATTATTGCTATCCGCTTGTCGCAACATTGTTGACCTGACCTGCGTAATAATGATAAGTGATAGCTGAATAAGAGAGCAGAAGTGTGAAAACTATTAAGGGGGCGCGGCAAGGTCTAGGACGCCTGGGAGAGCGGCTGGCCACTGAGAAGTTAATCAGTGCTGGCTATTGTATTTTAGAGGCAAATTTTCGTTGTCGTTATGGTGAAATTGATATTGTGGCAGAAGATGATCAGGACCTAGTTTTTGTGGAGGTAAAAACGCGTCGTGGTCAGGCGTATGGCCGACCAGAGGATGCGGTGACAGTACAGAAACAACATAAGCTTATTGAGGTAGCTACGTACTATCTTGATTTACATGCTTGTTACGACCGTTCATGGCGCATTGATGTCGTAGCTGTGCAATTGAGTGTACAAGGGAAGCTAGAAGAGATTCGTCTGTATCGGCACGCGGTTACTCAGTAGATCTTTCTTTCTATTGACGGGACTTATAGAATTAAGTAGGTGTTTGGCAACACCTGAAAATATGTGTTGGAGCTAGATAATGAGCGACTTTATGGAATCTGCAAAGAATTTTGTCAACTCTGCTGTGAGCCGTACGAGTTGGGAGGCTCAGAAGCAGCTGCGTATGCGTGGTAAGCAAGGTGAGATAGATAAGTTGCTGGAACAGCGGCAACATTTGTTAAATGATCTGTCTATTGCTGTGATGAACTTGTATCAGCAGGGTCTCTTAACCGATGCGCAGCTTGCCCGCATCTGTGCGAGTATTCTGGAGTTAGATGGTGATGTCAAAAAGCGAGAGGTACAACTGCAAGATATCAAGAATGAAGTGTACTCGGCGGATCAGTTTGCTCCTGCTGCAACACCTGACTATACACCGCCGCCTGTACATTCCGCGCCATCCACGCCACCTTCCTCGTCATCGGCGACTGGTGCAGCTCCACAGGGTACGTCACTGTGTCCCCATTGTGGCAATCCTGTGCGTACGAATGCGCTGTATTGTAGGAGCTGTGGGGGGAAGGTGCGTTAGGGTTGTGAATGTGCGGTTCATTATCTTCATGCGCGACGCTACACAGATAGAGCCTTTGCACCTACTTGCTCAAGCTATTAGCCGATAGGGAAGTGTTCGGCTGATAGCTGATGGCAAGCCTATTGTTAGTAACCATTATGCCTTAGTTTTGTCAGCCCAATGTACAATGTGCTCGCGCAACTGCACAATGCGTTGCTCACCCGGCCAAGCAAATTCCATCGCTTCGTATGTTGCAGCAAACTTACGAAAGCTCCCTTCACTCATTGCTGCTTTTGCCCCCTGTATTCCTTCTTTCCAGTGATGAATGATTTTATCTCTATCTCTCTCTTGCGACTTGAGCATAGAGAGGATGAGAATATGGACTGTGTTGATGCGTCCCACCTCGCTTTGCACGATACGAGGAGCCAGGGTTTCAGGGTCAATCTTCTTAGCGAGATGTATCATTGCCTGCTCTTGGTCGCCCTTGTAATAACAGATCTGGGCGGCTTCCTTCAGTTGGGCGTGGCGTGAAAAGTCCATAAAGGCGACTGGATGAGTACTTGGAACACTATCTAGAGCTATTCCCAATGCTCTATCCGGGCTTTGTCCATTCTTTGTTTGTGTGATGGCATAGGCGCTATAAAAACTCCCTATGACAGAAGACGGCAATGCAGGCATGTTCGGCATCTGCTGATAGCGCAGCAAAATGCTCTCACCCTCTTGTGTTGTTGCCCATGCAAGACTATATTTCTGATCATAGAAGTAGCCCCAAGCAAGCTTAATATAGGCACTGAGCTGCAACAGAATGTCTCCAGTCTCTTTGCTGAGAGCAACAGCATCTTTGGCATAGGCCAGAGTCTCGGTCATTCCAGTGCATTCCCATCCCAATTTTGCTTTGAGTAGTGCATATCGCGTTGCTAAGCCGAGCGCCTCTCCTCGATAGATCGCTGATGCTTTAGCGATCATCTTGAGAATCGGTAAATATATTGATGTATAGAGAAATGCCTCTCGTACATCTTCGGGATCATCGCTCCAATACAATTCCTCACACCCTTCTAGAGCTGCTGCGCAGTATGCAAGAGCGTCTCCATAGCGCTCTGGCTTAATGGTGTTGTTTGGTATACTCAGCCCCAAGGTGACAAAAGCCAAGCGGGCTACTGATTGTATTGCATCTCGGCGGGTTACTTGATAGTTTTCGTTGTTAGTATTCATCAAGTCAAATTTCTCAATGGCTTGTCTGATTGCGCTACGTTTCTCTTCGCAGCTTAGATCGTCCAGAAACGCTAGCATCCAGAGGGCTTCGCTCATCGAGATTTTCGCCACTTCTGCTGAAACAACGACTACTCTCTCATCTGGAATATCAGAAGCGATAAGAGAAGCGGGAGCCTCTGAGATCCTTATGCCGGACTTAGGCACAGAAGATAAGATGACATGCTCTTGCTCTTGAGGCGGATCTGTCTCAGCAGTACTCCTTTGTGAAATCTGGAAGATCTGCACTTCTTCTGATTGTACCATATTCTCAGACGATGAAGTGGGTACTGCGGACAGGTCGTGTTCGTCGTCTTGCGGGGCGAGGCCGAGTTGTGAGGCAGATTTTCCGTAGATCATGCAAAGCTTCTCTTGATAGTAAGGTCTTGGTTTCCTTATGCCTCTTTCCCAGCGTCCGACGTAAGCACCAGTGACGGGGGCATCTGGAAAACGAGCCAGAATCTCATCAGCCACGCGTTGGAGCGACCAGCCGCGTTCTTGCCTTTCCCGACGTAAAGAATGATTAGGAGTGCTTGGCGTGTTTGTGTCTTTATTCATATCTATACCTCCCACAACTTACTTGTCCATTGTACTGCATATAGGATGAAGTTTCCAGTGTAAGAAGAGATCTTTGTTAGCATTTCTCTGATTGGCTCACTACTGGCTCTGTAGTGGACCTCTTCCCCTGTATGATCCTCGATTGGCTCCCTATTGGCTCCCTTCCCCTGTATGGTTTTCAATTGGCTCTCGATTGGCTCTCTCTTTCACAAGCAACGTTTGACCTGTCCATGGCCATCGCGCCCTTTGATCTGTCAAAGTTCCAGTTTGGATCTTTTGTACGGTCAAGGAGCAAGATATTATTGTCAATGGAACAACGGCCTAAGAGTGGACGAGGAGTGGTCCTGTTCACTGCCATATCGATAAGAAGGAGGAAATTTTTCATGGAGACTGGACAGAGCGAAGTAGCACGGCTCTTACAACACATCGCACTCGAATATGAGGCAGCAGGACGAGGGTTGCATGGTCTGGCCTCTGGCGCTGCCAAACATGAGTTTATTACCAATCGTATGGAGAGCATACAACAGGCCCATGTCGCTCTGCAAGGCATTGTCGGATCAGATGATGCGATCCGCTTGGTTGCGCAAACTCTCGAAAAAGCTGGTGGATGAGGAAAAGATGTAGTTGGTTGATGCTCTGCAAAATGGCAGTAGAAAGGTGGCATGGTCTATCCTGCATGAGTCACTTTGATTGTTAGCATGAGTATTTCCGCTTGTAACACTTATTTTCTAATAAATAGAGTATTGTATACAAGAAAGGATGTCAATAAGGAGGAGTGGTATGATGAACAATCCTTTACCACAAGCGAAGTTGGACTTGAATGATGCTCTGTTCCTGGTTCCTATCCTGACCTCGTATGGAGCATGGGTCCGTCAAGTCTGTCCATCTAGAGAAGTTGTTGAGCTGAAAATGGCGACAATTGAAAGCCTACAAACAAAGCTTTCAGGTCTTGTAGAGAGACGGGGTGAGAATATCGAAGGGGTCATGTTTTTCGTGACGACTGACGAAGTAGAGACGATGACCAGCTCGTTGAAGTGTTTTCACGCCTACGCGCCAAAGCTGCTTGCACCATCGCCGGATCGTGATGCTCTGCTCAAGCATTGCCAACACATGCTTGTCACCATCTCTACAACGTTCAGCTAGTTTCGTTTGCTGTAGTTGTTCAGTCCCCTGCAATAGAAGAGGGGCCTCGTCTTTTGTCAGAAAATCTGCTTTGGCTCTGTTGTATAAGGAAAGAGAGCGGAGAAACTCCAAGACGGTTTAATTTCTGTACCATGGGATAGAAATTAAACCGTCTTGGAGTTTCTCCGCTCTCCACCAAGGGATGGGGCTTGCCCCTTAGAACCACTACTGAGTAGTGATCCCCTATCTGATTATTCTATAATGCCGACGCCTTAAACTTCCGATAGCGTTGGATCAGTCTATTGGTTGAGCTATCGTGTGACAGTTTTGGCTCTGCAACATCCTGTAATTCGGGCACAATGCGTTTGGCTAGCACCTTGCCCAGCTCAACGCCCCACTGATCGAAAGAGTCGATATGCCAGATCGTGCCCTGCACAAACACTTTGTGCTCATAGAGCGCAATGAGTTTGCCTAGCGTCTCTGGCGTCAGGCGTTCCGCAAAGATCGTATTGGTTGGACGATTGCCCTGGCAGACGCGATGTGGCCTTGCCAGAGCCGAACCACCTTCTCTCGCAATCTCCTCCGCAGTCTTGCCAAAGGCCAGCGCTTCGGTCTGTGCGATCATATTCGCAATCAACAGATCGTGATG
>Ga0066654_10000380_pt1 | contig 11486 bp, 10 predicted proteins | sample GraSoiAngelo_103_FD_66715 | JGI IMG/M metagenome (GOLD analysis project Ga0066654, IMG submission 66715) | Grasslands soil microbial communities from the Angelo Coastal Reserve, California, USA - 14_0903_05_20cm | ecosystem: Environmental > Terrestrial > Soil > Grasslands | place: USA... | reverse complement strand
TCCTGGCACTTTATGTTAATGTACCAGCACTGTAACTTGAGAAAAGCACAGTGGTCTGTCTCTGAAGTAGATGCTTTTGAAGCCATGTTCACGACTGATAACAGGTAAGATCACGGTGCTAAATGCCGTCGCAAATTCCTCCCATTTGGTGGGTTGAATGTGTGCCGTAATTAAGCGCGCATACATGGCTTATTGCTCCCTGGCGGATATTTCCACCTGCCGCTTGAGCCGTGCAAGGTTTATCGCCACGGCGCTTTCCAACCCTGCCACTCCCGCAGCGCTGACCATCCGTTCAGCGGTGGGGTTTTGTGGCTTCCAGTGGAAGCACTGAGTGAGGTGTGTGGCGTTGCCCTGTGCTTCCAGCGCGAACTCCCACTCGGCAAAGTTGAAAAAGCCCTCACCTTTTGGCATCCCAGCTTGCTAGGCTATGCGACCATGCGGCTCCAGCGCAGTGATTTTGGCCTCACTGAATGGCTTAGCCCCACCAAGTAGGCCCTGTATCAAGGCTACGATCATTTTCAATTTTTGCCCCATCCGTACAGGGGGTGCTCCTTCCTGGGTCTTGAAGACTGTGCCCACGGCAATTGGACCGGGCGTTACTTGCATGACCTTGCTGAGGTTTTTAGCCCATTCAGGATGCCTTCTGAAATCTGCCAGATAGGCATACACGCGATCGATAGGCGCTTGGATGGTGATAGTGGATTGTCCTTTGTATTCATGCATGTGCGGTCTCCCCACCAGATAGAGCGCCTAGCTGTTTCAGCAGACCTAATTGATCTACAAGGTTCCAGTGGTCGGTGATTTTGCCATCTTTGACCGCCAGAATATCAATCATCTCAATATCGACGGTCTTTCCCGTAGGAGCAATACCCATCAGATCGCCCTTGTGAGTGCCACGCAAGGTCTTACGCGTCACTACTTTTGCCTGAACTTCGCCAGTAACTCGTTGCATAAGTGTACGCCATTGTGGTGGTTGAGGCACTCTTAACATTGACCGCAGGCTATGCGCCGTGCTAAGTGCCTGAGCTGCCAGCGGAGGGTTTCGCCTCTTGGGCGGTGCTATTGCTAACCAGGCAAGCGCTTCCAGCAGGAAAATTCGCAAAAGCTGTATGCCTGCTTCGTTGGAGAGGGTAAGACCTTCATGAAGGTAGGTCCGTGCTTCATCGTAACGGCTGTCCGCAAGAGCGATACACCCCAGAAGATACAGGGCAAAGCCGATGCCCCATTTTTCACCGAGGATGCGTTTGATGCGCAGACTTTCTTCACTGAGTGCTTGTGCACTGACCAGACCCCCGTCAAAGAAGTCTGCCATTGCGAGATGGGCAAGCACATCAGCAGCCTCAGAGTTGCCTTGCGTATGCAGTTCACGGTGGAGTTGGAGGCTGGCTTGGTAGAGTTCTCGTGCACGCGCAAAATCACCAAAAGCGCTGGCGACCCAACCCAAGCCATCCAGAGCGAGTGCTGTTCCCTGTTGGCCATCGTTTCCTTGTTCACGCCAGAGCTGCAAGCCTGCTTCAAGTAGCCTGCCTGCCTCTGCATAATCCGAGTAGCGGATAGCGAGTAGCCCGGCACCGGTCAGTGCTTTGGCGCGCGCCGCCTGGAGCTGTGAGTGCAGCGTGCCGGGCAGGGACAACAATCTCGCCAACTGATCGCGCCCCTCCTCCAGATACCCCCGATAAGCCCAAAACTGCCATAACGCGCTGCCCAGCTGCAAGCCAATTTCAATAGCTGCCTCATCGTTGCTTTCAGCCGCCCAACGTAGTGCCGCACGCAGGTTGTTCCGTTCCTGATCGAGGCGATCGAGCCACACACGCTGCTCCCGGCCAAGCAGAAAGCCCTCGGCAGTTTGGGCCAACCTCAAATAGTATCTGGCATATGCGCAACGTAGCGTCGCCTGCTCACCATTGGCATGTAACTGCTCCAATGCATATTCTCGTGTTGTCTCCAACATGCTCACGCGTGGATTCCCATCTGCTTGTTCTTCCTGATTGAGCAGGCTTTTATCAATCAGCGCTGCGACGTGGCTGATCACATCTAGGGGCAAATCATCTGGTAAGTTAGCTAGCGCTTCTACCGCCTCTAGCGAACAGCCACCAACGAATACGCCGAGGCGGCGAAAAATGCGCTGCTCTCCTAGTTCGAGTAAGTTGTAGCTCCAATCGAGTGTCTGGCGCAGGCTTTGCTGACGCGTAGGCAGATCGATGGGAAAACTGGTCACGCTCCCCTTGTCACACCTGATAGATGACTCTATACCTCATCCACCACAACATCCCGAAACAGCGACACATACACCACCTCATCCTTCTCCTTCACCACCTGCCCCACCCATTCACCCTGCTGCACATACAAAGCGCGCAAGCCATGAGTCTCATCCTCTACAGAAGACTGCCATGGCAGAGCCGCGACCTCTTGAATGAGATCAGCCCGTACAGCAGCCTCCCACTCGCGTGCCTCCCGCAAGCGTTGTGCCAGATCGTCCAGATCAGCTAGCCCTTCCAGATCAATCTTCTGCTCTTCTGCCTTGAGGCGATAGCGTTGAGCAAGCAATGCCGCAGCACCATAGCAATAAATGTTCAGGATTGGCCCGACATCTCGCCAATAGGCTGCATTTGGCGTAACCTCGATACCGACCAGTTGGCCCGCAATAAAGTATGCCGCACCAACCTGCTGGGGCAAGATTTCAAAGGCGTGACGGAACGGCTGCAAACGCGGGAAGTAGGGACGCAGAAAACGTTCCAGATGTCCACCGCGTGCAATACCATAGCGACGGTTATGCAAGTCAATATCCTGCCATAGGCGAGAGAAGCTGTTGTCCCCGCGTTTGGCCAATGCCGCCTTACGCAAGCCCAACGGCAGAATAATAAAACGTTGCTGAGCCTCCTGCAATAAGCCTCCCTGCGTCTGCTGCACACAGAAGCAGTCGTTGACGGTAATCTGCTTGCCATCGGCTAGGATCACGACACGACTGGTGGCATGGTTCTGTGCTCCTGGCTGAAAGAAGCCTACATGCATTGGCGCGATCAGCTGCCCTTGTGGCGCTACGTTCTGCAAGATCAATGTACCATAGGTCTGTACCCGTATCAGTTTTAGATGCTCCAAGGGGGCTACGTACTGGTCGAATGCCGCTCGCTGTTCCGTTGGCAAGAGCGGGACCAGCGAGAACGTGTTGCGCGTCTGGATTACTCCTGGCTGTAGACCAGCCAGGAGGTCAGTGAACGCTTTAGTCGCTTCTGTGTTATACATGGTCATGGTTTTACCTCGCCAATAAGGTCTTTTGCAGTTGCTCCAATTCCTCTGGAGTGAGAGGATTCTGGGCCTTCGCCAGTAAGGTATAAGCTAGTACCTCGCGTACACCATCCTCGTGCGCCAGCGGAAGCACTGGCACCTCTTCACTCAAACGACGCTGCGTCAGCTTCTCCGCTGCGGTAAAGAGCGGTACAACCTGATAGATCGGCATTTGCAATCCAAGCAAGCGCAAACCGTGAACAACCTGTGTTGTATCTCCCTGTCGTACGTTCTCGTACCCATCAGTAATTACTACGATTGCTTGAGGCTGTTGCCGTGCAGCAGCAAGCAATGCGCTTGCTATATCGGTTGCCCCTTGTGGCTGTGGCAGCTGATCATCCTTGTCCGTCATAGCGCCACCAACTTGGTGCAAGATGACTTCCTGCACACGCTCCTGAAGCAGACGCGTCAGCGCCAGCGCTAAGGCAGCTGGATGGTACAGGCGCTCTCCCGAAGAGAGCATCGAAGCCGACAGGTCAAGTACGATGGCAAGACGGCCCGCGATCAACGGGATAGCCTCCACAGCCTGTGCCAGGCGACCAGCTAGATCGTAATTGATGTCAGATGCCGCAAAGAGCGGGGCAAATGCTTGGTAAAGTGCGGCAGATGGACTTGCCTTCTGCTCAGGAATGGCCGCTGACCTGGCAAGACCTGCGGCCTCTAAAAACACTTCTTTATATAGTGCCGTCAACGGTTCATCGCTACGTGTCATAAGGCGTGTCGCCGCTAAATGGCGTACCTTGCCGACCGGCACCTGTTTGTGAAAGATGCCACGCATACCTAATAGTGTCTCTAAAGGCAAGCCCTGCCCTTGCTCTAACTCCTCACGTGCCGCTACACTTTTCGCCAGGGCAGGATCGGTTGGTTTAAATGGTACACCAGCTAGGAAACACAGTACTTCGCGTGCCTGTGTAGTATCCTCGCGCCACGCATAGCGCAGTAGCTCACGTTGCAGGAACGCCTCACCTTCCGGTGTACTGTGTGCCAGAAAGCGCTTGGCCGCCGACCATGTTTGCTCACCTAAAGCGTGTTTGAGCAGGTGGGTGACACGCTGTTTCCTGGTTGCGGCCAGCAATGGAAACTGCTCATGACCAAGTAAAAATGCCAGCACCAGTGCGCGCGCACGGCTACGGTTGATACGCTGGAGACGAATAACCGATACGACATCCAATGCCTCTGTAAATGGTAATGTATACAGTTCGGCGAGAATACGCTGACGTGCAACCTCATGGCCCGCAGGATTCCAAAGGAGATTAACGAGAATTTCGCGCTTATGCGAGATATCTGTCACTGGATCACTTAAGAGCCGAGCATAGAAATGGGGTGCAGTCTCGCATAGCACGCTATGGAGATGGATCGCCCCCTCTTGCTCTGTCATCGGCGCGCGACGGCAAAACAGGTACTCTAATAGCAAGTTTTTATCCATGCGCTATGCAGCGTATAAACGTATACAGGTCAGTATGTCAATAGGCATACCGGTCGTCAGTATACGTGTCTGTAAAACAAGACGCCGCTCCTCCTTTGAGTAAGAGATTTTCAAATGGAGTAATGAAAATAATGATTATCTGATAATAATGCCATCAACCCGCAGGAGCATGGAATTGGCAGAGGAGAGATCTAACAGCCTATATTCCTCAATTCCATACTCCCACGGGGAGGCATAAGAAAAGAAGAGGTCATCTGCATCAAGAGCATCAAGGTGAAATAAGCGAAGTCACTACGAAACAACAAAAACACAGGAGCCGTTTGGGTGTCAAGAGAAGTCATCTGAATGCGTGTTATGTACTTTACAGGTACACCATCGTGCAAGGTTGGCAACCAGACTATCTCTGTTGCATCCAGAAAGTTCTTAACACTCATATTTATAGCATACTCTTTGCTTTTTGTCAAGTAGAAAATGGACTAATTTGGCGCTTTTTGACTTGATATTGAGATTTTCTCCGGGCTGGCTTTGCTGGATGGCGCGAGACTCCTGAAAAGAAAGAAGCCTGCGTAGAACATGAGTAGCCACATGACCACTGTCACCGGAATAGCGAGTATACTATCCCATGCAATATACGAAGCGCCCACCTGCACGCTAAAGATGTCGCGCACTATACCGAAGACGGGTAGCCCAAACAGCAGGGCACGCGCTACCCAACCGGCCTTGCCCGGCCACAAACGCCAGATCAGCAGATAGGCCAAGCTGCCATAGATCAAGACTGGTGTCAGATAAAAGGGCACTGGCACATGTAAAATTAACTCTTTAAGGGTATAATGCCACCAATGGGCATGGTACGCAGCAAGGTCGGTCAGCATGTTGAGCAGGCCCATTGCCAGGCCACCGAGCAGTGAGGCAACAAGTACTGTCCTTGGCGGACGAATAAAGAGCAGTCCAGCCAGATAGATCAGTACCGTAAAAGGGGCCACAAACGAAAAAAGCACGGCAAAATTATAAATGGTCGTCATAATGAAGGGAAACTCCTCTAGAAAGTAAAAATCTTATGAATATCATACCGCTTCGCTTGGCCCTTGCCCAGATCAATGTCACCGTCGGCGATCTGGAAGGGAACACACACAAAATCTTTTCCTCGATGCAGCAGGCGCACGCCGCAGGGGCACATATTGTGTGCTTTCCCGAACTGGCTCTTACCGGCTACCCTCCCGAAGATCTCTTGCTCAAGCCTGGTTTTGTTGCCGCCAATTTACGTAAGTTGCAGACGCTGGTGAAGGCCAGCTGCGATTTTCCTGGTCTAACTAGCGTCGTCGGCTATGTAGACCGCGACCACGATATCTACAATGCTGCGGCCATTATCCATGAGGGACAACTGGTCGGGTCCTATCACAAGCACTTCTTGCCCAACTATGGCGTATTTGATGAAAATCGCTACTTCGCAGCTGGTCGTCTCGCCCCCATTTTCCTCATCAATGGCGTGTATGTCGGTGTGAACATCTGTGAGGATATCTGGTATCCTACTGGACCACTGACCAAGCAGGCGCGTGCGGGTGCCGAAGTGGTGATTAACATCAATGGCTCGCCCTATTATACTGGCAAAGGTGTCGTACGCGAAGAGATGATTGCCACGCGTGCCGTCGATAATGGCGTGATCATTGCTTACCTGAACTTGGTTGGTGGGCAGGACGAACTGGTCTTTGATGGTGGCAGTATGGTCTTTAACGAACAGGGTCTGCTTGTGGCACGTGCAAAACAGTTAGTAGAAGACCTATTGCTTGTCGATCTGGATACTGCCTCGGTCTTCCGTTCGCGTTTGCACGATCCGCGCCGCCGCCAGGAACGCTGGCAGGTGACGCCAGAAGAAGTACCTGTGTTGTTACAATCTCTCAAGAGAGGGAGTAGCGAAAACCTGATGTCACCTACCACATTCCCAGATGTATGTGATTCTAAGCAAAAAATGCCTGGCATGTCAAGTGGTTTTGTACTAGGTGCACCGCAACGCATCGCCGCAAAGATGGGCCGTCTACAGGAGATCTACTCAGTGCTCGTGTTGGGTACCAGAGACTATGTACGGAAGAACGGTTTCAGCAAAGTTGTCATTGGCCTCTCAGGTGGGATCGACTCAAGTCTGGTTGCTGCGATCGCCGCCGATGCGCTGGGACCCGAAAATGTACTGGGCGTCTCTATGCCATCCGGCTACTCGTCGGAGGGGAGCAAGACCGATGCGCAACAATTGGCTGAGAACCTGGGTATTCAGTACCTGACTATTCCCATTGAGGAGACGTTCCGCCAATCGTTGCAGATGATGCGACCAGCGCTAGGCGACGAGTATCCTGGCTTGGCAGCGGAAAACTTGCAAGCGCGTATTCGCGGCAATATTCTGATGACCATCTCCAATAGACTCGGACCACTGGTCCTTACCACGGGCAATAAATCAGAGATGGCGACGGGCTATAGTACGCTCTATGGTGATATGGCAGGCGGTTTTGCCGTGATCAAAGATGTGCTGAAGACGTTAGTGTATGAACTCTGCATATATCGCAACACGCTCGGCGAGACGCCAGTTATCCCGCAAGAGGTCATTAATAAGCCACCATCTGCCGAGCTACGTCCCAATCAGAAGGATGTCGATAGTCTGCCACCATATGATGTGCTTGATCCCATTCTCAATGCGTACGTGGAAGATGATCGCAGCTTTGAGGAGATGCTGGCAATGGGCTTTGAACCTGCGATAGTTGAACGAGTTATGCGTTTGGTCGATATTAGTGAGTACAAGCGTCGCCAGGCACCGCCAGGGATAAAAATTACGCCACGCGCTTTTGGTCGCGATCGTCGTTTACCTATTACAAATCATTATCGGGATAGCCTCTTCAGAGGCTAAACCGGGTGCACGTCATTTTATGGACCAGGGAGACGTAGCCGCGCAATTCATTGCGCTAGGGCCACAAATAAAGAAAACAGGCGCAATGAATTGTGCAGCTACGGATGTTTTTTTGTGAGCACGGCGCAATGAATTGCGCAGCTACATCTCCTTGATGTAAAAAATGACGTGCACTTCGTGGCAAAGTGCCTCACGGTAATGCTATACTTTTGTCAGGAACAATGTCTGGTTTAGTAGCGCATGGGCCGGGCTATTAGGAGGAAGCCACGGTTGACGAGGTGAAGGCTGTTCGGAAGCATCAGCGGGGAGCCTTCAGGGTTTCATCACATCCCTGCGAAGAGAGTCTACAAAGCCGGTTGGTGACAACCTCTACAAAAGACAATCAGTGATGGAGAGAGCTTATACCATTTTTCAGGTGGTATAGGTGATTTCTTAATAAGAAAGGATACCCGACCTCATGTGCGGTATCATCGGCTACGTCGGCCAGCACGGCACTGACGTTACTTCCATATTGCTTGATGGCCTGAGTAAACTTGAGTATCGCGGATATGACTCCGCTGGTATCGCGGTTCTTACCTCTACAGGCTCACTTGAACTGCACCGGCGCGCTGGAAAGATCGCTAATCTGATCGCCACCGTCGAGAACGGTTCACGCCCCGGCCAGGGTACACTTGGCATCGGTCATACACGCTGGGCCACCCATGGCCGTCCCAATGAGACGAATGCTCATCCCCATCCTGATTGTACCGGTATGATCACGGTCGTGCACAACGGCATTATCGAAAACTATACCGCGTTACGCCAGAAATTAGTGCAAAGCGGGCATAGTTTCCGCTCAGAGACCGATACAGAAGTGCTCGCGCACCTGATTGAACAGTCCTACTTTGCGGAGGCCAAACGTAATCTCGCGGAGGCAGTACGGCAGGCTCTACATCATGTTGAGGGAACATACGCTATTGCCGTTGTGAGTCGTGAGCAGTCCGATGTACTGGTGGGTGCGCGCTGCAATGGAGGACCACTCATTGTGGGACTGGGGGAGCAGGAAAATTTCCTGGCATCGGATATTCCGGCCTTGCTCAAGCATACGCGTACGATTGTCGTGCTGGAAGAGGGCGATGTGGTTGAATTACGTTCCCGCAGCGTCTCTATCGTCAAGCAGGATGGTACGGTGATACAGCGCCAGCCACTCAAGGTTGAATGGGATATTGAGGCAGCTGAGAAGGGTGGCTATCCGCACTTTGCGCTTAAAGAGATTCACGAGCAGCCTGAAGCATTACGGCGGGCCTTGTTGGGTCGTGTGCATAAGGGAGAGTTGTACCTTGCAGAGCTAGCAAACTTGCGACAAAGTGGAGCGCTCGATCATATCCAGCGCATTGTGATTATTGCGTGCGGCACCTCATACCATGCTGGTCTGCTGGCCAAATACGCGATTGAAAAGTGGGCGCGCGTGCCAGTTGAGGCGATTACCGCTTCGGAGTTTCGCTACTGCGATCCCATTGTTGGGCCGGAGACGCTGTGTGTGGCGGTAACTCAATCCGGTGAAACACTAGATACCATTGTGGGTATCCGGCAGGCGCGTGAGCGTGGCGCGCCCGTTGTGGCGATCACCAATATTGTGGCCAGTGCGATTACGCGGCTCGCTGATGCAGTGCTCTACCTGCAAGCTGGACCGGAGATCTGTGTTGTTGCCACAAAAACGTTCGTTAGTTCGGTGGCTATACTCTACCTGTTGGGTCTCTACCTTGGCCAGTTACGAGGGCATATCAAGGAAGAGCAAATGGGTCAGATCCTGGCTAGCATGGAATTGCTACCGGAGCAAATTCAGCGGATTCTCACACAGTCAGATAGTGTAGATGATTGCATCGTGCCATTGGCGAAGCGTATGGCGCATTGCAGTAGTATGATGTTCATCGGGCGTGGTGTTGGCTTCCCCACAGCGCTGGAGGGTGCGCTCAAACTCAAAGAGATCTCATACATACACGCTGAGGGCTTCCCGGCGGGTGAACTCAAACACGGTTCGATTGCTCTGCTCGATCCTGAGACGCCGTTGGTTGCGATTGCGACCGCCTCGCACGTTTACGAAAAGGTGGTGAGCAATATTCAGGAGGTGCGTGCGCGCGATGCGCGTGTGATTGTTGTGGCGACGGAGGACGATACGCAGATCCGGCAGCACGCTGATGATCTGCTCTACGTGCCTGCAACGCTGGAGGTGTTTAGTCCTCTGCTAGTGATTATTCCGTTGCAGTTGTTCGCGTACCATGTAGCGGTGGCGCGGGGGTGTAATGTGGATCAGCCGAGGAATTTGGCGAAGTCGGTGACGGTGGAGTAGGGTGAGGTGGAGGTTTTCCTCGGCTGTATACATGGGGTGTTTAAGTCGTTGCTATGAAATTAAGCGCAAGCGTTAAATAAAGCTGCGAAACATGGTAGCAACTAACGATCCTCATCGTTGGTTGCCACCATGCTTAGTGGTTAATATCCTGCCTTATCCCTTTCTCCCATGAAGTCCTGCCAGATCAAGCGCATATCGCTTGGCGTTAAAGTAGTTCCACTGGGAATAGCTTTTTGCCAGTCACTATCTGATAGGTTGGCGACCCACTCACGAATTCCGTCATAGCTTTTTGGCTCATCGGCAATACTCTGTTTCCAAATGTCAGCTAGACCATTAGCCACAATACGGGGAACACCAGCCATACGTAGCCAAATAGCTTCTTTTCTTTGCACTCCAAAGAATATCATAGATGGAATATAGTTTATGTCGCTAATATGTGATTGTTCATTACCCAAGCATACTGTTTCTAACGCTCCAATACCCCATGATATGGTGCTTAGTATTGAGAATAGGTACTTGGAGAAATCTACAACTTGTCTACTTGGCTCAAGATCCTGGTTTCCATAATTCTGAGCCAATTCTTCGAGGGTCTTTCCATTCACCCAGTCACGTAAGATACGTGCGACCTTCTCAGCATTGGGAGAATAGCCTTCATCTTGTCCAAGCCTTATTTCTGGTAGATCTGCAATAGCTTCTATACGCTTTCTCAATGGATTTATATTATTACCGAACAATCTGCTCGATCTCCAATTTATCGCGCGAGTGATCTCGTTGTTATGTTCCTTTCGAGAGAGAAGTTCGAGAACACTTGGAGTCGCAAAACCCGTGCGATCAGCAAGGTCGAGAATGCTTTGGTATTGGCGGGCATGTTCTAAATAAGAGCGGCAGATTTTAATTAACTTTCCAGCTGCATCTGGACTTCGTTTTTGAACTTGGTGATAGACGAGACTAGCCCTTAGTAGCTCTTCAACTTCATCAGCCAAATTTTCATTCCCAGACACACGCATTGCATGGGCAAGAAATTGAAGAAGAGGAGACAGCCTTGAATTGGCTCGTAGGGTTTCAAGATCAAACTTCTTACTAATTTCATCTGCATTCGCGATGAGTTCCATGAGCTGACTTGCTACTTCCTTAGCATCATTTTTTAGAAAGTCAATATATTCTTGTCGCTTTGCTTTACTTGGGGTAGGAAAAACAATAGTTCCAACAACATCAATAAGCGTACGCCCTGCTCTACCTGCAATATTCCAAAAGTCCTGGAAGGATAATCTTCCTGTTTTCCCTTTGCGCAGCGTTTCTATGATGACTGTTGTGATGGGAAAATTAATACCTTGGGCAAGAGTAGTTGTACCACAGACGACATTTACTAGACGGTCTCGAATAAGTCCTTCTATAAGCCACCGTGCTTCTTGGGAAAGTCCAGCATGGTGGTAAGCTACTCCATGGCGTAAACATTGTGCAATATCGCAATGCTTACCAAGTTCTGTCTCCAGGTAATGACAGACTGCATCAAGTCTTTCATTAGTTTCAAGCAGAGGCATATTTGTGGTGATTTG
>Ga0066654_10000378_pt1 | contig 11493 bp, 10 predicted proteins | sample GraSoiAngelo_103_FD_66715 | JGI IMG/M metagenome (GOLD analysis project Ga0066654, IMG submission 66715) | Grasslands soil microbial communities from the Angelo Coastal Reserve, California, USA - 14_0903_05_20cm | ecosystem: Environmental > Terrestrial > Soil > Grasslands | place: USA... | reverse complement strand
TCATTGGGCTGACCACGGCTCCGATCGAGGCAGCCGCAAAGAATGTCAATGTATACTCTGGCCGATTGGTCGTGAAAAGGCAGAGGCGATCACCCTTGCGTAAACCGATATCGTGCAGGCCATTGGCAATACAGTTGATCATCGAGACAACTTCGCGGTACGTCAGTATCAGATTGTGATAGAGAATGGCAGGGCGATCCGGGGTGCGCTCTGCCGCCATACGCACAAGATGATCATAGGGCACATCAGGAAAATCTACGGGCGGACGAAACAGTTCGGATGCTACCATTTTCTCCATCATCTAAATCGCCTGTGCAGACCCCAGTCCGCCATCGGACCTGGGGAGGAAACAGGCGCTCCTTTCTTGGCTAGTGCCGATGGGCACATCCCTGGCCTAGATGCTCACCCCTCGCGGGGAGCCGTTTTAGGAGACCGCACAGAACATCTGACCTGCATGGATGACTGGCCTGGCACACTAAACAACGTTGTTCTCTCTATTGTATAGGATACGCCAGTTGTATCCTAAGGTCAAGTACGCCGCTACAGCCACGCAAGCACGAGCGTTAAACATTGACGTTTGCTTGTTGGTACCACCCATATACTGAACACAGTAACCTTTTTAATGTTTTTCAATATTGGCGGTCTATCCATGCTTGCACCCAAAGCTCCTATCTTTCGTGAGAAAGCTGTAAAACAGTATATGCAAGGCAGAGATAAAGATACTCTGCCCCGTTTTATCTCCCTGCCAACCGCACTGCTCTTATGGATGCTGTGTGGACTGCTCCTGGCAGTGGGAGGAATAGCCTGGACGGAAGAGGTTCCGCTCTACACCACCGGGCAGGGGATTATACTTGCAGACCAGAACCAACTGCAACCAGGTAGTAGTACTACAATGGCACTGGTATTTTTACCAGCAGAACAAACTGCCGCATTCCATCGCGGTCAACCTGTACAGATTACCCTGGGGGGATCTGGACCACAGATAAACAGTACTATTACTGAAATTGCACCGGGTGTTATCAGTCCGTACCGTGCCTGCAAACAATACAGGTTGGAGAACAATTGCGCGCTGCTCGTCGCCAGGCCATCAATTCTTGCGAAGGTCCAGCTGCGTACCCTTTCGGCTCTGACCTATGCAGGAAGTACATTCACGGCGAAAGTACAGGTTGGGTCGCAGCGGATTATATCGCTTCTGATAGGGATGGGTGGGTCGGTCAGAAAGTGATGTATGAAAGAGAATGTTCAAACCCAACAGCCAGTAGAAGCTCCAAGCTTTTTTGCCTTCTTTCTTCGCTATATACTGCCTATTATCAAACGCACCCTTTGGCATAAGCGCGTTCCGGTCGTCACGCAAATGACTAGAGTGGAGTGTGGTATTGCCTGTCTGGCGATGATTTTTAGCTATTATGGCCGTCCAACCTCCCTTGCAGAACTGCGTACGAAGCTAGGTGCAGGACGCGATGGCCTCTCCGCTTCTAGCATTGTCAAAGCCGCCCGTGCCTACGGGATGCGCGTGAGAGCACTCTCATTGCCAAATAGCGAATTACGCTATGTGACACTACCCACTATTGTGCATTGGCAATTTAACCATTTTCTGGTCGTCGAGCGCTGGTCAAAAAAAAGTGTTCAGGTGGTTGATCCGGCATCTGGACGACGGCGTATGACGAAGGAGGAATTTGATGAAGGCTTTACCGGTGTAACTATTACACTTGAACCAGGTATCGATTTTGACCGTATAGCTACGATATGTGTCCCATCTTTGAAGACATATATTTTACAAATGATGGCACACACACCCGGAACTATTATGCAGATTCTTGGCGCTTCCCTTACTTTGCAGCTGTTTGGCCTGATACTCCCTCTGCTTACTGCTCTGGTTATCGATTATATTTTACCATCCAAAATGACCAATCTGATGAATGCGCTTGCTCTGGGTATGCTCCTTTTGCTCCTGTCTCAAGTTATCATCGCTACATTGCGTGAATGGCTGCTGATCTATCTGCGTTCACGCACTGATATACACATGGTGCTAGGGTTTTTTGAGCACTTACTGGCACTACCGTATAGCTTTTTCCAGCAACGCGCCACTGGTGACATTCTCACACGTATGAGCAGCAATGCCGTCATTCGTGATACATTGAGTAACCAGCTTATTTCTGCCGTTCTGGATGGCGGTCTCGTAACCGTCTATCTCTTCGTTCTCTTATACACGTCTCTCCCCTTTGCGCTGTTAACATTCGCTATTGGCTTCCTGCAAGTCCTGTTCTTGCTCTCCACCTACGGAAAAGTGCGGGAATTATCCCTTCGCGAATTGACCGCTCAAGGCAAATCACAGAGTTATCTGACAGAAGTGCTCAGAGGAATTGCCACCGTGAAGGCGGCAGGCGCTGAGCCTCGGACGTTGGAGTATTGGGCTAATCTGTTTTTTGAGCAGCTGAATATTTCTGTGAGCCGGAGTTATCTGTCTACCCTCATGGGGACTGGTATGATGGTTTTGCGTGGAATCGCCCCCCTGGCACTTTTATGGATAGGTGCGCAGCAAGTCTTGCAAGGGTCAATGACTGTTGGCACCATGTTGGCGCTTAATACACTGGCTATAACATTTCTTACCCCCCTTGCTTCACTTGTTGTCAGCGGACAACAATTACAAGTTGTTCAGGCTCACTTTGAACGTCTTACAGATGTCATGGGCGCGGAAGCCGAGCAGAACACACAGATAGTTACTACGCCCCCACGCTTGACCGGGCATATTCGGCTTGTCCGTGTTAATTTTCAATATACACCAGAGACTCCCAAAGTCCTAAAAGATATTCATCTGACTATTACCGCTGGTCAGAAGGTGGCTATTGTGGGACGAACCGGTTCTGGGAAAAGCACACTAGGCAAATTGTTACTTGGCCTATATATTCCTACCGAGGGATCGATTCTTTATGATGGCATTCCTCTGCAACATTTAAACTACCAGGATGTGCGACGCCAGTTCGGTGTGGTTTTGCAGGATGCCACCATCTTCAGTGGATCTGTACGGTATAATATCGCCTTTAACGATCCCACTATAAGTAACGAGAAACTGCTACAAGCCGCGCAGATTGCCGATATCCACGATGATATTATGCAGATGCCTATGGGCTATGACACGCCCGTTGCAGAAGGGGGGAGTGCTTTATCCGGTGGTCAACGACAACGGCTGGCAATCGCACGTGCAGTGGCACACGAACCGGCTATCATTCTGTTGGATGAGGCAACCAGCAACCTGGATGTGGTCACCGAACGGAAAGTGTCGCACAACCTCCAAAAATTTGCCTGCACACAGATTATTATCGCCCATCGTTTGAGCACTATCCGCGATGCCGATCTGGTACTGGTGCTAGACCAGGGATCTATTGTAGAACAGGGAACACATGCGGAATTACTACAACGAGGTGGTTACTATACCACATTGATTCATCATCAGTTGGAAAAGGAGGGCATGCAAATATGAAAAAACTTACATAATTATACATAATAGACTTTTGTTAATATATTTTGCCACGAGTATAATAAACTTAGCTATCAGGTTAAAAGTGTTAAGAGGAGAAATAGAAAAAGCAGTCTATATTTCAGCTTTCATTTCTCTTAAACTAAGAGAGCATGAATTCTCCTAGGTAAGAAGAAGCTTGCACGATTGACCTGATACCATCAAAATGTTTGTTTGAAACAAGAAAGGAATTTCATTCTATGAAATTTGATGTCGTACGTGCCTGGAAAGATGCGCTGTATCGCAAGAACTTGAGCAGCGAAGAGCTGGCAACACTTCCAGCGTGCCCTGCTGGCGATTTTGAACTCACTGACGCTGATCTTGAAGCCGTTCAGGGTGGCTGGGAGCAGCAGCGTGAATGTTGTTGTGAGCGCGAGGAGTGCGAGACCAACATTACAGCTGCCTTCGGTAATAATGCCTGCTTCTCATTTGCGGGTGCCTGCACCCAAAATACTGCGGCTGCACAACAAGCCCAACAAGGAGACGAAGGCTCATCCTTGCTCAGGGTGCTGTAACTAATTCATATTACCGGGGGATAATCGAGCAAGCTATACACAAATTCATTAACTCTTTGGGTGGAGGGTCAGGATACAACGGTATCCTGGTCCTCCACATTCTTTTCTCTTCTTTCCTGTAAACGTTACTAGTACTTTGCTAGCACCACCAAAAGCTGTGACTGTAGGGCATAAAGTTGTATTGTGGAGAAAGATAAGGCGACTGGTGCAGAGCCTCAGACCTTTCTTCACTTGTTGTCAGCGGACAACAATTACAAGTTGTTCAGGCTCACTTTGCACGTCTTACAGATGTCATGGGCGCGGAAACCAAGCAGAATACGCAGGTAGTTACTACACCCCCACGCTTGACCAAGCATATTCGGCTTGTCCATGTCAATTTTCAATATGCGTCAGAGACTCCCAAAGTCCTAAAAAGATATTCATCTGGCCATTGCTGGTGATCAGAAGGTGGCTATCGTGGGATGAACCGGCTCTGGGAAAAGCACACCACAATATCACCTTCAACGATCTCATTATATGAAAAAAAGTACATAGTTACATATAATACACTTTTGTCAATATAATTGGATACGAGTATAATAAATTCAGTAGTCCGGTTGAAAGTGCTAAGTAGAGAAATTCAGGAAAGCAGTTAGTATTTCAGCTTCCATTCTCTAAAGCGAAGATAACAGGATCTATCCTGGACAATAAGAAGCTTGCGCGATTGACCTGACACCATCAAAATGTTTGTTTGAAACAAGAAAGGAATTTCATCTATGAAATTTGATGTCGTACGTGCCTGGAAAGATGCGCTGTATCGCAAGAGCTTGAGCTGCGAAGAGCTGACAACACTTCCAGCGTGCCCTGCTGGCGATTTTGAACTCACTGACGCTGATCTTGAAGCCGTTCAGGGTGGCTGGGAGCAGCAGCGCGAATGTTGTTGTGAGCGCGAGGAGCGCGAGCAGACCAACATTACAGCAGCCTTCGGTAATAATGCCTGCTTTTCATTTGCGGGTGCCTGTACCCAAACTCCTGCGGCTGCGGCTGCACAACAAGACCATGGAAACGGAGACGGATCAAGCTCCGCCTCCGCCCGTCACTTGCTCACCGTGTTGTAACTCACTCATGTGACTGGGGGATAATCGAGCAGGCTATACAGAAATCGATTAACCCTTTAGGTGGAGGGTCAGGATGCAATAGCATCCTGGTCCTCTACGTTCTTTCCTCTTCTTTCCTCTAAAGCAAAGATAACAGGAACTCTCCTGGACAATAAGAAACTTGCGCGATTGGCCTGATACCATCAAAACGTTTGTTTGAAATAAGAAAGGAAATTCACCTGATGACATTCGATGTTGTACGCGTCTGGAAAGATGCGATGTATCGCCACAGCTTGAGCTGCGAGGAGCAGGCAACGCTTTCAGCCTGCCCTGTTGGCGGATTTGAACTGACAGATGCTGATCTTGAAGCCGTTCAGGGTGGCTGTGATCAGGATGAAGGTGGTGAGTGCTCGCAGTGCTCGCCGTGCGAGCGCTGCGAGCACTGCGAGCACTGCGAGACCAACCGTACAAGATGCGGTCGTTTTGCCTTCTTTTCGTTTATGGAATCCTGTTTTTAATGGTATCTAACGAGGGCAGAAACCAATTTTGTAGAAGTCCCTTACTGATGGATCAAACTCGATTCAGAACACATACATAATGATATAGATGAGAGTCTTGAGGTTCTTGGCAGAACGACTCTTACATACTTTGAGTTGCTCAATGCCAAGTTCCTTAAGCTCTTCCTGTAGGGCGCAAAGTGGTATTGAAGAAGCTTGCACGATTGACCTGATACTATAAAAACGTTTGTTTGAAACAAGAAAGGAAATTCACTTTATGAAATTGGATGTCATACGCGCCTGGAAAGATGCGCTGTATCGCCACAGCTTGAGCAGTGAGGAGCTGGCAACGCTTCCAGCATGCCCTGCTGGCGATTTTGAACTCTCTGACGCTGATCTTCAAGCTGTTCAGGGTAGCTGGGGGCTGGAGCACGAATGCTGTGAGCGCGAGGAGTGCGAGAGGACCAACATGACAGGAGTGGGTGCTCTTGGCTGCATTTCATTTGGGGGATCTTGCGGTAATGGTGTTTCCGCAATAACGGTGACACCAGCCTAATTGTATAAATCCCTTACTGGTGTATTTAATTTGCTTTAGATCATGAATGATCCTGAACAAGAAGAAGCTTGTACGATTGACATGATACCAGAAAAATGCTTTTTTGAAACAAGAAAGGAATTTCACTGTATGAAATTCGATGTTGTACGTGCCTGGAAAGATGCGCTGTATCGCCACAGCTTGAGCTGCGAGGAGCTGGCAACGCTTCCAGCGTGCCCTGCTGGCGATTTTGAACTCACTGATGCTGATCTTCAAGCTATTCAGGGTGGCTGGAGGCAGGAGCAGGAGCAAGAATGTTGTGAGCGCGAGGAGCGCGAGACCAATATGACAGGAGTGGGTTTCGGCATCTGCTTGTCATTTGTGGGAAACTGTTTGAATAATCCCACTATGACTACTGGGGGATAATCGAACAGGCTATACGGAAATCGATTAACTCCTTGGGTGGAGGGTCAGAATGCAATGGTATCCTGGTCCTCTACGATTTTTCCTCTTCTTTCCTGTCATGTGACTAGCATTCTGCTAGCATCACCAAAAGCTATGACTGTAGGGCATAAAGTTGTATTGTGGAGAAAGATAATGAAAGAAGTTGTAGCAGCATCACCTGCTCATAGAGATAAGCTCGCCACGAGCGCACAATGGTATAGCGCAATGACGCTTACCGAACGCATCTCCTCTCTACGTGATCACCACGAAGAGAAACTGACAGCCGATCTTGCAGATCATGAGCAGGCAAGACAGCGGTTGCAGACCTGGAAAGAGCAAAATCCCTTCTCTAAGGAGACATACTTTGCTCAGAAATTAGCGCAAGTAGGACTCACCGAGGACGATCTTTTCGCTGTGTTAGTTGAGCCTGTAGAGGCATGGCAAGCACGCACTCCAACGCCTCCCTCATGGTTACAACGTTTGATCACGGCGTTTGCAGGCGATCATGCCACTTCTGATGTTGTCCTGCCAGCAGCAGATAACATCTCTGTTGCTTTTCTACAACCATTTGCGCCACTCTTGAAACAGGGTCTAGCACGGTTGATGGCTGGTATCGCTGCACTAGTTCCTGCAACAGCAGTGGTTCCTTTTGATCCACAAACTATTGTGGATCTCCTGTTTACGCACCTCCTAGAGCATGTCCTTCAACAATCTATCAAAACGTTAACACTTGAACTAAACGTTTCTCGTATACAGGGACGCTTACAAGGTGAAACATCAGAAGAGCGATTTTTGTACTTTTTACAGCAAATTGCCCAGCCGGAAGGTCTATGGCCATTTTTCCAAGAGTATACGGTACTGGCTCGCCAACTTGTAGAGACCGTCGAGCGCTGGGAGCTGTGTCAACTGGAACTGCTGACTCGGCTGTGTAGCGACTGGGAAGAGATACGTACTACCTTCCTTTCTGGGAACAATCCAGGCGTAGTAACAAAGGTGCAAGTGGGCCTGGGAGATCCCCATCGAGGGGGGCGCACCGTGGCAGTGCTCACCTGGAGTTCCGGCTTCCGTTTGGTCTATAAGCCAAGGCCAATGGCTACCGATGTGCATTTTCAAGCGCTGCTGACACACATGAACGAGTGGGGCTATCAGCCCGCTTTTCGCACCATGATCGTGCTCGATAAGGGGTCATATGGCTGGGTAGAATTTGTAGAAAAAGCTCCTTGCGCTTCACATGAGCAGATTGAACGGTTTTATCTACGACAGGGGGGCTACCTTGCCTTACTCTACACACTGGAAGCATCCGATTTCCATGCAGAGAATTTGATTGCAGCAGGTGAGCATCCGCTGTTGATCGATCTAGAAACACTCTTGCAGCCATCGCTAAAATTACCAGCAACCATACAACATGAGTATCCTGCTGCCAAAACTATCGGTCACTCTGTCTTACGAGTTGGCTTATTACCGCTGCGGCTCTGGTCCAATGACGAGGCAGCAGGCATCGATATAAGCGGTCTTGGTGGTCATGCGGGGCAATTAATGCCTATTGCTGTCTCCCTTTTGCGAGAGGTCGGGACTGATCAAATGCGTTTGAGTCGTGAGCGTATCGAGATTTCATCACTGAATAATCGACCTGAGTTACCTGATCAAGATGTTGATGTACTATCATATAGTGGTCATATTATAGAAGGTTTCACGTTAGCATATCGTCTACTTATGCAGCATAGAGATCAGCTTGTTAATGAGATATTGCCCTCTTTTGCTCTCGACGAAATTCGTTGTCTCTTACGGCCATCAAAACTCTATGCTATGTTACTTAACGATGGGAGGCATCCTAACGTATTACGTGATGCGCTGGATCGTGACCAACTCTTTGATCGTTTGTGGGTTGCTGTAGAACATGCACCATACCTGGCTCGTGTGATCCCTGCCGAGCAAACTGATCTACACAATAGCGATATTCCCCTGTTCGCTACTACGCCTGCCAGTCTGGATCTTTTTACCTCTCGCGGAGAGTGTCTCCCAGATTTTTTTGAAAGATCGGGTCTCGATATTGTCAAAGAACGCTTGCTGAGCCTCAATGAGCAGGATCTCACGAAACAAATCTGGATCATTCGAGCCTCATTCACCAGCATGACGCTAGAGGTTGATGGACGCACAGCATTAATCCCCTCGTTCAAACCTTCTCAAAAGGGCATGAGCAATGAACGGCTTCTGGCGATGGCACAGGCTATTGGTGAGCATCTACAAGCATTGGCCATTTATACAGATGAAACAGTAGGTTGGCTAAACCTTACTCCAGCGAATCAGCGAGGGTGGCACCTTGCGTCCACAGGAGCCGATCTTTATAACGGCACGACTGGTATAGCGTTTTTCCTTGGCTATCTGGGTTATGTGACTGGCAATGAGCGCTATACTACTCTGGCACGACTCGCATTGAAGACTGCCCGTTATCGAATCATGAATCAGAAAAATAGGTCAAAGACCATCGGTGCCTTTAACACCGGGGCAGTAGGGCTTATCTATACTCTTTCTCACCTCGGTACATTGTGGCAGGATAGTCCCTTGTATCGAGAGGCAGAGGAGTTGGTGGTGTCCCTTATAGATCACATTGAACAGGACCAGTACTACGATATTATTGCTGGAGCAGCAGGCTGTATCGCAACTCTTCTCAGTTTGTATAGTGTCACACCCTCGGAGCTAGTACTCGAGGCCGCCTTACGCTGTGGTGATCACCTCATCGTGTCTGCAACAACCATGCCGACCGGTCTCGGCTGGCGCTTGCCGGGTGAAGATGTACCATTGACGGGCCTGGCTCATGGCAATGCAGGGATCGCGTTGAATCTTTTGAGGCTCTTCGCGGTCAGCGGGCAAGAGCGTTTCAGGGAGACAGCATTGGCAGCAATAGCATACGAGCGGAGCCTGTTCTCTGTGCAACAGCGTAATTGGCCCGATCTACGCAAAATGTACAGCGACAGCAAAACAAAGGCATTGCTCAGCGCACAACCAAACGATGAGCATAGCTATTCTTATATGGTTGCCTGGTGTCATGGCGCACCCGGTATTGGCCTTGCCCGTTTGGGGGGATTGAAAATTGATGAGATGGTGCTTGACGAAATAGCGTCAGCTCTTGAGACCACGTTAGCCAGTGGCTTTGGCTCGAATCATGGCCTCTGTCATGGAGATATGGGCAATCTGGATACCCTGCTCACGGCTACTCAATTGATGGATCACGCCCCTTATCAAGAAGCTCTCAAGCGTATGGTACCAATGCTACTGAATAGCATGGATGACTATGGCTGGCTCAGTGGTGCTCCCCAGGGTGTAGAAACACCGGGCCTGATGATCGGACTGGCCGGTACGGGTTATATGTTGTTACGTCTGCTTGCCCCTGATCGTGTGCCATCAGTTCTACTACTAGAGCCACCAGCCTACTGATTGAAAACATTGATTGATACTGCGCTCTGCATATCAATGCGGTCTGCATCAGACAGCGATAAGAGCAACACATAACGGATGCTCTTATCGCTGTCTAATTGGCACCTTGCTCGTTGCCCTCCTCACTGTGGGCTGCTTTTGATGACTTGCCAATCGGGGTCTGCTCTGACGAGTGCTTTCTACAGCAGAAGTTGCCTGCCTAAACGTCAGTCTATTGAGGAGCGGCAGCGCCAAGCACCTTATTTAAGGTTTCGCGTTTAATGCGATAGGCTTGTCTCTCATTGACGTGGGGCAAGACAACTGCTTCTAACGCACCTTGTTTTACCCAACGACGTACTGTAGTGCTATCGACACGCAGAATATGTGCTACTTCCGATATGGTTAGCAGGTCACTCATAGCTAGTTACTCCTTTTTCTCGCTTTTCATATAGAAAACATAATACGAAAACACCATAATGCTAGAGAGCGTGGTGTTTGAACCGGTATCTTGCAGAAGTTCAATAGGGAGACGATGCAAGAATACCGTATATATTGTATAACACAGAAAATCACTTTTTCAAAGGGTCTGAGCTAACAATCACCATTATTACTTATTTGTGATATTTATTTAACTCCTCAACAGAGAGACCATGCGATACTCCTTATACCCACTATGATGCCTTACCTGCAACTTTCATTACTAATTGTCGTGACTATAAATATTAACAAATTTTTAATATGCAGGTCTTTAAAACGCACCCTTAAAAGCCCTGTGGGGGGGCTTATTTGGCGGTAAAAGGAGAGCGTGTTATGGAACTTTCTCGAAAGGAAAATCGCTGTAGATTGCTACTTTTCTTTGTATGACTCACTAAGCGGGGGAGTCCAGGGGGCTTCGCCCCCTGGCGGGGTTTTGGGGTGTCCCCAAATTTTCCCATCCCCCAAAAGATTTTGGGATTCCGCACTAGCGAGTTAGCGGCTATAGTTTCCTGCCTGGGTCATAAATATTCTGACTAGCCCACGGATAATGACCGTTGCTACGGTGACTTCGATCACAATCATGACAATCCATAGCCACGTGAGATGGACACCATGGGGACCTGGCCCCGTGGGAAGATTTGGATTGAATGATTGGTAAAGAAGGGGGAATAAGATAATCAATGGAATAGCAAGCAGTGCTAAACAACTGAGAATGACCACAGTCGGTAATAACATACGCCATAAACCGGAATCGCGTAAATTCTCGGTTTTAGCAGTACCATATGCCTGTTTCCCTTCACTAGTAGGCTGTGCTACTGATACCTCTGAGGTATTTGCTTTCGTGGGAGATGGTTCCTCCACCGTACTGGAGGCCACGGATTTCTCTTGCATATTAAGATCTCCTGCATAGAACGACTATTTCTCGCTCTTAGTATATCATAGAGGAAGGGGCATCCATGCATATAAAGATCGTAGTTGCGCAATTTATTGTGCCATGCCGCAAAAAAACTTGTAGCTG